>Ga0307513_10003568_pt1 | contig 21049 bp, 24 predicted proteins | sample 15_EM_MG_FD_202174 | JGI IMG/M metagenome (GOLD analysis project Ga0307513, IMG submission 202174) | Populus trichocarpa ectomycorrhiza microbial communities from riparian zone in the Pacific Northwest, United States - 15_EM | ecosystem: Host-associated > Plants > Roots > Unclassified | place...
CGGTTCTTTAGGTAGCAAGCATGAAACAAAGCTTCGCCCCAGAGGAAAATAGGTAGCCCACTTGCGATAAGCATGGCGCGAACCTTCTCCATTAATGTGCGGTTGAGCCGTTCGGAAACGCCGTCCTAACCGACGAAATGGTCACGGACACGCTTACCAAAGCTCTCCCGAGCGCCAAAGTCAAACACTTCGCGCGCGCACTCGGACTTTCCAAGGATTGAGGGGGAGTGTTGGAATGGTAATTACAATCAATGACGTCCTCGTACGGACTGTATGTTTTTCTTTTATTTGTTTGTTTCCGAGGCCGTATTGCCTTGTGTTCTCCGTCGAGAACTCGCCGTTGTTTTCCTTCGCCACCTCAGTCTTTCACCACAACGGGTGATAACTGAGGTGAGCTTATTTTACATACATTCATTATATTACTGTATACTTATATTACCTTGTAGCATTGCTATCTTTCATAGGTAATATACACAGAGTCTTTCACCACAACGGGTGATAACTGAGCATTGCTATCTTTCATAGCGTCACCCCATCTCACACTCTAATACTAGTTTTGTTCAATAAATTGTTCATGGAATATTCAAAATTCTAGTTACACTCTTTGCATTGTCGTCTTCATAGCTTCGAAAGTGATATAGGAGATGTAAAGAAAGAGTTGGCGTTATATTTGTTCCTGTTTGGTAAGGCCTTCGCCTGCTTATTACCAAAATGCTTCTTGACCTCAACTTCCAATGCTTCTCTTGCTCGTCCTTCTCCATTATGTTGCACTATGTTGGTCAACGGTGACGCTGGCCCCTCCCTCAGTATTCCCATCGCTTTCAGCGTCATCCACTTCATCGTCGAGCTCAAATTCGACCTTGAGTGCCTCCTTGTCTGCGAGCACCACCACTAGTGCGCAGTTTCCAAGTCTGAGTGGATATTCAGCATGTGGTGGGTATAGAGTATTGCTCGTATCTGCTTTTTCTAACCCATACTTCTAGTTTCAAATTGTTTAGCGGTTGGAATTGCAAGGGTGAATTGCTCGAGCGTTGTTGACGTTAATTGTTTCTGTGTCAAGTGAGATTTTCCTCTTGTCAATACTTAATTGTATCTGACATCCCATTTTGTCAAAAAAGCCCCCTTTTTACATCGGAGCTTTCTGCATGCGTCCTAGCCAACTGCCCAAATGAACTTGCAGCCTCCGAAAACCTCGCGCAACAGTTCTGTAACGTCGCGTCTTCAAAACCTACACTTTCGTTCCCCCCTGTTCCCACAACTACCTCGGATATACCATCCTCTTCGTCAGATGCACCGTCATCTACTCCGACTGTTCCTACAACAAGCCCCACGACATCCAGCAATTCAGCGAATTGGAATACAGGTGCTATCAGTCAAGGGACCGTCATTGGCTTAGTAATAAGTACATTGGGGATTGTCCTTGGGGGCTACGCATTACGGTGAAGGAGCCTTGGCAATTGGACAATTGGGTATATTGGATAACAAAACGGGACATTGCTTGGGACAGGAATCGTATGTACATACCCCGCTGTAATTCCAGTCAAACATTAAAAACATCTACAATCGCCCCAAAGCAGTTAGAATATATTGTACGCGGGAAACGCAAACCGATACCTAATTGAGGAGGATTCGCATTCTCAGCGGTTCTCTTTATTCGGCATCAGCCCTCGCTTAAATTATCTGGAACTTCGACTCTTCTAAGTGGTGGCTTCCACGCATCACCAAATGTTCTTCTCAACACGTCTTTTATCGTAATCATTCTCGTATCCTCACACCTTCTCGTGCCTTTTGGCCGCCACCATCCCCATATTCTCCACTTCGAGGCGCTGTATATCCACAAATCTCGCATAGAATCTTTTGTCTTGACGTTCGACAGCCAGAATTGGTAGTAAAACCATTCGTTACTGCACTGTCCGAGGAAGCTTCCCTCACCCTTGGCGAGATGTGCCGGTGTATCGGGGTCGTTATACCACACCGTGATAAAGCGCTCCGGGAAAAGCAAAACCAGGGCGTTGATAAGGGTCTGGTCTTTCCCCACGAAGAACTCGGAAGAGAGGTAGTGGTCGTGATACACGTAAAATGTCCTTGTCCACCAGTCGATGGCGTTGGGATGGCCTCCGAAGAATGAACCTGTGGGGCTGCCGATGTGGGATGGTATGAAACATGTCCAGGTTACTCACCTTCACTGAACTCTGCGTCGATGGGCCCCTTGTTTTCCGTCCACTGTGCATTGAATGGATGGGGCGCACTCCACATCGGGAAGAAAACGAGATCCTCCTTCTTTGTCCCCGTCAACCTCCTACCCTCATCCCACACTTTTTGCACCTTCGCTGGTGATGGCCATTGACGATACCGGTGTTCCTCGCGAAAACTGCCTGCATCGTTCCAGAATGCATAATCATATCTTACCCCTTGCCTCTCGAGGCTGCGCACAGCGGCGTTCAAGAAAAATGGTTTTGCATTCCACACGGCGTAAAGCTCTATCGAGTGAATGGATCTTTCCCTGTCCTTTGCATGCATCTTCCTGTACTCTGCCTCTTTCCCTCTTAGCGGCGGTATCTCGAACGGCGAGGAATACGTTGTGTCAATCGTCAACGTTAGATTTTCGCCTCTAAACGCGCGGACGTGGTCTTCCATTGCCGGTGTGGTGAACAGATATACGTCGGTCGTTATCGCGCCGAGGTAGTGCCGCAGCCACCTGTCGTACTCCGCTGTAGAGTGTTTGGATTTTCTGAGGGGAAACATCGCCGACACAAGAAGAACTCTCTTGGAGTCCTCCAGAGTTCCGTTTCTTTCCAAGTCATCCTCTGGCGATTGTGTTTTCAAACTCTCCCTTTCAGCTCCTGTTGGGTTGGATCCTCCCCCTCGAATGTGGATGGCCGTCGCAATGATGTACAAGAGAGCGAACGCAACAACGAGAGCTACCTTCCCCCGGAATGTGGGCGGTAAACGTCGCAGGCGGCCCATTTCTTGGGCGCGGGCGCTCCTGGCGGCAACGGAAGTGGTTATGGTACGTGTGCAAAGCCTGTTTCGATTTAACTTTCCTTAGATCACTGTTAAGGCACATGTTTTGGATTCGGGATTAATGGAGTTTTCTTTGTATAGCGGCGGGGTCGTTGTATTGCCCTCCACTTACGTACTTTTTTTTTTTTTGCTATAGTCTCAATTTTGAGTTTTTATACCTTCAGTGGGAAGCATCTAAGGGGTTGCGGGGGCATATGTGGTATGACTTGGAAAGTCTCCCGCACCAAGGTGAAATCTGATACACAATTTGGCATTTCCTCTGAGTCGTCACCATCCATCTCGAGAGCGATCACAAGGGGATGGGATTTTTTTTCCGTTGTGAGCCACATACCCGGTTTCTATAGATATGTACGAGCGGCCGACGATCGTATGTAGTGCTGCGCTTTGTTTTCACCGAACGCTTCGGCGACTTTGGCGACGTCGATTCGTAACCTTTGACATATTCTGTCAGGGTTGCTAGGGGCGAAAGTCAAACGGTATAACAGATTTGTAAATTGTGAGGTTGGGTCTTTTCAATGACATTGGATTTAGAACAATGACTCTAGCCGTGTCTAGCGTCACACCCGGCCGATAGCGCTGCTCTGAGCTGCCTCCAAGTCCTGACACGTCGATGCCTTTCAACCGCTTCACTACACGTTCTCTATCGCCCAACCATAATCCTCTGCCAGCTGCAGCCATCTCCCCCTTCACCAACCAATGATGTTATCGACCTTCGGTCAACACCTTGGATGGCACACAATAAGTGAGGGACGTGAGGAACGAACCAGTTTGACTCTTCCCGTACATTGTCCGGAATATACTAGAGTACTACTGGCTATAAAATATTTATGCAAACTAGAGTAAATCGACCATTTCCCAACTTTGGTCCAGGTGGTAAATTTTGCAGTGGACGCTGATCGTCATCCCCAATTCCCGAGCCTGCTTGAAAAGTGGTATGCAATCGGGTTCAATATAGTCATGAGACCGCACGTTTCCGTGTAGGGGGTGCAGCTTGAATTCTACGAAACGAAGACGGGCGGGAAGTTTTGGGGAGTCGTCGTCAATGCCTGCGGTCCTTGGCGTCGACCTAGAGTGGCACACGTCCGCCAGCTCCTTCCACCCAAATGAACGCCCTCCCTCGTATTTCAAGACTTGAAGATAGGGAAGGAACACATCTGCATTCCTGTGATGAGTTTCTGCACACTCTTGGAAGAAATGATCGGTTATGAGAAAGATTTTTGCGTCAAAATTTATGAGCGAGAGGTGTGTGATGGTTGGAAGTGCTCGCAGGAGGAAAGTGAGGTCTTGTTCGCGCATCGTGGCTCCAGATTCGTGGATGGCCAATGTGAAGTGTGTGAGTGAACACTGGGATTGATTAAATAGATCAAGGAGGCCATTGAGGGGGAACCAGTTATCCGACACTGAAGAATCGTACATGAAATCGACCAACGAGGGAAACGCAACCTTGGAGAAAAAGGGGTCCAAATCCACGGAGAAATGATGGTCCTCGGGCTGAATGTGCAACGTCCTCAAAGATTGGTGCGTATATATCTCTGTCGGATCCGGGAAATCGCCACTCTCGTTACTCATCCTGACAAAGGTAGCGCCAGTCAATTTAGGGGCCAATCGTAGGATGTGGAAGATTTCGTCGATATAAACGCAGGTGAAGCCCACGAAAGTGAGATTTGTCCAATCAAGGGAGATATTCCTCAGGAATAAGTCAGCGAATTCAACTCTCGCTAGAAGAGGCGTATGGACTAGTTGAAAGTCTAATCCCAAATGGGGCATCGGTTTAACGCTAGGGCGAATAGCGAGATGTTCGAGGATGGGTAGGCTATCTAGGCCCCCAAGAAGACCATCTAAATTGTTTGGAGGGACGATAAGGTGGATTCGACGCCAATGATAAGAGTGGTCCCGAATGGGGTCAAATATCGAAGAGATCGCATTATTTGCACCTTGCAATTTTTGCGGCAGGAACTGGAACTGGACAGTTATATTAAGCGGCTGCTGTCCAGAACGGCTGAGCCACTGGTGGATAAGGTCAATTCCTGCCAGTGTATACAATTGCGTTACGTTGCGGACGAGCAGGGTCATCGTGCTCCAGAGTTGTGGTATTGCCCAGGCTATATCCCGCCAGGTCCTGCAAACCCTTCCGAGGAGGAGTGGCGATGTTAGGGCTGGTTTGTGAAGGGGGATATTTATCTGATCGGAAAATGGTTCGTCCATGAAGTCTTCGACGCAAAAAACGAATATTTTTGAAGCAAGTTCAAATGGGAGGCGGTGGACTAAGGGATCATGACGATGATTAATATTTGTGGCCAATGAGCACCGTATCTTGGAGAGCTCTGGAGATAGGACTTGGGTATTGTGCTGGGTGTCAAACTTCGTTAGTTCAGAGCACCCATTGCATAGCCCTTCACTTTCACGTACATCCTGTTTTTCGTTGTGTAGCATCCTGGATCTAAGAGGGCTGATTTAGTAGTTTTATAGAGCTGCACGAGTAAGGCAGAGCATAAACCACCTTCAATTTATCGAGGTTAGAATATGGGTGCTTAGATAACAACTGGCGGCCAAAGAAACAAGGGTCCGGAGATTTCGGCCCGATCCGTGCAAATTAGAAAATCAAATAGCTTTAGTCCATACTTATACTGTAAGTTAGAGATCACGGATCCGATAATTGAATTAATCAACTCCATTGCAAGCTCTCAGGAACCTTCACTCTACGACCAGGTGGTCTCCATCCAGTTGAAAAGGTTCTCGTCAAAACCTCCCGCATTGTTAAAAGTCTCGTATCCCGACACCGCGTCTTGTCCCTCCACCACCCCCACAATAGCCAGCCGTGCACCTTCCGTAGCCACTGCTCACGCATGGCATACTTTTCCTGTTGGTCAGCCAACCAAAATTGATAGTAAAACCATTCTGAACCACATTGTCCCAGGAAACTTTGGTCAGGACGCGTTTGCTTGAGTGCAAGGTGCGCAGGTGCTTGGGGGTCGTTGTACCACACTGTGATGAAGCGTTCCGGGAAGAGGAGTATGAGGGCGTTTGTAAGCGCTTCGTCCTTGCCAATGAAAATTTCGAAGGATAGGTAGTTGTCGTGGTATGCGTAATATGCCCGGGCCCACCACTCGATTGCGCCAGGGGCACCACCAAAGAAATTACCTGGAGGGCATGGTTATTTTCGTATATCAGGATGAATACGTGACTCACCCTCGCTAAATCTGCTGTCTACCGGGCCCATGCTTTCTTCCCAAAAGGTCATGGATTTATGAGGCACTCCCGTCATCGGGACGAAGATCAATTCTTCTTTCTTTGTACTGGACAACTTGCTTCCTTCTTCCATAACCTCTTCCACTCTTTCTGGCGAAGGCCAATCCCGATATTCGTGCTCTTTATGGAAACTCCCCGCGTCGTTCCAGAATGCGTAGTCATACGTCAACCCTTTCGATGCGAGGGTCTCCACGGCTTTGTGCAGGAAGAAAGGTTTTGAGTTCGCGAAGGCGTAAGATTCGATAGAGTGTCGCGGTTTTGCTTTTTTACGGATTCTCGTGTAGGCCTCCTCCTTGTCCTTCAGAGGTGGAATGTCGAATGGTGAGGAGTACGTGGTGTCGATCGTGAGCGTTAGATTCGACCCCCGGAATTCTTGTATCCGCTCACGCATCTCTGGGGTGGTGTATAAATATATATCTGTCGTCACCATCCCTAGGTAGTTTTTCAGCCGTATCTCGTACTCGGGTTTGGATGTTTGTGAGTTAGGTAGTGGGAAAAAAGCGGAAACGAGGACAATGCGCGCTTTGGGAGCAAAAATGACGGTATTATTTGTCGATAAACTAGAGTCTTGTAGACTGACAGGCTGGCCTTGAAGTTGAAATGATGATAGGTCGCCGAAACGAAGGTATAATGTCGATCCCAAGATAAATGAGAGAACCAGTGCCCCAGCGAGCACCAGTCTCGCCTTGATTGTAGTTGGTAGGGAGATATTTCCCATCATTTGGAAAATAGTGGCCTTAGGCACCTGGCGGAAGACAGCCGATATCGAGTGTGGGTTAGCACGATGATGGTGATGATGAAGAAGGCATTCTGTGCAATTGTTGCATCGTGACTTGTTTGGCGGATACTCCGGCCCGGGCTTGCCCAAGAAAATAATTCACTCAAGACATGAGTGCAGCGAAGGTTGTGTACAATTCACATCCGACGAACGATGCCAACGAGCACTCACCATTACAGTTAAAGCTAGGACGTTTGGTGACTTGTAAGTGTATAAACCTGCGATGTTTCGATAACAAGGTCGGATTGATCGCCTCGGAACGTAACTTTCAACGGCATCATAATTAATGGTTTGGTAATGGAACAATTCTGGATCCCAACACAACTACATGGGAAAAGGTAACCAATTATGCGCATTAAAAAAAAGGCTGTGGCGGCGTGGCAGGCTCATAAGTCTCACCCTCATCTAATGTCGACCTCTCGTTCAGCATTTCAAGGTCGTGGTCGAAAACTGGTCCTGGCGTAGGAACTACGTATAGTGGCATTTCTTATAGGTATGTGAACTTGCAGATAGTGCACTACTCCCTGATTTACTTGATAACAGTGTGCTCGATCCCAGATTAGTACCAGAAATCAAGGGAGTAACCAGGTGGGTAGAAGACTCGAAATGATCGTCAACACCTTGATCAACCCGAACTTTTTGTAGGTTTCCGGCGCAAGAATATATCAGTGGGGCCTCGAAGATCCCTACTATCATCTACTATGATCGCGCTGGGAACGTAAAGGCTGTAGGTGCAAAGGCGGTGGGGGAGGGCATCTTCGAGACGGCTAAAGACGAACATTGGGTAAAGGCCGAATGGTACGTCTGGATCTTTTCCTTGGCCGCCCGTTTTCACACCAAGTCAGGTTCAAACTAGACCTTCGGTCTCGAGTAGGCGCCGGAAAACAATTGCGAGATGAGATCCCTCTACCTTCTAACAAAACTGTTGTCGAGGTCTTCGCGGACTTCCTCGCATACCTACTGGAATGTGCCTCGAGTTTTATCCAGGAGACCCATGCAAATGGAGTGGACCTCTAGGTATCCATCCGTGATCAAATAGATTTCGTTTTGTCGCATCCAAATGGATGGGAAGGTGCCCAACAAGCGCAGATGCGACAAGCGGCGGTCTTGGCCAACTTCATCCCCGATACCACTGTCGGCCATGCTCGTCTTTTATTCGTGACAGAAGGAGAAGCCAGTCTTCACTTTGCTGTGCAGAATGGTCTTCCAATTGGTGTAATGGAAGATGGAGAAGGAGTCGTGATCGTTGACGCTGGAGGGGGTACGATCGACATCAGTTCATATAGCAAAAATATCGGAGAAGGAACGGCTAGGTTCGAGGAAGTAGCGGCTCCTCAATGTAATATCTGTTTTCTGAACTTTCATGCCTCAAATCTCATCATTACCCACAGGCCATTTTCATGGTTCGGTCTTTGTGACCATGCGCGCTCGACTATTCTTGGAGGGTGTGTCCTGTGCTCTTCCAAATGTTTATAACGCTCAATGCTGTTCAGATTACCTCCGGGATTCTGTTTTTTTTCGCGGACATTGACCAAATTGTCAGCTGCTTTGACAAAACTACGAAACTCAGGTTCCGAGATTCCGATAAACCTCAATATATCAAGTTTGGTGCAGCAAGGGATAACGATCAAAGTCGCAATATACGATTTGGCCAGCTCAAACTCCTTGGGTCGGATGTGGCAAAGTTCTTCGAGCCTTCGGTCGAGTGTATCGTAAACGCTGTGTTAGACCAACGTAGGGTGGCCCACAAACCTATTTCGGTGCGTCTCCTTTGTTTGTTGGATATCCTTGGCCTCGAACTCTGATTCTAGCATGTCGTTCTCGTTGGTGGACTCGCTGCTAGTGACTGGTTATTCAACAAGGTCCGCGACAGATTGCTCCCCCACGGTCTGAATATCATTCGGCCTGTTGGCCACGTGTTCGTACCTCCATCCCTCGGAATTCATCTCATCTTTACTTGCTATTCAGGAATAAGGCTGTATCTGATGGCGCTCTTTCTTTCTATCATGACCACTTTGTACGCACTCGCGTTTCTAAGTTTGCTTATGGTGTTTTCGCCACGCCTCTCTTCGATCCCAGTGACCCGGACCACCAACAAAGATTCCACAAGGCATGCACTTCTGTTTCCGGGGGACAGTGTATTGGGGAGGTCTTCTCTGTTATCCTGCCGAAAGTTCGTTCATTTTCTTTTCTGGTTGCTGTGCTATTCATATGTCTACCCCGAATACACAAGTTTCAGAGGCCAAGGAATTCAGAAAGGGCTATTGCTATGAATATGAGTCGAAGAAGGACCCCAAAACAAAAACAATATCAGATGTCTCCGTGTGGTGCTATCGGGGTGCCCCGGTTGCGCCTAAGTGGAAAAACATTGATGGACGTAAGTCTTTCACTTGAAAACTATGAAATATCCCCCTAACCTAACAGTTCAAAGAAAATTACCTCAAGGTTTGCACAATTCAAGTCGACCTTTCTCACCTCCCTCTTTTACGCCGATTGAAGTTGTCTGGGGGACGCTTTTACTACATAGACTTCGACATTGTCCTACTGCTTGGGCTGACAGAATTGGAGGCTATGGTCGCCTAGCAGGCGAACGTGGGTATCCTCCCGGTTTTATTGCCTCCTTTTTTTGTTTACAAATTGTTGTTGGCAGGGTGTTGAACACCGCAGTGCAGCGAAGATTATATACGATCCAGATCCCGCGACCAATGACCCTTAACTTATGCTCATCATTCATATCGTGTACATATAATCCAGCTACGTTTACAGTTTTGAAACCTCTGTCCTATTGAACTGTCTCTTTGAAGTAGTAGCCTAATGATTACGGCGACCTCTACCTGTACTGCGTTTATCTTTGTCACACATCACGTTCCCGTCGGTGAATGAAGACAAAATCCCTTTTTTGGACGCTCCTCGAGTCGTATTTTCTAACGTAAAAGGTCGTTAATATAGAAAGGGCGTGGATATCTGACAGCCTTGTTCCGGCGTTTCCTGAGCGCCTTACTACTAGCAAACACAGCGTGCAAAACCTGGTGCCTTTAACTTGACATTCGAAGAATTGGGAAGGAGCTCACCCTTACAGAGTGTGTGCAAAGATATATCCTGCTTGAGAGCTTTTGTTGTTTTTGTGCTGCAGTGGCACCGTTGAGCATCCGAAGATACTTACCGGTGTGGGCGTCTGTGGTACCGATTTCCCGTCCGTGATCAATCCTTGTTGGCACATCTACTTATGTAAGTGGAGGCAAGGGTCTGCCGGTGTTTTGTCGCTCAGAAATCGTTTTCTCGAAGAAATTGAGGCTTCAAGTTCACCAGGCAATAGGAAAATTACTCATCGCACGACAATGATGATCGATGATCAGCTTTGTAGAACATTCTTTGATTTGCAACTTAACCACTATACAAAACAAACTAAAACATCAGTTGTCGTGATGCCGTAGTGATGCCGAGTCAAGTCTGCCATCACCCCATCATCCCTGCACGCGATTGTCAACCTTGATTTTTGCGACTGGACAGATTGTCACACTCCCTTTTGGTTTCGGAACGCCAGGCGGCCCAGGTCTCGTCTAGCAGCATTTCCTGTGTTGAGGTTATGTAGACGATTGACTAAAAAAAAAGGTCTATTAGACCTACCTCGCAACCGCAAATTCTTGACAGCCGAATACATCACCTAATCGCGGACTCAACGGAGAAAATTTGTCTTCCCGGAGATGAGGACACACCGAGAGCGTTAGCATCTTGTTAGCATCAAGTTTCAGTCCCTGATGGTTTCCTATATAACCCTCAACCCGACCGTTCGGGCACTCTTTTCGGTGCCCACATCGTTGTTAAACCTCATGCGATGGGTGGTTTGGTCAGAATCGCCCTCCATTCGACCCTCCTGTTCTTGATTTCGCTTCACGCTGTTGAAGCCTCCAAACACGCTCCTTACTTGAATCCAGTATGTTCCTTCCTAGGTGCCACCCACAGTCAAAAGGCATTGACTGAACATTCCAGGGCTTCCACTTCGATTATGCAAAACCTAGTCAACCGCTCACAATACCCGTTACGAGTGAGTTCCGACTGGGAAGGGCAAGGTGGCACCTACGTGGCTAAATTTCCTTGCAATAGGCCAATGCGAGAAAATCCACCTGAAGTGGACAAGAGATGCCAATGATACAGGGTGTGTAAATTTAAATTTGAGAAAAAATAGCCACATGATAAATTTCTTGATAGTCACTCCCCCGTGGCTCCTTACTTTCTTCAAGTATACAGTTCCGCGTCATCAACACCATACTTCGTGGAAGCGGGATTTGGACCGAGTTTTGTTTGTCCATCTCATTTGATATATAACAGCTGTCGAGTTTCATCCATCTTGATACTAGGATTGGGATGTGCCTTTCGCCCCAAATACCCTATATCAAATCTGCATGGTGCGTTATTATTTCCTAAAGTAACGCATTGCGGTTCTAACAATCAACAAAGTTTGATATCAATGGAGTCTCGGGGGGTTGCCAACAGGCCTATAGTATGATACCCAACGCCACCGCCGATAAACCTTCCTGCCAAAATATCACTGCCCCACCGGCGCTGTCGGTATCAGCACAAGTCCCCACAGGTGCGATGTCATTGTATAGTTATATTGACCAGGTGAGCTCGTGTTTGAGCATATCATTTTTGTGGAGATACCTGAATGATTCTAACCCCTAGTGCAAAAGCCTTTCGGTGACCCCGTCGTCCGGTACTCCACCGTTTACCCTAACAGTTTGTTCTTAGTTATTTGTAAGGTTTTCTCAGTGATAGCTGACTCCCGAACAGATCGCGCCCAGTAACCATCCGCCGTATAACATAACTTCGAAGACGATAGATACTATTTCTTGGCAGGTTTCGCTCGTGCGTTGTCTTCACTCCATTTATATCCTCGAATTCACCCTTCATCAGCCTCTTGGATCCAACTTCTATATTTCATTGGAGAGCTCGGAGGGGTTGATGTGGGCAAGTGGACCATTGACGGTTGGGGGATTTGGTCAGGACAACTGCCTTGCGCCTGGGTCACTGTGAGTTCGCATATCCCGTTCATCACATGGAATACCTCACCTCTGCCATTTCAGGAGCAAAGGTGATTTCGAGAAAGTCTTGATCGGCTCGACTGTCGGCAGCATCATCTTCGGCGCTGCTGCTGGGATTGTCGGATATTTAGTCTTTCTCAGACTTAGACAGCGACACACACCGCCGTCGGAGGCGGATTTTGTGGAGAAATTTGCTCACAACAGGTCTTTGAGAGCTGCTTCCTCATTTGCTTCCGCATCTATTGCTCCATCTTCGTCTCTGGCCCCCACGTCACTTACACAGCCCTCCATACCACTCGCAATAACCATACCGGATACGAGGTCCTCGGTCCTTGCAGAGGCGCCTCCGCCTGGTAACCTATCCCCACCGAGACGACCTCCCCGAAGTCACCGATCCGTCGAACCTTATATTATTCCACCAACTGATGTAGGCGCAGATTCGGGCCCCAACCGATATCCTGCAGATATGAAAAGGCCTCCTCTATCAAGCGATATTTCGGTTAGCTCAAGAGATGATACTTCGTCTTTGGCATCCTCTTCGTCGAACTCGCAGTCAAATTCGCTGTCCCGGGTACTGTCGACGCAGTCACGGGCGCCTACTTACGTCTCTCGAACGACGAGGCTGCGAAACGTGGTGAATGCAATCAATGAAACAGACACCCCAGACCTCCCGCCAGAGTATGGCCGCCACACAACTGACCCATCTCTAAACTATGCACCTTCTATCCTCTCATCTGGCAGCAGGTTCTAAATCGACCAAAGTCATTGATCACGACCTATATTTGTTTGCACGAGTTGTATATCAGTCATCGTTGTTGCCCGCTATTGTACCCTCGTTTAACCCTCATTCTTTTCCTTATATATTATCGAACTATTTTCTTGGAACAGTGTTCACTTGCGACGTTCACATACTGTAAGTAGTAGCTATAATTCGTTAAGTATGGTTCCTGTCTTGCGTTGATCTGGGGATGGTCGGCTCAACAGTAGCTACAAGCGTCAACGGTATGGATACTTCCCAAAGAGAATTACATATTATCAGCAGCACGGTTGCTACCTAAAAGAGGATTTGTATTATTATCTATTGAATAAGTTGTGAATAAGTCAGCTTTTCATGACGAGGTAGAAACCTGCGCTGCATGAATGAAAACCCACGTTCGAAACCAAAGAACGGAATCGGCGTGGGTATTCGGATATAATATGCGGACACCAGTGGAAGTCAGGAACAAGAAAAGAGAGGCTACGAATCTGGAGACCCAGGGCGATCTTAAATAAACGATGACCAGGCTCTATGCGGGACTCGGAGTGATTTGCTTCATCCACGTCTCAACTTTTTCCTTCACGCGTCTCTGCTCCGCCGCCGCCGCCCTCTCCTCCGCTTCTCTCACAACACGCTGCAGGTCTTCCGGTGGCACTAGGAGATATGGTATACCCATGAGCATGTCAAAAAGATCGCTGCGAGCTTCATAGCGCGTCTGACGCTCGGGCGCTTCATCCTCCGTCTTTGTCTCAGTGGCAACTCGTTGACCAATGATTGCTTTGTATTCCGTATTTGCCGCAGTCCTGACCCCACTGGGGGCGAAAGCATTTCTCCAAAGCGTGGAGGCCTCTCTCAGTTTCTCAGTGCCGAAATGGAAAACGACAGCACCAGCGTAGACGGCATCGAAGATGATGGAAGGGGGGAACGCAGTATCCGAAAGCCGGACTGGAGCACCAGAAGGGGGTCCACCAGTGTTGCCGGCCAAACTTAGTCGCCCAGGCTTGAAGGAATGCCCTGTACACCTTTTTTCTGTTGGTGATGCGGAGGGGTCGACGTCAGCTGTGGTCATGGCAAAGTTGGGCGTCTACTCGTTGGGGCTGTCAGACTCCGATTGGTACATATCACATAAACGGTACCCACCATTAAAAATCCGACGTCGGTGCCCAACGAGACGCGAGACATCTTGTTCAGAAGGAGACCATTCCGGATGCTGTCGATGCTCTCTATAATGTCGCCTCCGCTAGGGTCTCTACTGCGACGCCGAGTATAATTGGCAATGTACTGCCACGATTTCCATGCTGAACGAGGACAGATTGAGAGTAAGAGTGACATACCTCATCGCCCTTGCTGTGGGGCAGAAGATGTACAGCATCGCAAAACTCTGCGGTCATGCCCGGGTATAAGACACACATCCATCCATCCCGCTCTGCAACTTCGCTGGGGAAATGAGCCCTCCGACTGGTAGGAAAACTTTCTGTGATACGCGCGCGTGCGAGGTCAGGATCGATTGACATTCTTCGCCTTTCCTCGTCGCTGGTGTGGTAGTATAGAACCCCGGATTCATTTGGGAGGCCAGCGCTGTAGTCAATGCTATCGGGCGGAGATGGACTGGACGAAAGGTCACCCTCTGCTCCAATTACGATCCCGATGGCGTAACGAATCCACTTGTACGGCCTTCGCGAGAACCGGAGTGTATTGAGGGTCTTGACTGGTAGGGTGAGACAGTGAACCCAACGCCAATTTGTAGGGTCGAGGTTTAAGTTTCCGCCAAGCATCACGACGCGAGGGAGCGGCGCATAGACTTTGATCTCAGGGGACGCAGTCGCGGCCATGAGGGAGAATAAGATGTTCTATGATGTCATTGCATTTGTTTCTGAATCAGGCTGGTACTAGAGAATAAGCTCATCACTGTGAATGTTTACCAATTCCTAGGAGCACGTCGCAGGAGCTGGCAGAGTTCATCAACTCGTAATGCCTAGCAAGTTGGAGTTTTCCGTAACGACTTTCTAGTAGAATGAATGTGAAATCCAAACATTTCGTAATGCCACGTATTTCTGGATTCAAGCCACAGGAGGTTTCGTTAAATCGTTTACCACCTTGGAGAGGCCTTATGATATCTAATAGCACGTGCTCCATTTCGGGTGTTGCCGCCTTAATATGTCGCCATGATCCCGCCGAGCCGCCGACAGGTAACAACCTAAACTGCCCCGCGGTGCCATCCCAAGCGAACGATGTAAGTTTTGATAAATTTAGAAAACCTCTCCAATTTACTTTCCAAGGTCGACCTCGAGATCACATTCTGCTGATGTGGCTGCATGTCCTGCTGAAAGACATTCAAATTCGTTCGGAAAATTTCGAGCCATATGTTGACTTGCATTTCTTTATATATTAATAATAAGGACCACGGGCCCAAGAGACGTACAAAATAATACAGTCGTCGATTAAACATATGAAGGAGGCAATTTATACGACAGGACGCATACAAGATTAAAAAAATCTCAGTGAGGAAAAATGACCTCATTCACGGCAGGCGCCTAGTCTGGACATGCCCTCCATTTTGAGAGTGCTTCTATGGGCGCATCAATCATTCCAAGAAATCAATTCGTAATCCGAGTAAGTCGGAGGTTTCCTTAACGGTCTTTCTATTAGAATGGAAGTTCAAACACTTTTGTAGTGATATTTTTGGAGGCTCCACGTTACCCTTGAACAATTTGGGGACAGCTCAAAATATCTTTTATGAACGCCCTTGACATTCGGCGTCACGGTACATGTGCCTAGAAATGTTGGCAACAAGTTCGTTCGGGTCGAGGAAACTAAAACGCATTCCTGATCACTCCAGAGCACTCAGGCTGGCCTCAGAAAAATTTCGGTCTTCCGATGAGAAGGGAGTGTGATCGGACATAATCAGATGGTCTTTCAAACGCAGAAGGGCGGAAAACAAAGAGTGGGATATAAAAATCTTCCCCTGACGCTTCCTTGTGATATTTTTAATCAATACCTTCTCTTTTCTCATAACATCTGCCGTCATTGGTGCAATGGGTGAGACCCACACGGTTCACTTCGTCAGTCGGTAAAAAGTTATTTCATATTTTAATACATTGAAGTGTGGTCGTGACTGTGATAGATGCAGCCGAGGAACTGTGAGTTGCTTTGACATCTCAATTCTTTACCCTATAAGACTTATGCCCACTCCCAGCCAACTTTGGTCAAGGGTGGCCAAATTCTTTCGCATGGAGAAGATTACACTATCAATGGCCCTCTCGTTTCAGCAATCGCATACTTGCAAATTGGTACGTACCTTGACATTCCCATGTATAATCCTTCGCCAGCGTTCATCATGAGGCCGGTAATAACTAGGAAACTGCCTTCTCAATGGGGAACATCGTACTGTCATCGAGGCCAGGTTGGTCAACCCCGATCCAAGCCGCCCCGGAACTGGTTCCAGCAGCGACATTTCACTCATACCTCCATGAGAGTCGTCCTTTTGTTTGCACATACCGTTCAGATTATGCAAATCCACCTACGTTTGATTCTAGTCATGAGGTCTCCGTCGTTTCTGGGCTCAAGTACATTCTCTCAAAAGGTTTGAGCCAGAGTGTAATATACTCAATTCATTTTGATTTATTGAGATACTCTCATGGATGCGACGGGGAAGGTGCAAACTGTATGTTAACCCGCAATATTCCCAGAGTGTACCCAACAGCATCCTACTTTTAGGTGACAACCCAAACTGTCTCCCAGCATATCATACACCCGATGACATATTTTTGCCCCTAGTGTGTCAAGAGAGCGATGTAAGTTTTGAGTTTCGTTTTCCAAGTCGTAACTTTACTGAATATTATTGAATTACTTTCATGGGTCAACCTCGAGATTACAGTGCTCACATTTTCTGCAAAAGAACACTCGTTTGGAAGTTCCAAGAGATGGAAGCAAGTGGAGAACACCTGTTAGCGGTCACCCCTGTTTTGGGTATCCTACCTTCCTTTTTGAGACATGCTCACATAATTGCACCCAAGAAACGTACTTCAGAGACACAATATAGTTATCAATTCAATATACGATATGAGACAATCTATACGACAGGGAAGACAATTCAGGCAGGCTAAGTTCGGGGACCCTTTTGCCCAGGAGACACTTGAAGAGACGAAACGAGGAAATCGACCTCATTCGCGACGGGCGCTGGGAGTGTTTACCGAATCCTGCATTGTGGCATCTTGTATGCTTGTTGTAATGTCAAGCAAATAAGTTCGTAAAACCGCCGAATACGGATGGCAACGCTTACGATGTTAAAATATCTTTGTATAAATTTCCTTGACATTGGGCGTCATGGTACATAGGCCTGTATGCTTACTCAAGTTTTTTTCGGGTTGATGAAATTAAAACGCCTTCCTGCCGAGTCTAGCTGGGCGATATCCACTTGCATCAGAATGAAGAGGGGATTTCCATGTTCGGATGAGAACGGAGTGCGCCCGGGACTCGGACAAGTGATCATATGGTCTCGAAAATGCAGAAGGACAGAACAACAAATAGGTTAAACTCTCAGATTTATATTCCCTCTTGTGGGGCGCTTTCCATGCAAAGTTTTAGGATACTCAATGAAAAATTGACTCTGAAATATTGCGAGTGAAGTCTAGAATCTGTACCAACGCTGAGGACGGGACTTTGGCAGGAGTCGAGGGCGGCGAGGGTCCCGTGGCGGGAATATGCGGCCTAAAGAGATTGCAGTGTGAGACGTGATGCCATACCCCAACTGATCCCATCAAAATATAAGATGCCGAAGAGAAAACCAAACCCAGGTCGGTGAAAAAAAGCCGGGACTCAAAACACGCCTGAGATATAAAAACGGAGCAAGGTCGGGGCAGAGGCATCTTCACACAGGAAAAATTTCTTTGCGATGTTCTCTATCAATACTTTCTTTCTTCTCGCCGTATCTGCGGTCATTGGTGCAATGGCTGAGACCCATACAGTTCACTTTGTCAATCGGTAAAACAATTACTTCATATCACATATTTTCATGTGCTGAGGTGCCATCGTGATAGATGCGGAAAAGGAACTGTCTGTTTACTTTGACGTCTTAATTCCTTACCCTACAATGCTTATGCACAAACCCAGCCAACTCTGGTTAGGGCTGGCCAAACCCTCTCACATGGGGAGGACTATACTATCAATGGCCCTCTCTCTTCAGTAATCGCGTACTTGCAAACCGGTCCGTACTTCGACTTTCCTATGACAATCCCTCCTGCTCATGACGTCGATAGGAAACTGCCTCCTCAACGGGGAACACTGCACAACCATTGAGACCACGTTGGTTAACCCCGATCCAAGCCGCCCCGGAAGTGGTTCCAGCACCGACATCACTCTTATATCTCCGTGAGAGTTGTCTTTCTGTTTGTATTCACCGCTGAAGTTATTCACCTCCACCCACTCTTCTTCGTTTCCAGTCACGCGTTCTCCGTCACTTCTGGATTTAGGTATGTTATGTCCAAAGGCTTCAACTTGACAAATGTGACATGCTCAGATGATTCTAATCTATTTAGCTACTATCACGGATGCGACGGGCAAGGGAAAACCTGTACGTTAACCACAATATCCTGAGAGCATACCCAAGGGCTTATTTTCCTTTTAGGTGACAACGCAAACTGCCCCACAGCGTTCCGCGTACCGACTGACAACCAGGTCCAGGTACAATGCCAAGCGAACGATGTAAGTTTCCAGCTTTCATTTTGTTTCCAAGTTGTAAATTTGCCGAACCTTATCGAATCACTTTCGAAGGTCAACCTCCAGATCACATTCTGTTAATGCACTCGCATGCTCTCCTCAAGGACATTCGTTCGGAACCAACTGCCTTGCCATGTTATCGAATCTTCACATTTCTTCAGGCGGAGGGCAAGTCCACCTGTCACCCTTGTTTGGGCATTTCCTTTCCTTTTTGAGTCTGGTAGTCACATCGATTAAATGGCGAAACACAATATAGTCCTTAATTTAATATATGACATAGATATATTACATAGAAGACAGTTTATACACATTGAAAATTCAAGCAGGCTACTTTTGGAGACCATTTTGACCCCATGAGACACATGGGGGAGAAAATATCTAAATGCGGAACAACGACCTCATTCGCGACAGGCGCTGGCAGCGTTTACCAAACCCTAGTCTCGAGGAGCAGGTTGGAATTTTCCTCCAAGTCGAGGCTATGATGGTTGACGATCTCAGGAGAACTTACCGGGTTTGACAAGGGGAGTTTTGAGCATGTAGGACAGGAGGAAGAGCATCGAGTACAATGGCGCGCCCTATACGTCGCGACGCCGGCATGCTTGTTGAATATTTAAATGTTAAGTGAACAATTTTGTTAAGGATCCCAAAAGACAAGTAAATGACTCGCCTCGACAGTCAGCATTTGCCAACTAGGACACTGGCCCCGAGTTGCTTAATGGTGAGTTTCCGGCGTTTATCAGATCCCAGTAAGGTGGAGTTTTCCGTATAACGATCTTCTAGCACCTACAACGCATGGAACCCCAGACATTATTAGTGGTAAGTGGTGTTTCTGGATGCTCCACACCAATCTAGATACAAATATAAAGGCCACTCGGAGTTAGATATATCTAGGGGAGGTCCTTCCGTCAAGCAGCTCTGAATTTCCTTGATATTCATCTTCATGGCACGTCGGCTTCTATGTTTACTTAAGTTCTCGTTTTCTTCGGATTCAGGAAAGTAACACGCCTTCCTGATTTAGAACCCCTTCCATTGGGTTGAATATCCACCCGCATCAGAATGCAGAGACATTTCTGTGTTTAATTCCGATGACAAGGGAATGATGTTGGGCCAAGTGGTCATATGGTCTTTCAAACACAGGAGGACGGAACAAAAAAATATCTTGACGAATGAGATATAAAAATGGAGAGAAATTGAGCAGCGCTTCAGGCAGGAAATCTTCCCCACTTTTTTCTCTGCGATGTTCTCTATCAAGACTTTCTCTCTTGTCGTCGTGTCTGCGGTCATTGGTGCAATGGCTGAGACTCACACGGTTCACTTCGTCAATCGGTAAAACATATATTTCATATTGCATATTTAACGTGCTGAGGTGTCGTCGTGATAGATGCGGAAGGGGAACTGTAGGTTTGCTTTGACGTCTCAATTCTTTACCCTACAATGCTTATGCACAAACCCAGCCAACTCTGGTTAGGGCTGGCCAAATTCTCTCACATGGGGAGGATCATACTATCAATGGCCCTTTCTCTGCAGCAATCGCATACTTGCAAACCGGTCCGTACCTCGACTTTCCTATAATAATCTTTCCACCTACTCATGACGTCGATAATAATAACTAGGGGGCTGCCTCCTCAATGGGGAACACTGCACAACCATCGAGACCACGTTGGTCAACCCCAACCCAAGCCAGCCCGGAAGTGGTTCCAGCACCGACATTACACTTATACCTCCGTGAGAGTTGTCTTTCTGATTGTATACACCATGCAGGTTATTCACGTCCACCTGCCCTTCCTCATTTCTAGTCATGAGTTCTCCGTCACTTCTGGATTCAAGTATGTTATGTCCAAACGCTTCAATAACTATGTAACATGCTCAGTTGATTCTAATCTATTTAGCTATTTTCATGGATGCGACGGGCAAGGGAAAACCTGTAAGATAACCACAATATCCAGAGGGTATACCCAATGACATATCTTCCTTTTAGGCAACAACGCAAACTGCCCCCCACAAGATGCTTTCCATAAATCAGACGACTTCGAGGCCCAAGTACAATGCCAAGCGAACGATGTAAGTTTCCAACTTTAATTTTGTTCGAAGTTGTAAATTTACCGAACCTTATTGAATTACTTTCAAAGGTCAATCTCCAGATCACATTCTGTTAATGCACTTGCATGCTCTCCTAAAGGACATTCGTTTGGAACTAACTGCCTTGCCATGTTGTCAAATTTTCACATTTCTTCCGTCGGCCCAGCAGCGGAGGCAAGTCCACCTGTCACCCTGTTTGGGTATCTATTTTCCTTTTTGAGTCTTGTAGTCACATCCAATAAATTTAAAACACAAATAAGACAGGTTAAGTTCGGAGACCATTTCGATCGCAAGACGAGAGAGGAATAAGCCTGAACGAGAGACGGGCTCATCCGCTGACACCTTTTACCAAATCCTCATCAAGTCGGAGCTAACCTCCAGGCCGATACATATCGATGCAAG
>Ga0307513_10003569_pt1 | contig 21048 bp, 17 predicted proteins | sample 15_EM_MG_FD_202174 | JGI IMG/M metagenome (GOLD analysis project Ga0307513, IMG submission 202174) | Populus trichocarpa ectomycorrhiza microbial communities from riparian zone in the Pacific Northwest, United States - 15_EM | ecosystem: Host-associated > Plants > Roots > Unclassified | place...
CCGGCGCGGACCTCGAGCACCGCCGAGGCGTTCTCGTCCTGGTCCTTAGGCGCCAGCAGCAGGGCCACCTCGCGCTCCAGCGCCGGCAGCCGCGCGTTCAGCGCGTCGAGTTCGTCACGGGCCAGGGCCGCCATCTCCGGATCGCCGGCGCGGGCCATCTCCTCCAGCTCCGGCGCCTCGGCCCGGACCCGGTCCAGGGCCTGCACGGCCTCGACCACGGGCCTCAGCTCTGCGTGCTCCTTGGACAGGCGCACGATCTCCGCGCCGTCGGCCGCGGCCCCCATCCGCGCCTCGATCTCGCGGTAGCGGTCGAGCACTTGGTCCAGTCGGGCTTGGGGGAGACGCAAACAGGTGTCCGGGGTTCGAGGAGCGACGGAACCGCTTCCTTTAGCGAAGCCGCGGTCCGGCGCCAAACATCCAGCATGGGAACGGCAGGCCGCCGGGGGCCGTTCTGCCTGCGGTTACCGAGGAGGACATCACATGGCTACCGAACGGATCACCGAGACCAGCGACGCCCCCGTCCGCGAACGCGTCGTCGAGCGTGGCACGACCTATGTGGATCGTGGCGGCGGCGGCATCGGCGGAGTGATCATCGGCATAGCGCTGCTGGCGCTGGTGGCGATCGTCGCCTTCTTCCTGCTGAGCGCCAACCGCAACGACGCCCTGCGCACCAGCGCGGTGTCCGATGCGGCTTCGAGCGTCGCCAGCTCGGCGGCGACGGCGTCCCAGAACGTTTCGGGCGCCGCGGAACGCACCGCCGATTCGGTCGCTCCGGCGCAGCAATAGTCGATGCGCGGCCCTCCGTCTGGAGAGGGCCGCGCGCGCGGCTTTAGGTGCGGACGCCGGTCAGCGCGGCGTTGCCGAACGCGCCGAGCTTGACGTTGCCCGTCATCGCGTCGCCGTTCACCGTGGCGGCGAATTCCAGGGTCATCGGCATGGGCGAGGTGATCGCGCTGCTCCAGGTCAGGGTGTCGCCGTCGATCTTGCCCTCGACGCTCTGCTCGCCCATCGGGCCCTTGGTGACGCCGGTGAAGGTGTCGCCGCTGGTCGTGAGGGTGGCGTCCACCGTCTGAGCGCCCATCGGCGTGTTGATGGTGATCTTCCAGTTGCCGTCCGCGGACATGCTGTCCTCCCGTTTGACTGAGCGGGCACCTAATCAACAGCTCGGATGGGATGCAAGGGTGACGCGGGCGTCAGTTTCGCCAAAAAGTAGCGGCGTCAATCCCCTTCGCCCAGGCTGAAGCCCGCGGTGCGCAAGGCCGCGATCAGCCCGGTCATCCGCGCATAGAGTTCGCCGGCGCCGGCCAGCATCTCCGGCTGGGTGAAGACCGCGGCCGGCACGTTCAGGCCGCCGCTGACGCGTTCGACGACCCCGTCGGCGATCAGCTTCGCCACGTACCGGTCGAGGATGTCGGCGGGCGCGCCGATCATGGCGGCCAGGTCGGCTTCCGGCAGCGGCCGGTGCTCACGGTCGGGCGGGATGTCGTAGAGGCCGGCATAGCGGCTGGGCGAGGTGAGGTGCCGGGTGTTGGCGGTCCAGACCGCGGTGAACACCAGCATCTCGAACATGTCGCCGCCCTGCATCCGCGCGAGCGCATTCAGGGTGCGGAGGATCTCGCTCGCGACGATGCGAACAGTCAACCTGCGGTTGTCGACCGGGATAGAGCTGAGGCTGGTCACGCGTACGATCCGAAAAACCTTGCCCGCCAACTCAGCCCGGCCATGGTGAAGATCGGGTTATCGGCCGGCGTCGCGCGGCCCGAGCCCCCGGCTTTCCCGGGGCTATTCCGCGGCCTGCAGGTCGTCCGCCGCGCCGGCCGTCGCGATCTCGGCGGCCCGGGCCTCCACCAGCTCGACGATGTGGTCGACCATGTGGTCGTTGTCCATCTTGTGGTCGGGCTTGCCGGCCAGATAGACCATCCCCGCGCCCTTGCCCCCGCCGGTGAAGCCCACGTCGGTCATCAGCGCCTCGCCCGGGCCGTTCACCACGCAGCCGATGATCGACAGGCTCATGGGCGTGGAAATGTGCGCCAGCCGCTGCTCCAGCGCCTCCACGGTCTTGATGACATTGAAGCCCTGCCGCGCGCAGGAGGGGCAGGCGATGATGTTGACGCCCCGGTGCCGCAGGCCCAGCGACTTGAGCATGTCGAAGCCGACCTTGATCTCCTCGACGGGATCGGCGGCCAGGCTGACGCGGATGGTGTCGCCGATGCCGGCCCACAGCAGGGCGCCCATGCCGATCGCCGACTTCACCGTGCCGGTGCGCAGGGCGCCGGCCTCGGTGACGCCCACGTGCAGCGGGCAGTCGATGGCCTCGGCCAGCATCTGGTAGGCGGCAACGGTCATGAAGATGTCCGAGGCCTTTACGCTGATCTTGAACTCGTGGAAGTCGTGGTCCTGCAGGATGCGGGCGTGGTCCAGCGCGCTCTCGACCATCGCCTGCGGGCAGGGCTCGCCGTACTTCTCCAGCAGGTGCGGCTCCAGCGAGCCCGCATTGACGCCGATGCGCATGGAGCAGCCGTGGTCGCGGGCGGCCGAGATCACGTCGCGCACCCGGTCGGCGCGGCCGATATTGCCGGGGTTGATCCGCAGGCAGGCGGCGCCAGCCTGGGCCGCCTCGATGCCGCGCTTGTAGTGGAAGTGGATGTCCGCGACGAGCGGGACCTTCGAGGCCTTGGCGATGGCCGAGAACGCCTGGGTCGACTCCACGTCGGGACATGACACGCGGACGATGTCGGCGCCGGCCTCCTCCAGCTGGCGGATCTGGTCGATGGTCGCCGCGGCGTCGGCCGTCAGCGTGTTGGTCATCGACTGGACGGTGATCGGCGCGTCGCCGCCCACCTCCACCGACCCTACCCGGATCTTGCGTGAAGGGCGCCGGGCGATGGCGCGCCAGGGACGGACGTGGGTGTGGTCTTGAGCGCTCATGCGAGGCGGAAAATAGGGCCTTCCGGGCCGAAACCCAAGCGCCAAGCCGCGGGCGGCGTCAGCCTGCCAGCTTGTCCACCGGCGTCAGCGGCGCCTGCAGCAGGCCCTGGGTCTGGCCGCCCACGAACACCTGGAACGCCGTGGGGTCGGAGACGTCGACCACCAGGCCCGCCAGGTTGGGGATGCGATAGGCCTCCCCCACCGAGAGCTGGCGGGCGAAATAGACCGAGCCGTCGGCCCCGCGGACGATCAGCGAGGCGGCCTTGCGCGCCTGCAGGGTCGCGGTCGAGGCCTCCGGCGCCGCGCCGTAGATCGGCCCCGCCGCCAGGAATGTGGGCGGCAGGTTCAGGGTCGGATCGGGGGCCGGCGTGGCGTTTTCCTTGGCGATCTTGGCCGCCGCGGCCGCGGCGTCCGCCGAGCCGTTGGCGGCGGTGGCCGCCGCCAGGCCGGGGGTTTCGTAGGGGGTCGGGGTGGTCGATTCGGTGGGCGCCGGCAGCGGCGCGCCCAGGGTCACCGGCCCGGCCGGGCCCGTCGGCCGGGGCGCGGGCTTGGGCCGTGGCGCGGTGGCCGGGGCGTGCGCCTGGGCCTGGGCGTTCTCGGTCATCGCCCGCTGGACGACGTTCCACAGCACGATGGCGCCGATGATCAGGGCGCCCACGACGACGATCAGCGCGACGCGCGGATCGCCCTCGCGGCTGACGCCGACAGGTTCGCGCAGGCCCTCGTCGCCGGCCGGGCGTTCGGCGCGGAAGCGGACCACCGCGGTTTCGCCGTCCTGGCCCAGCGCCTTGGCGTAGGCGCGGATGTAGCCGATGGTGAAGGGGCGCGAGGGCAGGGTGTCGAGGCGCATCTCCTCGATCGCGGCCAGGTAGCTGCGGCGCACGCGGGTGGCGTCGGCAAGCTCTTCCAGGGTCAGGCCGCGGGATTCGCGGATCGCCTTCAGGGCCGCGCCGATATCGGGACCGGATTTCAGCGTGGGCATGTAGGATTCAACGGGACCGGGGCCAATGGCGACGCCGGTTCGAAAGTCCAGATCCGGCTGCCCGCCAGTATCGAGCGCCATCGCTATTCATCGCCCCCGACGTGAGCCGCGGTCGAGGTTCGCAACTGACGCCACCGCTTCCATATCACAGAACGCCTTAATAAGCAGTTGTCGGTAACATCCAAGAATTCGAATTTCAATGCGGTATTCAGTCACGCGTAACCATAGAAGCTGCACTAGATCGCAAGGTAAAGCTTGCGCGCCAGGGTCTCGATTTCGTTGCGGACGGAGCCGGCGCCGCCCCGGATGAGGGCCGAGACCCCGCGGCGGGCGGCCTCGCGGTCGCAGGACAGCACCATCTGTTTCACCGGTCCGACGCCGGCTGGCGGCATGGACAGCCGGTCGAAGCCCAGGGCCACCAGGGCGAAGGCCTCGAGCGGGCGGCCGGCGATCTCGCCGCAGACCGACACGGGGGTTCCGGTCTCGGCGCAGGCGATCTGGATGGCCTCCAGCGCGCGCAGGGCCGGCGGCGACAGCGGGTCGTAGCGGTCGGCGACCCGCGGGTTCCCGCGGTCGGCGGCGAACATGTACTGCATCAGGTCGTTGGTGCCGACCGAGACGAAGTCCGTCATCGGCAGCAGCGCGTCCAGGTGCCAGATCAGCGACGGCGCCTCGATCATCGCCCCGACGTCCAGGCGCGACGGCGCCGGGCGCCCGCGCCGCAGCGCCCAGGCGATCTCGACATCCACCAGGGCGCGGGCCGCGCGGAATTCGTCCACCGTGGCCACCAGCGGGAACATGATCCGCAGGGGGCGCCCCTGGGCCGCGGCGATCAGGGCGCGCAGCTGCAGGCGCAGCAGGGCCGGGCGGTCCAGCCCCATGCGGATCGCCCGCCAGCCCAGGGCCGGGTTGTCCTCGCGCTCGGCTTCCAGGTAGGGCAGCACCTTGTCGCCGCCCAGGTCGAGCGTGCGGAAGGTCACCGGCTTGTCGCCGGCGGCGTCCATCACCCGGCCGTAGAGGGCGGTCTGGGCGTTGAAGCGCGGCATCTCCTCGGCGACCATGAACTGGAACTCGGTGCGGAACAGGCCGATGCCCTCGGCCCCCGTCTCGCCCAGTATGTCCAGGTCGACGTCCAGCCCGGCGTTCATCAGCAGGGTGATCTTCGCCCCGTCGCGGGTGAAGGCCGGGGTGTCGCGCAGCTTGGCGAACTCGGCCCGGCGCTGGGCGCGCACGTCGATCCGGGCGTGGATCGCCTTCACCACGTCGGGTCGCGGACGCAGATAGGCCTCGCCGGTCTCGGCGTCGACGATCACCGGATCGCCCTCCGACACCCGGTCGCGCAACCCGGCCAGGCGGCCGACGCAGGGGATGTCCAGGGCGCGGGCGACGATGGCGGCGTGGCTGGCAGCCGAGCCTTCCTCGAGCAGCAGGCCCTTGAGCTTGTGGCGGTCGTATTCCAGCAGGTCGGCGGGGCCGAGGTTGCGGGCGATGAGGATGGCGTTGTCGGGCAGCTCGCGGGCCACGTGACCGTCCCCGGCCAGGTGGCGCAGCAGCCGGTCGTTGAGGTCCTCCAGGTCGTGCAGCCGTTCGCGCAGATAGGGGTCGCGCGCCTGGCCCAGGCGGGCGCGATGCTCCGAGCGCACCCGCTCCACCGCCGCTTCGGCCGTCAGGCCGTTGCGCACCGCGTCCTCCAGCGACCGGTTCCAGCCGCGGTCGTGGGCGAACATCCGGTAGGTCTCGAGGACCTCGTAGCTGTCGGCCAGCAGGCCGTGCTGGCCCTCCAGCATGTGGTCGATCTGCGCCTGCAGGCCGCTGATCCCCACCTTCAGCCGTTGTTCCTCGGCCTGGACGTCGTCGGCCAGCAGCTGCGAGGGGGCGACGGGCGGCTCGTGCAGCACCACCACCCCGAACGCCAGGCCGTCGGCGAACTTGGCCCCGATCAGCCGCTCGGGCCGGTGGGGGGCCAGTTCGACGCCCTTCAGTTCGTCCTCGGTGATCAGTTCGCCGCCGGCCACCATCTCGGCCAGCACCATGGCGATGATCTGCAGGTCCTCGACCTCGTCCTCGGTATAGACTCGCTCGGTGCGGTTCTGGACCACCAGCACCCCGATCGCCCGGCCGCCGCGCAGCAGCGGCACGCCCAGGAACGCGTGATAGGGGTCTTCGCCGGTTTCCGGCCGGTACGAGAAGGCCGGATGGTTGGGCGCGTCGGCCAGGTTCAGCGGCCGGCCCAGGCGCATGATCTCGCCCACCAGGCCTTCGCCGGGCTTCATGCGGGTGACGTGGACGGCCTTGGGGTCCAGGCCCTCGGTGGCGAACAGCTCCATGTCGGCCGCCGAGCGGCGCATGTAGAGCGAGCAGACCTCGGCCACCATCGAGCGCGCGATGATCCGCACGACCATGTCGAGGCGCACCTGCGCGGGCCCGCCCGAGGCCAGGGCCTCGCGGATCTGCTTCAGCAGGCTCCGCTGCCCCCTTATGGCGACGCTTGGGACGGCCATCCTTCGCAACCTCCCTGACTCTGTTGGTTTCCTAGCAGGTCTCAACCTGTGTTCGGAGACGGAAATGCGGCGGTTCTGTCGTTTGGCGCTTCATCTTGCCCCGCCGGGCCGTTCGATCGCCGCGCCGGCCTTTCCGGGCTGCGCCTTCGCGTCGCGAAGGTATGGTCGGGCGTTTTGAATCGAGGGCCTCCATGCCGAACGCGCACCGTCCCGCCGGATCGCCCCGCGACGACACCGCGACCTGGAGGTCGCCATAATGGCGCGTGACGCCGCAAGCGCCGCCGACGGCAGCTGGGTCGACGTGGTGGCCGACGGGCGCCTGCCGGTGTTCGCCCTGATCTGCCTCGGCGTCTGGCTGAACGCCGCCGACAGCCTGGTCACCGCCACCATCATGCCCAGCGTCGGCAGGGCCCTGGGCGGCTACGCCTATTTCGGCTGGGCGACGGCGGGCTTCCTGCTGGGCTCGGTGATGGCCGGCGCCAGCTCGGGCCTGCTGGCCCAGAAATTCGGCCTGGCGCGGGCCACGGCCGTCTCGGCGCTGCTCTATTCGGGCGGCTGCGCGCTCAGCGCCTGGGCGCCGGACATGAGCGTCTTCCTGGTCGGCCGCGCCCTGCAGGGGGTCGGCGGCGGCTGGGTGGCGGGCTTCTCCTCGGTCGCCATCGGCGTGCTGTTCCCCGACCGGACCCTGGCCCGGGTCTATGCGGCGGTGACCTCGGTCTGGGGGATCGCCACCCTGGTCGGCCCCCTGCTGGGCGGGGTGTTCGCCGACGCCGGCGCCTGGCGCTGGGTGTTCTGGTTCTTCGCCGTCCAGGGCGTGGCGCTGGCGGGGCTGGCCCTGGCGCTGCTGCCCAAGGCGGGGGGCGAGCCCAATGCGCGGGTCGCCTGGCCTCAGCTCGGGATGATCGCCGCCGGGGTCGCCGCCATCGGCTGGGCCGACATGGCCGGTTCCGTGGCGGGCTCGGCGGCCCTGACGCTGGCCGGCCTCGCCATCCTGGCGGCCATGGTCGCCTTCGACGCCCGTGCCCCCGTCCGCCTGCTGCCCCGCGGCTCGGCCAGCCTGTCGACCACGCCGGGCGCCGGCTACGCCACCATGTTCCTGCTGACCGCCGCCTCGATGGGGTTCGCGGTCTATGGCCCGGCGATCCTGCAGACCCTGCGGGGCTATTCGGCGCTGGTCGCGGGCTATGTGGTGGCGATCGAGGCCCTGGCCTGGACCGGCTTTGCGCTGGTGGTCACCCACCTCACGGGCCCGTGGCCCGGGCGGATGATCCGGCTGGGGGCGGTCTTCGTGACCCTCGGCCTCGCGGTCTGCGCGGTCGGCTTCGCCCACGGCCCGCTGGCGGTGGTGGCCCTGGGCGCGACCCTGCTGGGCGGCGGCTTTGGCCTGTCGTGGAGCTTCATGGCCCAGCAGGTGATCGTCGCCCTGCCCGGCGAGGAACGGGCCATCGGGGCGGCGGGGACCACCACGGTGCGGCTCACCGGCTCGGCGGCCGGCGCGGCGGTGGCCGCGGTGATCGCCAACCTGCTGGGTTTCGCCCACGGCCTGACGCGCGAAGCCGCCGAGGCCGCCAGCTTCTGGGTGTTCGCCATCGCCACGCCGATCGCCGCGCTGGGGATCTGGACCGCCTGGCGCCTGGGCCGGGCCCAGGCCGCTGAAACCTAGAGCTGGTCCAGGCCGTAGGCGGCGTGCAGGGCGCGCACGGCCAGTTCGGTATAGGCCGCGTCGATCAGCACGCTGATCTTGATCTCGCTGGTGGAGATCACCTGGATGTTGACGCCCTTTTCCGCCAGGGCGCCGAACATGGTCTTGGCGACCCCGGCGTGGCTGCGCATGCCGACCCCGATCACCGAGACCTTGGCCACGTCCTCGTTCACCTGCACGTCGTCGAAACCGATCTGCGGCTGGGCGGCGCGGACGATCTCGACGGCGCGGGCGGCGTCGCGCTTGCCCACGGTGAACTCCATGTTCGCCGTGTCGGCCGTGCGCGCATGGCTCTGGACGATCATGTCCACATTGACGTTGGCGTCGGCGAGCCGGCCGAAGATCTCCGACGACACGCCCGGATGGTCGGGCAGGCCGAACAGGCTGATCTTGGCTTCATCGCGGCTGTAGGCGACGCCGCTCACGATCCGCTTTTCCACGATCTCTTCCTCATCGCACACGATGGTGCCCTGGCCGGGCGCTTGCCCCGGCTCGACGAAACTCGACAGCACCCGCACCGGCACGTGCTGGGCCATGGCCAGCTCCACCGAACGGGTCTGCAACACCTTGGCCCCCAGGGAGGCCATTTCCAGCATCTCTTCGTAGGAAATCTTCGCCAGCTTGCGGGCCTTGGCCTCGATCCGCGGGTCGGTGGTGTAGACCCCGTCCACGTCGGTATAGATGTCGCAGCGGATGGCCTTCACCGCCGCGGCGATGGCCACGGCGCTGGTGTCCGAGCCGCCGCGGCCCAGTGTGGCGATCCGGCCGTCGCGGGTGACGCCCTGGAAGCCGGCGATCACCGCGATCTCCCCGGCGTCCAGCGCCGCGGCCAGCTTCTCGGGCGGGATGTCGTCGATCCGCGCCCGGCCGTGGGCGTTGTCGGCGATGATCGGAATCTGCCAGCCCAGCCACGACTTGGCGTTCAGGCCCATGTTGCGCAGCGTCATCGCCAGCAGGCCCGCCGTCACCTGCTCGCCCGAGGCGACTACGGTGTCGTATTCGTCGTCGGAGGGCGGCAGGCCCTGCGCCGCCGCGCCCGCGCCGTCGGTCCAGGCGACCAGCTCGTTGGTCTTGCCGGCCATGGCCGAGACCACCACGGCCACCTTGTGGCCCGCGGCGACTTCGGCCGCGACCAGCCGGCCGACGCGGCGGATGCGTTCCAGGTCGGCCACCGAAGTGCCGCCGAATTTCATGACCAGCCGTGACATGTGGCTCGCGGTCCAGCTCCCTGTTGCGCCGCCGAAGGGCGGAGCCTTCTAGCGACGCTGGCGGCCAGGGGCAATGCGTGCTTTGCGCCTCGTCCCTGTGCGGCGGCCTCCAGGAGCGCTAAAAGGGCCGGGATGACCGAGATCCTGCGTTCCAGCATCGACCCCGACGAGGTCGAGCGCTTCTCCCGAATCGCCGCCGAGTGGTGGAAGCCCAAGGGCAAGTTCGCGCCCCTGCATGTGTTCAATCCGGTGCGCCTGGACTTCATCCGCGAGCGGGCCCTGGCGCGGTTCGGCCGCGATCCCGCCGCGCGGCGGCCGTTCGAGGGCCTGCGCCTGCTGGACATCGGCTGTGGCGGCGGCCTGCTCAGCGAGCCCATGCGCCGGCTGGGCTTCACGGTCGTCGCCGTCGACGCCTCCCCGCGCAATATCGGCGCCGCCAGCGCGCATGCGGCCGAGCAGGGCCTCGACATCGACTACCGCGCCTCCACCGCCGAGCAATTGGTCGCCGAGGGCGTCCAGCCCTTCGACGTGGTCCTCAACATGGAGGTGATCGAGCACGTGGCCGATCCGGGGGACTACCTGCGCTCCTGCGCGGCCCTGCTGGCGCCGGGCGGGCTGATGGTCGTCGCCACCCTGAATCGCACGCTGAAGGCCCTGGCGCTGGCCAAGCTGGGCGCCGAATACGTCCTGCGCTGGGTCCCGGCCGGCACCCACGACTGGCGCAAGTTCCTGAAGCCCGAGGAAATTCGCGGATTCCTGGCCGGCGAACCCGTCGAGATCGAGGGCCCGTTCGGGGTGGCTTATGCGCCACTGAGCGGCCGTTGGTCGCAATCGGCCGACTGTGACGTCAACTACATGATGACGGTGACGCGCGCGGCGGCCTAAAGAGGCCTGTCTGGGCGAAAAGGAGCCTCCATGCCGTCGTTACGCGTACTCGGCCATGCTTTCAGGGCCTGGCGGCGCAACAAGCGCTGGGCCAAGCACGAGCCCGAGACGCCGTACCTGGCCGACCTGCTCAGCGGCTCGCCCGTCTGCCTGCACGTGGGCGCCAGCGACGGGCGCCATTCCTATGTGATGACCCAGGTGGCGCCGGCGGCGAGAATCTACGCTTTCGAGCCCTCGGCCTTCACCTTCGAGGTGCTGAAGACCTGCCTGGCCTGGCACGGCATCGGCGACCGGGTGACCCCGATCCACGCCGCGGTCTCCGACCACCAGGGCGAGATGCTGCTGGTCACGCCGAAGAAGACCTCCGGCCGCATGGGCCGCGCCTACGCCTTCGTCGCCGAGACCGCCCCCGAGGGCCCGGTGCGGCCCGACCTGCAGGACACCGGCGTCGAGCTGCAGCCCACGCCCGTGGTCACGCTGGACGCCTTCTGCGCGGACCAGGGGCTGGGCAAGGTCGATTTCATCCGCATGGACATCGAGGGCGCCGAGCAGAAGGCGCTGGCCGGCGCCCAGGGCCTGATCGACCGCGACCGTCCACACGTGCTGCTGGAGATCCATCCGGTGATGCTGGAACAGCGCTTCGGCGGCTCGGCCGACGCGGTGGTGGAGATGTTCCGCTCCCGCGGCTACCGGATGTTCGCCCTCAACGGCGATCGGCTGGAGGAGCGCACCACCGTCGTCGCCGACCTGCCGTGGAAGGACTACTTCTTCATCCACCCCTCCCGCGCGGCCCGCCTCCCCGACGGCGTCTTCCGCGCGCGCATGGCGGCGGCGGCCTGACGAGGGGGAGCCGACCATGCTGGCCTTGATGATGGACCGGGCGCTGACCCTGCCGTCGATCCTCGAATATGCCGGCCTCTATCATCCCGACCGCGAGGTGGTCAGCCGCACGGTCGAGGGGCCGATCCACCGCTACGGCTATGCCGACGCGCTCTACCGCGCCCGGCGCATGGCCAACGCTCTCGTCGCCATGGGGGTGAAGCCCGGCGACCGGGTGGCGACGCTGGCCTGGAGCACCCACCGCCATTTCGAGCTCTATTTCGCCGTCACCGGGATCGGCGCGATCCTGCACACCATCAATCCGCGCCTGCATCCCGACCAGGTGGCCTGGGTCGCCAACCACGCCGAGGACAGCGTGCTGTTCTTCGACATCACCTTCGGCGACCTGGTGGGGGAGCTGGCCGAGCGGCTGCCCACGGTGAAGGCCTATGTCGCCATGACCGACCGCGACCATGCGCCGGCCGCCTCGCCGGCGGGGACCCTGGTCTACGAGGCGCTGGTCGGGGCCCATTCGCCGGACTTCGACTGGCCCGAACTGGACGAGCGGCAGGCCTCGGGCCTCTGCTACACCTCAGGCACCACGGGCGATCCCAAGGGGGTGCTCTACGGTCACCGCTCGACGGTGCTGCACGCCATGGCGCTGATCGCGCCGGACGCCTTCGACCTCTCGGCCCGCGACGTGGTGCTGCCCTGCGCCCAGATGTACCACGCCAACGCCTGGTGCACGCCCTATGCGGCGCCCATGGTCGGGGCCAAGCTGGTGCTGCCCGGCCGCCACCTGGACGGCCCCAGCCTCTACGAGCTGATGGTGGCCGAGCGGCCCAGCTTCCTGCTGGGGGTGCCGACCATCTGGGTGGGCCTGCTCGACCACATGGACCAGATCGGCGCGCGCCTGGACTGCGTGCGCAACCTGGCCATCGGCGGCTCGGCGCCCACCACCGCGCTGGTGGCGCGCTGCGAGGCGATGCTGGGCGGAACGGTCCGCCAGATCTGGGGGATGACCGAGACCAGCCCGCTCGGCGTGATCAACACGCCCCTGCCCGAACACGCCGCGCAGTCCGCCGAGGCCAACCAGGCCCGCAAGCTCAAGCAGGGCCGCGGGCTCTACGGCGTCGACCTGCGGATCATCGACGAGTTCGGCGACATCGCCCCCCACGACGGCCAGACGCCCGGCGCCCTGCAGGTGCGCGGGCCGTGGGTCTCCAGCGCCTATTTCAAGCAGGACGGGGCGCAGGCCTTCACCGACGACGGCTGGTTCGACACCGGCGACATCGCCACCCTGGACGGCGAGGGCTATCTGCGGCTCACCGACCGGGCCAAGGACGTCATCAAGTCCGGCGGCGAATGGATCTCCTCCCTCGACCTGGAGGACGCGGTCTCCTCCCATCCCGCCGTCGCCATGGCCGCGGCCATCGGCGTGCCGCACCCGAAGTGGGACGAGCGTCCCCTGCTGCTGGTGGTGCTGCGTCCCGGCGCGAGCGCCGCGCCCGACGCCCTGCGCGACCACGTGGCCGAGCGGGTGGCCAGGTGGTGGGTTCCCGACGAGGTCCGCATCGTCGAGCACCTGCCGCTCGGGCCGACGGGCAAGGTGCTGAAGCGGCAATTGCGTGACCAGATAGTCACGATGAAGCCCTGACGCGCCCCGCCGGCCGAACTCCGGCGCCGGTCTTGCGTTCCACCCTCGTGGGATGATCGTCAGGAGGTGCACCGGTGTCGCGCAAACGTCCGAAAGGCGTCCTGGCCATGGGGTGGGCGTGCCTCGAATGCGCCGCGACCGGGCGCACCGAGCATGCGCCCACGGCGCGCGACTATTCCGACAATGTCGTCCGGCGGACCACCTTCGTCGCGGGCGGCGGCTATGGCTGGATCATCTCGGGCCTGACCTCCCCGCGGACGACGCCGGCGGCGTGGAAGATCGTGGTCGTCACCGGCGCGCCATCCTGGGCGGAATACTGGGCGCCGGCCGTGGCCGAGCTGCCCCCGGAGCGCGAGATGGTGGTCGTCGACCGCCCCGGCTACGCGGCCTCCGAGCCCGCCGGCCACGTGGGCGACATCCGCATCCAGGCCGAGGCCCTGGCCCCCCTGCTCGACGGCCCGCGCGGGCAGAAGATCCTGCTGGTCGGCCAGTCCTATGGCGCGGCGATCGCCTCGGTGATGGCGGCGCAGCATCCGGGCAAGGTGGCGGGCCTGGTGCTGATGTCGGGCTATTTCGGCGAGCCCGGCCCCACCGCCCGCTGGCTGGTCGACGTCGGCGCCAAGATGCTCAAGGTCCTGCCCCGCGACCTGCGCAACGCCGTGCAGGAGGTGATGGGCCAGCCGGCCCAGCTCGACCACGCCCGCCAGGCTTTGGCCCGGCTGAAGATCCCGATCCACGTCATCCACGGCGACCAGGACGACTTCGCCCCGATCGAGATCGCCGAGCGGCTGGCGCAGGAGACGCGCACCCGCACGCCGATCCGGTTCCAGCCGGTGCAGGGGGCCAACCATTTCCTCAACGACGGTCCCACCGACGCCCTGCTGGCCGCCATCGAGGCCTGCATCCCGGCGCCGGTCGCCTGGCGCCTGCGCTGGCCGGCCCTGCCCAGGCTCCCCTGGCTGCGCGTCCCGGCGGCGAGCCACGCCTGACGGCTGACGGCCGTCCCCGGGAATAGGGGCTTGGCCCGCTGCATATGGACAGCGATAACTTTGGCCAGGAGCCGCCGATCCCAGGCTCGCAAGTCGCTCCGCCAATGGCGCGCGCAGGTACGGGGAACACCAGATGAAGGCCGCCGTCTTACGCCAGGTCCGTACGCCGCTGCAGATCGAGGACGTCCAGATCAACAAGCCCGGCCCGCGCGAGGTGCTGATCCGCACCGCCGCCGCCGGCGTCTGCCATTCCGACCTGCACTTCATCGAGGGGTCCTATCCCCACCCCCTGCCGGCGGTCCTGGGCCACGAAAGCGCGGGCGTCGTCGAGCAGGTGGGCTCGGACGTCCGCACCGTGAAGGTGGGCGACCACGTGATCACCTGCCTGTCGGCCTATTGCGGCCACTGCGAACACTGCCTGACCGGCCGCATGAGCCTGTGCGTGTCGCCCGAGACCCGCCGCGACGCCGACGAGGAGCCCCGGCTCTCGGCGGCCGACGGCCCGATGATGCAGTACCTGAACCTGTCGTCCTTCGCCGAGCAGATGCTGATCCACGAGCACGCCTGCGTGGCGATCCGCAAGGACATGCCGCTGGACCGGGCCGCCCTGATCGGCTGTTCGGTGACCACCGGCGTCGGGGCGGTCATCCACACCTCGGGCGTACGGCCGGGCGAGACCGTGGCGGTCATCGGCTGCGGCGGCGTCGGCCTGGCGGCCGTCAACGGCGCGGCCATCGCCGGCGCCGGCCGGATCATCGCCATCGACATGTCGCCCGGCAAGGCCAACCTCGCCCGGGCGTTCGGGGCCACCGACTTCATCTGCGCGGCCGACACCGACGCGGTGAAGGAGGTCATGGAAATGACCAGCGGCGGCGTGCACCACGCCTTCGAGGCCATCGGCCTGGCCAAGACCGCCGAGCAGGCCTTCAACATGCTGCGCCGCGGGGGCACCGCCAACATCATCGGCATGATCCCGGTGGGCCAGACCATCAGCCTGATGGGCGCGGCCTTCCTGGGCGAAAAGCGCATCCAGGGGTCGCTGATGGGTTCCAACCGCTTTCCCGTCGACATGCCGCGGCTGGTGGACTTCTACATGTCGGGCAAGCTCAACCTCGACGACATGATCTCCCAGCGCATTCCGCTCGAGCAGGTCAACGAGGCGTTCGAGGAGATGAAGCAAGGCAAGCTCGCCCGCTCGGTCATCGTCTTCGACGCCTGATCCGCCGGACGATCGGACGCCCGGCCTCGCGCCGGGCGTTTTCGTCGGGCCTAGGCCCTTTCCGCTTCGAAGAGCGTGACGGGCGCCTGACCCGGCATCCATTTCAGGCTGTCACGCTCCAGTGGGACGAAGAAACCCAGCAGCGAGGGCCGGGCGTGGTCCGCCAGCACCGTCTCCAGGGTCGAGCCCTCCGCCCCGGCCTCCAGCGGCGGGGCCGAGTTGAACATCGCCATGACCAGGTGCGCGGCCAGCAGCGGGTCCACCGGGCGGATGGAGCCGTCGGCCGTCCCGTCGCTGATCACCCCGGCGAAGGCGTGGGCGATCTGCTGGAACCGCCCCATCATCACCTTGCGGGCTTCCGGGGGCAGGGCGGCCAGCGAATAGTGGCGCAGCATCCGCCCGCGCTCGCCCGAGGCCTGGTGCGCGGCCAGCGAGCCGGCGGCCAGCCACAGCCGGTCCCAGCCGGTCGGCGCGCTGGCGGCCTGGCGCTTGGCGTCGTCGATCAGCTCGAAGGTGCGCTCGAAACAGGCCAGCGCCAGTTCGTCCTTGTCGCTGTTGTGATGGTAGAACGAGCCCTTGGTGACGTTCAGCCGGGCCGAGATCTTGTCCACCGAGGCGCCGCGATAGCCCTCGGCGTTGATCAGGTCGGTGGCCGCGATCAGGAACCGCTCGCGGGTGATCTCGTCGTTCTGCGCCACCGGCGCGCCCAGGCTGAGCAGGGCGGTCCCCGGCGTGCCGCAGCCGGGGGCGGCGATGCCGTCGATCATGATGTCGGCCACGCGGGCGGCGATCCGCGGGAAATCCGCCAGCTCATAGGCGTGGATCCAGGTGTCCGACCAGCAGAGCTGGTCGACGATCAGCCGCGCCAGCACGTCCCGCCGCGCGGGGGTCAGCCACGGCCTGTCGGGCGACTTCAGCAGGTGGGCGATGTGGTGGTTGAAGGCCTGGAAGGCCGTCTCCAGGGTCTCGGCGTGCGGCGCCCCGATCAACTTGTATTCGGCGAAGGGCACCAGCTGGGCGGCCTGGCCCTGCACGATGCGCACCCGTTCCTCGAAGAAGGCGGCGACGAACCGGCGCAGCCGGGCCGGGGGATCGCCTTGCGTCTCCGCGTCGGCCAGCATCGCCCGGAACCGCGCGAAGGTGTCGAGGATGCAGGCGGCGGCCAGGTCCTCCTTGCGCTTGAAGTAGTAGGTCAGGCTGACCGGATGCAGGTCCATCCGCTTGGCGACGGCCGCGAGGGTGAATCCGCTGATCCCATGGTCGGTGAACACCCTGGAGGCGGCGGCCATGATCGCCTCCCGCTTGGCGGCGTAGCGCGGGCGGGGTTTGGGCTGGGTCAGGCCGGACACAGGCTCTCCTTGGCGGAACGGGGTTCGGTGAACACCCTACGGCCGGGCGGCGCTTGGCGATACGTTCCGCAACGTCAGGCGTCGGGTCCGGCCCTCGCCCCGCGGCGGCAGGCGGGCGATCAGCGGCGCAGCTTCACCAGCTTGTCGGTATCGGCCTGGGCGAGCTTGGCGCCGCCGGCGGGATCGCCCGCCAGCATCCGGTCGATGCGGCCCTTCTGCGCCCGGAACGCCGCCAGCTCCGAGCCGCCCAGCACCGTGCCCTGGGGCACCTTGGCGCCGACCGGGTTCACCCGCTTGCCGCTCCGCCAGATCTCGTAGTGCAGGTGCGGGCCGGTGGAGGCGCCGGTGGAGCCCACATAGGCCACCACCTGGCCCTGGCGCACGCGCTGGCCGGGCTTCAGCCCCTTGGCGTAGCGCGACAGGTGGCCGTAGCCGGTGTCCCAGCCGCCCGTGTGACGGATGCGCAGCCAGTTGCCGTAGCCGCCCCAGCGCCGGGCCTCGAGCACCACGCCGTCGCCCGCGGCGAACACCGGCGTGCCCATGCCGGCGCCGAAGTCGATCCCCTGGTGCATGCGGTTGTAGCCGAGCAGGGGATGGCGGCGCATGCCGAAGCCCGAGGTCATCCGCGCGCCGTCCACCGGGGTGCGCAGCAGGAAGCCCTTCACGTTCTTGCCGAACTCGTCGAAGTACTCGACGTCGCCGCCGTTCCGCTCGAAGCGGTAGAAGCGCACGCCGTGCAACTCGGCATATTGCAGGTCGCCGGTCTCGATGGTGCGGCCGCTTTCGGTGACCTTGCGGTCGAACACCAGCTTGAAGGCGTCGCCCGGCTGGATGTCGCGCTGGAAGTCCAGCTTGTGGGCGAACATCTTGGCCACCTGGGCGGTGATCGCGGGCGTCGCGCCCAGCGCCTGGGCGCTCTCGTACAGCGAGCCGTGGATCTCGCCCTGCGCCACCCGCTCCTCGTCGCGGACGCTCTCCTCCAGCTCGCGCAGGCGCAGCGCGCCGTCGAAGGTGCGCGACAGGGTCACGGCGCTGGCCGGGCCGGTGCGCAGGGACAGGCCGATCAGCCGGGCCGGACCGCGCTGGCCGCGCGGATGGGCGACCGCGGCGTCGAAGGCCATGCCCGCCTTGATGTGGATGGTGTCCATCGCCTCGGAGAGCGTGGCGACGGCCTGGCGGGCTTCGTCGGGCGCGACGCCGGCGCGGGTGACGGCGGCCTCGAAGGTCTCGCCGGGCAGGATCTTGACCGGTACGTTCTGGGGCCGCGTGAAGCCGGGCTGCGCCTCGGCCTGGGCGAAGGCCTTGTGCTGCAGGGCGGCGAAGGCGGCGGGGTCGAGCAGCGGCGCGGGCGCCGGCGCGGGCGCCCGCCCGGCCACGTGCCAGGCGACCAGCACGGCCGTCAGGCCGGCGACGCCGATCAGCGCCTTGCGCGCATGTGGAAAAGCCCAGGTCGTCGCGGCGGCTGGCCGCGGATCAAACTGCTGCATCGTGCCCCCGTACTGGCGATGCCCCCGCAAGCATCCCGTGGTCTCAAGCTGGCCGCGGCCAGCAATAGGCGCGTCGCAGGATGGTGTGCGTCATTGGTTAACGGCAAGTAACGATCAGCGCGTCGGGCTTTTTGTCACGGGCGACCGCCTATTGGGCGAGCGAGGCGGAATTCCCGCGCTTTTCTACTCGCCAAGGCTCCGCTTGTTCAAAGCAGGGTCAGCACCAATTCCGCCGGGCGGCACAGGGCCACGCCCCTGGGGGTCTCGACGATGGGCCGGTTGACCAGGAGGGGGTCCAGGATCATCGCGGCGATGATCGCCTCCTCTGAGGTGGTGGGGTCGGTCAGGCCCAGGTCGTCGGCCTGGGTGCCCTGCACCCGCAGGAAGGCGCGCACCGACTGGCCGGCGCGGCTCGCCAGGTCCTGCAGCTGCTCCTTGCGCCAGCCGGCCTTGAGGTATTCCACGACCTGGTGTTCGACGCCCTTGTCGCGCAGCAGCGCCAGGGTGTTGCGCGACATGCTGCAGGCGGGGTTGTGATAGATGACGACGTCCGGCATCGGCGCGTGCTCCCGGTGGCGCCGGCCCGGCGGCCAGCCAGCCGTTCTCTCCCCCGGAACCGAGGTTCTGGCAAGCGCCCTACCAGCTCAGCGTGCGTGCGCCGGCCGCCACGGTGGAGTCGGAGATGTCGAAAGCCATGACGTCGGCCGGGCGGGCGGGCAGGGGCTTGGCGTCGGCAGGCCAGGACTCGGTCACCGCGCCGTAGCTGGCCTCCACCGCGCCGGGACCGGCGGGGCGGAACACCACCACCATGCGCGGCGATGCGCTCTCCCACCGCAGCCGCGTCCATTCGCCCGGCCGGGCCAGGATCGCGGCGGGCAGGCCGTTCAGGCTGGCCTCGGCGGCGGCCACCGAACTCCTCAGGTTCAGCGCCAGGATTCGCGCGCCGGGCGGGGCCGTGGCGGTCAGCTCCACCCGGCCGTCGGGGCGCCTGGCCAGGGTCAGCGTCGGCGCCGCGACCGCCACGGCGGCGGCGGGGGCCGAGGTCACAGGCCGGTTCCACAGCGGCGGCAGCGACCGCTTGGCGATCTCGCCGCCGTCGGCCGTCAGCACGGTCCGCGCCCAGGCCGGCAGCTCCGGCGTCAGGCTCGCCCGGTGGGCGCGGCCGGTGTCCAGGTCCTGGTGATAGACGACCTGCGTTTCCTGCGGGTAGCGGGCGCTCCAGGGCGCGTCGAGCCGCACGGAGACGACGACGGCCAGCCCCGCCAGCAGCACGGCGAAGGCGGTCAGCCGGCCCGCCCCGGCGAACTTCGGATGGGCCAGCGGCCAGATCAGCATCGCCGCCAGCCAGACGAAGATCGCCAGCAGCTCGGGAACGTCGAGGGCCAGATAGACGCCGTGGGCCAGCCCGCCCAGCCAGGCCAGGCCCACCGCGCCCAGCACCGCCTCGGCGGTCAGCAGCGGCCAGCGGCGGCTGATCGCCAGGCCGCTCAGCGCCGCCGCCGTCGTGGCCAGCGCCAGGGGCCAGGCGACCAGGAAGGCGGTGGCCGGCGCCAGCGCCTGCAGCGCCACGGCCGCGGCGAGCCCGGTGGCCAGCAGGCCCGCCCAGGCCCCGGCGGTGTTGGCGGCGCGCAGGAAGACGACGGCCCCCACCGCCGCGCCGGCCACGCCCAGGGCCAGGCCGATGGGATCGGGGCCGCCGAACGCCGAACAGGCCAGGCCGGCGGCCGCCACCAGGCCAGCCGCCGCCAGCCGCATCCTGCCGCGCGCCAGGGACGAGGCGGCGTAGAGGGCCAGCCCGAGGCCGACCAGCAGCAGGCCCAGCTCGAATCGGGCGGCCTCGGCCAGCAGCGGCCGCTGCTCGAGGAAGCCGAAGCCGACGCCGGTCGCCCGCCGGGCCAGCCGCAGCAAGGCGCCGGCGCCAGCCAGCAGGTAGACCGCCACGCCGACCCCCTGGGCCAGATCCAGCCACGACCAGGCCTGGGCCCGTCGCGCGCGCCAGACGGCGACCGCCAGCAGGGCGGCGGCCAGGGCGACCGCCAGCCAGCCCGCGGCCGGGGGATAGGCCAGGATGTGGTTCCCGAAGGTCTGGGCGAACACCACGTCGGGCGTCCGGGCCGGCAGGGCGGGATCGAAGGCCGCGGCCCGGGCCGCCGCCAGCACCTGGCGGCCCATGTCCTGCAGCGAGCCCTGGTTCAGATGGCGCGGGGTGGACGAGGCGGCGTGGTAGTCGAACTGCCGGCCGATGAAGGCGTAGTTCAGCCCGGCCAGGCCAGCCTGCCGCACCGGCGTGAAATCGGTGTCGTTGGGCATGATCTCGTAGAGGAACACCGCCAGCGAGCTCGACGACGGACGCACGGCGGTGCGGCGGAACAGCGCCACCGTCGCGCCATTGTCGGCGCCGGTCTGGAACATCTGCGCCCGGCCGGCCGAGCCGCGCGTCTCCATGTTGAGGACGAAGCCCACATGCCGGGCCAGCGGGTCGCGCGCATAGAAGGCCCGGGCGCCGAACAGTCCGGCTTCCTCGCCGTCGGTGATCAGCACGATCACGTCGCGCGCCGGGGTCCCGTGGGCCTTCAGCGCGCGCACGATCTCCAGGGCGGCCGAGACGCCGGCGGCGTCGTCCGCCGCGCCCGGCGAGCCGGCGACGCTGTCATAGTGGGCTTCGATGGCCACCGCCGGCGCCGCGCGGTCGCGGCCGGGCAGCACGCCGATGACGTTCTCCACGTCGCCGCCCCGCACCACCGCGCCATGTTCGTCGTGCTCCAGGGCCCTGTCGCGGCGCACCTGCGGCGACAGGCCAAGCTCGGTCATCCGCCGGACGAGATAGTCGCGCACCTGGGCGTTGGCGACCGAGCCGACGGGATGCGGGGCCCGCGCGATCACCCGGTCGTCGACCATCGCGCGCGCGGCGGAAAAGGTCGTGGCCGGGGCGTCGGCGGGCCGGGGGTGCGGCGACCGCTGCTCGAACCAGGCGATGAGCATGGCGGCGACCAGACAGGCCGTGAGCGCCAGCGTGCGTCCCATGTCGCCTCCCCAGCGAACCTCGGCGCGAGATTATGCGGGATTGGCCCCAAACCAAAACGCCCGCCGGAGGAGCGGCGGGCGTTCGGTACTCTCCTCGGGAACAGGCGCCGTCAGGCGGCGACCTGAGCCTCCTGCGGGTCGCGCAGCACGTAGCCGCGACCCCAGACGGTTTCGATGTGGTGCTTGCCGTCGGCGGCCGCCGCCAGCTTCTTGCGAAGCTTGCAGATGAACACGTCGATGATCTTCAGCTCGGGCTCGTCCATGCCGCCATAGAGGTGGTTCAGGAACATTTCCTTGG
>Ga0307513_10003570_pt1 | contig 21046 bp, 17 predicted proteins | sample 15_EM_MG_FD_202174 | JGI IMG/M metagenome (GOLD analysis project Ga0307513, IMG submission 202174) | Populus trichocarpa ectomycorrhiza microbial communities from riparian zone in the Pacific Northwest, United States - 15_EM | ecosystem: Host-associated > Plants > Roots > Unclassified | place...
AGCGCGGGCAGCCGCCATCACTGGTGTCCTGGTTCGGCCCGCTTTGCCTCAGCCGGGCGTCGTCAGGCCGTCAAATGCCCCGGCCGAACAGCCGCGTCACCCGCACGCCGGTGGCTTGGCCGAGTTGAACAAGGCTGCCGCGCCCGATGCGATGGCCATTGACGACGATGTCCAACTCACCGGCGCCGGTGGGTGCGAGCGGCATGATCGTGCCCGGCATGAGCTTTTGCACGCCCTTCAGATCCAGATCGAGCCCTCCGGCCTCGAACATCACGCGCACGGGCATGTTGTCGATGCCGCCGCTTGCCCCCCTGAAGGTGGGCGATGTCTGCGGGTTGAGGCTCCACTCCCAGGACGAGCCGCGGCCGCGCCTGATGCGCGCGCCGAACCGGAAACCGCCGGCTGTCAATTCGACAGGCGCGACCAGATGTTCGCCGATGACCGCCACCGCGCCATCGGGCTGGCGGGCCAGATCGTCGGGCAGAATGATGTCACCAGGTTCGATGCCGCCGATTTCGGCAAGGCTCATCACGGCCGCCCCCACGCGCACGCGCAGCGCCAAAGGCAGGTCGATCGGGGTCCGGGGAATGCCGGCCACCTTGTCGAGGAGGTTGCACAGGCGGGCGATATCGGCCACGGAAAGCCGGAGCATGCACCACGCAACCCCCATGCGCTCGACATAGATCACCATCGGCAGGCTGGGCCGGTTCGGGCCGGTCCATCGGCCGGCGCCTTTCGACACGGTGATCACGGAAAGCTGGCAGCCAAGCGACTGCTCCAGGAAGGCAAGCGATTGGGTCAATGCATGTTCGATGAGGAGGGCGGTTTTTTCCGGGTCGAGCCGTTCTATCGATAGCGTCGGATCGAGGTCATGCAGCAGAAAATTCAGCATGCCCTGAGAGACCACCAATTCGGCCTGGTCGTTGTCGATCTTGATGGTGACCGTATACGGCTCGATGATTTCCGGGTCGTCGGCAAGCCAGGTCGGCGCGAGGCGCATGGCGCGTCCGGCAAGCCGGAACTGAAGGCTGGAGCGTCGACGATAATAGGCGTTCAGAGCCTGGATATACTGTGCCGGCAACACGGGCAGCGACAGATCCGCGCTCATCGCGCTCCTTTCCGCGTCATGGCCGGAGGCGGCCGCACTCGGCTCCGCAGTCTCGATGGCTTCCAGCATGACGGCCCCCTTAGCCGAGTATCACAGAACAGGCGACCTTTGCGCCGCAAGACCGATCTGGTCTTCTTCGATGGTTTCCTCGATCACGAGCCGGTGCCTGGCCACCCGCGCAATCTCGGCATTGTGCAAGGACTTCAGCTTTTCTACGTCCGCGTGATGATCCTGATAGGCCCTGCGCGCCGTTTGCAGCTCCTTGGCGCGTTCGGTGAGCGTTTTCTGGGCGGTCTCGGCCGACTTTTTGAGATCGCTTTGCTCGATGGCCATGATGTCGAGATCGTCTTGGAGCCGTTGAAGCGCGGCCTGCCGGATGTCCCGCCCCATGAGCGAGGCGATCAGCGCGTGCTCCCGCTCCTTCGAATCCGCCGCATGCTGGACCACGGCGGTTTGCGCCTGCTCGGCATCCTGCTTGGCGCGGCGATGGGCGCCCTGGCGGATGGTCAGGGCTTCGAGCGCCTTTTGTTCGCGGTGGCGGCGCAACTTCAGCAGGCGGTCGAGCGGAGCGTGCTTCATCCTACGATTTCCCTCATGCGCCGCTCGATCGAGGCAAAGGTCTCGCGCTCGTCCTTGGTCTGGCGGAGCAGAGCGTTGATCCGGCCGATCTTGGCGATGGCTTCGTCGGCGGCCTTGTCGCTGCCGCGCTCATATTCGCCCACGCGCACCAGCAGTTCCACCTCGTTGTAGCGCCCCATCATCTCGCGGATGCGGCCGGCATCGTCGCTGTGCTGCCGGGAGACGACCACGTCCATCAGGCGGCTGCGGCTGGCGAGCACGTCGATGGCGGGGAACTGGTTGCGCTGGGCCAGATCGCGCGACAGCATCACATGGCCATCGAGGATGGCCTGCACCTCCTCCGCGACCGGGTCGAGCGTGCCGTCGCCTTCGACGAGGATGGTATAGACGCCGGTGATCGAGCCGCGCGGCGAGGGGCCCGAGCGCTCCAGGAGGCGGGGCAGGGCGGCGAACAACGAAGGCGGAAAGCCGCGCCGCGTCGGCGGCTCGCCGGCGGCCAGGCCGATCTCGCGCTGGGCGCGGGCATAGCGGGTCACGCTGTCCATCAGCAGCAGAACATGCTTGCCCTGATCGCGGAAATATTCAGCGATGGTGGTGGCAACGTAGGCCGCCTTGACGCGTTCCATTGCCGGACGTTCCGACGTGGCCGCCACGACGACGGATTTCGCCAGGCCTTCCGGCCCGAGCTGCCGGTCAATGAATTCGCGAACCTCGCGGCCGCGTTCGCCGATCAGCCCGACCACCACCACGTCGGCGTCGGTGTTGCGCGCGATATTGGCCAGCAGCGTAGATTTGCCGGTGCCCGGTTCGCCGAAAATGCCGATGCGCTGGCCGCGCCCGCAGGTGATCAGCCCGTCGATGGCGCGCACGCCCAGCGAGATCGGCGCGCTGATGAGTTGGCGCGACAGCGGATCGGGCGGAAGGGCGCCAACTGGATAGTACGCCTCGATGCCGGCCGGCGGCCAGGGCAGGTTGTCGAGCGGCTCGCCGATGGCGTTGATGGTGCGCCCGAGCAGGCCGGGGCCGACGGGCACACGCAGCTCATCGCCGGTCGGCACCACCTCGGTGAGGCTCGACAGGCCGGACAAATCGCCGATCGGGGTGAGCACCGCCATGTCGTCGGTAAGGCCGATGACCTCGGCCAGCAGCTTGCGGCCGGTGCTCGGATCGACAAGGTGGCAGATTTCGCCGAGCCGCACCTCCGTCACCGTCGCGTGGACGATGACCCCCAGCAGCCGGCGCACGCGGCCCTTCGCCCGGCGCGGCGTGAAATCGCGCAAACGGTCCTGAATGCGGGGCATGACATGGCTGAAAGCGTCCTCGCCATTGGGGTCGATGATCGTCATGCCGGGGGCATTTCGTCGGCGAGGCCGAGAACACGCATCATCGCCTCAAGCTGGACGTCGATGCTGGCGTTGACGATCGCGGCGTCGCTGGCAACGATGCAGTCGGTAGGGCCGAGCCCCCCATCGCCCTCGACGGTCACCATGAGACCGGAGCGCTGCGGACGGCTTGCCAGGTAAGCGCGCACATGGGCCACGGCGGAGGGATGAACGGACACCTTGAGCGCCTTGTCGCGGCGGAAATCGGCAAGCGCCGTGGCGGCGGCGCGGGCGACCAGCTCGGTCTGGTCGAAATCGCCCAGGATACGCCGCACGATGTCGAGGGCCAGCCCGGCGATCTGCTTGTCGAGCCCGGCGACATAACGGTCGACCTTGAGGGCGGTCTCGGCCACCAGCCGGCTCGCTTCCTGTGTGCCCGCGTCGCGGCCTTCCGCATAGCCCCGCTGGCGCTCGTTCTCGAAGGCGACCTTGGCTTCGTCGAGGAAGCGAAAGCCGTCGGCCCAGGCGGCCTGTTCCTGGCCGCGCACGATGCGCCGGGTGGGGGCTTTCGGCAGGTCTGCGTCAAACTCGCGTCGCGCTTGCGCCATGATATTTCCTAAACAGGCATTCATTTGCGGACAGGCAGCCCGCTGCTCAGTGGCGTTGCCTCACACATCATCGCGCCGATGATGCGGGCTCACGCCGCTGCCGCGCGGCGGAAGATGGCGGCGCCCTTGCCTTTGAACTCCGGTGGGGCCGGCTGATCGCCCATGCTGCCTTGCGGCAGTTTCAGCCTCACCCGCAAGGCGATAGCGCGCGGGGCGGCATCGCACCATTCGGCAAAGCAGCGCCAGCCATCGTCCATGATGCGCTCACCCACCGTTTCCAGCGGTTCCAGGCTCTGCACCGGCCCGCCTAGCGCGCGCTCGGCGATCGCATAGCCGAGCAGTTCCTCGCCCAAATGCTGGTGAAGTGCGTTGACCGCTTTCGCAAGCACGGTGCCGGCGATGGCTGACGACCAGTAGATGGCGCCAGCGCGCAGGGCAATGGACTCAAGCACCCGCGGCTCGGCAAGCGCGATCGTCATGTCGGCCTCGTCCAGCGTTTCCAGGCCGATGCCGCTATCGAGCTGGTAATGCGCCCTGAGCAGCCAGGACAGCCGGCTTTGCAGTCGCCGGTTCTCCCGCAATTTCTCGCAGAGGGGCAACGTTACGGCACCATCGAAGAAGGCCGCGAAACGTTCCGGATCGATGTAGAGCGCCGGCTCGGCCATGAAGCTTTGCCATTGCGCGTTGGCTGGGGGAGATGCCTTCATGGTTATTTCGCCCGCCCGGCCGATTGCAGCGTGTAGACCCCGCGCTGGCGCTGGTTGAGCAGGATGATGCCGAGCCCGGCGCCCAGCACCAGGACGAGGCCGAGCAGCCCGTAGAAGATCCAGGCCGCCCGCGCCACGCTATCCCTATGCATCCAGATGCCGAGGAAAGTCGTGTAGCCCGGATCGGCTGAGGCGTCCGTCGTAACCGCCTTTTCGTGGGCCTCGACCGGCACCAGCACCACCGAGACCTTGTCATAGGACAGGCCCGCCACGCCGTTCGCCACCAGCAGCTTCACCTGCGGCACCAGATCGCTGAGCGCGATATTGGCCTGATGACGGATGAACACCGAGGCCGATGACGGCACGAGCTGTTGACGCAGCGGATCGTTTTCCGGCAGCACCAGATGAACGCGCGCGGAGAGCACGCCGTCAATGTCGGAGATGGTGCGCGCCAGTTCCTGGCTGAGCGCGTAGATCATCTGGGCGCGCTCCTGCACCGGGGACGAGACCAGGCTGTCCTTTTTGAACACGTCGTTCATCGTCGCGAATTGCTGTCGGGGCAGGCCGTTCTCGTTGAGGATGTTGACGGCCTCGGCAAAGCGCTTCTCATCCACGTTCACGGTGTAGTTGCCGCCCTTCACCGCGACGCGTTCGGCCGGGATGCCCTGACGGAACAGGGTGGCGATGATCTCATTGGCCTGCTTTTGATCGAGGCCCGTGTAAAGCTCGACATTGCAGCCCGCAAGGCCGATCGCGACCAGCGCCAGCGCAAAAAAGCGCGTCGCAAGGGACCGGCGCAAGCAGGGAACGAACAGTGGACGCGCAGCTATCGCCGAATTCAACGGAACCTCCTGGAGGGATGCTCAACTAATCTCATATGCGCGTTCAAGCTCTTCATCATTGCCGCATTGATCTGATCACTGAACAATTCGCCGTTATCGGTGTCAATGCATGGATTTGTTTAAGCACTCACATGGCAGGCTTGAGTGTTTCTGTGTTGCTTTTTTACTAAAATCGCCGATACCTTGCATGACGTAATTATGCAGGCGTGATGCACGGCTTTTATAGTGCAACTCAATGTGGTAAGCTTGTCGCTGAAGGATCGAGCGTTGGCGGGAATTGTACTACCTCCCCGCGTTTCGAACAAACAATTATTGGTCATTGACTTGGGTCGCTTGTCTGGCTAGCTAAGGTCAGATGGCTGATCATATGACAGCAACCCATAGCCTTCTCGCCGCCGAACGGCCGCCGTGGTGGAAATAATTTTCGCCGGAAGGCGGCGCCCAACGCGTCGTGAGGGATAGCTGCAGGAGGGCACCAGTTGCAGCTTTTGCCGGCACGCCCATCCGACCCACCGCGCGTGGTGTCATGAGCGATTCATTGCTGAACAGCTTCGTGCAGCCAGGGCTTCCGCCCGGCGACGATGAGTGGACGGCCGATAGCAAGACAGGGCGCGCCGAAGCCACGGCCGCGCCCTCAGAGCGTTTGTCGTCCCAGAGCGAAAACGCGATGCGCCTGCTGCATGCGCTCGGCTATCTCTATGGCCGTCACGGCCAGACCAAGCGGGCACTCGTTCTCCAGCTCATCGCCGCGCGGCTCGCACCCAACGACGCGGGCATCCTGCGCAGTCTTGCCTACACCTTTCTGATGGATGGCGCCCCCGACCGCGCACTTGCCGTGATCGACAGGCTGCGCTCCATGGAAGACGGCGACCATCCCGCTCTCGATCTCTTGAAAAGCCGCGCTCTTTGGGAAGCCGGCCGTCAAATCGAGGCACGCCGCGTTTTTCGCGATTTCGTCGAACGCCGGAGGCAGACGTAAGCATGTCGGATCGTCTTTCGCGTATTCTTCCGATGCTCTCACGGCGCAGCGATCTGATCGTCGCCGCGATCGTGTTGATCGCCATCGTCCTGATGATCGTTCCGCTGCCGACGACGCTGGTGGACGTGATCATCACGCTCAATATCGCGGTCAGCGTGCTGATCCTGCTGGTGGCGTTCTATATTTCCGCGCCGCTGCAATTTTCCTCGCTGCCGTCGGTCATCCTCATCGCGACGCTGTTCCGCCTGTCGATCACCATCAGCACCTCGCGCCTCGTGCTGCTCCAGGCCGATGCGGGCGATGTCGTCAGCGCGTTCGGCGATTTCGTCGTCGGCGGGAATGTGGCGGTTGGCCTCGTCATCTTCTTCATCATCACCATCGCGCAGTTCGTGGTCATCACGAAGGGCGGCGAGCGTGTGGCGGAAGTGGCCGCCCGTTTCAGCCTGGACGCCATGCCCGGCAAGCAGATGAGCATCGACAGCGATCTGCGCAACGGCGACATCGACCAGGCCGAGGCGCGCCGCCTGCGCCGCCGTCTCGAACGCGAGAGCCATCTTTACGGCTCGATGGACGGCGCGATGAAGTTCGTCAAGGGCGACGCGATCGCCGGGCTGATCGTCATCATCGTCAATCTGATCGGCGGCATCATCGTCGGCTCGGTGCAGCAGGGCATGGCCTTCAGCCAGGCCGTCCATACCTATTCGCTGCTGACGGTCGGCGACGGCCTGGTCGCGCAGATCCCGGCGTTGCTGATATCGGTGGCGGCCGGCACCGTTGTGACGCGGGTATCCTCCGACGAGCAACGCGACCTGGGTTCGGACATCACGCGCCAACTCGTCAACGACGAGCGCGCGCTGTTCCTGGCCTCCGTCATCCTGTTTGGCCTGGCCTTCATGCCGGGCTTTCCAACCTACATCTTTCTCGGGCTCGGCGGCGCCCTGGCGGCGGGAGGATGGATCATCTACCTGCGCAATGAGGCGCGCGGCACCAGGGAGCTGCAAGAGACGTCCACGTCGACGCCCGCGACGGCACATGCGACGCAGGCGGCGACAGGCCTGTCCACGGATGTGGAGCCGCCGCGTCCCGGCCTGCGTGTCACGGCGCGAATCGCCGGCGACCTGGGCCGCGTGATCACGCCAGAGGGATTCGCCGCGGGTCTCCTCACCGTCCGCGAGGATCTCATGAACGATCTGGGCGTGAGCGTGCCCCGCGCGGAATTGCGCGTCGACGCCGCGCTCGACCCTGGCCGCTTCCGCATCGAGTTGGAGGACGTGCCCGTGGCCGAAGCGATCGTTCCGGCCGACAAGCTGATGATCGACGACGATCCCGTGCATCTCGACCTTCTGGGCGTGGCCTATGAGAAGGGGACGGCGCTGTTCGGCCACCGCGATGCATTATGGGTTGCCAGCAAGCAGAAGGACGCGCTTGTGGCGGCGGGCATCGGCTTCATGACGCCGCAAGACGTGCTGTCGCGGATGTTCAGCCAGATGCTGCGCCGCTATGCGACCAACTTCATCGGCATCCAGGAAACGCGCCAATTGCTTGCAAAAGCCGAAGGCGAATACGGCGAACTGGTCGGCGAAGCGCAAAAAGTGGCTTCTTTGCAAAAGATCGCAGAAATCCTGCGGCGGCTGGTCGAAGAGAATGTCCCTATACGGAATTTACGGCTTATATTGGAAGCGCTCGTGCAGTGGGGACCGCGAGAGCAGGATGTCGTGCTTCTGGTGGAATATGTTCGCATGGCGCTTGGCCGCCAGATCTGCTTCCGCTGCGCCGATCGCAACCGTGTGATCGCCGCGTATGTGCTGGAGCGGGGGGTGGAGGAGATGCTGCGCAGTGCCGTGCGGCCCACGACGGTCGGCACGTTCCTGAGTATTTCCGATGAGGCGGCGCGGCCGATCATCGAGCAGATCCGGCGCCTTCAGGCGGGCGTGAAGGGTGATGGGCAGCCTGTGGTGCTGGCGACGATGGATGTGCGGCGACACGTCCGGAATTTGCTGGCGCGCAACGAGATTGATCTTCCGGTCCTGTCCTATCAGGAGCTGGCGCCGGAATTCAGCGTGCAGCCGCTGGCGACAGTGGTGAGGGACATGCCGGCAGGCGCGCAGATGCCGCCGGAACGAGGTGAACGAAGAGCGGCGCAACAAGCCGTCAGATAATCGAGTGTTGGGGGTTTCGAATGTCAGACGGTGTAAACGAGGGGAACGGCGAACCACTCGATGAGTGGGGCGGCGAGATAGCTCCCGGCAAGACTGCGGCATCGGCGTGGGCAACCCGCGTCGGCGCCGTTAAAGGTGGTGCCCAGGCAAATTTGCGAAAATTGCCGTGGTCGAAGATGTCATGGTTGGGCCTCGCCGTGGTTTGCGGGGTAGCAGGGTCGCTGATCGCGTCGCCGCAGGGGCTGGTGGCGTCTTTCCGCTCTCAGCCGGCCAAGTTTGTCGGCGGTCAAGACGCCGGCGAACATCCGCAATCGGGTAAACAGATCAAGGTCGAGGCGGTTTCGCCAAACCGGCTGAAATTCGCACAGGTCGACGATGTCATGGCCCAGCAGACCGACGGCCTGGGCGTCCAGACCATCGATCCGACTCCGGCGCCGCGCCAGGAACGCCGGGTACGGGATACGCCGGCATCGGGTAGCGTGATCACTGTGCCGATGAGCCAGGGGCGGCTCCTGCGCTTCGACGAGGCGGTGGAGTCGGTTTTCATCGCTGATCCCGCCATCGCCGACGTGCGCGTCGTGTCCGCAGACGTGGTCTATGTCTACGGCAAGCGCCTTGGCATGACCAATCTCATGGCGGTGTCCGGCACAACCGGCTCGCGCGGCGTAGGCGCGGATGGCAAGCTCACCGCTTCGGTGCTGCTCCGCGTGGTGACCGATCCGCGTCCGGCCCGGGAAGGCATGGAAGAGCTGAGCCCGATGTCGGACAATATCGACGTCCGGATGTTCGGCCACCGCGCCGTAGTGACCGGCCGGGCCGACAATGTCGATCAGGCGGTGGATGCGGATGATGTCGCCCGGACCTATTCGCCCAAGGACCAGCCGCCGATCAATCGCACCACGGTCGAAGGCTCGACGCAGGTCAACATCCGCGTGCGTTTCGCGGAAGTGTCGCGCAGCGACCTGCAATCGTTCGGTATCGATTGGAGCGCGTCCGGCACGGTCGGCGCATTCAATTTCGGCGTCGAAAAAGTCACAGGCGCGACGGCAGGTGGGGGCGCCAATCCGCTCGGCGGCAACAGCCTTAATTCCCGGTCTGGCCTGGCGCCGAATTTCGGGGCGGGCATTAGCAGTAAGAACTTCAATCTCGAAGTGCTGGTCGAGGCGCTCAAGCGCAACGGCATGCTGCATGTGCTTGCCGAGCCCAATCTGACGGCTGTGACCGGCGAGACGGCCAGCTTCCTGGCGGGCGGCGAAGTGCCGGTGCCGGTTCCGCAAGGCGGCAACAGCAATGCGGTGACGGTGATGTATAAGCCGTTCGGCGTATCGTTGCTGTTTACCCCGACGCTGATCAAAACCAACCGGATCGGCCTGAAGGTCAAGCCCGAGGTCTCCTCGCTCTCCACCACCCAAAATTTCTCGACGGCAGGTTTTGCCCTGCCAAGCTTCACGGTGCGCCGTGCGGAGACGACGGTCGAAGTCGCCAGCGGCCAGACCTTCGCCATCGGCGGCCTGTTTCAGCGGCAGATGTCGCGCGATATCGAGAAGTTTCCGATTCTCGGTGACGTTCCGGTGCTGGGCCAGCTCTTCACCTCCGAGCGCTATCAGCGCAACGAGACCGAACTGGTCATCCTGATCACGCCTTACCTTGTCGAGCCGGTGCGTGACGATAAGCTGGTCACGCCACTTGACCGGGAAGGACCGTCGCCCTGGCAGGCCAGCGTCATCGATCCGACCTCCAAGGGTGCAGCCCTTGCCAAGTCGCCGGATACCAAGGCCGGTTTCATATTCAAGTAATCTGCGCGACGGGGGATGTATCATGCGCGGTTTCATTATCAGTTTAGGGGGTGCAGCAGTCCTTGCCGTGATGTTGGCGGGATGCGTGCACACACCGTTTCCAGATTATTCCGAGTTGCCGCCGGACTATTCGCCCCGATACACGTCGGTGTCGGTGGTCACGCCGAGCGGCAGGGAGAAGCATGTGCTCGTGCCTGAGGCCTGCATCACACCGGACAAGGTGTCGGATGCCGAGATGGGGCCGCCTCGCGTGGCGCCGGGTTGTGCCAACAACTACAACCTTCAGCGCATGGCCGAGCGCAAGCGCGACCTGACGCAGGGGCGCAAGCTGGACAGAGCGTCCGGTGCAACGACAGCGCGCGCCGCTCAGCGCTACCTGGACGGCAAGGAAGCCCCGCTGGGCGGCGCCGTCGAGGGCGATGCGGTCAGCAAGGAAGCAACGGCCACCACGCAGTAGCGTGGTGGGGCTGGCTGCGAGCTCAGGCGGCTTTGTGCCGTGAGGGGCCAGCCAGCACTATATCCTGTAGGCCGTATATCGGTCCGGTGACGAACTAAGCAGAGTTTCCCAAAATGGCCTTCCCGATTTTGGAAAAAACTCTGCTTAGAGCGAGATCCGAAAAGTGGATACCACTTTTCGGAAAAATCGAGCGATAAAACAAGATTCTAGAGCGAGATAGGCGAGTCCATCTAAAATCATCCCGCTCTAGCCGATCGGCCGGAACTGAGTGTTAAGCCGCCGCGCGAGCTGTAATTATCCGCCTCGCTGTTCCCAAGGCTGATGGACTTCGAGTCATCAGCGATGCTCTTGCTGAACTCGCCCGTCGTCAGGAACAAATACCCCCGGAAAGTCAGACAATCCGCGGAATTGGGAGCGATCCTGAGCCCCGCATTGATGCTTTCCGAGCGCTTCGTCACGACCGCGCATGCCGTGCGACGAAAACAAACTCAAGGCCAGGTCGGTCGGGGGCATCCAGCACGTCCTCGACAACATAACCCGCACGGTCAAGCGATCGTACAATCTCCATTTGACCGCGAAATCGAAGCGTCGAATCCGAGACAACCACGGTACCCTCTGCTTCGAACGCATAGGTCCAGCGAAACGAGACGAATGGTCCATCAACCTTTGTGACATCGCACCAGCTCCTAACAACGCCGATGTCTGGCACTTCGCTATGCCGATAAGTCTGCTCTCTGTTCCAATTCCGCCATGCTTCCCTCGCGGGGTCTCTCGCCTCAAATACGAGGCGCCCCTGCGGCCGAAGCGCCTGTCCAATGGCTCCCAATGCGGCTGACCAGTCATCGTCGGTCAAAAATACTTGCGCGACGTTGCCGGTCATCATCGCCATGTCGACGTGAAGCGGCGGCACGGATGCGGCGTCCCCGAGCATCCACCGAACCCTTCCTGACTCACGCCTTTGACGCGCAATGCTCAGCGACGCTTCCGCCGGATCCAGGCCGACGACCTCTATCCCTCGGATCGCGAGCAGAGATGTAAATACACCGGTGCCACAGCCAACATCGAGCACACTGCGAGCGGCGAACGTGTCGACGAGCTGCGCGTAAAACTCAAGATCGCGTCGTTCACCTTCGAGCGTGTCATATAAGGCGGCGAGCTGTGGATTTGAGAAAATGGGGTCCGGCATTTCCCGATGTTACAGTCACCAGGGAAGAGATCGCAACAGACGCGCCGATCTGCGTTGCCCCTATCGCCAGACCATCCCCGATGAACAGTTGATCTATCATCGCTTGCAGCGGCGCCACGAGAGAACCGCAACTGTCGCCTCTTTCCGGTCGTGACTCAGGGGCGGATCGATCTTCACTTCGGCGGAGCGCGGTCGCTTGCGGCAGCGTAGCGATCGACCGGTGCTGAGGATTGAGCTGCCGCGCGCCCGTTTGCTTAGATCTTCGCGGATGCGGCGGCGGGTGGATATTATGGAAGCATCGCCCGCCGTCCGCGTAGAGCGGGATGCGGAAAAGTGTGCAGCGGTTTTCCGCATCCCGCTCTAAATGATTGAAATAGATCGCGACGCTGCCAGTCAGTGGCCCGCCAGCCGTCATGTCGCCGATGCGCGGTGTGCCGCGTCTTACCACCAGCCCTGTTGCACCGGCTGGCGGTATCGGCGGACGGGCTGACGCGAATAGCCCCGCTGCGAGTTCCAACCGCGCTCGAAAAAGAAGCCGAAGCCGTCATCGTCCCGGTCGTCGTTTCTTGCGATGTAGGATTCGACCGAAGGCTTGCGCGTGATGAATCCGCCTTGCGGCTGGTTGCTCAGCACCGCGACAAACTCGGTGCGATAGTTGGTTTCAGCGCTCAGCGGCTCGTCCGAGATGACGATCGAGGAGCGCGGCAATGCGGTCGGCGCGATGCGATCGAGCACGTTCTGCGGGATGATGATGCGGTCGAGCGCGTCTTTGGCGTCTTCCCCATTGTCGACCGTGACTGCGCTCCAGCGCAGGCCCGAATCGCTGCGCGCCATCGCGGTAAACACATGCGTGCCGATCCGCTTGCCGGGATCGCGGATCGTGACCGGGACCTCGATGCTCGTATCGAACACCTCCCCGCCGCCATCCGGCGCCGGCTTGTGCGTGTTGCGCCGCACGTAAAGCTTTTGCGTCGCGCGGCTGATGTAGATTGATACCGGTTCGAGCGCGAGCTTGGCCTCACTTGCCGCCTTGGTGGCGGCGGCCTTCTTGGTCTCGGCCTCCTTGGCGGCGTCCTTTGCGGCAGCGGCGGCGTCGAGTTTCGACTTCGCGCCCTCCCTGGCGGCGTCCAACTGCGCTCCGACCTCCGTGGCCTTGGCCGCGGCCTTCTGCTTGCGCTCCTCGGCGCGCACCTTGGCCTCGTCCGTCTTTGCGGCGGCGGCAGCCTTGTCGGCACGCGCGAACTCGGCGTCGGCGCCGCTTTTGAGCCGTTCCAGCTTGCGCAGAGATGCGGTGAGCGATGCCGTATCGCGCGCTGCACTCGTCGCGGTTTTCTTCGCCGCCTCGGCCACCTTGACCGCCTCGGCGGCTTCGTGGGCAAGCGGCTGGGCACGCGCGGGTGCCGCCGCGATGGCTTCCGCGTTCGGCTGGAATAGCGCGGGGTGGGAAATATCGGCCGGCGCTGCGTCGTTCGGTGAGATGATCACCCGCATCCCGATCCGCGTCTTGTCGAATAGTTTCTCCGCAAAGCCGTAGGGCATGCGCACGCAGCCATGCGAGGCCGCATAGCCGGGCAACGGCCCGCCGTGCAGGGCGACGCCGTTCCAGGTGATGCGCTGCATGTTCGGCATCCAGGCATCGTCATACATGGTCGAGCGGTGGTCTTTGTCCTTCTCGATCACGGCGAAGATGCCAGCCGGCGTCTCGCGACCTTTGACGCCCGTTGACACCGGCGCGCGCAGAATCCAGCCGTCCGCGTCATAGAACGTGACCTGCTGCGTCTTGATCGACACGATCGCCATGATCGGCTCGCCTGCATCGCGCGGCGCCGTCGCCTCTTTGGGTGGTGCGGGGCGCGCCTCTCTCGCCGCCGCGTCGGTGGTCAGCGCCGTCATCACCGCGAGCGTTACGATGGCGGGCCTCGCCCAACGCCGGATCTCCACGGCCCCGCGCGCCACCATGAATCGATTTACCATGCCATGTCCCAGTTGAAATGCCTGTCCGCGCCCCGCGTCGATCAAGGTCGGCGACCAGCCTATTTGACTCAACTCCACATGGCTAGGCCTACCCGATGTCGGTTGTTGAAGCAAAGGGCCGGGCACTCGACCTTCCGCTGTCGCCAAGCGAACGTAGCGATTCGGGCACATGATGCTTTGGGTCAACCCACGACCACGCCTGACGAACTGCGATCGGCTGCGCGCATTGACTATTGATGCAAACCAAGGGGCCGCTGGGCCGGCAAAGCCAGCCGTTTGCGCCGCTACACCAGACCGTGCCGCACCAGGATGCCCGCGACGGGCGCGAACAGGTCGCGCTTGAGAACATCGCCGGGCCGGTGCTGTTTGGCGATCGCGACAGCCAGCGCGGGGTCGTCGACCACGGGGATGCCAAGCTGAATCGCCTCGGCGCGCATGGTGTGTGCCCTTTCGCCGATGCCTTTGGCCACCACGGTGGGGATTGGAGTGTGCTGGCGGTGATAGCGTACCGCGCCAAGGCTGTCGCCATGGGCGATGACCACGACCGCATGCTGGATGCCGATTCGTGCCGATTGCGTCGCCATCATGCGGCGCATACGCCGGCGCTCCGCGCGGATATATGGATCGCCTTCCATGTCCTTGCGCTCGCGCTTCATCTCGGTTTTCGTCATGCGCATGTCGCGCAGGAACAGCCAGCGCTGGAGCGCGATGTCGAAAAGGCCGATGATGATGAACGCAAGCAGCGAGACGACGATGATGGGTTTCAGCGCCTCCATCAGCAGCGGCACCACACACATTTTGCCGCAGGAGGGGGTTTCCAGAAGAGGCTGCAAAAAGCTTCGCAAAACCAGCCAGAGCGCGGCCCCCACCGCGACCACTTTCACGAGACCCTTGAAAAATTCCACCACGTTGCGCGTCGAGAAGATGCGCTTTAGCCCGGCGGCCGGGTTGACGTGGTCGAAATTCGGCGTGACCATCTCGAAGGAAAAAACCGGGCCGAACGTGGCGACCATGCCGACGACGATGCTGGTCGTCACGAGCACGGTCGAGACCGGAATGGCTGTATATAGGATGACGTTCGCCGCCGTCGAGAAGACCAGGCGCCAGCGGTCGGCGAATGGCAGGTCATAGGAGCCGGCGATCACATCGACAAGCTGGATGATCTGGTCGCGCGTCCCGGTCCAGGTGAACAGCAGATAGATCACCACCGCCAGCAGGCCGAAACCCGAGACCAGGTCGCGGCTACTCGACACTTGTCCCTTGCGTCGTGCATCGCGTAACTTTTTTTCGGATGCTGGGAGGGATTTCTCTTCGGATTGTTCCTTCACGGGAACCTCGATAAAACATCCTTATGCGGAGCTTCAATGTCGCAGATCCTGTTGCGTACGGCAACGCTTCTGCCATAAAGAGCCGGGGGCGGAGCATTGGCGCTTGATCTGAACGCCATGCCATGGTCACGATCGCGTGTCATGTGGCGGAGTTGCTCCCGAGGAATCGGCTGATGCGTATTCTCACGGGCGTTTCGCTCGCGGTCGTCATGGCTTTGTCAAACCTGCTTCTCGGCGGGTGCGAGACGGTTCCGCAGGGCCGTGATCTGGCGGGCGTGTCGCAGTCGGCCAGCCTTTCGGATGCGCCCCTGGCTGGAGCGCCCTCGGGGCGGACAGCGGCGGAGGATGATCCGGGGCGTTCGGAAGGCATGTTGCGGCTCGCGGCTGACCTGGAGGGACGCGGCGAGAAGGGCACGGCCTTGACCTTCTATGAACGCGCCGCCACGGCCTCCAATGGCGATACCGCCGTCTATATGAAGGTGGGCGACGCCTTTCTCCGCCTCGATTACCCCATAAATGCCGCCAGCGCCTATCGCTTCGTGCTGACCAAGGATCCCGAAAACGGAGGCGCGCTGCTGGGCCTGGGATCGGCCCTGGCAAGGAACGGCGATGTCGAGCAGGGGCTTGCCTATCTCGCCAAAGCGGCACCGGCGGTGAACACGGCTTCGGCCTATCACCGGCTGGGCCTCGCCCATGTCATGGCCGGGCAGCCGCGCGAGGCGCTTGCCTCCTTCGAGCAGGCCCACGCCATGGATGCCAAGGACATCGACATCAGCACCAATCTGGCGCTCGCCGCCTCGCTTGCCGGGCAGCACGACAAGGCGGTCGATCTCATGAAGGCCGTCGCCAAGCGTTCCGATGCCGGGCCGGAGCATAAGCGCAATCTCGTGCTCGTCATGGGCATTGCCGGCAAGGGCGCGGACGCCAAGGCCGGCATCACGGATCTGCCGCCGGAAACGGTGCAGTTGCTGCTTGAGCAGGCCACGCGCATACGCGCCATGTCCAGCGCCAAGGCACGCGCGCTGGCGCTGGGCACGGCCTCCAGCACCACGCAGTAAAGCCACGGGGCGGATCGCGGCGCGCGCCTAAGCATCCATTCCTGGCTTCGCCAACGAATGGCTGCTTAGCCTCCTTTGCTTGAGCAGGGTTATTATCCCAAAACCGGTGTCCACTTTTGGGAAACCCTGCTTAGGCCCTGCCTTACGCTCGGCTTATTCCCCGGCGCTTGCACAGCCCGGAGCATTTTCCAGCTCCATCAAGCCGAACAAAATGCCGCGAAAACAAAGCCATCCAAGCAGGCAGCCGCCGGCCTGCCAACGAATGCGCCGCAGGGCGCGCGTTCCCGGTACATCCCGCGACCGATGTGATCGCAACTCCAGCTTGTTGCCTGCGTTCAGATCGATGCAATATCATCGCCGCGATTGCTCTCTCCGGGGTTGATTCGCCCGGTTGGAAGGGACGATGACATGACGGGCTTTTTGCCGCGCCGCGCTGTCCTGAAAGCGGCGCTTGGTGCTGCCGCCTATGCCGGGCTGGGCAGGCCGTTCGCGCAGGCCGCGCCGGCCTTCGCGCAATGGGTGGAGAATTTCCGCGCGCGGGCGCGCAAGCGCGGCGTTGCCGACGAGACCTATACGCGCGTCATGAGCGGCGTGAAGCCGGACACCTCGGTCTATGCATTGCAACGTGCCCAGCCCGAATTCCAGGAGCAGGTCTGGCAGTATCTCAATCGCCGCGTTTCCGACTGGCGCATCGCGACGGGGCAAGAGCGCCTGAAGGAATACGGCCCGTTGCTGGCGCGGATCGAGAAGGATTACGGCGTCGACCGCCATGTCATGCTCGGCCTGTGGGGCATGGAGACCGCATTCGGCGACGTGGTGCTCAACCCCAAGCATATGCGGCCGGTGATCCCCGCGCTCAGCGCCCTGGCCTGGGGCGAGCCGCGCCGCCGCGCCTATTGGGAGCAGGAGTTGCTCAACGCGCTCGTCATCATCCAGCGCGGCTGGATCAAGCCCGACGCCATGGTCGGGTCATGGGCGGGCGCGATGGGGCATACGCAATGGATGCCAGAGGTCTGGCTGAACATGGGCGTGGACTACAACCACGACGGCCGCATCTCGCCATTCGGCCCGCCGGACGACGCGCTGGCCGGCACGGCGCGCTATATCGCGCAGCGCGGCCATTACCGGCGCGGCGAGGGCTGGGGCTATGAGGTGCGCCTGCCCCAGGGGCTCAGCGCCAGCGCTTCGGGAATGCGGGCGATCAGCGCCTGGCAGAAGGCCGGGGTGAAGCGCGCCGACGGCTCGGCGTTCCCCAGGGGCGGCGAGCAGGCCCGGCTCTGGCAGCCGGTGGCGGGCGGCCCGGTGTTCCTCATCACGCGCAATTTCCAGGCGGTGAAATCCTACAATCCGGCGAACACCTATGCGCTGGCCATCCTGCATCTGGGCGACCGGGTGGGTGGCGCTGGCCCGTTCGTCCAGCAATTTCCCGGCGGCGAGCGGCCGCTCACGCTTCCCGAGGTGCAGGAAGTGCAGCGCCGGCTGAGCAAGATGGGCTTCGATACGGGCGGGACGGATGGCCGCGTCGGCCGCGACACGATGGTGGCCGTGCGCGATTTTCAGCGCAAGGCCGGGCTGCAACCGGCGGATGGCTATCCGGGGCTGAAAGTGCTGGCCAAGCTGCGGCAGGCCGGATGAGAGGCGCCCGATGGAGGCCGTCGATGGCGGCGTCCTCGAAGCAACGCCTGCTTACTGGAGCGGGATCATTCCAGGTGAAAGCACCACAGTTTGGTGGCCGCTCCAGATTCATTGCTGATCGCGCGATTTTGTAGGAAAACCGGCTTCCGCTTTTCCTGATCGCGCTCTAGCAGCCCGCCGGTCAGCCCGGCTGAAACAGCAGCGGATGGCGTTGCCGGAACTCGTCGGAGCCCGCCACCGCGGTGATCAGCGATGCCCTGGCGAGTTTGCCCTCGCGAAGCTGGGCGGTATAGTCGTCGCGGCCCTGGCCGTCCGGTTCGCGTCCCAGCAGCAGGCGGAAGACCAGGTTGACGAATTCGGCGTTGGTGAGAAAGGCCGTGCGGTGGCGCTGGGCGAATTCGGGCGAGGCGCCGAGCGTCTCCCACAAATTGGGAAGGCCGACGCCGTCGCGCCGCCTCTCGCTCCAGACTTGCAGATCGGTCTTGCCGGCCTGCCGCCCGAGCAGCATGCAATAGCTGTATTCCAATTGTCGCTGCGCGAGCGGAGTGTCGCCGGCCGGCTGGTCCAGGGTGCAATCGCGCGCCGGACCATCCGCCGCGCCGGCCTTGTTGTCGGTGGAGCTCTTGCTGCCGGTGGCGTTTTTGCTGTCGCTGGCGCTTATGCCGCCGGTGAAGCTCCTGACCGCCGCATAGGCGCGCTTTGGCGCTCCAGGCTGCCAGCCGCCCTTGGCGCCTTTATCTAGCTTCACCAGCCCCATCACCGCCTCGAAATCGGGCGCCCAATAGGTCTCGTCCATCAGCTCGTAAAGATGCACGGCCTCGACCTTGTATTGCGGCGCCAGCTCGCGAAGGCGGCCCATCCAGCGGGTGAGGCCGTCGGCTTGCTCCTGCTCGCTGTTCTGGCTGCCGAGCGGATGGTTCATCTCCGTCACCCAGATCGGCTTGCCATGCACGGCGATCGCCTTGAACGCCCATTCCGGGTCTTGGCCATACATGTGCCAGACCGATCGATCCCAGGCGATGCCGTCCTGCGCCAGGCGGTCGAATACGCCCAGATGCCCCCAGCCCGCCGTTCCGATGGCCTTGAGGACGGTCGGGTCCGCGGCAATCGCGCCTTCTGACAGGCCTTTGAGCACGGCGCTGACCTTCTGCCAGCGCGGGCCATAATATTCAAGCGGGCCGACACCGCCGGCCGGTCCCCAGGCGCAATTATACTGCTTGCCATCGTCCATCATCTCGCAGGGCTGGATGATGGCGAAGTTCTCCATCTCGTTGCCCAGTTCCCAGACGCCGATCTTGCCCTTGAACTGCGAGACGAGGGCGAATGCCAGCTCGCGGGCCTTGGCGCGCAGATCGTCGGCCGGGAGCGCCTTCAGGTCGAATGGCGGGGTGATCACCGGCAGGATGGCGATGCCGAGCGGTTCCGCTTTGGCCACCAGCTCGGCCAGAGCGGGGGCGGATTTCAGCTCAGAGATGTTCACGCGGTAGGATTTGAGCCCGAGATCGTGGATATAGCCGAGCTGCTGGTCGAAGCTGACGCCGGGATAGGCGTTGAATGGATGCCCGTTCACGCCCCAGATCGGCTCGGCTCGCGGGGCCGCCGCGCCCAGGCACCCAGCCAGGGCCGTAAAGCACCCGGCCAGCGCCGTAAAGGCGACCAGATGCAGAACGGCAGCGCGACAGGCGCTCCATGTCTTGACGCCTATCGATGTCTTGGAGCGTATCGATGTCTTAACGCGTATAGATGTCTTGGGGCGTATAGACGTCTTGGCGCGCATCATTGAGATCTCTTCCCGGTTGCATCGATGACAAGCGCGCAGCTTAATCGCGATGGCCCGGCATTGCCACCCGGTGCGGCAAATCATACAAAGCAAACGCGCCGGCTAAGCAGTTTCCCTTGGTCAGCTTTTTTGTTTGCACATCATTTTTTTCGAAAACAGGAAGACCACTTTTCGAAATGATGGTTGGAGCGGGATCATTTCAGTCGAAAGCACCGCAGTTCCGTGGTCGCTCTGGATTCTTTCCCGGTCGCGCGATTTTGCAGGAAAGCCGGTGCCTGCTTTTCCTGCCTACGCCAAGATTGGGTCCACGCGAAGACTTGGCCGTCGCGTGAACTTGGACTTTGCGAAGATCTGGCTCTCGCGAGGACTCTGCCCTCGCAAAGACCTGCCATTCGCGAGTGATGCCTAAGCAGGTTTGCGTTGGCAAGCCAACGAAAGACCTGCTTAGCCTTTTGTTTTCGCATCATTTTTAGCGAAAACCGGAAGACCACTTTTCGCAATGATGCTTAGTTGATCCGCGTCCAGGTGGGGCCTTGGCAGACCAGTCCGCCGAGCACGCAACCTTCGAGCTTCAGCGTGCTCTTGCTCACCACAGTGACGGTGCCGTTGTAGGTCTGGCCGTCCTGGGTGTTATAAAGCTTGCCCGCCCAGCTCTTGTCACCGCTCTTCTTGGCGCCGTTCATGATCACCACGCCCACGACCGGCCGGGTCCGCAGCTTCTCGTCCGGATTCTTGTCGTCCTTGCGGCTCGGATCGGCGACCTTGACGACCTTGGCGCAAAGCCCGCCGCCACATTGGTAGATGCTGATATGCGAGCCGTTATCGGGGTGTTTCCAGGTGCCGAAAGCGTCCTCGGCCGTCTGCGCGTAAGCGCCACCGGGTGTCAACAGTGCTCCGCCCGCCAATGCGAGCGCCGCCAATGTCATGCGCATGCTTTTCCTCCCTTACTGACGTCATTCTTGTGCCCCGGCGGTCATCGCGGCCGGTTGATCCTTGCGGGGATGAAATCTAGCACCGGTTGACGTTTACGTAAACCAAGCAGACGTTCCATGATCGCCCAATGAATGCCCGCTTGGATTGCCTCGCTCTCGCGGCGGTTTTTCCAAAGCCGGGAACGCGGTTTTCGGACCCGCTGCTTGGCCGCCGCCCATGCCGGCATTGCCCGCCGCGCGTATCCAGAGCACGGAGAGGGGGGAATGGGCGGCGGATGGTGATGCGAAATCCGCGAGGCGAGCGGCAGCCCGGATATTTGGCCGCGCCACCGCATCGCTACTTCCACGGATCATCCATCGCCGGGGGGCGCCACCGCCGATCCCGCTGGCTCTTTCACCCGGTCACACGGAAACCCCCGGCGCCGAAACGTCGGGTGGCTGTCCGTCGCGTCAGGGATCTGGGCGGCGCGCGGCATGCCTCGCGGCTTGTCGCCGCGTGGGCCGCGCCTCAGGAAGGGAAGAGCCTCGTCATAACTGGATATTGTTGACGATCCAGGCGCCGAGAGCCGCGGCGACGCCCGCCATCAGCACTGGGA
>Ga0307513_10003571_pt1 | contig 21043 bp, 21 predicted proteins | sample 15_EM_MG_FD_202174 | JGI IMG/M metagenome (GOLD analysis project Ga0307513, IMG submission 202174) | Populus trichocarpa ectomycorrhiza microbial communities from riparian zone in the Pacific Northwest, United States - 15_EM | ecosystem: Host-associated > Plants > Roots > Unclassified | place...
CACGCCGTCGCTGACCTTGGGGATGGCGTCCGGCCGGGCCGGGTCGCGGTTGCAGTCGATGACCAGGCGCGAGAACCGCTGGCGGATGAAGGTCGCTTCCAGCAATTCGCAGAGCATCTGTCCAAGACCTGCGATGCCGATGTCCCAGACAATGTGTCGGTCCCATTCGCGCTTGTGCAGGCCGAGATCGCCGAGCGGTGACGGGACTTCACGGCCGGCGTGATCGCCCAGCAACAGAAAGGGCGAAGCGGCGCCTGGATTTAGCACAATGGCCGGACTGCGCCCCTCGGTCGCAAGCGCTGGCGTAGACCTGTTAACGGAATCGCCCGCACGGTTTGGCAATGCCCGTTGTCTCCATCCGGCACCTGACCACCTACCGCTACCGCAACCCGGTGGCGTTCGGCGAGCACCGCATGATGTTGCGTCCGCTGGAAAGCTATGACCAGCGCCTGCTGTCGGCGGAGCTGACGATCTCGCCGGAGCCGTCGGTGCTGCACACGATCCAGGACGTGTTCGGCAATTGCGTAGGCATCGCCCGGTTCCAGGGACGCTCGGACACGATCTGTTTCGACAGCCGCGTGCGGCTGGAGCACACGCCGCAGCCGGCGTTTGCCGGCCTGGACGCCGAGGACGGCTACCGCGCCACTCTGCCCTTCGCCTACAGCCCCGAAGACCTGCCCGACCTGGCGCGGTCCATGGAGCGCCTGCATCCGGATCCGGACGGCGTGGTTGAAACCTGGGCGCGGCGGTTCGTGCGGCCGGTGGGCAAGACCAGCCTGCGCACCCTGCTCAGCGACATGACCCACGCCATCCACGGCGAGTTCGCCTACGGGACGCGGCTCTCGGGCGAGCCGCAGTCGCCGATCGAAACCCTGGCGCTGCGCCGCGGCAGTTGCCGCGACTTCGCCATGCTGATGATCGAGGCGGTGCGCAGCCTGGGCTTCGCGGCCCGCTTCGTCTCCGGCTACGTCTACTCGTCGTCGAAGAAGGGCGGGCGAACCGGCGGGGGCCATACCCACGCCTGGGTTCGGGTCTATCTGCCGGTCTGCGGCTGGGTGGAGTTCGACCCCACCAACGGCATCGTCGGCAACGCAGACCTGGTACGGGTGGCGATCGCCCGCGATCCGCGCCAAGCCACGCCGCTGCACGGAACCTGGTCTGGCCTTGCCTCGGATTACCTGGGCATGGACGTGACGGTGGATGTTTCGGTCGAAGAAGACGCCGCGGCGCAACCGGCGCCTCTGCTGCGTGTTGCGCAGGGTAGATAGCTCCACGAGGACCTGAATGCGCATCCGAGCCGGCTACGAGATCACCTACGAGTGTCCGCAGCCGACGCCGATGCTGCTGATGCTGAACGTGCACGCGTCACGCGTGCAGGACCTCGAGACGCCGGACGTCCTGCGGACCAATCCACAGATTCCGGTCACCCAGTACCATGACGGGTTCGGCAACCTCTGCAGCCGGATCGTCTGTCCGGCCGGACGCACGGTGCTGAGCGCCGACTTTGTGGTCCGCGATTCGGGCCTGCCCGACCCGATCTCGCCGGACGCCATCCAGCACCCGGTGGAGAACCTGCCCAACGAGGTGATCGTCTACCTGCTGGCCAGCCGCTACTGCGAGACCGAGCACCTGAGCGATCTGGCCTGGAAGCTGTTCGGCGATGTCCCGCCGGGCTGGGCGCGCGCGCAGGCGATCGTCGAATACGCCAACAAGCGGATCACCTTCGGCTACGAGCATGCGCGGCCGACCAAGACGGCGTTCGAGGCGCACGAGGAAGGCTTCGGCGTCTGCCGCGACTACGCGCACCTGGCGATCACGCTGTGCCGCTGCATGAACATCCCGGCGCGCTACTGCACCGGCTACATGGGCGATATCGGCATCCCGGTCGTGGGAGAGATGGATTTCAGCGCCTGGTTCGAGGCCTACCTCGGCGACCGCTGGCACGTGCTGGATGCACGCCACAATCGGCCGCGCATCGGCCGTATCCTGATGGCGCGGGGCCGCGACGCGACGGACGCGGCGATCGTCACCAGCTTCGGCCCCAACACCCTGGCCGGTTTCAAGGTGATCAGCGACGAGATCCCGGAGCACCTGCCGGCCTCGGTCGGATAGCGCGAAATAATCGTGTAACGTTGGTTCGGCACTGTACGCTGTAAGGTCACGGGCGCGTCTGCGCCGTGCGTGGCCAAATGGGGAGCTGAACTCGATGAAATCCGCGCATGTTGGCGTTCTGGGCCTGCTGGCGACGACCGCAATTCTGGCCGCCTGCACGAGCGACGGCGCCGCGCCGAGCGTCATGGGCGCAGCGAGCCCCGCTTCGGCCACCGCCGCGATGGCTCCCGCCACGGTCGACAACTTCATGCTGGTCGACCAGAATCTGGAGGCCCACGAGCTCTATCGCCTGGCCGACGCCAAGGCCGTGGTGCTGGTCACCCAGGTCAACGGCGACGCGGTGATACGGGGCCTCGCGCCGGCGCTGAAGGCCTTGCAGGCCAGCTACGCCGCCAAGGGCGTCGAGTTCGCCATGCTCAACTCCAGCCTCAAGGACAGCCGCGAGGCGGTGATCGAAGAGGCCAAGTCCGCCGGCTACGACACGCCGGTGCTGCTGGACGTGAATCAGTTGGTCGGCGAACAGCTGGGCGTGACCCGCTCGGCGCAAGTCGTCGTGGTCAATCCGCAGACCTGGACCGTCGTCTACCGCGGCGCCTTCGACGCCAAGTCGACCGCCGACGCCCTGGACGCCGTGATCGCGGGCAAGCCGGTGCAGACCACAGGCGCCGCCAGCCGCGGTGCGGTGATCGCCTTCCCGGAACGCGGCGCGAGCAAGATCTCCTACGCCAAGGACGTGGCGCCGATCCTCGAAGCCAAGTGCGTGGCCTGCCACCAGGAAGGCGGGATCGGGCCGTTCGCGATGACCAACTATGAGATGGTCAAGGGCTTCTCGCCGATGATCCGCGAGGTGCTTCGCACCGACCGGATGCCGCCCTACAACGCCGATCCGCACGTCGGGAAGTTCTCCGACTCCAAGAACCTGTCGCCCGCCGAGATCAAGACGCTGGTCCACTGGGTGGAGGCCGGCGCGCCGCGCGGCGAGGGCGTCGACCCGCTCGGCGCGGTCAAGCACGTCGCCCAGGAGTGGCCGCTCGGCAAGCCGGACCTGGTGCTGAACGTGCCGGCCTACACCATCCCGGCGACCGGCGTGGTCGACTACCAGCGACCTGCGATGATGAACCCGCTGACCGAGGGCAAGTGGATCCGCGCCTCGACGGTGAAGCCGGGCTCGCGCCAGGGCGTGCATCACCTGCTGACCGGCTGGATGGCCGAGATGCCGGCCGACGGCCGCTCCTCGGAGACCAAGTGGCAGGGCGGCGTCGGTGGCTATGCGGTGGGCTCTGAATCGAGCATCGCGCCCAAGAACATCGGCACCTACCTGCCGCCGGGCGGCGCCATCGGCTTCCAGGCGCACTACACGCCGTTCGGCAAGGAAGAGGTCGATAAGAGCCAGATCGCGCTCTATTTCTACGACAAGCCGCCCGAGATGATCATGCACAACGTGGTCATCATGGACCCGACGATCGTGATCCCGGCGAACGCGGGCCGTCACCAGGAGGTGGCCTATGTGGAGTTCCCGAAGGAGGCGCTGCTCTACTCCGCCTTCCCGCACGCCCACTACCGCGCCTATTCGTCGGACTTGTGGATCCGCTATCCGGACGGCAAGGAAAAGCTGCTGCTCTCCCTGCCGCGCTACGACTTCAACTGGCAGCGGGACTACACCTTCGCCGAGCCGATCAAGGTCCCGGCGGGCTCGAAGCTGATCGCCCATTACGTCTACGACAACTCCAAGCGCAACCCCTCGAACCCGGAGCCGAACCGCGAGATCACCTGGGGCGAGCAGTCCTTCCAGGAGATGCTGTTCACCTCGCTCCGCTATCGCTGGACCGATGAGACCGCGTCGCACCGGGTGACCTGGGAACAGGACCTGGCCAAGGGCCGGCTGATGGGGATGATGGACGACAACCTCGACGGCAAGCTGCAGAAGGCCGAGCTGAAGGGCCAGATGGGCGGGATGATCGCCAAGTACTTTGACGTCCTCGACAAGAACAAGGACGGCGCCCTCGACGCCGGCGAGATGACGGCCGCCCAAGCGATGATGGGCAACCGCCGCCGGGCTGACAGCGCCCCGGTCGCAGCGCCTGCGGCCGGCGGGAAGTAGGGGAAACCAGGGCGGCGGAGCTACTCCGCCGCCTTCTCCTGGGCGTAGCCGAGGAGCTCGTTCAGGCGCTCGATGACGCTGATGGCGGCGTGGGGGACGGTGGTTCCCGGCGTGAAAATCGCCGCGACGCCCATGTCCTTCAGCGCCTGGAAGTCCTCGGGCGGGATCACGCCGCCGACGACCACCATGATGTCCGAGCGTCCGAGCTTGGCGAGCTCGGCTTTGAGGTCGGGAACCAGTGTCAGGTGCCCGGCGGCCAGCGAGCTCGCGCCCACCACGTGCACGCCGTCGGCGACGGCCTGGGCGGCGGTCTCCGCCGGCGTCTGGAAGAGGTCGCCGATCTCCACGTCGAAGCCTAGGTCGGCGAAGCCCGAAGCGATCACCTTCTGACCGCGGTCGTGGCCGTCCTGGCCCATCTTGGCGACCAGGACGCGGGGCTTCTTGCCGTCCGCCTGGGCGAAGGCCTGCGCCATGGCCTGGGCTCGGGCGGCCTCGGCTGTCACCCCGGACTCGCGCAGGTAGACGCCGGCAACCGCATCGGCGTGGGCCTTGTGGCGGTTGAAGACCTTTTCCAGCGCGTCGCTGATCTCGCCTACCGTGGCCTTGGCGCGGGCGGCGTTGACGGAGAGCTCCAGCAGGTTGCCGCCGCCGGCCGCGCCGTTGGTCAGCGCCTCAAGCGCCGCGGCGGTCTCGACCGGGTTCCGCTCGGCCCTCAGGCGTTTCAGCTTGGCGAGCTGCTGTTCGCGAACGGCGGTGTTGTCCACCTTCAGCATCGGAATCTCGTCGGCGCCTTCGGGGCGGTAGCGGTTGACGCCCACGACGCTTTGCAGGCCCGCGTCGATGCGCGCCTGGGTACGGGCCGAGGCCTCCTCGATGCGCCGCTTGGGCAGACCGTTCTCGATCGCCTTGGCCATGCCGCCGAGAGCCTCGACCTCGGCGATGTGGGTCAGCGCGCGGGCGGCCAGGTCGGCGGTCAGACGCTCGATGTAATAGCTGCCGCCCCAGGGGTCGATGACTCGGGTCTGGCCGCTCTCGGCCTGCAGGAAGAGCTGGGTGTTGCGGGCGATGCGGGCCGAGAAATCGGTCGGCAGCGCAAGGGCTTCATCGAGCGAGTTGGTGTGCAGGCTCTGGGTCTGGCCGCCGGTGGCGCCCATCGCCTCGGCGACGGTCCGCGTCACGTTGTTGAAGACATCGTGGGCTGCAAGGCTCCAACCCGATGTCTGGGTGTGGGCGCGCAGCGAGAGGCTACGCAGGTCCTTGGGGTCGAACTCGTCCTTGACCAGCTTGGCCCACAGCAGGCGCGCGGCCCGCTGCTTGGCGACCTCCATGAAGACGTTCATGCCGGCGCACCAGAAGAACGAGAGGCGCGGCGCGAACTGGTCCACCGTCATGCCGGCGGCCACGCCCGCGCGCACATATTCCATGCCATCCGCCAGGGTGTAGGCCAGCTCCAGGTCGAGCGTCGCGCCGGCTTCCTGCATGTGGTAGCCGCTGATCGAGATCGAGTTGAACCGCGGCATCTCGGCGCTCGTATAGGCGAAGATGTCCGAGACGATCCGCATCGAGGGGATCGGCGGGTAGATGTAGGTGTTCCGGGTCAGGAACTCCTTGAGGATGTCGTTCTGGATGGTGCCCGAGAGCTTGGCGTGCGGCACGCCCTGTTCCTCGCCGGCCACGATGTAGAGCGCCATGATCGGCAGGACAGCGCCGTTCATGGTCATCGAGACGCTCATCTTGTCGAGCGGGATGCCGTCGAACAGCGTGCGCATGTCGAGGATCGAGTCGATCGCGACGCCCGCCATGCCGACGTCGCCCTTCACCCGCGGATGGTCGCTGTCGTAGCCGCGGTGGGTGGCCAGGTCGAAGGCGATGGACAGGCCCATCTGACCGGCGGCGAGGTTGCGCCGATAGAAGGCGTTGGAGTCCTCGGCCGTGGAGAAGCCCGCGTACTGGCGGATGGTCCACGGGTTGGTCAGGTACATGGTCGGGTAGGGGCCGCGCAGGAACGGCGCGAGGCCCGGATAGCCGGCCAGGGTGTCCAGGCCGGCGGTGTCGGCGGGCCCGTAGGCGGGTTTGATCGCGATGCCTTCGGGGGTCTGCCAGGGTTCGCCGGTCGGAGTTGGCGCAAGCGTCGCCGCGGCGAACGGAAGCGTCGCGAAGTCGGGGAACTTGCTCATTCGAACGCCTCCGAGAGCCGCATGGGCGTCAATGGCGGACAGGCGCTGTCCGGTCCAGGCAGGCCCGGGAAGGGCGCCTCGACGGGCTTCGCGGCCGCGACCTCGACCTCGACAGGCGCGTCCTTGTCCGGCGGGAAGGCGGTCACGCCAATGATCCGCGGGGCCGGCCGCGCGGCGTTGGCGGCAGCGACCTCAGTGGCGATGAGACCGGAGGTCAGGCCCGCGATGACGCCGCCCGCGGCCTCGATGGCCTGGAACCGCGTCCAGGCTTCGCGGGCGATCTGGTCGGTGAGCGCCTCGACGTAACCGGCGCCGGCGGCGGGATCGGAGACGCGGCCGATGTGCGCCTCTTCCATCAGGACCAGCTGGGCGTTGCGGCTCTGGCGGCGCGCGAAGGCGGTGGGCAGCCCCAGCGCATCGGTGAAATTGCCGAGCACCACGGCGTCCGCGCCGCCGACCGCGGCGCCGAAGCCCGCGGCGGTCAGCCGGATCATGTTGGTCCAGGCGTCCGTCGCGGTGAGCATGCGGCGCGACGAGCGGGCTTCGACGCGGGCGGTCGGCTCAGCCTCGCAGGCCGCTGCGATCCGGGCCCAGACCGCGCGGCCGGCGCGCAGCTTGGCGATGCTCGCGAAGTAGTCGGCGTCGGCTGAGAGACCCAGGGTGATGCGGCCGAGCGCGTCGGCCATGGGCATGCCGGCGCGGACCAGGGCCTTGGCGTAGGCGACGGCCGCCGCCGCGGCGAAGGCCACTTCGAGGGCCTCGCCGCCGCCAGCCTCATGGGCTGCGCGGCCGGACGCCAGGAAGAGCTGGGCCTGCGGATAGACGTCGGCCAGGCGCGTCCCGACCGTGGCGGCGGAGATCAGGTGGGCCTCGACGGGCCCAGGGCTCGCGCCGGCTTCAGCAAAGGCGCTCAGCGGGTCGAGGTTGAAGTGCAGCAGGGCGTTGGGCGAGGCCTTGGCGACGACGCCCAGCCAGTCGGCGGCCTGCGGGCCGAGGAACCCTGCGTCCAGGGCCACGGGGGCAAGCTCGAGGATGACCCCGCTCAGCGCCTGCGCCAGTCCGCCTGCCGACCCGATCGCCGCGCCGGTCTTGCCGGTAGGATCGATGCGGACGATCGCCGAGGCCGCGCCGCCTTCCAGGTCGCGCAGGATCTCGGAATTGGCGCGCACGGCGTCCGGGTGGCGGGTGAGGGTGCGCAGGTCCCAGGGCCGGTCGGCGTCGAGTGTGCGGGGCGCGATGGCGGGCGTGGCGGCGGGCGTATAGAAGGGCGCGATGGGCAGGCCTTCGACGGTGGCCTTCTCCAGGCTGTCGAACGGCGCCTCGCCCAGGGTCTTGGCGACCAGGGCGCGCCAGTCGGCTTCCGTCGCGGGCGGGAAGTCGCCAACGAGCTTCGGAGGGAGCAGGGACGCATCGGACATGGCGCGAAATGGTCCCGCAAGGCCCGCGGCGTCAAGTTCACGCAGCGGTAGGACTCATCCCCGCCGGCCGCAGGACATCATCTTGCGACATCGTGCAGACAGTGGAACGCTCCCCGATATTTCCGGCGGGGCCGGCCTGACCTTGTGGGCCTTGCGGACGTGGACTTTTGCATGTACGTCGTAAATTATCAATTCTGAGGACCTTTGCCCATGGCCCTGCCGCCCGTTCTGCGTGACCGCCTTCGCCTGCCGGTGATCGGCAGCCCGCTGTTCATCATCTCCAATCCGGACCTGGTGATCGCCCAGTGCAAGGCGGGGATCGTGGGCTCGTTCCCGGCCCTGAACGCGCGGCCGGCCTCGATGCTGGACGAGTGGCTGCACCGGATCACGGAAGAACTGGCCGCCTGGGACCGCGACCACCCCGAGTCGCCGTCCGCGCCCTTCGCGGTGAACCACATCGTCCACAGGTCGAGCGATCGGCTGGAGCACGACGTCGAGGCGACCACCAAGTGGAAGGCGCCCATCGTCATCACCTCCCTGGGCGCGCGCGAAGACGTGAACGCCGCGGTGCACTCCTACGGCGGGACCGTGCTGCACGACGTGATCAACGACAAGTTCGCCCGCAAGGCCATCGAGAAGGGGGCCGACGGCCTGATCCCGGTGGCGGCGGGCGCGGGGGGGCACGCAGGCCACCTTTCGCCGTTCGCCCTGATCCAGGGCCTGCGCGAGTGGTTCGACGGACCGATCGCGCTGTCGGGCTCCATCGCCCACGGCCGCGCGGTGCTGGGCGCCCAGGCGATGGGCGCGGACCTGGCCTATGTGGGCTCGGCGTTCATCGCGACGAAGGAAGCCAACGCCGACCCGGCGTATCAGGCGATGATCGTGGCCTCGAGCGGCGAGGACATCACCTACACCAACCTCTTCACAGGCGTGCACGGCAACTATCTGACGCCCTCGATCATCGCGGCCGGCCTCGACCCGGCGAACCTGCCGACCTCGGACGCCTCGGCGATGAATTTCGGCTCGGGCGGCAACTCCAAGGCCAAGGCCTGGCGCGACATCTGGGGCTGCGGGCAGGGGATCGGGGCGGTGAAGGATATCCCATCCGCCGCCGAACTGATCGCGCGCCTCTCGGCGGAGTACGAAGCGGCGAAGGCCGAACTGGCCGAGAAAACATCCTTCACCGCAGGGCGGACGCTGCTCGCCGCCGAGTAGGCTGCGTTCCTCGACCGAGGACTTTACCTGAGTGCATTGTTGCAGGCCGCGCAGGCATCTGCGTGGATGTGTTGGTGTGCGCCGGCAGGTTTCACTAATCGCCAGAGGCTTGTCGGCGTCCGGGGGTCGGGCGCTTTCACCTACCTGTTAGTTTTTCTGCCTGTCCCCTCAGCTTAATCCTACTCCAAAGATAGGATTAAGCCGTTTAGCTTCATAGCCAACGAGGGGACAACATGATCTCACCTGCACAAATCCGCCGAACGGCTCGCGCCGCCGCCCTGGCCGGCCTGCTCTGCAGCGCCGCGCCCGCCGCGCTCGCCCAAGCCATTGTCACCGCAAACCCATCGGCCAGCGGGATCAGCCAGGAACAGGCGCTGGCGCTTTCCGCCCGCCTCGACGCGCTGGAGAAGCGCAACGAGGAACTGGAAGCCCAGATCGCCGACCTGAAAACGGCCAGCAGCGCCAATGTGCAGGTCGTGCGGGACCAGGTGACCGCCCAGCCGACGGTGACGTTGAACAACGCCCGCCCGACGATCGCGACCGCCGACGGCAACTTCAAGTTCGCAGTCCGCTCGCTCGTGCAGTTCGACGCCGCGCACTACAATGAGAGCCCGCGAACCGCCGCCAACGACCTGGGCTCCGGCACCAACTTCCGCCGGGCGCGCCTCGGTGTCGAAGGCACGGCCTTCAAGGACTGGAATTTTGCCCTGACGGGTGAATTCGGCGGCTCCGGCGGGGAATCGGCGATCCTCAACCAAGCCTATGTGGAATACGCGGGCTGGAGGCCCTTCGGGCTGGAAGAGCCGGTACGCTTGCGCATCGGCGCCTGGGCGACCCCGTCCGGTCTGGAAGACGCCACCAGCAACACCGAGGAGCTGTTTCTCGAGCGTGCGGCGATCGCCGAACTCGTGCGCAACTTCGCCACCGGCGACGGCCGCACGGGCGTGGGGGCCACCGCCCGTGGGGCCCGCTGGTACGCCTCAGCGGTGCTGACCGGCAAGGTGGTCGGGGTTCCGGCCACGCCCGAACTCGACCAGCAGTCCGGTTTCGCCACGCGGGTGGCCTTCAACCCGATCCACGGCGCGGACTACGACGTCCACATCGGCGCGAATCTCCAGGGCATCCTCAATCCCGCCGACACCACGGCCGGCGCGGTCTCGACTCGGGCGGTGCGTCTGCAGGAGCGTCCCGAACTGCGCGTCAGCGGCACGCGCTTGGTGGACACCGGCGTGATCGCGTCGGACGGCCTGATCGCCTACGGCCTGGAAGGCGGCGCGAGCTGGCGTAACCTCTACGCCGCCGGCGAGTGGTACAAGGTCGACGTCAACCGCGAGGCGATCCCGCCGGCGGTCTCCGCCTTCGATCCCTCGTTCTCGGGGTGGTACCTGCAAGGCGCCTGGACGATCACCGGCGAACGCCACGCCTGGACCAACGCCAGCGGCGGCTTCGCGGGGGTCCGTCCAGCCAAGCCCTTCGACCGCAGCAAGGGAACCTGGGGCGCCTGGGAAATCGCCGCGCGCTACAGCGTGCTGGACCTCAACGACCATGCGGGCGTCTTCGGCGCCGTGGCGCCGACCGGCGGCATCCGAGGCGGCGAGCAGAAAATCACCACGATCGGACTGAACTGGTACCCCAACAGCGTCGTTCGTTTCCTGCTGGACTACCAGTGGACCGACGTGAACCGGCTGAATGCCGCCGGCGCCAATATCGGCGAGGACGTGAACGTCGTCTCGTTCCGCTCCCAGTACGCGTTCTGAGCCCCCTCCCTAGGACCCGAACATGACCGACACCCATCTCTCCCGCCGAGGCCTGATTGCGAGCGCGGCGGGACTCGCCACCGTCCCGCTGCTGGGCGGCCAGGCGTTCGGCCAGGACAAGGCCCTGACGCTGCTCAATGTGAGCTACGACCCGACGCGCGAGCTCTACAAGCAGATCAACGCCGCCTACATCGACTACTGGAAGGGCAAGACCGGCCAGGTGATCAAGATCGACCAGAGCCACGGCGGGTCCGGCAAGCAGGCCCGATCGGTGATCGATGGTCTGCAGGCCGACGTGGTGACCCTGGCGCTGGCCGCCGACATCGACGAGATCGCGGCGCGGGCCAAGCTGATGCCAGCCAACTGGCAGTCGCGCCTGCCCAACAACTCGACGCCCTACACCTCGACGATCGTGTTCCTGGTGCGCAAGGGCAACCCGTGGAAGATCCGCGACTGGCCGGACCTGCTGAAGCCCGGCGTCGGCGTCATCACGCCCAATCCGAAGACCTCGGGCGGCGCGCGCTGGGCCTATCTGGCGGCCTGGGCCTATGGCCTGAAGAACGGAGGGCCGGCCGCGGCGCAGGCCTATGTCGAGAAACTCTACAAGAACGTGCCGGTGCTCGACACCGGCGCCCGCGGCTCGACCACCACGTTCGCGCAGCGGCGGCTGGGCGATGTGCTGCTCTCCTGGGAAAACGAGGCGCACCTGACGATCGAGGAGTTCGGGCCGAACTTCGACATCGTCTATCCGTCGATCTCGATCCTGGCTGAGCCGCCGGTGGCGATCGTCGACAAGAATGTCGACCGCCACAAGACCCGCACGCTGGCTGAGGGCTACCTCAACTTCCTCTACAGCCCGCTGGCGCAAGATATCATCGCCAAGAACTTCTACCGGCCGCGCAACGCGGTGGCGGCGGCGAAGTATGCGGCCAACTTCAAGCAGATCGCGCTGGTGACCATCGACGACACCTTCGGCGGCTGGAAGAAGGCGCAGGCCACGCACTTCGCCGATGGCGGCGTGTTCGACAAGATCTACAAGCCCACGTGAGCGACCAGATCCTTCCCAACCCCTCTGTCGGAGGCGCCGTCGCGAGACGGCGTCTTCCGCGGTGGGTGGAACCCTCGATCCTGCCGGGCTTCCCGCTGGCGATGGGAATCACGCTCGCCTACCTGGGCCTGATTGTCATCCTGCCGCTGACGGCGCTGGCGATCCGGCCGTTGGAACTGGGTCTCAGCGGCATCTGGCAGGCCTTGACCGAGGATCGGGTGGCGGCCGCCCTGAAGCTCAGTTTCGGGCTCTCGGCCATCGCGGCCCTGGTCAATGCGCCACTGGGCCTGCTGCTGGCCTGGACGCTGACCCGCTACGAGTTCCCGGGACGACGCATCCTCGACGCGCTGGTCGACCTGCCGTTCGCGCTCCCGACCGCTGTCGCGGGCATCGCGCTGACCACCATCTATGCGCCGAACGGACCGCTGGGCGAACTGTTCGCCAAGGTGGGGATCAAGACGGCGTACTCGCCGCTTGGGATCTTCATCGCATTGCTCTTCATCGGCCTGCCGTTCGTGGTGCGCGCCATCCAGCCGGTGCTGCAGGATATCGACCGCGAGGTGGAGGAGGCGGCCCAGACGCTCGGCGCGAACTCGCTGCAGCGCGCCGTCTTCGTGGTGCTGCCGGCGATCGCGCCGTCGCTGATCTCCGGCGTCAGCCTGGCCTTCGCCCGGGCCGTCGGAGAGTACGGCTCGGTGGTGTTCATCGCCGGCAACATGCCGATGAAGACCGAGATCGCGCCGCTGCTGATCGTCATCAAGCTGGAGCAGTACGACTACGCGGGCGCCGCGGCCGTCGGCTTGGCGATGGTCGGAATCTCGTTTGGGGCGTTGATCGTGATCAATGCCGTCCAGATCTTCCTCGCCGGGCGGGGCCGCCGATGACCGCCGCCGCAAACGTCTCGACGTCCTCCAAGGCGCGGCTCCCCGGCCTGGCGATCCTGCTGGTCCTCGCCTCGGTGGCGGTCATGGGCGTGCTGGTGCTCTTCCCGCTGTTCATCGTGTTCAAGGAGGCCTTCGCGAAGGGCCTCCCGACGTACCTAGCGGCCATCCGCGAGCCGGACGCGCTCGCCGCCATTCGCCTGACCCTGCTGGTCGCCGCCATCGCCGTGCCGCTGAACGCCGTCTTCGGTGTGGCCGCCGCGTGGTGCATCGCCAAGTTCGAGTTTCGCGGGAAGAGCTTCCTGCTGACCCTCATCGATCTGCCGTTCTCGATCTCGCCGGTGGTCTCCGGGCTGGTCTGGGTGCTGCTGTTCGGCGCCCAGGGTTGGTTCGGGACCTGGCTGATCGAGCACGACGTCAAGATCATCTTCGCCACCACGGGACTGGTGTTGGCGACCATCCTGGTGACCTTCCCCTTCGTCGCGCGCGAGCTGATCCCGCTGATGCAGGACCAGGGCTCGGACGAGGAAGCCGCGGCGCTGACGCTGGGCGCCGGCGGCTTCACGACCTTCTGGAAGATCACCATCCCCAACATCAAGTGGGCGCTGCTCTACGGCGTCCTTTTGTGCAACGCGCGGGCGATGGGCGAATTCGGCGCCGTCTCCGTGGTCTCCGGCCATATCCGCGGCCTGACGACAACGCTCCCGCTCCATGTCGAGGTGCTCTACAATGACTATGACTTCGTCGGCGCCTTCGCGGCGGCCTCACTCCTGGCCTCCCTCGGGCTCGTCACCTTGGTCCTCAAGACCGCTCTCGAATGGCGTCATTCCGGTGAACTTTCAGCCTCACGACGACACTGAAGTCACCGACCAGTCGCTGGAGATCAGCGGCGTCTCCAAGAGTTTCGGGCGTTTTCCGGCGCTGAAGGACGTGTCGCTGCAGGCCAAGGACAAGGAGTTCCTGGCGCTGCTGGGGCCGTCCGGCTCGGGCAAGACGACGTTGCTGCGCGTGCTGGCGGGGCTGGAGCAGCCGGACGCCGGGGAGGTGCGCTTTGCCGGCGAGGACTTCCTGGCCCTGCCGGTCCGTCGCCGCCGCGTGGGCATGGTGTTCCAGCACTACGCGCTCTTCCGTCACATGACGGTGGCCCAGAATATCGCCTTTGGCCTCAGCGTACGGCCGCGCTCAGAACGGCCATCGAAGTCGGAGATCGCCGACCGCGTCGCCGACCTCCTGAAGCTCGTGCAGCTGGACGACCTTGGGAAGCGCTTCCCCGCGCAGCTCTCCGGGGGGCAGCGGCAGCGCGTGGCCCTGGCGCGCGCGCTCGCGATCGAGCCGCGGATGCTGTTGCTGGACGAGCCGTTCGGCGCGCTGGACGCGCAGGTGCGGCGTGAGCTGCGGCGCTGGCTTCGCGACCTGCACGACCGGGCAGGCGTCACCACGGTGTTCGTGACCCACGACCAGGAAGAGGCGCTCGACCTGGCCGACCGCGTGGCGATCATGCGCGACGGCGAGCTGATCCAGTTGGGCACGCCCAACGAGGTGTATGAGAACCCCGCCGACCCCTTCGTCTACGACTTCCTGGGCGCGGCGTGCCGGATGCCGGGGGTGGTCGAGGGCGGGCGGCTCACGGTGGCCGGTTGGGAAAGCAAGGCGCCCAAGACCGCGCCGCAGGGACCCGTGGAGGTGTTCTTCCGCCCCGACGAGGTGGCCTTCGGTCCGATCGACGGACCTGGGCTCGCCGCCGAGGTGCGGGCCGTCGCTCAGCGCGGTCCTGACGTGCGCATCGAGTGCGTCATCGAAGGCGAGATCTTCGAGCTCGAAGCGCATGGACCTACGCTGCCGAATGGCGTGGCCCCCGGTCTGCCGCTGCGGGTCAAGCCGCTCAGGCCCAGGGTCTATCCGCTGGCGACGGCCTAGCGGGGAAGCTCCAGCGGAGCGGCTCGGGACGGGGGTTGGTCCCCCAGGACGCGGCGGAGCCATCGATCGCGGCGCCACAGCTCCATCGCCCGGCCGTCGGCATAGGTCTTGGCATGCGCGATCGCCTGGACGTCGTTGGCGCAGTCGAACTCGACGACGCCCTGGATGTGGTCGGCCTCATCCAGGAAATACAATCGGTCGTCCGGCATGCCCGCACCCCAGGGTGCTCAAATACAGCAACACATCCACAGGTGGGGGCGAGTCCCTTGTGGATAAGTCGCTTGGCCGCCGAATCCTTTTGCGGTTTCGGGCGTTGGGCGGGGGCATAGGGAGAGGCCGATGATCGCATCCAGCCGAACAGCTCAGCGCCGGTTTTCCGTCCATGGCGCCGAGGAGGCGCCTTCGCGGGCGCAACTCGTCGTCGGCGTAAGCTTTGAAGACGCCGCCCTCCACTTCGTGGAAGACCGCCACCCGCAAGGAGACGGCGACGAGGTGGCTCTGCTGGTGGAGGATTGCGAGACCGGCGAGCGGCAATGCTTCCGGATCGATCTGGAAACCGGCGAGGCCGGTCCTTGCGACTAGCTTAGGCCGCGTCTTCCAGCTCGAGGCGGGCGTCGTCGATCAGCGCCGCAACGGCGCTGGCGCCGCGAGCGCCTTCCAATTCGACCAGAGCGGCCTCGTCCTTGAGGCTTTCCAGCACAATGGCGCGAACCTCCGGCGTGGCCGCGCGCAGGCCTTTCAGCGCCGCACGGGTGAGCGCCAGGCAGGTGCGCACGTCGATCCACAGAGCGGAGTCGGCGACGGGACGGACGGCGAGAGCTTCCTGGTCGAACACGGGCTGCTTCCGAAGGGAAAGGGGGACCGGCGCGGCCTAAAGGGGGAGGTGGACGACCGCGCCGGCAAGCAGGGTCCGTACAAACGCTGGACCCTGCCAAGGCGGCGGTAACTAATCGCCCTGTCCACCGGTGTCAACAATAAATGTGCAAACGCACTGATTGCCTACGCACCTTTTGCCCTGCACAGTGCCGCTTGGAATTTGAGGGTCGAGTATGGCGAGTGCGAAGCGGGCGGAAGCACCGGAGGAATGGTTCTTCTATCTGATGTTCCAGACTGTGCGACGGCGGGACCATGCGTTTGCGGGCGCGCTGGAAGCCATGGGCCTCAACCTGCCGAAGTGGCGGGCGTTGTCGGTGATCAGCCGGCTCTCGGGTTGCACGATGAACGAACTGGCCGAGTTCACGACCATCGACCGCACGACCCTGACCCGCACCGCCGACCAGCTGATCGAGGCCGACCTGGTGACGCGGCGCGGCCTGCCGGGCGATCGGCGCATCGTGCGGCTGGAGATGACCGAGAAGGGCGAGGCGACCTTCGGGAAGGCGCTGCTAGAGATGCGCCAGTTCAACCGCAAAGCGCTTGAGGGTGTCTCCGCGGAAGACCAGGACCATCTGCGCGCCACCCTGCGCGCGGTGCTCGCCAACATCACCGGATCCGACGACCGCGCCGAGGCGATCGTCGATATGCGCCGCAGCCAGGGCTAGGATAGAAGGCTCCACAGTCCTTCGAGGAGATCCTGATGAGCCACGTGACCTATAAGATCATCCAGCACGATGGCGGGTGGGCGTATACGGCCGACGGGACGTACTCGGAGACCTTCCCGAGCCACGACGCGGCGTTGAAGGCGGCGCGGCGCGCGGCGGGTGAGCAACGGATCTCGGGCGACACGGCGGGCATCTCCTACGAGACCTCAGACGGCCGCTGGCACGAGGAGCTCTCGGAAGGCGACGATCGCCCGGACACCGACGTCACGGGCTAGGCGCCCTTCAGGCTGGCGCCGCGGTTGTTCATCTCGTCGCCGGCGTCCTCGGGGAGGCGGAAGAACCAGAACAGCGACACCAGCGTCGCCGCCCCGACAATCGCGAAGGCCGGCGCGACCGTGGCGCCGGTCAGGTGCGTCTCACCGCGCTGGACCATCAGGAAATGCAGCAGGGTGGCGGCCAGGCCGATGCTCACCGACTGCATGAACTGCTGGGCCATGGACGCCGTGGTGGTGCCCCGGCTCATCTGAGCCTGCTCCAGGTCGGCGTAGGCCATGCCGTTCAGGCTGGTGAACTGCAACGAGCGGAAGAAGCCGCCGATCGCCAGCGCGATCATGATCAGCCAGTGCGGCGTGTCGATCGTGAAGAGGGCGTAGACCATGAAGGTCGCCGCACAGATCACCCCGTTGACCAGCAGCACCGTCCGGAAGCCGAACCGACGCAGGATCGGCGGAGCGGTGGTCTTCATGACCAGCGCGCCGACCGCGGAAATGAAGGTCATCAGGCCGGCCGCGAAGGCGGTCATGCCGAACCCCACCTGCAGCATCATCGCCAGCAGGAACGGCGTCGCGCCGGGCACCAGGCGGAAGAAGGCGCCGCCGAGCACGGAGGCCCGGAAGGTCGGGATGCGGAAGATCGAGAGGTCGATGATCGCGTGCGGATTGTTGCGCGCGTGGCCCCAGTAGAGGCCAAGGCAGGTGAAGCCGGCGGCGAACAGCCCGGCGACGGCGAGCGGCGGCATCACATCGCGACCCAGGTTCTCGAAGCCGAAGATCAGGCCGGCAAGGCCGAAGCCGGTCAGGAAGATGCCCCGCCAGTCGATCGGCGAAACCTGCTGTTCCTTCACGTTGGGCACGAAGGCGCGGACCAGAAGCACGCCGGCGATGGCGATCGGCAGGTTCAGGAAGAAGATCCAGCGCCAGCTTACGAAGGTGACGATGGCCCCGCCGAGCACGGGGCCGATCACCGGCCCGAGCAGGGCGGGCATGGTCACCACCGACATGGCTCCGACCAGCTCGTTCTTGGGCGTGGTGCGCAGCAGCACGAGACGGCCCACAGGGCCCATCATGGCGCCGGCGCAACCCTGGAGCAGCCGCGCGGCGATCAACTGCGGCAGGCTGTTGGCGAAACCGCAAAGCGCCGAGGACAGCGCATAGGCCACCATGGCGACCATGAAGATGCGCTTGGCGCCGAAGCGGTCGGCCATCCAGCCGGAGATCGGCAGGAACACCGCTGAGGCCAGCAGGTACATGGTGATCGCCAGGTTGAGCCGCAGCGGCTCGACATGCAGCGCCTTGGCCATGGCGGGCAGGGCGTTGTTGATCGAGGTGGCGTTCAGCGTCTGCATCAACAGGGCCGAGCCGATGATCGCCGGGATCACCCAGCCGCGGAGCGCCTGGTCTTTCTCCGGCGTCAGAACCGCCGCCGCGTCCGCGCCGCCTTCGTCCAGTACGTCCTCGACGAGGACGTCTTCGGCCCGGGTGGTCATGCGTCCACGCTGACGAGGCGCAGGAGCGGGGCGGCCGCGGCGGCGAGCTGGGCGCGTTCTGTGTCGGTCAGGAGGGCGAGTCGGGCCGAAAGCCAGTCGTTGCGCAGACGCCGGATGGCGTCGAGTTTGCGCCCGCCGGCCGGGGTGACGGCCAGTCCGGAGCGACGGCCGTCCTGCGCATCATCGCTGCGGGTCAGCCAGCCGGCCGCCTCCAGGCGCTTGACGTGCGCGCTCATGGTCGGCCGCGCGATCTGGTCGGCGTCAGCCAGCTCGGAGACCCCAACGCCGGGGTGCTTGCGCACGTAGCCGAGGATCAGGGCGTCCTGCACCGAAAGGCCGGCCTTCTGCGCCTCCTGGCGAAGCTTGCGGGAGACGCGCAGCAGAGGCCCGCGCAGGACGTCAGCGAGATCGGAAAGCGCAACGGGGGTCGGAGGCATGCAAGCTCAAGGTATAGTTAGGTCGCCTAACTATCTATATGCCGACGATGTTGTCCGTGCAAGGCGCGCGAAATGCGCCTTCGCCCGCTGAGGAGCGAAGGCGCAAGGTCGAGCTAGAGGACCCCGAGCATCTCCGCCACGAGCGGGTGGCGGACGATGTCGCGGTCGGCGAGGCGCACGACGGCGATGTTGGGGACCGCTTCCAACTTGGCGGAGACCGGGCCCAGGCCGGAGAACTCCGGCAAGAGGTCCGACTGATCCGGGTCGCCGGTGACCACCATGGTGGAGTGCCAGCCGAGGCGGGTCAGCAGCATCTTGAGCTGCACGTAGGTGCAGTTCTGGGCCTCGTCGATCACGACGAAGGCGTTGTTGAGGGTGCGGCCGCGCATGAAGCCCACCGGCGCGATCTCGATGGCGCCCTCGGCCATCAAAGCCCGGACCCGTTTCATGGAGAGCCGGTCGGAGAGGGCGTCGTAGAGCGGGCGCAGGTAGGGGGCGAGCTTGTCCTCGGCGTCGCCGGGCAGATACCCGATCGATTCTCCCGCTTCGACCGCCGGGCGCGAGAGGACGATGCGCGCGACGCTGCCGCTCTCCAGCGCTTCGACCGCCTTGGCGATGGCGAGATAGGTCTTGCCGGTGCCGGCGGGGCCGAGCGCCATGACCAGGTTCTTGGCGTCGATCGCCTCGATCAACTCCTGCTGTCCGGGAGACTTGGCCTTGATGGTCTTGAGGTAGCCCTGGTCGCGGTCGTCGTTGTGGTGATTGAGCGGTGACCAAGCCCTGTCGAGCGGCAGCCGGCGGATTTTATCGTCACCCTGGAACTGGCCGGCATCGAAGGCGCCTTCGCGCACATGTCGCTTCAGGGCTCGCTTGGTCATCGTAAAGCCTCCACGGGGACAAGAAAAAAGGGCGTCTCCGCAATGGAGCGCCCTTCGACGGTCAGGATGAGACTGGAGCGGCGTCGTGCTGCGGGGCCGGGTGGCCCACCTTCTGCTCGTCCGGGCGGGAAAGCCCGAGGGAACAACAGACTCAGCGCCATCAACTCCGTCCAGCGCGGGACACGAGCCGATGCTCGGCTCGTGGCGGCTTTCAGGAAGGCTATCGACCCCCCGAATCGCCTGACTAGAATGATCCTAACGTCCTTTCCGAAAGGTTAAACGGACAGTTTGTCGCAAGAAACGGGGTGCGCGGATGAGTGTCTACAACTTGGGCAATGTGACACCTTTGTTGCCGAATGACGACGAATACTGGATAGCGCCCAACGCTGCGGTTATGGGGAAAGTGATTCTCCACAAGAACGCGTCTGTCTGGTTCGGCGCGACGCTGCGCGGCGACAACGACCCGATCACCATCGGCGAGGGCTCCAACGTGCAGGACGGCAGCGTGCTGCACACCGATACCGGCTCGCCCCTGACCATCGGGAAGAACGTCACCGTCGGCCACATGGTGATGCTGCATGGCTGCACCATCGGCGACAATACGCTGGTGGGGATCGGCTCGGTCGTCCTGAACGGGGCGAAGATCGGGAAGAACTGCCTGATCGGCGCCAACTGCCTGATCACCGAGGGCAAGGAGATCCCGGACAACTCCCTGGTCATGGGCGCACCCGGCAAGGTGGTGCGGGAAGTCTCCGATCAGCAGGCGATGATGCTGGTGGCGGGCTCGATGCACTACGTCGAGAACTGGAAGCGCTACCGGCGGGAACTGAAGGAAGCTTGACGGACCCTGCGGCGCCCGCCGAGCGTGCGTCAAAACGGGAGGACGCCATGGCCTATGAATTCATCAAGGTGGAACGCGAGGGGCCGGTCACGGTCTTCACGCTGAACCGGCCCGAGGTGATGAACGCGCTGCATTCGCCGGCGCACTTCGAGTTGGCGGACGCGTTCGACGCCTTCGCGGCGGATCCGGACCAGTGGGTCGGGATCGTGACCGGGGCCGGCGAGCGGGCGTTCTCGGCCGGCAATGACCTGAAGCACCAGGCCGGCGGCGGCAAGATGGAGAGCCCGCCCTCGGGGTTCGCGGGACTCACCTCGCGCTTCGACCTGACCAAGCCGCTGATCGCGGCGGTGAACGGCGTGGCGATGGGCGGCGGCTTCGAGATCGCGCTCGCCTGCGACATCATCCTGGCGTCGGAGACGGCGACCTTCGCGCTGCCGGAGCCCAGGGTCGGGCTGGCCGCGCTGGCCGGCGGCCTGCATCGGCTGCCGCGCGCCATCGGGACCAAGCGGGCCATGGCGATGATCCTGACCGCGCGGCGGGTCTCGGCCGCGGAAGGCAAGGAGCTGGGCTTCGTCGCCGAGGTGACGAAGCCCGAGGCGCTGATGTCGACCGCGCGCGCCTGGGCCAAGGGCATCTGCGAGCTCGGCCCCATGTCGATCCGGGCGTCGAAGGAGGCGGTCTACAAGGGGCTGGACGAGCCCAGCCTGGAGGTCGCACTCAAGGGCCAGAACCGCTACCCGGCAGTCGCGGCGCTTTATCGCTCGGAGGATTTTGTGGAGGGACCGCTGGCGTTCTCTCAGAAGCGCGCGCCGGCCTGGAAGGGGCGCTGATGGAGAGGCTGCGGCAGCTTCTTAGCTTCGACGGCCGCGCGGCCGGATACAGGACTGGCGGGCCGACTTGCGCCCCATCGTCCTCCTCATGCTTAGCTGGGGCTTCGGGCTGATGGCGTTGATCA
>Ga0307513_10003572_pt1 | contig 21037 bp, 14 predicted proteins | sample 15_EM_MG_FD_202174 | JGI IMG/M metagenome (GOLD analysis project Ga0307513, IMG submission 202174) | Populus trichocarpa ectomycorrhiza microbial communities from riparian zone in the Pacific Northwest, United States - 15_EM | ecosystem: Host-associated > Plants > Roots > Unclassified | place...
TTTATGTAGAGTGATCCTCGAGAGGAGGCGGGGGAAACCACCGCTCTCCCTCTATCTCCTCATAGAACACAAGATTGCACACGCTTTAAACACACTAACTCCCTCGTTTACAATGACCTGCTGACAAACCCTATAACCTGCATGCATGTGTGTTGGTGAACATAAAAGCATCGTCACGTAGACTGAGAACACAGGCTACCGAAACTTTAGATTGCTGAGGCTCTGGATATTTCTCTTCACCGCACAGACCTTGAACACACAATTTACTTGACCCATACTTGCAATGCTTAATTGCCAAGAAACCATTCAAGTTTGGGTACATATATATACTTCCAAAAAATTAGAAAGAACCAAAGAGCAGACTTCTTCATTACTTTCTCTGAAACAAACTGTGTTATTATGAACTGATGTTGTCCGGCCATGTAACGAGTTTATTTTCTATGGCATGTCCAATAAAGACAACCCATTTCCATCCACAAGATATTAGAATGGATAATGAAAGAGAGAAATACTCAAGTTTTAGACATTCTACATCATTAAACTGAGTCATTTCCTGCCATGGAAAATTAATGGCTATCATTAAAGATTGTTCAAATGTCTCTTCTGGAAGAGTGATGCTATTTACCTACTTACAGATGACCAGTTATCTTTATTTCAACATTTCTTCTGCATAGCTCCTCCATAACATATGGTTATGGTGGCATATAAAAGTCATTAAAACACGGTTTCAGAATATCAGATGCACTGAATTCACATCTATGCTTGTCCACTTACCTTTAATCATTTCTGAAGAAAACAGGGAGTTGTTGCCAGATTATTTCAATCTACTTAACCATCCACCATTCTCAAAGAGAATCACACGAGATAAATGTCTCCTAGCTACCTGGGATGTCCACTTTACAGGAGCCCTGAGTACTATCTTACTATCCAATCCTGTGAAAACCTTTTCTTAGCTATAAGAATTCGTCTAATTAATGTCCTTGAGTAGAAAATGTTAGTGGAATCGAACGCAGAGTATCATGCGTGTAGGATTCCAGGAAAAACACAAGAACAACAAAAAAGGATTAACCTACAAATCACCATACAATAGAAAGCAACGTGGCTCTAACCAAGTCCAGAATACATCAACAAAATATAGGTCATGTTTACCTCATTTAAAAAGATGATACAACCAATAGAGTTCAAAATAGGAAAGGAAAAACATCCAAATTTTCACAGGTAGAAAGCTTAACAAAATTAAACTGGCAACAGATATATATTGCACAAAGATGTGCAAATCGGCAAATTATTGTTTTAGAAAGACAGCAACAGCTATAACAATAAATGAATTAACAAAAAAAAGAAGTATAAACTACGCACAAAATCTTCATGGGTGAGTTGCAAGCACAATAATGGATTTGCAGAGGAAAGTTTTCATCAAAATTTATGATGATATAATCACAGAAAACAGATTAGTAAACAAGGACCATAATTTCTTCAGACACCAATAATACTTTAATGCTTTGAGCAATTGCTGAAAACATAAATATATCAAAGCATATCCATACATTTAACAAATTGTTTATGCATGGATCTATACTCTATCGAAACTGGTAGAGGAAACTACCTTCTGAGATTCCTGAGTAATCTGTTCATCATCAACTTGGTTGAAGGCCCACATGCTGCAAAATCAAATTTCAAGACGAGGTTAGATCTCCTTTTTCTTGATGCTTCAAATGACTGCAAGAATGAAAGGCTCCTTTTAACAAACTGAACGTCTGTGCCAAAGCACAAACCATCTTAGTACCTTAATCTGTGTCCTATTGTATGTGCACGTGACAAGAACAGATCCATAACTAGCCTGGATAACTGCTGGATATGAGAATTCCATCTCCAGATTTTCCTCTAGCGTAATGACATCAATCCATCAGTCACCGTCATCTTTGGACACTACAACTTTAAGCACGCCCCTTGAGATTGTATTATAAGCAAGTAAGACAGGACCATCTTTTAGTTTAACCATCTTTTAGTTTAACTCCATCAATACCAAACGTAAAAATGGATATTGTCATTCCCAACCAATATGAGGTAGCAACAATGATAGAATTTCATAAACCATGGGAATGAGATTACTTTTTATCATGTTTTTCTTTCTCACTTTAAACAGCATCTACTTGTTGTCCAAAGAAAGATAGGTGTGGTAAAACAAAGTAATGCAAAGATGATAAAAAATAATAATGAAAAGTAAAAACCTAAAAAAATAAATAAGAAGATTGAGAGGAAGATATATTTTTATTAAGTGTTTTTCTTTAAGTTCTCTTAGTTATTCTTTTTCTTTTACATGCTTGAATAATACTGAATTACAAATTTTTTTATAGGCATAAAATCCTAGACCATCAAAGAATTAAATGAATATAAGGAAATCATAATCTGAATAGGAATTGTATCATGTCGATGGAACCGGTTGACTGTTTTTGAATAGGTTAACCGTTTTATTTAATCCAATCGGTGAATCTGTTCCTTTGTTCTTCAGAAAAATCAGAAATCAAGTTTAATTTTCAAAACCCCTCTTAAACTTGATTTCTTCATAATTCTTTGCAAATCTCTTATCTTGGTAGAAACATCATATTTGAGTGGTTTTATGAAAATATTCGCAACTTGATCTTATATCTTTACATATTTGACTTTAACTTCTTTGTTTGTAACACAATCTTTTAGGTAATGAAATCTTATGTCAATGTGCTTACTTCTGTCATGAAAAACTGGATTTCTAGTTAAGGCAATAGCTGATGAGTTGTTCATATAAATCTATGTAGGTTTTTCTTGTGGCATTCACAATTCTTTCAATAATCTTCTTAGCCATATGGAATGACAAAAACATGATGTAGTAGTTACATATTCAGCTTCACATGTTGATAAAGTGACTATAAATTGCTTTTTTGAACTTCATTTTTAGTTAAGGTCAAAGCTATTATAATATCCATAAAACAAGTCAAAATCAACAATACCTTTGATGTATCAAAGAATTCGCTTCAAAGCTTTAAAGTGTGTCATAGTTGATGTCTCCATAAACCTACTCACAAGTCCTACTCCAAAAAGAATATCCTAACGAGTGTATGTCAAATATCTCAAACTTCTAACTAGGCTTTTGAATGTTGTAGAGTTTATCTTCTCCCCTTCATTATTTTTTAACATTTTCACTCTACACCCAACTAGAGTATTCACTTTTGCACAATCTTCCATCTTAAACTTTATAAGAATCTCTTTTGCAAATTTCTTTTGGCTTACAAAGATTCCATCATCTCCTTGTTTGATCTTAATCCCTAAGTAGTATGTCATAATACCAATGTTCATCATTTTAAACTCCTTGATCATTGCTTGCTTGAAGTCTCCAAACATCTTTGGATTATTTCCTATAAAGAACAAGTCATCTACATACAAACATACAATAAGAGTATCACCACTCTATTTTATCTTCACATAGATAGCATATCATAAAGGCATATTACAAATACATTCTTTTAGAAATAGCCACTAGTACGACTAAATCCCTTAGGGATTGCTTCAATCAATACAAGGTATTTTTTCAACTCTAGTACCTTGTCTTCATGTTTGTTCACTTCATAACTCATATGTTGCTCAATATAGACCTCCTACTAAAAAAAACCATTAAAAAAGGTTGATTTGACATCCATTTGATACATTATTTATCTATATTGGACAACTATGGCAATAGTTAATTGAATGGTCTCTAATCTAGCAACGAGAGCAAAAACCTCAACATAGTCAATCTCATGCTTTTAACAATAGCTTTTTGCCACTAACCTTGCCTTGTACCTCTCAACTTCTCCTTTGATATTCTTTTTTTATTTGCAGATCCACTTGACACCTATTGATTTCTTTCCACTTAGTTTAGGAACCAATTTCTATATGTCATTCTTCTCAATTAATGCAATCTCCTCATCCATAACAATTCTTCATTTTACATCCTTTATTGTTTCTTTAAACATTATAAGATCACATTTAGCAAGGTGACAATACTTTTCTTTTAAGAAGTATACCTAAGTTCTTCTACTATAATCATAAATAAAAAGTAGATAATATAGATTTTTATCAAACAAACATGGTTTGATAGGACCACAAACATTTAAATGTATCTCTAGTAAAGGTTAACTTACTCTGGATTTAGACTCCTTTGGAAAGCTCTAACATAATTGCTTGCTCACTAAACATCATTTACATAACTGATTTAGATGTATAATAGATGGTAGACCCTTCAACATCTTCTTTTATGCCATCATCTTCAAGCTATCAAAGTTTACATGCCCATGTCTCATATGCCAAAGCCAAATCTCATCTTTCACATATGCCTTTAAGCATCTAGGCACACCCGTCTTTATATTTAGCAAAAACATTATGTTTTTTTTTGTCATTGTTACCTTTACAATCACAGCTCTATATGTATCAAGTAATGTCATGGCACGATCTTTCATCTTAATCTCATAACCCTTCTCCAACAATTGTCTCAAACTCAATATATTGCTTTTTTACACTAGGGATATAATAAACATCAATAAGAAATTGATGACTTTTATTTTTCAATTTTATAAGAATCGTACCTATTTCCTTTAATTGAAACCTTTGAATGATCTGCGAAGGTGACATTACCTTTAATTGATTCATCAAGCTTCATAAACTTGTCTCTATCTCCACACATATGATTGCTGGCTCCTTTATCTAGATACCATATGTTCTCTTTAGCTTGTATTCATTCATTATGGACTAATAATAGGGTGGTTTCTTTCTCATCTTATATAACAAGATTGACATTCTCCTCAACCTTTCTGGCTGGATTCCAGCAATCCCTGGCATAATGACCTACCTTTTGAGAATTATAACATTTAACCTTTGTTTTGTCAAACCTGGATTTCAGATTGCCACTGTCAATGTAATTGGTTGTCTGGTTTGTTTCATGGGGTCGACTGATTGACTTGTTAAGGCTATCATGACCTTTTCTTCCAAATCATTCTCCTCCTCATCTTCCTATTCTTTGTCCACGTCCTCTACCCCCTTGGGAATATCCAGAACCTTCTTGCTTTGAAAAAAGTGCTTGTGCACCCACATCTTCTTGAATTTCATTGACTATTTCCTCATGGGCTTGTAATTTTCCCATGAGACCTTGTATCAAAAGAACATACATATTTTGTGACCCATCAATCATGACCACCACATAATGAAACTTCTTTTGCAGCGAGCATAGGATCTTTTCTACCACACATGTCTCTTTCATCTTCTACTCATATCTCTTTATTTGACTATAACCAATACTCTTGTAAAGTATTCTGAAATATTCTCTGATTCAAGCATATATAACTTTTCAAAGTCACCATGTAGCTTATGTAGACGTACCTTTCTCATATTGTTAACTTCTTGGTTTGATTGTTGTAAAACTTCATATGCTAGCTTGGCAGTGGTTGCATTTGCAACTATCTCAAAAGTGGCATCATCCAAATATCGGTGGATGATTGTGAGTGCTTATTGATCCTTACTTCGTGCCTTTTACACGACCTCTTTATTTGGGATGAAGTCAACTTTGCTATTTCTATAACCTCCTCAAGACCTTTCCCAACCGTTTCTCATATATCTTGGGAACCTAGCCAAGTTTTTACTCTAATACACCAAGTTTCGTAGTTGTCATTTGTCAAATGAGGACAATATAGTGGGAAGTTTGGATTGACCATAATAAACAATCAAAACAAGCTCTGATACCACTTGTTGGAAGAAAGATAAATATGGTAAAATATCAAAAATATTAATGCAAAGTCAAAAACTCAAGAACAAGAAGCAGATTGAGAAATATATACTTTTTTAAGTGTTTCTATCTAAGCTCTCTTAGCTATTCTTTCTCTTTTGTATGTTTTAATAATGTTAAATTACAAGCCTTTTTATAGGCGTAAAGTCCTAGACAATCAAGGAATTAAACTAATATAAGGAAATCCTAATTTGAATAGGAATTGTATTTTTCCAACTGAACTAGTTGATCATTTCTAAATCGATTGACTGATTTATTTAATCCAACCAGTGGACCAGTTCCCAATCGGTGGACTGATTCCTCTGTTCTTAAAAAAAATAAGAAATCAAGTTTAATTTTTAACACTTGTTTTAGAAAATAAAGAAGTAACAAATTACAATAACTAAGTAATAGGTTCAACATCAATGCTCTTTGTCATAAATTAGGTTATGAGTGAGGAAGAGTTCATAAAAATCAAGTCTTATAATCCCAGAAGCAACTCCAACTTGTTGTAGCTAAGGAGCTGATGCACTAACAATCATGCAAATCCACCTCTCTCAAATCTTGTTTGGGTTTCAGGGTTTTTTGGTCTATGTCTTACAGAGTCTTAAAGTGGAATGTGGAATGACTCATTATAAACTACATGTCAAATTTCATGCTTAGAGTGTGCTATTAAGTAAAGATGCAAGATCTAAAAAGGGAGTATGAATGTTTCCACAACAGCTTCAGGGTTGTCTTGCCTATGTCTTATGGTGTGTAAAGTGGAATATGACATGATTTGTTCTCAATTATGTCCAATTATTAAGCATGATGTTCATTTTTTTCACAAAAATACAAGATCTAAAAGGGAGAGCTTGCATGCTCTAACAACAACAAAGCTCTATTTGAGAAAGTGAGGCAATTTTTCTCTTAATTGAAACTCAAATTTCCCTACATATTTACCAATGTTTGGAACTTTATGAATTGAATTCAATTCACATGATTAAATCAATTCTTGATTTTGGAATCATTTTGAGGGTATTGATTTGAATTCCAAATAGAATTAAAATCATAAAAAATGAGCAAAAACAAATAAGAAAAGAGACCCTTTGATTTGCTATGGTAATTCCAAATAAAAAATAATATTCCAAGAATAACCCTTTTTCCCCCTCAAAAACCATTCTCATTCTTTTTGCCATCATTCTGTCAATCAAGTAAGCAAGCATAGTGCTTCTCCAAAGATTTTGATTGGGAAACACTAGACAAGAAATAGAAAACAACCCTTCTTATCAATAAAACTTACTCCCTTTCACTTATACTCCTCCTTCATAACAAGAAGAAATTCAAGGAAGTGAAGATTCAAAAGTATGGAAAAGGTTTCATCTTCGAGAAGGTATTTGTTGAATGAATTCCCTGAGTTGGTTTCTTGTAAAGAGTTTTCAAAGGTTTTGGAAGTTGGCCATTGGAATGGCAATTCTATTATTCCTATCTTAAGGTAATCCTAAAACAACAACTGCAACCTTGCTTTTTTTTTTTTTTTTAATCTTTTTTAAGGTTGTGATTTTTTATACAGAAAGAAGAGTAGTAGTAAGTCAAGATCTATTGTTTGGATGCCTAGATAATGAGTGAAACTGTGAAATAGAGAAGATAGAATAATGAGAACTTATGTTTCTTATCTTTTTAGATTTTAGAAAATTGACAAGAAAAATCTTTGTATTGTAGGATTTTATAGGTGATATGAACCCTTTGTTAATAAGCCATGATGTTCATCACTAATGTCTTCCTATTATTATTATTATTATTATTATTATTATTATTATTATTATTATTATTGCAATGGGCTAACATTAGGCAACAAAAGTTTGGTGTTTGTTTTGAACAATGAATAGGTTGCAAAAGAAATTTAGTTTTTTTGTTCTTTTGGGAATTTTATTTGAAATCTGTAGAAAAAGAACTTTGCTTTTTAACAAATCTTGATTACAACCTATCTCTTATTTCTCTATTTTGTTTCCTTTTACAAGTAATATAAATCTTTCTTATTATAAAGTTTTCTACTAATAAGGTATGTTAGGATGCTTTAAAAAACATGACACTAAAGTTACTAAATGGGGGAGCATGTTATATTGTTTTCTTTCCTTAAAAGACACATACAATACAATCCTAAATATGGATATATGTGAGAGTTGATGCTTGAACAAACCCTATTATTGGTTTTCACCATGTCAAAGCAATCTCTGTTTCCTCATCATTGCTCAGTTTAGAAGAATATTGTTTCTCAACCCATTCTAAACTCTTATCTTCAACAACATAGATCTCCCTCCCAAGGTTCAATTCTTGAAGAGATGCCAACATGGCTTGATTATTTGTTAAGTGAAGAAGATGCAAATTTTAAAGGAATGTGTCTTTCTTAGTTGACTAGTGATTCAATCACTTTATTAGATAGTATTGTAGATTTATTTTCAAGTTTTAGTTTTTATAATAATGAAGCTGCTTTGGGTGGTAATGAAACCTGTAAAGGGAATGTGACCTTTCCAAAAAATGCCATAACATTAGCACTATTAGATTATGCATTTTAAAATCCTTTGTAATATGTAGATGGCAACTTGTGCATTTAAGGGATTAAACCCTTGGATTAAATAGGGAATGCATTTGGTTTAGTTGATTATATGTTAATGCCCCAACTTGCTTTACAATATTTTAGCTAAATTTGGAATTAATGTTAGGCTAAATTTGGAATCACTGAACCAAGATTTAACAACCTAATTTGAGCTTTTCTCAAGTAATTTGGATGTGGATCTCTTATAGATAGATAGTAACCATAATTATATTATATCACCACTGCAGAATCTAATAACTAGTCATTTTCATTAATAAAAAACTTGTGCTATTTTCACTTCCTTGCATTCTCTTACAAATTATTTCATTCATAATCTACTTTTTGTCTAACTATGAAAAAATGCAATGTGCAATGTCGTAAATCACTTTTACGCATGACTCTTTTTATTTATTAAAATTCATAGTTGTCATATATTCTAATTTTGCAACATAATAGGAGCGTCAAGTTTAATTTCGAAACATATAAACACATGCATTGAGAAAAAATATGAGAGAACCAACATGGTTACCTATATTTTATGTTATTTTAAATAAACATAAGGTCATTATAACAAAAAGAAAACATTTATGTAACAATTCTTTTTTTTTTTTAAAAGAACAAAATAGTCAAAATTGCAAAATTTAGTTAATTTCCACATGTACTCCAAACAATATAATTGAATTCAATTCTAAAGTTCAATATTTTATTCCAAACATAAAAATTATAATAAATAATGAATTGATTTGAAATTTCCTTATGAATTGAATTCAATTCAACATGTGATTTGATTCCAAATAAATTATTTGAGTCAAATCCAAGTTTCATGTTAGGCATGAATAAAAAAGGTTTCAAGTACATAAAGTTGAGCATGAAGTTCCTATAAAATATAATTTCATTTGCATCAAGTCTTGTGATAGAGATTTAGCAGGTGCTATGGTATTCATGAAAACTAAGATTGGCTAAATCTAATTTTCAAAATTCGATTGAAATACATTTATTCAACTAAACATTGACAAACCTTTTATTTAACACACCAACTACAAGCATGCCACCATTCCAAGGTAGTGTTTGAGATTCTGGTACTAGTTTTTTTTAAAGTGCTTTTTACTTGAAAATGCAACAAAATAATATTTTTTTTTAATTTATTTTTGACATCAGCACATCAAAACAATATAAAAACATGAAAAAAAAACTAATTTAAAGAAAAAAAAAATTTCAAAAGCGTTTTTTGACCACCAAAAACAAACACACTCCAAGTTTGGAATACTAACCTGAGTTTGGGTTGGGGAGAGTAATGAGTTTTGCATAACCCCATGTCACACCACCATTATAGGATTTTGACATACAAACTCTTCCAATGTTGTCAAAAGAAAGCAATTAAACATGAATTGTCCCATCTGCAATTTGGAATGGTGCTGGTTTAATTATATTAAGGATGTATTTTTAATGTAAAGAGGGCCATACTTTCTCCAAAGTTGAAAATAAATCATCTTTCACTAACCAAACATCATTAGATTCCAAGTGCACAAATGATTGAGTTTTTACAACCTCCATTTATGCATCTTGAGATTCTAACTTTATCTAGATAATCAACAAAGCAAGAGCCAATTTCTCAATAGGATTGGCTGCATAAGAGTATAGCTTATTTTAAGAGCATCATAATAACAACAATCAAGCTTCATGGTTTTTTTATAACAAGAACACTAGGTAGCGTTTGGTTTTTATCTTATGACAGAAGAGACGAAGACAATTAGAAGAACAAAAATTCATTCCAAAACTGTTATAGAGATACTTTTTTTTTTATTTCTTTGTCTCTATTCTTTCATTTAAACACATTTCTATCTATTTTGTATTTGTCATTCTGTCCTGCAATACCAACCAAGCATAACTTTAGATTCAGTAGACAATATATTCTGATGTTTTATAACCATACCTTATTCTTTGACTACCCTAATATGCTTGGTGGAAGTTGCCCTCTATTTGTCCAAGTAACACCTTTTTCATAAGATCGCTCATGCATCCACTCCATCTAAAAATTAGCAATCCAAAAATGAATAGAAGCATAAAAGATGCAACAGTAGCTAGTAAGCTAAACCTACATTATTGTTTCCATAAGAAACTATATATTATAATTTAATATATTATAAAATTACATTCCAATAACTCAAAGAAAATTTTTATAAAACATGATAAAAACACAAATACATTCAAATCCAGACAGCAAGTAACTGCAATACTAAGTGGTAACATGATATAGTAAAGGGAAAGTTAAAGTTCTGTCTAGGGTTTAACTACAAATTCTTTGGAAAATAATTTAAGAAAAGAATCTAAAACAAATTTAGGCATTGTAGGGCTTGTTGACTCGACACCTTCAATTTCAGTAGAAGTTGTAGCCTAATAACAGTTTAAGGGTCTTGTAAACACTCTTAGCAAACCATAATGGCCTTTTTATCTCATTTGAAGCTGTTCAAATCTTATTTTGGAAAAAAGAAGAAGAAAAAGATAGGTGTTTTCCTTTTCCACCATTTAACACCAACAATAGAGTCGATATGCCTAGTTAACTTAACCCTTGAACCATTGAGGGTCAATATAGCATATTAGAGAATTTATTGGTAATTATTTCCAAAGTAGGATTTGAAGGATGAAGTTACTTGGAGAACCATGTGGTTTGGCATGTACTAAAAGGGAACACCTCTTAATACTAAATCATTAAAGGGGAGTTGTTAATATTGTGTTGTAGGGAACAACGTTTTCTTATCTAACTGTCTAAACCCTCTTCTAATTACTTTGTTAATGCATCTTAGTTAGTATCTAATATTATATTCACTTTATAATTATGCTTTATCTTAGCTAAGTAAAACAACCTCTCTAATTGTTTCTTGTTGTCATCTAATCAATTAAATTTACTAACCAAACATGTATTTATATGCACACACAACCCATTGTCCATTAAAAAACTTATATGAGATCTTGTCATCTTTGTACATAGTTGTCCTATTGATCAATTACACACTAAAACAGTTCATGCATGATATGTTTACATATGATATTACATTATAATGACCCATACTAAAAACTAACCTATGAAAGATACAAAACTTTAAGTTATGACTCCAAAACACTTCGGTTGATAGCTTATCACGTAAGCCCTCTTTCAATGTCAATTTGATTCTCTGAAAATAATTTATCAATTACTAATTAGATAATCCAGTGAATGATTAAAAAAATAAATATGGGAAAATTCATAAGTTTTCAAGATACATGCTCAACATCATATTAACATAACATTTGCACAAGTAAATATGTATGACAATTGAATGTCCATATCTTATATCCATATATTACTCAACGGTAAAAGATGTAGCATATAGATGACCATAATTTCATATAAAACAAGCTTTCTTCTTTCACATGTCATGTGCAATTATATCAACACAATATTTGGGTTAAAACACATCTTTTACTTTAGAAAATACATCATGGTTCAATCTTTCAAAATCATACTCTTATTTAGCAACTATCATATGAAGTTTCCATTGAAAACTAAGGTTATACTGATGCATACCTTTTGATCATGTGGTCAAGCAACCCCCAACAAAGTAGATAACAACCTAAAATGTCAAAAATCAGGTTTGATAGAACCCTGATCCAGAGGTAATCATGTACCTAATAACTAAAGGTATTAGAAAAAGACTTGGACCTAGAGATAACCTTGTATCTAAAAACTCTAAGTATATGAATGATGTCATAAAGCAAGTTAATCTTTGATAAGTCAATGTATGATCTTTGTCCTTGCAAAGAAATGTTGTTTTGGCACAAAAAAGAAGAAGGAAAACTCATGTTTATTCTTCAACTTGCTTCCATAAGCAAGGAAAGCATACAATTCTTTGTTATAAGTGACATAGTTCAATGTAGCTTCACTTAACTTCTCATTGAAATAAGTAATAGGTCTTCAATATTGTATTAATATAGTTTCTATTTCTATTCCAGCTGCAATAGGTCACTCAACTCCTGTTTATTTCATAAAAAAACGTTTTCATGCTAAAATACCTCTATGTAGATCAAATCTCAAATTTCTGCACATTTTTGTTAGATTTTAGTTCTGATTTCAAACATGTTGTTCTCTCTCGTTTTAATGAATTAATGGTCCTACCATATATGGTTGAAACGATTGGGATGTATGGTTTCTAGAAAAACTTGAGTTGCAACAAAATTCCATATGTAGCTTTAGATATGTTCCAAATAGTACACAAAGGTCTAGTATGACAGATTTGATAAGATTCATCTAAGAACTTCGACCTTCTAAAATAATATGTTATCAAACTCCATTTGACCTAAAAATCCATCAAAATATATTTCCATGTGTCTAGTATCTCTTTGTAAAATTTTAGCTCAATTCGATGTGCAGTTTGAGAGATATGCTTGATCTTGCAAAACTAGTCATCAAACATTTTAAGGACAAATTCAGACTTGACTTGGTTCGTATCATCCTCCCTTTCTTTGAAAAGATTTCACCTCAAATCTGTATCATGAAAAACATTTTCTATGGTCAACAGATCAACACCAAGCTAAAAATTAGCATCATCATCAAAACCAATAAGAACCTTGTTAGTAAAAAAGGTCCCCTGATATACATGCTCTCATTTTCAGCCTTCCTCATCTTCTTCAATTTCAGTTGCTCCTCTTTGAATGTTATTTTCATTTTTTTTACTCTTTATGCTACTGATATATTTTGAGATAACAACAAACTAAAATGATACTTTTTTTTTTAAGGAATCCTAAACGCAAACTACTAAGCTCTAGACACGAAATAATAAGAAATCAAATAAAAAACAACTAAAGCTAAGAAAGACGAAACTAACAAGAAGAAAATAAAGGATATAACCTGATTTTGAAACCTAACTCTGATACCAACTTATGTGAACCTCGTGTTCACGTGGTTACACAACCCACAATTAAGATTGAAATTTGATGTTGGAAAGCCAAAATAGGAGTGTGACACAATGAAAACATATCCCAAGGCACCAACACTATTAGAATTATATCGAATGATGCCACAAAACTAGTTAATCTTTGATAATTCAGTTTAGTTCTTTCAAGAATCAAAGAATGTAAAAATCACTCTCATAAAAATTGAAAATTAAAAATGATATTATTCAATGACTACTAGATTTTAGGCTTACAAAGAGTTTAAATACTCTTAGAAAATAACCCTAATGGATCTACCATTGTGGATAAAATTGGTCTATTTAGAAAATTGACCTAAAACATATACTGATATGCTCAAAACACTGATAAACTAGCCTTGAATCTTAGTTGAAAACCAAGTATTAATTAAGCCTAAACAAGCCTTGAACTATAACTGAAATAATAAAAATAAAACCTATAAGTTATTTTCTTATGCTTTTGTGAGAAAAGGAGAAGAAAATAAAAAAATAAAAGTCTAATATAAGGCTTATTTATAGCCTATAGTATCGCCCAATAATCCTAGAACCCAAGGGAGAAGTTGTTGCCCCTATAGTTTCCAAGATAGAAAAGGATTTTAATTATAGCCTTGTATTTATCATTCTTTTGGAAGGAAAAGTTGTTGGCTTTATTGTTCCTCATTGCCGCCAATTATTTATTCTTCCATCACTAAGACATACAATTAAAGTTGCTAAAATATTTCCTTACAAATCTAGGAAACTTTACCGCCACCTTATTTTCTTTTTAAGCTTGAATTCTTTATTTTCTTTTGTTGTGTATTCTTCTCACGTGACATGGAAATAAATTAAATATATCCTTATACATAAAGGAATTAATTAATGTTTCCACACACAATAGGAAATCCAAAACTAGTATGGAATTCACAAATCACATGGAAACAACACAAAAACAAGGTTGGTCGAAACTAGTGAAAAATTGGCAACCTTGTTGCTGAAAATTCATGACCCAAATAAGGTTGGATTGAACCCCTCTTGCATATGAATTAAATTCACTAAGGCCTCCTATTATTTCTCCAAGGGATCTCTAATTTCTACCTGTACCGAAACTTGCAAGATTAGTCCATTTAATGATTCTTTCATTGCCTTCATTTCAGACTTTGTAATTAGCCTATTTGGAACATGTAATGGAATTTTGTTGATGTTTATGGGCTGATCCACATCATCCTTTCTCTCCTCAAAACGATTCGACCTCGAATCAAGACCTATGTTAAACAAAGTAAGATCAACAACATTAAAGGTAGCCTAACACCATGCTCACCTGAAAAATCAACTATCTATGCATTGTCATTGATCCTCTCTATAACTTGGAATGAGCCTTCACCACGAGGCTGTAATTTTGATTTCCTATGGTTAGAAAATCTTTCTTTACATATGTGCACCCAAACCCGATCACCTGGATTTACTATTATAAAAGTTAGACAAACATTATTCCTAAATTTTCAAATTCTTTTGAATAATAACACGTAAAAGTTATGATAAATTTCTATTTAATACCTCAGTTTGACCATCTTAAGGATGAAAAGTTGTCGAAAATAAAAGTTTATTACCCAACTTTCCCCACATAGTCTTTTCAAAGTAGTTAAGGAATTTAACATCATGATCTGAAACTATACTCCTAGGAATTCCATGCGAACATACAATATCCCTAAAGAACAAGTCTGCTATATGAGATGCATCATCAGTCTTTTTGCACGTGGCACGCACGACAAGGCAGGACGTCGGGGTCAAGGAGTCACCAACTTAGTTGTTTAGTTTAGGGTTACTAGGAGACCTGGGTGGATTGGTCTTATTTGAAATTTTAGGGTAAGAGACTAGTTGTGGCTAAGAAATGTATTAGCATCCTTAGCGCACTTTAGCTGAGGTAAAGTGCATGGTGTGGTCTAGATGTGGTTTAAAGATGTTGATGGATTCCTAACCGCTAGTCCGTCTATGGTTCAAAACAAAGATTTACGCTCATGAATAAATCTAGCATTTTGAATTTCTTATGGGCTTGAAAGCCCAGATAAATTCTTATATGAAGAATCCATGTATGCAAGGTTCACCTATCTTGGAAGGTAAAACGTTTATCACAACTCGTATATTGTGATGAAAAATACTCCCAATTAAAATTGGTGAATATTCAAAATAATTATAAGAATTTTATAGTCAACTCCTGATATTTAAATACCAGCCTACTTGTTGGTCCAACATTTATACCATAATGTTGACATTAATTTTTAGAGTAAAAAAAATTAGGGTTATTGAAATATTGGTCAAATACTTAAGGAATTTTACAAGCTTATTATAAATTTCTAAAAAATGAAAAACAAAACACAAAACTTTTCTAAAACAATGTTAAAAACCATTTTTTTCATTTTTTTATAAATAAAATGCAATCTTTTGTAAGAATTGGACGTATGCAATAAGCATAAATCATTTTTTTTAAAGCCATGTTTGATAAAAACCCATTTTTTTCTAAAACCAAAAATGTTAAAATAGGCTTCGGGGCGTGTTTTCCAAACACATCTTTAAGCAAAACAAAAAAACAATGTTTAGAAAAACATTGCCAGCCAAACAGGGCCTTAACCTTTGACATGATTTTGACCCGACCAAGTTGACCCGAAACTTTTGGTTCAACCATAAACCAAACCAAAGTCTATTGGTTTGATTTGAAAAACAAACCAAAATCTAAACCAGAATCCAAAACAAAATCAAAGTTTAAAAAACACAGAAACTCAAAATCTTTTTATCAAAACCCAGAAAAAAGAAGAACATTCAACATGAACTCACCAACATAGATTTCAAATTAAACCAGATATGGACAAACCAAGGACATAGACATGTTGGAAATCATGCAAATATCAATAATTTAGCATTCATGCACTTCAATTATCACGTAAAAACCACAATTTTGTCAAAATTGGTTTCGGTTCAAAACCAAAACTGTAGGATTAAAACCTACTGAAAACATGTTATTGATGTAAATAAACCCTAGATTATTAACTAATAAAGTTTCTCGAAGGGTTCTGTGTAAAGAATTGGACCAAAACTGGTCCAAATCATGGGGCTAAGACAATGTTCTTCCCCAAAACACAAAGAACACTGTCTTAGATCCTAAAAAAACCCAGATCTAAAAGCAGCCACTGTCAAACCCAGAACTAGTGTTTTAAGCCTCTAAAACATGTTTTCTTAGTCCCAACAAACCAAATTACCATAACCAAGCATATTTGAATAAAAAGAACCGACAAATAACTTCAAATCATTTAGATTATGTAAGATGTACCATATCAAAAAACTATTAACTTAAAACATCCTACATGTTCATGTAATATAGATTCAAAATTGGTTTTTCTAGTCTCATTTTGGTCATGAATAGACCTAGCAAGTCCAGGATAAACATCATTGCTTCAATATGCATTGCTTAAGTTAATTAAAACAACATTGTTTCATAAAAAAAGAAGTTAAATATAAGATTTTGATTACATCTAAAACATAAAAAAATATTAAAAAAACAAAATCAAACTATCATAGTAACAAAAAGGGCAAGCACAACATTACTTACCAAACATTCTAAATCTCATCTTCATGATTGTAAACATAAATACAAACCAAAAGACAATAAGAAACCACTCAAGTAGGCCACATGGACTTCACTTTTAGGTTAGAAAGTATACATTCAAGCTCCTAGAGTAGCTACTACCCTTTTAGCTTTTCTTGTAAAGTATTTGCTTTCACAAGCTTGCTGACCTTACAAAGCTTAAGAAATCCTTGTGCTAGGCTCTTAAAACTTCACACTTAGAGTTCCTTTATCAATCTTTTCTCCCTTTTCTTCTTCTCTCAACTCTAATTTTCCAAGGGGTATTTATAGGGTTTTTTATGAGTTCAAATATATATTAATCAAAGTTTAGCCATTTGATCAAAATAAGAGGGTTTTGGAGTGTGTTTTATAATTGTGAGCTCTGTACTTATGCTGGTTTTTCAATGGTTGTTTTGCAACAAACTTGGTTTTTGGAGGTTTTAGTAGTTTTCCCAAACTTGAAGACCAAAGAGCTTGCTTCTAGCCTTTTGATCTTGAGAGAAACATGACCAACCTTTGATAAAAACCCATTAATAAAGCTTGAAGTGTGAACACATGAAAAAAGATTAGTGGTTTTGTGAAATGGGTATCGCAACCATTGATGACTAAGTTAACCACTTTTGAGGCTTTGTCGAAGCAACCCCGACATCATCGTTGTTGAAAACCATATGATCTTGGTAAATGGAGTGCACATATTTTGTTTAGATCCAACCTTAATTTGAAGGTTTGTAGCTTTATATTTATTCGTTTGAAAGTCCTAATTTAATCAACCTAGAATTTGAAAATGCAGTAATGACTTATTGGGGACAAGATGTTAAGTTTGTTGAAGAAAATGAGATATAATGGTTTGATGGGAGTAGTTGATCTTTGTAGAGGGGGTGTTTCTTAGTTGAATGGTGGTGGTTACAACCCTAAAGGTGGTCAGAAACACTATATTCATTTGCCTGAAAGTGTATACTCGATCAGCCAAAAATGTTGAAGAAAAAGCTAAACATTGGTTGAGTGACGCGTCATCTAGATTAAACCTTAGAAATTAGGATTTTTAATTCGGAATATGACATATTTTATTCTAGTCCCTATTCTTCCAATTTCTTTTAATTGCACCATAATTGCCTCCCAAACTCTTAATTTTATGTAATTTCACCTTTGCCAAACTCAATCATCTGCCCCAAGTTTAACGTCATGTTCATCTTGGTCCTTGCTTTCTAATTTGTGCAATTGGACCCTTAATTTACCACCAAACTTTAAATTTTCTTCAATTTGGCCTATAATTTGATCAATTTCAGCCCCTACAATTACACACCTTTTTCAGTTTGGTCTTTGGCTTTGAATTTCTCCAATCACGTCCCTAATTGCCCATCAAACTTTAATATTATGTAATTAAGCCCTTGATTTGACCACAAGAACTCTTTAAAATTGCAATTTACCCCTAGACTTTAATTTCTACGAATTAAAGCCTAAATTGACTTTAAAAATCAAATTATCTTGCAATTAAGTCCTTCCAAAATTCTCATTGAGTCCTTACCTATCCAAATTTATATTTTTTTACCGCAAATAAAAATATTTTCACCAATGGGGCCTCTTGTTAATCAAAATTGGGTTGCCAATTTTGTTAATTTTATACGTTTTGGTCCTCGAACTTTTTCATTTGTCACTTTGGTCCTTCATCACCAACTTAGGCAATATTCTAGGCTTTTTTCATGTATATCCTTTATATTTTGGATTTTGTTTTCTATTTTTTCTCTTTTCTTTTCTTGATTTTTTGTAGGGTAAAAAATTGATAACAACATATGCCCTTTTTTACAATGCTTATGAAGCAAAATCTAATCATGTTTTTTAAATTAAAAAATTGGCCTATTTTCTTAGGCACGTGCCCTTTTCAAATTCAAAAAATAATTTCAGCAAGCCTCCATGCTTTCTTGAAATTAACCTATTTTCACGGGCGATCTGCCTTTTTCAAATCTCAAAAGAAAATTCAACAAGCCTTTATGCTTTACTGAAATTTATTTATTTTCACGAGTGATCTGTCCATTTTGAAATTCAAAAAATTAGCCTATTTTTTCACGGGTGACCTACCCCTTTTGAATTGCAAATATTAAGATCCTTTCAAAATTCAAAACAAAATACCCTCCAATGATAAACTCTTAAAACGAGTGCCTTGTCTTATGACCTTAGTTATCCACACCTTATGGATGAGATTTCTTTTCCATTTCTCGGTTTCCATTCATCCATGCAGATTTCACCGCTTTTCCTCTTAATTGGTGAATCTTGCACCAACACTATTTCAAAGTTGAAGCTAAACCATATGTAATGCATATCTTTGGAAATATAGACCCTCCTATAATTCATAATCTCATTTTTAATTTAAGAGGGTTGTAATTTCTAAGGTGGTCTTTCTTGCTGGCTCACCCTCCTAGTTTACTCGAGCAACTCTGTACGAGTTACTTCAAATCTTGAGTGTCAAGCTACCTTTGTAGCCCTTTCTTTTTGTGAGTATTTAGGTCATGATAATGTTACCATATTTTTTCTAATTGGGGATGAATTAAAATCTTTGTCTTATGACAATGTTGTTTTTCATATGCTTTTTTCAAATACTCGTGACAAATGCTTTGGTTTTTATTCAAGGGTGTTTTCTTTATAAAATAATTTGTAAGATGTACTTTATCAAAAAACAACATTCATGCAACTCTTATGATTTTTATTAGTCTTTGAAGAAAGATATTTCATCATGGTGATTGGTTTAAGAGATGATCTATCTTGCATTAGGTTAAAAAAAGATCAAATACTTGTTTGAAGTCTTATGTTTGTATTTTCTCAACATGAATAAAAATGAATAGTTACTCATTTCATCGTGACTCTTATAAACGGTTCCTTACACTTTGCGAGCATTATTTCTTAGTTTTTCATGCTTGCTTGATTAAAATGGACTTTTCAAGGCACGTAACGAAGGATGAGTTTCATGACCACCAAAGAAAAGGAGTTCACAAGCTCAAATGATGTTTGAAGGTTTTTATGAGTCTAAGATCACTTTCACTTCTTTATGCCCTTACATCCTGTTTTGGTATTCTTCCGGTATATATCATGCTATCAAAGACCTTCACTTTTACAAGTTGAGACAATGGATCTTTCCAGGTTTTTCTTTTTACTTTAAACCTTTGGCCAAACACTTAATCGACTTTTCTTACTCATATCAAGATACCAATTCCCTTATCTATTTCATTTGCAAGTTCCTCAATGATTTTCCTTTTCTTTGCTCATTGAAGCTCTAAGAGAAGCTTTTGCTTGTTTTCTAGATACCTATATGTCTTTTCAAGATTTATCATTTAGCAAAACCCCTTTTTTTTTGGGCTTGTTGGGCTATCCTATTCTCCAACCTCAATTAAGATCTCGTGGATTCCATTCACAAGTATTTTACCTTTTTTAGGTTTTCCAACTACTTTCTCATCGTTAGTGGACACTCTTAAATACATTCATTCTTATCATTTTCTAATACTTGCCCCTAGTATGGGGTGTGATCCTAGCCAGGGCTATCTTACAAAGGAAAAAAATTCACTTCAGCTCAAATTGGAACTACAAGGAACATATTCATCTATAAGGGATATAAAAAATGGCCTTCCTCATTTCAAATAAGATTGGTTAGGATTGATAAATTTTGACCTTATTATAGTAGCGATTTGCACGAATTTGTTTTGTAAGTTTATAACTCATGAAAACTTCATCGTCTTTGTTTCATGTAGCTTTTATACAATAAACTTTGATAGTTGGGTCATCCATTTGGATTTCTAGGTGTTTAGCCATCTCTTAGGAAGTTGCTAGGTAAATTATTGCACTTGACAAATCATTGAATTTTTTTAAATCATTAGCCAAAGTCAAATTTTGAAAACCTTTGTTTAGCCATCTCGATACCTTGTCTAGTTACAACATAGCCAAGAAACACAATTTTCTCCATGTAAAAGGTACACTTCTTAAGATTAGTATAAAATTTATCACTACACAACATATTAAGTACATCACGCAAATGATTAAGATGCTCATTCAAGTTCTTGTTATAGATCAGGATGTCATTAAAATACTCAACCACAAATTTACCTATAAATGCACCCAATACATGATTCATTAATCATATAAATGTACTAGGTGCATTTATAAGT
>Ga0307513_10003573_pt1 | contig 21035 bp, 15 predicted proteins | sample 15_EM_MG_FD_202174 | JGI IMG/M metagenome (GOLD analysis project Ga0307513, IMG submission 202174) | Populus trichocarpa ectomycorrhiza microbial communities from riparian zone in the Pacific Northwest, United States - 15_EM | ecosystem: Host-associated > Plants > Roots > Unclassified | place...
TCACATGACTATGCACTTGCGAGTCATTGTTATGTTATGATTGGTTAATGGTTTCATGACTCACGATTGTGACGTCATATGATGTAATGACTTTTGCACATGACTCACACTATGAGTCATGAGTTTCGCGCGTGTGACTCGTTTGAGCACATGACTGGGTTTATGAGTTTTGATTGGTTAACGGAATGCTGGGTAATGACTCGTATGAGTCATTGATGGATTTCGCGCTATGACTCACTATGAGTCATAGAGGTTTATGTAGCGCGAGGTGATGAGTCACCAAGGTTAGGGTAGTGAGAAGATGCCTATATAAGGCGCTTGGTTCCGACCAAGGGGTAGGATCTTCACGCAACCATCTCAGTACTTTTCTATACTCAAGATATTTGCAATACGATTACTCTTTACTCTCTTTACCTACACTCCGCCTCTACGAGAACCTACGCTCTAAGAACCTGGAGACTATTGTGATAGTCTCGACAGGTTGCCCGAACATAGGACTATTGTGATAGTTCTATCAAGCACGACAATCCACCCACCTTACTATCTGAAGAGATAGTACCTCTAGTAAAACGACTCAAGACAAGCAAGCCAGTTCCGTACTATCTGAAGAGATAGTATTCCCCTACGCCTTATTATAAAGAAGAAGACTTGCTCACTATAGGAAATCACTATCGTTGCCTGTTGCACAACTACGTAACAATAGGATTGTTACATCCGGCACCAGAGAAGAGAGAGCTTCAGGGACAATAACGACGCAGTTTATGCAGAACTGAAGCGTCAGCTACCCAACCAGACTCCGGGAGATCCTGCCCTACCGAGCCAGATGCCAATTGACAACTACATCGGCGGCTTGGGGGGGCTCGAGGATAGTCAAAATCCGTCGCAGGAGATGGAAACATCACTGGATCTCAGTCAAACGTCGATTGACTAAGAGCTAACATTTCTGGATTGGCATGAGTCGAATCATGGGAGTCTTGACAACGCCGGGGGGGCCGTTGACTCTCAAATGAGCAATCGCTTATCGCTCAGCCTTGAGGATTCCCAGAGCGGGGAAGCTGGGCCGGGGGCATCGGGGGCGCTGGAGGAAAGCAGTGGCCGGCAGGATGGTGCGAATACCACCGAGGGTGCTTAAGGGGACGTGGTACGTGTAGGTTGATTTAACTTTTTTCGAGTGATGGGACCCGCAGAAGCGGGGGTAATAAAGGTCATATGCAATAGTCACATAGTATCATAGTAGATACTGTAGTATAGGGCGTCAGGATCACTGCAATAAATTATGAGTAATATCACGATAATTTTGGGAAAACGAACTTGAATCTAGAACATGGGAGAGTGGGAGGAAGAGGTCGAGAATAGTGGCTATGTGATCAGCGCGTGCGGATGGAGGGCGGGAGTATCGTGAGTCTGCAAGGCGCGACAAGAAGTAACCGGCATCTGGAAGGATCAGGTAAATAGTGCGGAGGGTATAGGTATCGGGACGGGGAAGACGCATACAACAGACGCTAGGATGGCATCCGGACACGATGGCCTAGCGTCGGAAGGCATCAGGACACGATGGCCTAGCCTCGGCAGGCATCAGGACACGATGGCCTAGCCTCGGCAGGCGTCAGGACACGATGGCCTAGCATCGGCAGGCGTCAGGACACGATGGCCTAGCGTCAGAAGGCGTCAGGACATGATACCCGAGCGTTGGAAGACCTCAGCACATCATAGGCTAGCGTCGGAAGGTGTCAGGACGCACAGCACATAGGGTGCATTTCCGGACATTGTCAGGACACAACGGGACATTGGGCGAATCTTCTGGACGTTGTGCAAATCTTCTGGGCGCGGCGTCGGATCGACGTCGCATCCAGAATGGGAGTTTACGTCCTGTGCGTCCTGTGTGTCCTGTGCGTCCTGTGCGTCTGACACACAGGAAGAGGAATAAATCTTTTGCTGATGCAGGTCGGACTCTCCGAATCAGAATTCAGACCTTGGGCCGCTGGAGGTCAGATGCCTATAAGGCATACATCGAATACTCGGACACTGAAAGAATCTTACTCTCTAACCCGTTCCAGACTACCCTAACCTCCTGGAGCTAGCCACACACCTCAGCCTGCCTCAACACAGGCAGGAGATGTTACCAACTGAACGGCAGGCCAACTCAGGCTCTAGCGACATAGCCTGCCTTGATTCAGGAAACTTCGGCGGTAACGATCTCCCCTGGCAAGGGCAGCAGCTTTCCATACACCGCCTCCGGCAGTGGAACTAGGTTTTTTGTGGGCTGGGTCTAGCCACTTCTGTACCCCCTTATGGCGTTATCCCACCCTGGTTCTCTCTTGCCCCCCTTCCTGTTTCCCTTATCTACTTCTAATACATCCACCGGACTTTGGAAAATTGGTCAATCTCTCCTTCATGCGTAATCCCCTTCTGCCTGTCGATCTCCGTACTCTGAACAAAGGAAAAACATCACCAAAAACCATTCCATCTATCCTTCCGTCTATCCTTCCGTATAGAACAAATGAAACAACTATCCGCTTCTGTGAACTCTAACATAATCAAGGCAGCAGCCTCCATGCCAATGAAATACATTTCCCCATCTTGGCACCTTCTCCCCCAGCCTGCAGCCCGTACAGTACACCATCGGAAATGGCTCTTAATGTGCCAAATATTTGCCATTTATTCCCGGAGCAGAGCCTCACCACTTGCGATTGTCTCGCCATAAGATGAATTTGTTAGGTTAAACACTTGCTAGTTCCCAAGTATGAATCCCGGAGCCCAGCAGGGAGAATACTGGCTGTTTCCAAAGTATTGGAGAGCACTAGAGTACTTGCGGCGAGAATAAGCCCTGAGATAACGGTCGCAACCACGATCCCCTATGAAATTCAACCATCATGATAGCAACAATTCCAGTAGTGACTATTTATACTAACTATTAATACTCTAGCCTATATATTTGTGTCCAGGTTCTCTTTAAAAGCCGGGGACCTAGTAATAGGACTTTTGATCTTGGCTGTGGCATTGACTTGAGTTCTTGTGGTATTGTGATGGCTGAATATTGTGGGGAATTCTGGTTGCGCCCGTCGTCTCAGAACTTATTCTCGCTGCCAGTACTCGAGTAGATGTATGAACACAATGCCGTTATGATTGGCAACACCCTCACCCATGAGGACAATTCACCTACCGTAAAGCTTGAATAATTGAACCGTGTTCTATAAAGTCCAGAATTTCCTTCTCTGGAACGGGGGCAAAAACACAGCAAAAACACAGCCCCTTTCCCCTTCCGAGACAGAAAAAAAAAAAAATTCTTGACCTTACCGAGAGAGGAAAGTCCAACGACATAGCACACGGTTCAATTGTTCAAATTTCTACGGTACTGTCTAGTATAATCGTGGCGTGGCTTGGCCAATAAATCCGGAAATCTTTTTGCCTATTACAATGAGCCACCCTACCACCTACCGCGACCTCCTTACTCCAGCACACGACCATCGTATTGCCCATTACCGACCGGTGTTGTCCACAGAATCGTCGGATAGTATGTTCCAAAATTATCTGGCTTCACCTTCGATCACTCGCCTAACGGTTGGTTTTGCATGTTGGAAATAGCAGTTGATGGCCGCACTTGATGCGGGATGTGCCCGCACCCTGTGGCCGCAGAGGCATACGTACGCACTAGCCAAAGGACGCGCAAGCTCTCTAAATGTTTTCACCCCACTTGTTTTTCTTTCCTTCATACCTTTCCTAGAAACACACACCTTCCTTCCTGTACACAACTTCCCTCAAGTCTTTCCTTCCCCCAAGTTGTCATCAATCAATCATGATTCTCATCTCCACCTAAGCGGTTTCAGTCCACTGCGTAAAATCCTCACCGTAAATCATTACCTCCGCAACCAATATTTTCAACATTTTCAACATTGCACTGTTCGTTTACGGTTTCTTTCCCCTCTCAAATTTTTCTTTCCGCTCTCTATATTTTTCGTGCCTGATACTTGGTGAATGTTAATTTGTGTGCTCTTTCGTTGTTCACCCCGCCCTTTTTCAGGTGGCTTCTTTGACGGTCTTTGTTTCCTATTTTCCTTGTAGAGGGATCCTAGTAGTAATAGCTAGACTGAACCACTGTGCTATATAAAGTGACTAGACAAAAGTCTTGGTGATGGTGCTTGGAGTTGCTGGGGCAATTATCTTAGTAAATTGGTAAGAAAGAATGATGACTTTTAAGCGAAGGTAGAGCTTCAAATGCTTGTTGGACCTTCAGTTAGTTATGAGTATACTTCAAGTTAATCAGGAGATATTGTATGGAGGAAATGACTTTAAATCGGGAATTTGGGAAAAATGAGATCCAATTTTCAGTGAGATAGCAACTATTGAAAAGTGAGGTTTTTGCCCATTTTTGGTGTGGAAATCGACAATCACCAAGACTTTTGTCCAGTCACTTTAGCTACGCTGTCTTTCTTATTACTCAATGGGTGAGAGTTATGGCAATAAGAGATCTTGATTATTATCTATTACTACTTCGGCTAAGTACCCATCGTATACTGCAATAGCAAGCCAGACTTGGAGCGCCTCGCTACAACAGGACCACCACATTCAGGGAAGAAAAGGCAGAGGGTTAAGCATATATATAGTGGGTAGTAACTAGTTTCCTCCGGGAGCCCCGTGACAAAGAAAGTCTCCCTAATCTGAGTTTAATAGAAGCTAGGAAGAAGAACGCCAAGGATGTCAACACGACGGGAGAGCATACATTGGGAGGTTGTGGGGGGGCTCGGAGTGAGGGGGGAGCCATTCTGGGAAGCAGTATGTAAAGGGTGGTTGTAATCAAAGTGGATCAAGTTCGTGTGAGGAGAGGGAACAGAGGAAAATCCCTCTTCGGGCCTGGCACGTACTAGAGATCGCTTGTCCGAGGTTGGAGGAGTGCTACAATCTCCTTATGCCCATGCATAGAAGCGACGTGAAGCGGCGTCCGACCTTCGTTGTCTGGCCCAACGGGATTGACATCCCCCCGCGCGAGCAGTAGCCTCACCACCGCCTCATGTCCACCGAACGAAGCCCGCGAGAGCGGAGTTTGGCCATAACCATCCGGCTTGTCAGGGATGACATCCTCCCTTTCGAGCAGCACTCTCACCACCTCTTCATGCCCATAGAAAGAAGCCCGCAAGAGTGGTGTTTGACCATGGCTATCCGGTTTGTTAGGATCGACATCGTCCCTTGAGAGTAGCAGTCTCACCACCCGGTGGTGCCCACAGAAAGCAGCATGAGAGAGCGGTGTTTGGCCATAATTGCCTGGCCTATCAGGGTTGATGTCATCCCTTGCGAGCAGTAGTCTCACCACCCCATCATGCCCACGGAAAGAAGCCTGCGATAGCGGTGTTTGACCACAGTTGTCTGCTTCGTTGGGGTTCACATCGCCCCTTGCAAGAAGCAGCCTCACAACCCCCTCATGCCCACAAAAAGAAGCCAACCAGAGCGGTGTTCGGCGGCAGCGGTCTGGCTCATTAGGATTGACATCGTCCCTTGCGAGCAGAAACCTTACCATCTCTTCCTGCCCCGTGAAACAAGCCCACCAGAGTGACATCTGGCCTGCCCCGTCTTGACTGTTAGGACTGAAATCGTGCCTTCCAAGCAGTAGTCCCACCACCCCTTCATGCCCATGCAATGAGGCCTGCGAGAGTGGTGTTTCGCCATAGTTGCCCGGTTGGTCGAGAATGGCATCGTCCCTTGCAAGAATTAGCCTTACCACCCCTTCATTTCCCCACCCAGCAGCCCACACCAGCGGTGTAAAACCCAGGCAGTCTCCTTGATTGATATCGCAGCCCTTCGTTTCGATCAATTCCTTCACGACCTCAACAATTCCGAAGTATGAGGCACAGTGTAAACCAGTAAATAGGGAAACAGCCCCTATGCGATATTGGGAGCCCCGTGCTAGCCTGAAAAGCAAAGTAGCAGATATGTGGTTATCATATAGCTTCAACATCTTCAGAGCAAGAGATTTCGCGCCATCTGAGAGCTCTTCCTTTGCGTGGTTTCCCCAATACAAGGAAGAATATTCGAGAAAAGGCATGCCTTGGAGACTGGGTGGGCCAACGGCGGGAAGGCTTTTGACCTGATCATAATTTAGATAAGCAAGGCACGTCAGCGCAAGGGCGTTGTGAGCCCCAGGCAGGACACCCGGATGGCGAAGGTATTCTTGCAGCGTGTAGTGGATTAGCCGAACTGTCGACGCCTCCTTATCAACCACAACAAGCCCTAAGCATGACCGGAGGACTGTATCTTGTGGACGAATGTTTTCAGGGTTCAAATCCGTCGACTGTATCTCCACCGCGAGGGCATGGCGGAGTTCGTCGATCAGCAAGGGCCGCCTGGAGTGCGATACCCACATCAGCACCTCAACTCCAAGCCTTGATCGGTCCCCCTTCTGCCCCCTTATTCGCTGTAGTGTTTGGTCGTACACACTGTTCAGATCCACGCCAGTCGTCACCACCTTTTGTAGCATTTTCTTTCTCTTCGCCAAAGAGGTCTCGCCTAAGACCGCATCGATATTCAGTGCGACAAGTAAAAACCTTTGCAGACCGTCAACAAGTGATCCAAGTTTGCTATGGAGTTGGTCATGCTCACATCTCCGACGCCTTCTCCAACATTGTTTTCAAGATATCATGTTTCAGATCAGCAGACATCAAGTCTGGATCCCGGTCATCGTCATCGTCCATCTTACGGCTTACGTATCTTGCAATATCTCCTTGGTCTGCCACAACGTGTATAATATAGGCGCCCACTGTGAGATGCTTGTCAAGTTCCCCGCGAATATAGGGCCTCCCCGTAAGAAATAGCCGCACATTCGGTGCATCTCGAACAATCTGCCGTAACGCGCGCAGTAGCTCTGATCGATTTTGTGGTAGTAACTCGTCCACTCCGTCGAAGCAGATATATACTCGCTCAATGGAACTGATCGTTTTCGCGAATAATTTCAACATGTCTGGCAATCGAAGGATATGGCGGCCTCTCTGTTTCAACTCGAAGACGCTTTGAATTTCGGCCGGAATCTGCCCTGCTCCTAAGACAACTTGGCTGAGTAGACTCCCGATCATATTTACCGCCGATTGGTCCTTTTGTGCCTGGTAGTCACAATAGAGAGACAAAACGACAATATTCTCCTGACAGCTCTGCTCGCGGAGGCTATCAATCACCAACGAACTAGTTTTATCCCTCGTCAGCATGCTTTAATGTTTCTAGAAAATATACGGTACCTTATAAAAGTCTTGCCAACCCCTTGACCCCCACAACATAGCAAGGTAGGGTCCTCTGAGCCTTCCTGACCCCTGTGCCATGACCTAAACTCATTCCTCTGTAGAACCCAATCCCCAACACCATCGAGCCGGCGATTACTAACATCTTGGTGCCTTCCATAGGGTTCGAGTGGCGATAACCATGCTTGGATCCGCAAGGACTCTTCGTCTTGCCCTACTTTGATGGTATTATAGCTATTTGATACATTCCCAACGTTGGTATAGTTTCCGCCGTGAATATTAGTTGTCAGTCCACGATCGGTACAGGGATTCGATCTGGCGTACTTGTGAGGATCACCTCTAAAACTTGATCCTCCCGCCCCTGCTGATAATGAATTCATGGTGGATAAGGTTCGGTGGCAGGTAAGACAATATTATTGCCGCACTGTAGTGTATTGAAGCTGTTGATAAATTCTTCCTTCTTGGAGGGAGAGGAAAGCTCGAATTGCACTCGTGTAGCGATGCTAGGTTATTGCCACAATGGACCTCCAGAAAAGTGGTTTCCATGCTGAGAAAACAAGTGACCCCAGTTTCGCACCCAGTGCGCTGTTCGCACCCCCGCAAATAGACTATCGCCAGAGAAAGGCCCCACCAAAAATATCATGGGTTTCACAACTACTCCACAACGGACGATACTTGCAGTGCAGGAATTCTTTAGTAAACTAGGCTTGGCAAGGACCTTTTTTTTTCGTTCTCTGGTATGAGTCAACGAGGCAAGCACCCGGGAGCCAGCGCCTGGTTCCGAATTATTGCATAGCGCTTATACGAATATGACCTCTGTGGGCGTGGTGCAACTCCAACCGCCAAGACAGCTGCCCCATTCCTGTAGCTCGACCAATCCGTTCATAAATAGCCTTTTGGCCGATTACAATTAGTGATCTTATCATCCATCATGGCGCCGGTTCGTGAGTTGCATGCCCCCCATTCTGGAACCCCCCCCGGCTTTGGCGGCCACCAACAGTTCCAACCAGACTGGGTCCAAGCTCGTTGAAACCACGACTGGAGTAGCAGGACTGCATGCCCATTGTCCAGGCTTGCCGCTTTAGATCACTTCTCATATTTTTCATAGGGCAAAAACCAGTTTTGTTGGAAATGGAGTTCACACTGGATGAGTCAGCGGAGGAAGCCACCCCCTAGTTGTGCAGTTAGCCCAAGGCTGCTGTTTTTTTCTAAATATTCACGGTTAATTGAACTTCGCTGAACTTAAACCGCCGCCAGGGAGCGAAAAAATGAAATGTTTTAGTGAGTAGTGTTCCATAATTCCAGCTAATAGGCCAGGATGTGTATTTCTAAACACGGCCTGTCACTCGTCTCTATTCCGATATTCGTGTTGGTATGATATATGATTTCTTGGTCCTCTCAAATATGGTTTCTTTCTCTTCTTGAATGCTTCTTTCAGCTCTCTGTGTTTTCCGTATTCGTTACTGGTTCGAGTCTAATCTGTATTCTTTCACTGTTCCTATTGTTCCTCTCAGGTTACTTCTTTGATACTCTTTGTTTTTCTTTGTGGAGAGATTGCGGTGGTAATGGCTGAACTCAACCACTGCACTATATAGCTGAGCTATGTCTTTCTTATTATTCAATGGACGAGTGTTGTCGCAAAAGATATCTCGAGTACTTCTATTATCACTTCTTCGTCTAAGCTCCGATCGCATAATATTGTACCGAGTTCCGATCACATATTGCAACAATTCGCTTAAGCTGCCAAGCCCTACTGTTGCGCCACATGCTCATCATCCCCACTTAGCACCATTTCCAATAACGTTTCTGAGGTATTTATTACAAAGTCGGCGCATTATCAGTCAGTGTCCCGCCTTTTATGATACCTTCGGCCATGCTCTATACCACGTGGATTAAAGTAAAATAAAAATATATACATAATAATAAATGTTCTCGACTCATTCCACAAGATCGCTTTATGAGTGCACTCGAGTGCTGCATCGCAGTTTCCAGTTGCATATGCAGGCCTAGCTCAAAAATGCCAAATATTGATGTGGTTTTACTACCGCTCCCCCTTCCACGCTACACATCGGGGCTGCCCCCAGTTGGTGGTGAGTATGTGAGGTTAGGGTTTTACAGCAGAAGATAGGCGAGGATAAAGCATCATAATAATAGTATAATATTATTATTATCACAATTTTTATATGCAAAGAACTTGTACTGTACACAAAAACTATCCATCTCGAAGCGGTAACATATCAGGCCAGACTCGTAGCATCTCAATACAATGGAATCACCCTCCGCTACTAACCGCCATGAGAGGAAAAGTCCGGAGAAGATGAAGCGCGTAAGCAGTGCGTGGCGAAGTGTTGATACGGAGCGTTATCGGGGGAGACCTGGCTCGAGATCCGAACTCTCCTTAGTCAGGTATGCCTCAGAAACCGATGGCGGCACAAAATCCTCACCCCTCCGGGTCCAGGAGATAGTCCCCCAGTGCCGCTCATCCGGTCATAAATCATCTTTACAAATATGAAACTCAGGTATCACACCCCAATCGATACAATTGCATCAGTTTTCCCACTACCACCTGCGGTATTTCATTTCTCTCCTACCAGCCATCCCCCAAGGAGCTCCCCCCTCCACCATCCTGCCCAAGATCAACTCTCGCCGAGACTAGTTAACTACCCTCAGAGCAAATCTGCACTTCCTGGTGGAGCACGGCTTACTTAAGTGCATAAGTATATGCACTTCCGAGCATTTCTAACCGCACTTGCACAATAATTTTTCGCTTTCCAGAGATGTGCACTATCAAATATAGGTAAGGCAGATACAACGCTTGTTTCATAAGGGTGGGGAATACTCAACTAGATACACTATGTTTAACCAGCTCGGTCTAGAACCATTTTATCATAATACACCGTGCAGTACTATCCACCGATTACAATAAACAAATCCCTGCAATAAAGCGCACAATTTCGCTATTAAACTACATTACTGTGCTCAAAGTACTACCCAAGTAAAACCAACTTACCGACGCTGCGATGCCACCGGACTCAGTGCAGGCTCTCTGTAGATGCCCCACTGCCCTATCCACCCTCCGGCTCGAACCACATATCCGTCCGCACGTGCCACAAGGCAAACTGCAGCCTGCACAAGCAATACTTAAATAAATAATTTAGAAGTTAATTTATGGATAACCCGGTGGGGCTGGGGTTCCCAATAACCTGGTCTACTGGGACTATACTATATTCGGCAGTGGTGCATGGTGGGGTAATTATAGCCTCTGTGGGGATGAGCACTCAGCTATCACGTGATACCAAGGAATGAAGGAAGAACTTTCTTTGTTTGTGATGCGATCTGGGTGAGCGAGTCGTCCAGCGGGGCGGCACTTTTGTCGTGCTAGATTAGTGGGTAGCGCGGCGATTGGTAGACAAAGTAAAAAGTGCTCTATGTGTGTGAAATATCGCAAAGTCTTTCGCTGGCAAACAAATAGACATCCCGTGAGCAGCATTGGTCAGAATTACTCCTACGTCCAAAGCACTGCACAAGCAGATGGCTAGCTATTACAGACATAGATCCCCAAGCAAGGGGATGTGAAAGTATTTTACGGTACCTAAGTGACAAAGAAGAGTCCGCGAACATGCAAAACTTGACTGCTGATAAAAGCACAGCCCAGTTCCACCAAAATATCTTACTTTTGTCGACGGGGGTTAAATTGTTAAATTTACGCGACCGGGAGCACAGTAGCCAGCGTTGCGACACATGTACCCCTACCCAACTCCTCATCACGAGTTCATTATTGCCACAACTCTCACCGCATTTGCAGTCTGGGCTATTAGACTCTGATTTCTTCAACGGCTTAGTTAGGAGCATGCCTGGGGGGGTAGATGCTGGTGAGCGGTGTGCCAAGTATTAACTTCTACTATTTTTATTATTTTTTTACCAATATTATTCTTGTCATTTCATATACGGCACTTGAGTCGAGATGCGTTGCAACTCTGGCTTCTGGGCTCAAGCTCGCGTAATCATGATCCCCGTCGACACACGGTCCGGAAAGATGTTGTGGAACAGTTATCTAAGGTTATCCAGTTAATTATTCCTCAGCCTGAGCGTATCCAAAGAGCCTCAACTATCGCTCAAAAAGTAACTTGAGAAATAAACAAACAAAGGCTCAACCCAACACAAGGGGTCTTACTGGTAAATACCCGCCGCCGTTACACAACTGTAACAACCTTAAACACCGCCACTCTCGTTTCATCAGCACCCATGTGCGGAAATTAAAAGTCTTCAGCATGCGCGGAGCGAACACAGGGGGAGATCATGGGGGCGGAATTTAGTATGGCCGCTCAGGTGCGCACAGACAATCAGCCATACTTGTACAAAACTCTGCTCCCAGGATCCCCATGCTGAAGACTTATCCGACCGCGCTTCTGCTTCTGGAATAATTCAGCTAAAATTAGTTGACTCCGTCCGGATCAGGCGCCTGCAGGAATCGAAACCTGGTTCTCGGGCTTGTAGATCCTATTAGTAGATTTCTTCATCTGGTCCGGGAAGGATAACGTCTGGGGATGCGCGTGGGCCTTATTTTGGCCACTCACCAAGGGTAGAATGGGGCTCCGCCCGGGAGATCGTCATGGTGGTGGTGTTTATCGGGATCCTTCTGTGGTCTGTGTGAGGTGTATATAATTGAGCGGAAAAGCCACCCTGAATATCCTTCTTTTTTTTTCTTTTACTCACATCACATAGCAAGCCTCTTGCTTTGCATTTTACGATCCCTAGTTTCATATTATCATAGCATATTTCGGAGTTTTAGCATTTTTTTTATATTTTTATTTTCATTTTCACCTTTTCATATTACCGTTGCCATGAGGTTCACTTACGTCATCACCCTCACAACCCTCCTCCACATCACCACCACCGCTGCCGCCCCGGCGGGCCCATCCAGCGAAACACTCGTGCCCCGCGAGCTCAAATTGCCCACAGATTACGGAAAGAACTGTCGCACAACACAATTCGGCGGCGTCCAGGACGTCACAAACATCCTCCGCGCCGGCTTTGCCGACGTTTTAACCATGGTTCGCGACGCAATGCAAGTCAGCCCAACCGCCTATAACAACTGGTTCCAAAACTGGCTGCCAATAGCCGACTACCACCTCTTCCTAAAACTTTGCGCGAGCGTCAGCGAGTACGCCCTCCCACAACCCGAATTTGGCACCATCTTCGTCGACTGCGAGGCTCCGACCCCCGCCTGCGACCGCTTGAAAGAACCCGACCACTCAACCTCCCGCATCGCCGTCACGAACCCGGAGAACAACGTCCTCTACGCGTGTTTCAAGATGTTCGATCCCGCGCATGCTGAGTTCCAGCGGTCGCTCAGTGTGCTCGGGTGCCCGCCCGAGGGAAATGGAGTGCCGAGCATAAGCAATTGGCAGGTGCTTGCGACCACACTTATGAGAGAGATCGCTCATACTTCCGCCTTGATCAGGAGGATGGGCCCGCCGTATTTGTTTACGGATACTCAGCTCCAGGCTAAGATTGATAGGTTTGGGTGGATGGTGACACATGCTTATTTTCAGAAGAAGTGTAAGTATGCGATCCCCATCGGGAATGACCGGTGGGAGTACAAGAAGGATTTGGCCAATGTGGAGGAGGTTTTTCATCCTTAGGGTTAATGTTTCCCTTTGTTTTCATTGTATTATATGGTGGTACTCATAGCGTTTTGTTTTTTTCCTCCTTTTTTCATCGCATCGCGTTGCATATGGGTAGCATTTTTCTTTTCCAGCATTTACACCTTGAATTTTCATCACGATCTTTTTTTGTGCTTTCACTTTATGTCACCGTCAACGTCCACGCTCACTAGTTCGTTTGTACTTTACCCCCTTAGCACAAAAACTATGACAGAAAATGACCAATTTTTTTTATAAAAAAAACCCCATATCTCTGGAGATTGTAGTGGACTCACTCGTGGATAAGGTCTAGTAGTGATAAAGGTAGACATCTCACGGGTAGGAAAGATGCAAGAAAACGCAGTACCCTTAGAATCGTGGCGGGATACCAAGCATTTCCAGCTCTCTGGAGTGAACACCATCCCCAGTCTCGGGCATGCTACTTGATTGTTTTTGCGCCGATATACCGGCCACCAGCCGCTACGGTCCCGTGGTCCGTGGGGTTTAGTAGTGTGTGCTTCCTGTTCAACTCTGGCATAGTTTTCTGAACGAGAGGGGCCTTTTGTACTATGATGACCCAGTGGGGTGTGGGTAGCTTATGCACCAGCTACCCTAACCGCTCAACCCGTACTAGAAGAGATTAGAGTCCTCAACACAACACCCTGAATCCCGACCAACACAGCGGCTCTGTAGGAATGGGTATGATAATAATATTATTATGGAGGAATTAAGATTTCCAACACCATGGGACCAACTTTAGTGGCAGTGCCTAACCAGGCCAACCTTCCGTAATAGGCCCACATCGGCTAAATAATTACATAGCTACAGAAGGAAGGGTCAGTCTTAAAGAGAGCATGGAAGACTAATAGACTAGATGGTTGCCCGGTCCAGCTGCCCGCTAAGGACAGGCCAAGAGATATATATCTTAGGGCCCTTCTCGCCAGGAACCATCCGGAAAAACTGCGACAAAAGGTGGAAATGGAATATATTCTGAAAAATGTAGATGGGATTTTTCTGGGGGGATTGGTGTTCGGCAACACCATAAATTTATTAGAATCAGAATAATAATATTGTGTGATTAGTTAATATCTTCCACCTAACCTAGGTCTGGCCTGTGATATTTCCCTCAACCCTTAGCCAACCAACTGACCCTATGCTTTTTCATAATAATATTATGATATCATACTCTGTCTAGGGAAAAAAAAGGATTCCCCCCATAAGCATCCATTTACTGAACATGTTGGAAATACATTTAGCTTTACCCTGTTACCCTTTACCCTATGACGGTTGAGAAAAAATTGGAATTTTAAATTTTTGCAACATTATTTTTCAAAAAATCCCAATTTTTATAGCTAGCCGAACGGAGCCCAATTTAGATATATTTTAAGTCATGAAAAAATTATCATAAAAGTGCAAAAATCACCATTTTTCTGGCCTGCCGGGCAGGGCCTAACAACACCGGAAAACTCCCAAAACTCAGCAATCTCTGAAGAAACACACTAAGCTGACAAATCCTGATCCCTATAGCCTATGCCATATTCTAACTCCGGTATGATATGCCCAATGGAACAGGGTATGGAAGGAACGCGGTGGGTCCAAATACCCGATACCTAATGCCCAAGAGCAATGGGTGCCAGCAAAGCCAAAGGCCAATATCCTATACCTGGCGGCATAAGATGTGAATACAAAAATCCACTGGGAAAGTGCTCAGCCACAACACACCTCGAAACCAAATGCTATGTAACCGTATATCTCCCAGCGACATAGCCAGATAGCTGCATAACCGCCATAACCGCATAACCGCATGCGTATATAACCCCCCCAACAAAAAATATCTCTGTCACCTCATATCAAGATAATTCTATAGAATTGTTGCCTTGGTAATACCTTGAGCTATCTCATTTTTGATTGAAGCTGTCAGGAACGAACACTAACTAGTGGCGACTAAAGCCCCATGTGCCTGTACTGGATAGAGACATCGCGGCAGAAAAACATTGAGTACTTTCTTGCATTCCGGGCACTTACTGACCAGCTTAGCACCACCATTGGCGATGTGGGGCAATTAATATGCTACTATTAAGCGCACTTGGTTGTTAATATCCATGCTAAGTGTAGATCTAGCTAGCTACTGTAAGAACTTCAGCAAGAAACGAGGAGGATTGTAGAGAAGTGCTGACTAGATTCATGCTGTATCACTCGCGCAGAGGGAAGCTGGGAAATCACACTAGAGTCTTAAGTCTGCAAAGCTGAGCATTTTCTGAGAATAATTGAAGCTTGCCTATTGGAAAAATCCTCTTGCTTACCCCCCGCGCGAGCTTGAGATAAAGTTATAAGGAACTACCCTGGGTAGGCTACCTACACTCGGAAAATTGATAGTAAAGAAGAGATAAAAAGAGGCCTCCTTTATTCTTCTCGTGCCCTCGCATCCTCTACAATTTTCCTACGCCATCATTGTAAGATCTGACTCCCCCGCTGTCTGCTATAGTCCCCATTCTTTTATACCCCCCCGGGTCTCCCCTCCCCGAGACAACGCTAAGGTTCAGTACTTCGACCGGGGGAGACACCGCCACCGAAAGGGGGCAAATGTAGACAGCATCTTGGATGTGTGGTGAGTAACGAAAGTCCATACTTGCTGGGGGGTGTACGCTCCTACCATGTAGACCCCGTCATCAGTCTTTGCTATACCGAAGAGGTTTTAAGGAAGTATTAATTAAGAGATGAATTAAGCCTCTCCTAGTTTGGGTTCTCAGTGCCCTCTTAAAGCGCTGTGGTGGTATTTCTCTGAGCTCGCTTCTGCCTCTGCCATATTGCTTTCTAGAGAGATAAAGACAGAAAAGAAAATACGAATAGGTCGCAGAAGGGTCAGCCGGCGGAAAACAGACCTTCGAAGACTGGTGTACCGTGGTGCCTGGGGCAGGGGCATAGAAATAAATAAGGAATTTGCTTAAAATAGAGGTATCATACTCTTTCAACTCTTCGGCTGGGTGGAGGAAGCGATATTCTTTATCCTACGGGGTAAATTATTGCTTCTACTGTACTTTGGAAGGTCGGTGTGCAAATAGAGATGTCATTTAACTCAAGCACTGTGAAACTTTTCTATCTTATTCCCCTCCCATATCTCCTTTGTGATTCCGTTCTCCAACAAGAGGGGGTGGCTACCTTCGATCGATCCTTCTGAGGCCCTTCTCCGGCGCGCTAGAGCAGGAAATCTAGTAATCATCTCCTCTCCTGCGAGGAAGGTCTCTATCTTACACAGTACTATCAAACCTCTATTTCTTTTTTTCTCAATCTTGGTTCATATTATTTTTCACGGTCCTAGGCCCGCAGCAGCTTTTGTAAAGTTCTAATACCCCTCCTTGACCCCCAAAACAATTCCTATCAACAAAACGAGAGCCTCCTCTTCTTTTTTAACTATTCTCGGATATGTCTCTCGGAATATCGCGAACATTTATCACGACTTTCCTCCTACTAAATAATGGGAGGAAAAGGCTAGTGGTGGGGAGGGGTATGGGAACTTTGTAGACGCGGATGCAGCCTACTTGTTACTAATATCCGATTCCGCAATTAAGGAAACTACTATTTTGCTAGATTAGTAATTTACAAGTACCAATAACGGACAAAGTTCCGGCAGGAGCTAGCCTTGCTGCTCGCATTACCTGAGCTGCGGACTCAGTGCAACCACTAGGAGGTGATGACACAATCCACGAGGTGTAAAATAATATCGCTTCCCTCCTAGTACGAGAGGAGTAGTGGTGGAGCACTACCGTAAAAACCGGAGTGATTGGGCATGGCACTAGGACGTCCAGAAATTTCCCTTTGGATTAGGGGGAGGAAAAACAGAGAAGAAATGTCTTTCCACCCTCACCTGAGACAGCAGACCTTACTAGGAGAGGCAACTCCAACGTGCCTAATTATTTCAGTTTTTACGGTACTGTTGCCAAGGATTTTATTTCCAGACCTTTCTCATTATTTCGATTTTCTCCACAGCCCGGGCCTTTTATCCTGCGGGACAGATTTCGGTGGATTGGGCCTTGCCTAAGCCGCCATCGCCCGGAGGCTTATCACAGACTACTATATTATGCAAGAAGTTTCTCATAATATACTATGGGCTTTGAAATAAGGTGGCAGCGATGGTATAATAATCCCAGTAGTAGACCTCTGTAGTATTTGGAGCATTGGGGGGCGCAATTATGGGGGAATCACTCATATGGAGGACACAGATGTGCGGACCGGTGTGGGCACAGTGGGGCATGAGCGGGTGTGCAGGGCTATGCACGGAGAGGTTTCTCTTATCCAATAGCCGTTAGCTAGAAACCTCCATAAACACCCTACACCCCTGCATCTCCGACCGTCTACACCCAGTATTCCCAACCGTCCAGGTGTCCGGAAGGGCCCCGCCGGGGGACCGCGAAGAGCCTTGGACGGGACGGGACGGCTACCCGTAGTCCGTCCGGGGCAGTCAAAGTGCAGGACGGCCGGGGACTGCACGAATGATGTCTCATGATGCGAGAATGGTTGGGTCGGAGGTGTACGATTTCAACTTGGGCTAGTACCGGAGGCCCAAGAGCTAGGACTATAGCCCCCTATAGTCATTCCGGCCCTCAACTTCACCGGTGTAGTCCGTCCTAGCACCCCTAAAATAAGGACTATAAGTAGTGGTCCGTCCCGTCCTACCCCGAAGGGGGACGGACTGGACGGCTGGGGAGACTGTCTGCACCTCCGAGTAATTATTTCACCTTCATCAATAAGAAAATTTCGTTGGCAGGCCACCGGTAGGCGAACCACCGACAAGACCAGGTTATTTCAACCACTGGAAAAATAAATGAAGAATATATCTCAACTATCCAATCCAAGTATTGGCCCCATTTCGCTAGTACGGGGTGTGAGAGCGCGATAGCTACCATAACCGTTGGAAGCACTACACACAGCGGGTCTGGTATATCGAGCGTTGAAAAGACTTCTAGTAGGGAGACCCGGTGGGAAAGCGGGGAGGGGAGCCTGGAAAATATTGTCTAGGATATCCTCTATTGAACTCACATATCCCGGGAGTCCTAGGGGAGAGGGGCTGTGCCGAATACTGAGCTAGTGAGAACTGTAACACATCCTCTGGGCTGTATAAGGAGTGGGGCACTAGAAATTTTTCGCATGCTGTGGGCATTCGAACATGTGTAATGGATAAAAGACCCTTGAATATATGATCCCAGGGGACATGTTCCGACCTAAGTTAAAAGTAAAGCGTAAAGTTTAGGCGCATCGCAAACCTCAGTTTTATTCCCCTTCCAGACTCTTCTCCTTTTCTCAGGAGAAGTGCATTCAAATCCGGCAGTGCTCACCAGCTGCATGTGACAAGGCGCCGCGAGTCCCTCCTTCACAGCAATCACTTATCTAAGTGGATAGAAATCTCATAGCAGGTCTAGCTAACACGGAAAAATTCCCAATTACTGCTCCCCTTGTACCTGGAAGCCATAAGCAAAAGCAAATATGCGACGAAAGCCCCCCAATTATCTATATATCAGACAAGCCACCCTACTACTCCAATGCGCCAAACAAGACCCGGCTGCATCCAGGCATTCACTCCAATTTCAGAACACTCTCCTCCAACTCCCCTGGCTGTTCAAACGTCCTCCAGACATGGGCTGGTACCCCCCTAAACGCCCTCTCAAATCTCTCCTCCGAATTCAACTCCCTCTCCTTCTCTTCGTCAACCCCCTTCACAAGCCTAATCCAAATCCTCCCCACCCTCTCCGGAAACTCCTTATACAGCGTAGAATAAGCCTCCGGGTCCGTCTGCGTGCTATCCCCAATAAGCACCCACTTTCTCTGCGGCAGCCAGGTGAAAACCCTCCTTATCCGTTCCTCTTTATACCCCTGGGTTCCAACGGTCAGGGAAACTATAAATGACTGTAGCTCCATCCAGGACATTTCCCGGAGCATTAGTTGCCCGCGGGGATAGTGAGCGGATGTGAAGGCTTGCAAGAACGGGTAGAGGTTGTATGGGCTTGCGGAGAGGTAGAACCAAACAGGCTTGTTGAGGTGCGATTGAAGGGTTTGGTAAAGCTCCGGCATGTCGGGCACGGGTTCAGGCGCGTCGATGAATGTATGTTTCAGGAGGGAGATACGGTTGCGGACTTCGGAGATTTTAATAGTGTCGTCAATATCTAATTTTTTTTACACCTTTATATCAGTCATCGCGCCCGCGCGGAGGAGGACAGTGGAGTAAAATACTAACCAGAGATAACACCCCATCCAACCTCCTCCGCGAACGCCGTCCGCATTGTCGCCCTCCCCTCATCCAACACCGCAGAACTCTCAACAACTTGATCGTCGACATACCCTTCCCCCGGCAAGACATGTTCATTGACACTGATCCCATATTTTGCCGCCGGTCCCAATGCCAAAACTCCCGCCCCACTCTTCACCCCCTCTTCCCCGGCCTCCCCGCCAAACATAACTTCAACATACTTTCTCGCGAGAATCATGTTCAGAAACGGCTCAACCCGCTCGGTAATCCGGTGTTTCGCCTCCTGATCTCCAGCTAAATCCAACAAGTCCGCTATCTCGGCGACGACCTTGGCTGCGTCGGACCCGGAATCCTCATCAAAGTAGGCAGCTACGAACTCGGCGCTCCATTTCCCGGGTTGGTGCGGTGTGGGAAATGCTGTGTTGTCGAAGAGCCATACTTCTTGGCCCTGTCTAACAGGGGTTGGAGATGCCACTCCTAGGCCTAGTTTTAAGCGGAGGTCGTTTAGGAGGGAGAGGCGCCAGGTCATTTTTAACGTTGTTTTTAGGACTGAGAATGGCATTTTGGTAGTTGCTGCAGGATGTATATATCGTCAGTTAGTTAGGTCGTTGGGGCAGTCAGGTATCCTAGCTATAGTGAGTCTTCTGCCTAATAATATGTTGAATCCACTGTACCGTATTGTTTTGCCTGATATAATGAATAAGAACGGGGTGAACAGAAAGTGAGAGCAAGAATGCCCAACTACTTTGTTTAAATACGGGTGGATTTGAGTGCCCTGTAGCCTACCTATTTCGCGCCACCTGACAGAGGGTCCGTATTCCAGGGCAGGAATTCTTGGCAGGGTTGGTGCGATTGCAGCCCATTCTGACCAATTAGAATCGCTCCTTGTACTGCGTGAGTAGGATGACAGCTGCTGTAATCCCTGGGCGGAAGAGCACCCTGTGATCTGGGATTTCGTTGCCTTACTTGTACATGCAGGCCTACCGGTTATACTGGTAGCCAAGGAGTCACAATTAGCCGGCAGTGAGCACCATAGCGAGCGTTGCAACACATGTGCCTCAACTCAGGCACAGTCAGGGTATTCAAAGCTAAAAACAAGAATTCTCCGCAAAAGTAGGTGCAGAATCTCACATTAGAGTACTTTACAGAATTAGCCAATAGTTTTGACAGAAACTGAGTAACATATTTAAGAGGCTCATGAGAAAAGTCTTAGTATGATATGATACTCAGATACAAGTCAAGTATTCGAAATACTCAAAACAGCATCTACCTCTTGTCCAACAACCCCATATTCCCATCAACTGTCCACAACAGGCGGGGAGTAACACAACTTGGTGGTAGGAAAACGTTAGGGATATTTAGAAAAATAACCCCTTGGTAAAAGGAATATGGAAAAAAAAATTGAAAGAATTTGGGATGGTATTTGCGGTAGCTGTAGGCCATACCCATGCTTTCCAAGTTATCCTTAGCTTACCCAGCTTCCACTATTTACTCTTACTTGTTACTGACCTCAAGACCTGGGTAACAGGTGTATTATATAGTAAAGCAAAGGAATGGTAAATCAGCTTCTTCTGGGTACGATATGCCAGTATTATCCGAAACAAGAAAGTAAGCTAAGAATTTTCAGCGTTTTTAACTCTAAATACCAGTAGTATAAGTAATTTCAGCGTTTCATGATCAAACCACAACAATGGTCATGAAAGAATAAACCTCGCATACCCGACCAATCCCAGTCACAGCCTTCATCCCCTCGAGCATGCTCCTAGCTAAATCATTAAAGAAATTGGTCCATTAACTGCTAATTGTTGAAATTCCGTTATATTTCCTATGTGCATTTCATAACACTACCGTGTATTCTTTTACTTAGTTTGTGTTTCGGCTCCACCTGTACACCGCTTACATTACTACAGCTAAGATATATATTATGGT
>Ga0307513_10003574_pt1 | contig 21023 bp, 23 predicted proteins | sample 15_EM_MG_FD_202174 | JGI IMG/M metagenome (GOLD analysis project Ga0307513, IMG submission 202174) | Populus trichocarpa ectomycorrhiza microbial communities from riparian zone in the Pacific Northwest, United States - 15_EM | ecosystem: Host-associated > Plants > Roots > Unclassified | place...
CTGGCATTTAATGCTATGCAATTAATGGCCTAATGGTGACATCCGACGGCCCGCGGACCGCTGCTCGCCAAATCCGGTTGTTCGTTACTCGACTGTCACGTCACCGGCTTTCTCTTTCACCACCACCACCCATCATCGACCAGCACCACCGTCACCGCCGACAACAACGACAAGCGCCCGTTGCGCACACCCCAGGTGAGTTACCCCGCCCATTCGCCTCCCTCTCCCTTCCTAAACACCAAACCGGACAGGACACGGCTGCCACGTCACCGACGTTGACGAGCGCCTGCCCACTACCCGCCCACCGCCACGTCATCGACGTTGACAAGCGCCAGCGAGCCCGACAACGAGCGCCCAGCTCCCAACGCCCGCCCACTGCCACGTCACCCGCTCACCGCCACGTCACCGGGGTTGACGAGCGCCGGCAAGCCCGAACGACGACGACAACCGCCCAGTTCCCAACACCCGCCCAGTTCCCAACACCCGCCCACTGCCACCGTCAACGACAACAAACCCCGCCCACCGCCCACCTATTCGACGACGAAACGCCTCGAAAACGGCGTCGACGGGTCCGAACGACCATGACCGAGGGGAGGGGATGGTCCGGAACGCGACCAGCGACGAGGACAGACGAAGGAGGGCCCAGGTAAGCACCCCCAGCCCACCCTCCCAGATTGCTGACCCCCACCTGCATGCCAGGGCCCTCCCCCCGTCTCAGAACCCACGGAAGCGTCACGCTAAGCGCCCGGAACCCGACGCCAGCATGCCCACCTCGAATGGGACCAGACCGCCACGAGGATGGTGAACCCCAACAGCAGAGGGTTAACGACCCCGAAGACGCGTGAACGACGACGACGACGACGCGTCAACAACGACAACGCCGACGCGTCAACAACGACGCCGACGCGTTAACAACGACGACGACACGTTAACGACGACGACGACACGTTAACAACGACCACGACGCGTTAACGACTACGACGCATTAACGGCGAAGGCAGTGGGCTAACGACGAAGGCGGCGGGCTAACGACGAAGGCGGCGGGCTAACGACGAAGGCGGCGGGCTAACGACGAAGGCGGCGGGCTAACGACGAAGGCGGCGGGCTAACGACGAAGGCGGCGGGTTAACCCCCTCCCCTTACGAATGCACCCACCCCCGTCGTTCGAAGCCCCTACCATCGTTCGAAAACACCCCGCCTTTCGAAACCCACCCCTGCCCTTCGTAACTCCCCCAGGTGCGTCCCCCACACCTCCCCCTTTCCCCTTCACCCACACCTGAACCCCCTCATGTATACAATTAAGTACTATGTATTTTAGTTTATATATACAATATATGTATGTTAAAGTTCATGTTTTTATAAGTCCTAAGTATTTATTTTATATGGATTCCAGTCCATGGAATGAACATGGAATGGAATCCATCTTGGACTTGGTGAATTTTCTGATAAAATTCCATTCCATGTGGATTCCATGCACCAGTTCATATGGATTCCATGGAACAGTCCATATGGATTCTATGGAACAGTCCATATGGATTCCATGCACCAGTCCATATGGATTCCATAGTCAAAGTCCTTATTTTAGTCATTTTAGTAGAGTTTGAAAATTAGTCCATATGGACTCCATGGAGTCCATATGGAATCACCCGGGGACTGTAAAGTACTGGATGGAATGGTGGGATCGACATAACGTGGAGAGACAGTCGGATTGCTATTAGCTAAGGGAAGTCCAGACTTTGTCCATTTTCTGGCAACCGCGAACCAAGTGGCAGAAGTCCTCCTCCAGAAGCTCCACTTCCTCAACCCAGCGCTCCATATCTGCCTGAGCTAGAAACCATTGAACCTTCTCAGCTAAATCATTGTAGAGTCAGTGCCCTGGCTAAGGACGAGTCAACAATGGAAAACTTACTATCACGAATGAAATCAGCTTTTTCTTCCTCATTCAAGCCCTTTAACTTTCCGAAAGACCAGATCCAACTGTCGACTGACTTCCCATGATCTCCGAGTTTGCGTGATGAGGAGGCATTTTTGGCATACGTGTCTTCGTCCTTCAGCTCTGGATAATCTTCCATGACACTGGGGTCGTTTCCCTTGAGCTTGAGGATTTGATCTTGCGCAAAACGATACTTCGAAATATACATGTTTTTCCTTTCCTTGACAGTATAGATCTGCTTCAAAGCACGAGTATTCTGAGAAACTCCGTGAGCGTGTTCTCGCTTTTCTTCCCAAAGGTTGAAAGAACCATGAACCATGCTGTGCATCACGGAGTTGCAAATATTCTTGACTGCATCGTTTGCTTGACCTCCTCGGAGATGGAACTCGTGTTCGGCAGCAGCTTCGCTTCATTCTTCTGATTTTTAATTCACATGTTCTGCCTAGCGCGTGCTGCGCTTTTTAGGCGCCTAATTCTTACATAATCACATAGTTGATACTCCATTCGAAAGCCCTTCTCAAGAGCTTTCGAACGCACCCAAGATCATTGGAAAGTACCCAGTTCCTAATTATATTTCTGTGACAAATATACACACAGCTTTGTATCGCCTACTGCCGCCAAAATCCCACTGATTCAGAATGTACCAGCACTAACTACGGGAATGACTGCCCTTCATGTCATTCGCCTAATGGTTACAATTTGCTAACACGGTTCATTAGTTTTTGTCTAGACTACCTTTAGAACAGAAGGTGGACTACAAGTATCGATTTCCATGGGATAGTCGTTAAAGTCAGTTATAATTACGGTCTGGAATGCAGTTGAAAACTAAATGCGTCGACTATTGTGTCCGAATCTCTTTAAAAAGTTCCAAAATTCGCCGTGTGACAACTTCCACTAATATGGTCTAAACCTTGCATCAGGAGCCCCAATGCCGTTCTCCAGTAGAATCTCCTCAGCCTTTTCCCTTACCCGCCTTCCATTCTTCCCGATCACAAAGTCAGGAAATCGCCCTCAGTCCTTTCCTCTGCCCCGATCACTGTCAATCCTCAACCTGTACACATCGCAAGCCCACTCCCAGACTTGATTTTCCACAACTTCATCCACGTTCATCAGCACGACGACGTGCTGGGGCGAAACACCAGGCGGAATGCCGCAGAAAGTGGGTCCGGAAGAATGTTTGAGGGTCGTCGAAAAAGTGATCGGTTAATGAGTCAACGCTGGTGAGTTTGGACAGAGTTTCCGACGAGTAGGCGGTGTGGCCTTGCTGGATAAGGTGGTTTAGGACTCTAGAAAATCAGGGGGTGAGATCAGATAATAAAAATTTACGAATAGTGCAGTACTTACCGTTCTTGTTCGACGGTGGCGGAGTCCATCCATATTTGGCGCATTTCCGCTTCAGCTTCGAAGATTTCATCAGGAAATGTGGGTGGTGAGTGAGAGCTCATGGCCTCCCATAATCGCGCCTCCAGCTCATCCCCGGTGTCATCTCCAGCAAACTCAAGACCATATCATCTCAGATGTACCTGGATTGAGTTCATTGGCGTGTTTTTCTCCAAGGTATACATATTCGGAACTCACGTGAAAGAAAGCCTTGCCCTTCTTTTTTCCCAGTCCTCCAAGAACCGCACGTCCAAAGCGATCCATCTCCTGCTCCTCGTACTGCTCAGTCATAGCTGCTAGCAGCTCTCTAGGTCGTTTTGGATGGTAGTTCACAATAGTGAAGCCTGCAGAAGAATACCTCGTAAAATCGCATTTGAGATTCATGTATCAACTATGATGTCAGTAGGAATCCGTCATTGAGGTGGGTATTGGGCTTACAGGCCTAGGAATCAGGGAGGAGGAGGGAAAGGTTGGTACGTCAGCGCGGCACCTGTAAGCCAAGCGCATCTAGGAGGCATGGGAGTGAACGCGTCTTCGCAGCGGTGCAATTAGCACAGGAAGAAAGAGCCCAGGATGGGAGAACAAGCGAAGGTGCCACTGCAAAAAAGTTGGAATAATAATAGAAAAGGACGCGTCTGATGGGTTTGCTGCTGTTTGTTCCTATTCGCGTTAAATCACGCGTTGCGATCGCGATGGTGCATAATGCTAATCGAAGCACGTTGGAAGCACGTTCCAAGCAACCTACCAAAGTTCTTTCACCGAAATTCAAGATTCAAGCCCTCAGTTAACTTTGAAGTTACTGGCTGTTCCTGGAACCTCATATGCCAGTATCGCTCTCACAGATGCCAGAGTGACCACATGTTTTTTTCCAATGCCAGTGCCCCCTTGCATCCATCCCGATACTCTCGAGGTCTGGCCGATCGACGCCGAGCACATCGATGCCCTACCTGACCCTTTCGCTGGCTACGCGCTCCATGCCATATCCGACAGTTTCATCGATATAGTTACAAGCGTGAACGTTGGCCATATCTCGACCAAATCTCGACAATCTCATTCGGGCCGCAGCACTCCTTCAACTAAGTGGTGAAATGAGCTTGGGTGACTCGTGAGTGCAACATCATTCTGATCGCCCATTTGATGACAGGGTTTGACTTGAATGGTGAAATTGAAAAGTCGAGGAGTGAAGGTTCACGTCAATCCTGAGCATCAGGAAAACATTCAGTGTAACGGTAGTCTCCCAAGACTTAATGATTGAAGCGGGCGCTGCGATACTGGAACTCAAAGTATACATCATGTCAATTTTGCGTTTCGCACCATTTAAATAGTATAAAATGCGTTTTATTAAACGAGGGTTATGCAGATAACATTTGCAGGATTAAAGGGCGAGCATGTTTACTTCGCCGTTGAAGTTCCAGTAAGCGGGAAGGGTATGTAGCGGTGGTTATAGTCATGAGGATGTGGGTGGAGAACATTGATAACAGAAAGAGAACATTGATACAGAAGAGAAGAATTCAAGTTGAAAAAAAAAGAATAAAAAGAAAGAGGAAGTGATATCGTAGGGAGGAAGATCAAAGATCGGAATCAACAGCGTCCACAACATACAACACCTGTTGAGGGCGGACGAACAACCCCCTGGACTCGGTTCCCGACATTTCAGAAACCGCAGGGCTGACGCTCCTCATTCGCTTCATTCTCTCCGAAGAGATACTGAGCTGATCTCCCTCCCGCTTCAACACGCCCTTCTCGCCTCTACCCCAAACAGCACCGCCGACACTCCCAGCATCGATTCTCCTTCTCCTCGCCATGCGATCGTCGCCATACTCGGAGCCATCTGGCATACCCCCAATCGCGAAATACCGAACCCCTCCCCATGAACCATCATTCCACTGTCGATCATCCGCTGGCTTCTCGCCTTCCCGATCTCCCCAGTTGCTGTCTCCGATTGGGATGGGCACCTCGACGCCGACCCAGGGTCCTGTTTCGCCTAGCACCTCACCAATGTAACGCGCGTACGCCTTGAATCGCTTCCTCTTGGACGAAATAATGCATGGAATACCAATCTCCAGAGTCGAACCTTGCGGAACATCGTTGGCGAGGACCTCGTCGATAGAGCGGGGCTGCGCCGCCGACGGAACTACTGGAGGTGGTAGTTGGGCCTGTATCACGGGTTGTTGTTGCTGGAGAGGGTGGCGCATAGACTGTTGGGAAGATTTGGATGCGGGTTCAGAGGGCTTCGTGATCTTGATGGTATCCGTCGATTTTTTCCGCTTCAATGTAGCCACGCTCGAGGTCGACGCTGAGCTGCTTGTCTTCTTGTGTTCGTGGTTGACAAAAGTTGAATTTGCTTCGGGGCGGAGCTTGGGGCGAATGGTGATTACACTGGAGGTGTTCGAGACCGGTGGTTCTGCGACCGGCGCAGAAACAGGAACAGTGGAAGTTTCGACAGGAATCGGTGGTGGAGGTACTGGGGTTTTGTTTTCCTTTTCCGACTCTGCCTCAATCGGTTTGACGTTCGAGGCGGGTAAAGGTTGAACTGGCGGCTCCGCTGGAGGTGGGGTAGATTCCATCGACTTGGTCTCGTCAATGGGCTTCCGTCCTAAAGTGCCAACTATGACGACTTTTTTCGGAGTGGAAGATACCGTCGACGCAGTTGAATGAGTCGACACAGGCCTGCTCTTTGCCGCAGGGGCCGTTGCTGCACTGGCTGGACTCAACTTCATAGGGTCAGCAGTTGGGATAGGAGGAGCAACGCGTTTGACGGGTGTCGCCCTCGTTATCGATCGTATGCTCCCGGCATTACTCGCAACCGAGCTAACAGAAGCACCGGAAATCCTCCTCGTACGTTCGTTGACTGGCGATCCTGTGTTCGATCTGCCACCTCCCGTGCGAACACTCGCAGTAGACGTTGTGGACGTTCGACGAGTACGAGCAGTCGGTGTGGAGGCGGTCGAAGCATTGGTACTGGCTGTACGGTATGAGCTCGTGTTGTCCGTCGCAGTGGAGGCAGTGGATATCGGACGAACAGCACCGCCAGAAATGGATCTTGTGGAAACGCGAGAAGTAGGGCGTGATGTTGTCGATGTCCCAACTTTCCCAGTTTTGTTCGTAGAAATAGTCAAACGCGAACGTGCAGTCGAATGTGTACTACCGCGGGAGCTGGGTCGCGAGGAAGAGGTGAAGCTGGCTGAGGATGGCGATATGCGGATTGACGAGGATGTGGTCGTGGATTTGCGAACTGGAGTTTGGGATTTCACGCTCGAAGTAGTATGTTTGGCACTGGACCCTGTCCTCGTGCTAGCGCGCGAGGTAACGCTCGCAAGTGATGCCCTCGTGATCAAGGTCTTCTTCAGAGGCGGAGGTGGTGTTTGATATATCGAATCTCCTTCGTCGTCGTCCATTCTATCTTCTTCGACCTGTTCCTCGCTGTCGCCTACGCTGGGTTCGATGATAGAAGGTTGTTGTGGAGGAGACGGCGTTCGAGATTCTCGCGAGATGATGGAAGATGACGAAGGTGTTAATTTTGAGTCTGGCCGGTCCTTCATTTCAATTGGCCTACCCGCTCGCACATTGTTCGCGATCCGCCTAGCCGGCGACATCCCTGTGGGGTTAGCATGGCGAGAGGCGGAGACAGTGCTGGTACTGGCCGCCGAAGACACAGATGTGGTGCTGCGAGCGACAGAACGAACAGAATTTGCAGAGGAACCGGGGGAATTGTTGTCACGAATAGAAGGTCTGGTGTGCACACTACGGCTGAGCACGCTAACGCGCATACTGCTTGCCATATCGCTGTCAGCATCAACCTTGGAAGTGTGAGGATGGTTGGAAATCGGCCTAAGGAGAAGACCTGTTTGACGTCTTTTTGGCGATGAATAGGATGGCGGACTGAGGAGATCGTCGGTAGGCACTTCGATATCTAGAGTTCAAGGTCACTAACAGGAATTTAGAGAGAGAATTGCAACTTACGATCGCTAATTTCCTTCAATGCCCACCCTTCCAAAGAGTCAAAGCCCTTTTCCTGACGAATTACCAGCCAGTGTTTGCCTATCCACTTGAGGAGCTCAAGTCGGGCTTCCTCCACCTGTACACGAACATGAGAGGTTGCTGGGAGAAGAGGAGCGTTGATCTCGGTTGGATGAGGGCGGAGGAGGATGGACGATACAAGAGTCTGGAGGGACATTTTTTTTTTTAACACGAGAAGGAAGGAAATAATAAAAGCATACCTGGTAAAGCGAAGGGGCGTTGGGTTCTTTGACGCCTCGCAGAATAGCAGCCATAGCCCACTCAACTCTCTCGCCGTCTTCGAAGCGGACACCATCACTCTCCATAATCCCCATCCACTCGTCACTGGAGAAACACTGCTCTGATTCCGCGCACAAAATCTCATCGACGCCTTTGCGCCCGGCAAAAATCATATCCCGAACGATGTCTGACCACGGTTCGATGGAGTTGGCCAATTTAACGAGCGCGTGTTCCGCCGCAAAGAGAAGTGGAAATGCATTCAAGGGGGTGGTGCGCTTTCCTACGCCCTTGAGGATCGATTCACGGATTTTCTGGGGAAGGCTGGCGAATTCCTGCGTGCACCAACCCTCGCCGAAGAGCCCAACTAAAGCACGACGGGCACCTCGATCGAGGGAAACGTTCTTGACGTCATCTTCAAGCGCAAATTCAAGGACACGTGGGGCACGACGTGCACACTGGCGACACCGACATCCACCGGTGCCCCATTTTCCTCCGGTGAGACGTTCGTATTCGGCGAAGGAGATAAAGGCATGGAAAAGACCGTGCAGCATTTCTTGCACGATACGGGCTTGAATCTCGTCGTGGAGAGTTGTGAGGGAAAGATAGAGAGCTGAGCGAAGGATTGCGAAGGCGGTGGAAAGATCGTAAGTTCTGTGGGAGAAGATAAGAGTGCCGGTGTAGATGAAGCCCAAGGTAAAATGCAGCGATGCAGGAGTAAAGGGGGGCGATGGAAGAGTAAGCATCGGAGGTTCGCCGGCATCGGTTGCTGCGTATTTCGGGGAAGGCCAAGAAATAAGGGCGGTATGAAAATAGGATGATCGAGAAACAAGGATAAAACGGTGCGAGGAAAAGATGGCGGTGGTGCTTTCGTGGTTTCCTCCAAAGTTGCCTGTCAGGGCGATGCGCACGTCCGAGTAAAGCCTCGATCTCCACATGAAAACCAAATCCTTTCGAAGTTTATCGATTCGTAAGGCTTCCGGGTCCTCGAGTTCCCCTTGGGGATGCTCGCGTGATTCTGAGGAATCGAAGAGAAATTCGAAGGCCTCGCCGAACCCTTTGCCCGTGTAGAGATATTCGAGTTCATTGGAAAAAAGAGCGGGGTTGATGGAAGTGCTGATGCGAAGAAGGGTTGTCGGACCCACTGGCGCAACCGTCGTGGACGGAGAACCTGCCCGAAAGGTGCCTTCTAGACTGAGCGAAAGAGCGGATTCTCCAAGAAAATTAGGCGACGAAGAATATGGGGTAGGCGAGCTGGCGCCATTTGGTCGAACTGAGAAATAACGATTTTGGAAACTTGGTGGTGCCCGTGCATACACAATAGCTGCAGCGAAATTAGAACAAAAAAGAAAAAAAAAAATTGGACCAAGGCACCTTTGTGGCCCCAAACATCCTCAAACCCCTTTGATTCACCCTCTCCGTCACCGACAAGCTCCCAAACCACGTCAGGGAAACGATCTTTCGCGTGATGGAACAAGGATTCAAGGTGTTCTTGCCAGGTGCAGGTCGAGTTTTTGGTAGCCTCCTGGAGACCTGGTGGCGGCGGGGTGGTGAGGACAATAACCCCAGATTGCGCCATCGCAGGCACTCGGTATAATGAGTGATGAAGGAGTTGAAGGAACAGGGACACTGTCCAACGGACACGAGGCGAATCTTACTTGGGTTAGGGTTAGCTTCTTCCCACAATGACTGGCCAAACTGCCTAATTCCGTCCGATCGTTTCGTTCATTCCCCTGACGAGGACGTCATTATCCAGATAGTGGTGTCAAAGTTCGGTTCTGAACTTCGGTTCGAACCTGAACCACCCTGAACTGAACCCAAAGTTCGGTTCAAAGTTCAGCAAAATGGCTGAACCGAAACAAAAGTCCAGTTCAGAGTTCAGGCAATGAGGCAAGGGTTCGAACCTGAACCGAACTTTGAACCGCAGCATAGAAAAATTCTCCCAAAATTCAAGAAATCTTTTTATTTTCGGTACTGACTATCTAATTGATGGCAATGTGATGTTATTTGTTACTAATTGGAAGGCAAGGCACTGCCAGAATGGGTATTCAGGCCTATATTCAGGCCTTACCAACAGGGATTACATAATATTTGGTTGTTGTGAGTACCTCCACAATAGGCATCAATGTTCCGTGATGAGGGAGCCCGCAGGGCAAACTCATCATAGGATAAGATAAGATAGCTAAAATCCTTGCTCGTACGACTTGTATATATACACTCGCAAATAGAACCCTTTGAATCTTCAAGCGGCGTCTCTTCCTTCCCTCGCCGCTCTCGATTTTCCATCGCAGTGAGGATTTCTCCCCATTCACACCTTTCATATAGCATTTTTTCGCTCCCACCCACCTACTCCCAGTGTTTGGTACAGCCACTTGGCATCCGGTTCGGTCCGCCCATCTGGCTACCCAAGCGCTCAGGCCCTCTGGCGGCTTGACTTTCCCATTCTCCGACGCGTTTCCCTTCGAGTTGCGTCATTTTGGAGTCCCCTTTGGAAAGTCACGTGATCCCAACTTTTGGATCCTTTTTGGCCAATTTTTGGCCCACCGCCAGAGCCCTCCGCACACCACGCTATTCGTACCCACCCGAATAGCTTGTTCATCATCACCATTCCCTTCTCATCCTTTCATCTCTCCTTTAAGCAAAGGGAAAAGCAGATATATCTTATCATCATCTCACGACGAAGAACACTTTCTGTGAAGCTTTGATCATGCTTCAAACTTAGCAATGTAGATATGTAGATAATGTAGTAAATAAAAACCTTTTGAGTAGAAATTCCTTGGTAATAATTTTGAATGGTTCGAACCGAGTTCAAACTGAACTGAACCTGAACTGCAAGTTCAGTTCAAAGTTCAGAGAATTGTCTGAACCGAACCAAAAGTCCAGTTCAAGGTTCAGGCAAAGAGGGTGCTGAACCGGACTGAACCGAACTTTGACACCACTATATCCAGAGTACTGGGTAGCATACCAGCGCGAATATCCGGAATCTGGGATGCTTGGTCGGTAAACCCTCTTTTTCGCGTTCTTCTCAATTCAAAGCTGTGTTACTGCGCGGCTGACGACAATTTCATCTTCAGGTATTCCAGTTTTTTACTGGAAAATGGCCACGGAGCGGGCCCATGGAGTGAGGCTATCTTGCCATATGAGCACTTTGAACTCCCGGAGGTGAGTTTTCAGAGAGGGGTTGATAGAAAGGTCGAGAGCATCCGGGATCTGGAGCATGCCCAGGTGGAATGCCTATCGTATTTTGGCGAATCCATCTTGTATCGCGTTCCTGAACATCTTTCAAAGGTTCACGAGGCGATATAATGTTCGTTATCAGAATGCGGAAGTTCTCGGATGTCGCGGAGAATGTCGCGGAGAAATGTGCTCATATCACATGTCGCGGAAGCTCCCCGCATACAAGTCTAGCTTCCGCCTTCTTTGATTATGCCCACCCACACCAGCGATGAATTTAGACCTTCATCATTGCCAGTCTCCCTCCGAAACCATTCTCACCACTTACACATTCCCGGCTTGAGTAGTTCTGGGTACAGTTCTCAAGTTTCCGATCCCTCGGAAACCTTGAATGAGCCCGCAAAGAACCATGTACAACGCGGGAGCCAACCCAAACCCGGGCTGCATATTGAAGCACGACGGCCAGCTTCGTTTTTTGTTGGATTCGATCCCACACCCCTTCCAACGGAGGTGACACCGCTTCTAAACCCAGGCTATCCAGAATCGAACGCAGAAACGCGCGAGCACTTGAAAAAAGCCCAAACAAGTCGGGCGATGATGTTCGGAGATGAATTAAAAATCCTGCTGCAATATACCGGTCCGATATTTGGGTACGTCGTACGACACGCTGCCTACTGCGCAAATCTGTTCATTTCCGTTCGCGTCAGCACACATATTTCCGAGTATGCGTTGGTTATTATCCCAGTCATTTGCATCGGACACTATTCGGCAACAGGGCTGGCAGCGATTACGCTTGCTTCAATGTTTGCGATGATTACAGGGTTCTCCATCGTAAAGGGTTTTATCAGTGCCTTGGATACGGTTCTTCCCTCTATATGGACGTCTGCCCACCCCGAGCTGGCTTCTCTGTGGACCCAACGGATAGGTGAGTGATTTATGCAAAAACTCGAGAATCTGGTGTCTCAAGGATGTTTTATCGACCAGGCATTGTCATGGTCGCCTCGTTAATCGTACGTTTCGCTTTGTCTCCACCACGCTATCTAGATTGACTCCTCCCTTAGCCCGTATTTGTTCTTTGGTTCAACGCCGAACCGGTCTTCTCCCTGCTGGGACAAGACCCAGAGATTTCACGCCTTGCATCGTTATACCTTCGATGGATTTCTCTCGGGCTCCCAGGTAGCCTCAATAATTTTTCACGCCCTGTCTTGAACTTATGATATTTCAGCGTACACGTTTAATTTCATCAGCAGGTAGGTCATTATTACAATCATAAAATACTCGTATATTGAGTCCTTATTCACAGACGATACTATAAGTCTCAAGGTTTCAACTGCACCAAGTTTCGCATGATATCCACTAATCACTCATCTCGCAGGCCAGTTCTCTGTTCCTACTAAAATTACATGCATTGTTGCGCCCATGAATGCTCTTCTCGCTTACCTATTAGGTAAGAGGCCCATAACAACTTTATGGAGCCAACATTCAATCCCGATAGTGTTGGCACCCACGCCTCTGAAAATAGGCTTTGTAGGCGCACCGATAGCAACTGCCTTGTCGCTCAACACGATATCTGTTCTTTTCCTTATTCACGGTGCCCGTGTTCAACCTCCTCAGATATGGCACCCCCTTTCTTGGGGGAGTTTCAACAATCTCCGCGTCCTTTTTCACCTTGGATTGTGCGGCGTAGGACAAATCGGTTTACGGCTTTGGGCCTGGGAGCTGCTCACTCTTGCTTCGTCTTTGTGAGTGCTACAATTCCTCGGATACAGTGTTGTTTGTGCGATGCTTACCTTCCGTTGCAGCCTAGGGCCTGTTTCGCTCGCAAGTCAATCTATATTAGTAATCTCTGCTGCTACTGTGTTTCGAGTACCCTTTTGTCTTGGAATTGCCACTTCCGTTCGGTAAGTTCCCGCCACCCTCCTTATGCGGATTTCATCTTATTCGAATGTTTCAGGATCGGAAATCTCCTTGGTCAAAAAGACGCCCAGCGCGCTGAAATCGCCGCCCACACAGCTTTAGCGCTCGTGATCGTGATGTCTGCTTTCACTGGGTTTGTTCCCATTTTCTTGTGACCAAAATATCAAAAGCTAACTCGTATCTTGCAGTATATTCGTGATGATATTCGCGAAGTATTGGGCGTATCTCTTTAATCGCAATCCAGGTTAGTTAGTACTCTATTTTAGAGTTAGTCGCTCACTTACCTCTGCGGTAGAAATCATATCTACCGTCACGAAAATTATGCCGCTTATTTCACTTTTCCAGATTTTTCATGGCACATCCGCCGTAACCGGCGCCATTGCACGCGCTCGGGGAAAACAGGTTCGTTTGAAAAATTCTCCCTCGAGTGTATATCACTGATATTCCTGCGCGGTTTCCTCAAGATTACAGGGGCCCTAGTTAACTTAGGCGCCTATTATATTATGGGCAAGCGGTTCACCATATTGAACCAATTTGCTTCTGATCTATCCATTCGTTAGGATTTCCCGTTGGGATATATTTAGCCTTTTCACTTGACTTCGGCCTCTACGGCCTGTGGATAGGGATGACCTTATCCTTGTGCTACTGCGCTTCGATCGGCTTGTATCTGTGTCTCCGAGTGGACTGGGATTCTGAGGTACAGAAGGTGATGAAGAGGCTCCAGTCAGATAGAATTTACTGTGATTCTGCAGATCCTTCCGCTAGCGAATAAATTGAAACGTTTCGAATTCCACGTTTTATGGGCAAAGACAAGCCCTAAAAACATCAAGTAGTTTTACGCATAGAATTTCTGTCTGTGTTCGTTTAATATATCCTCTAGTTCACGCCCTCATGTCAATTCCCATCTAGCCTTCAAAGTGGACAACACTGCCATCATCATAAAAAATATAATTTTAGCTCCCCGTGGCCCACCGTTGTGTCATTTGAGGTCCTTGACGGCAGATATCCTGATCTAAATGCGACGCTAAAGTATCGCTGAATAGAATAGAGTGTTCACATTGGAGGATCAATACTATTAGTGGTTATACGACGGGGAGAGGAGGAGGGGGAGGAGGCGAGGCATTTGGAATTATTGGGAAGTATGGGTTCGGTGACGAAATCTCTGAACGCCTATGTATGTTGTATGGCGAAATTACATCGGAAAAGGAAGCCGGAGGTGTGAGCGATGTCGGGGGACTCGAAATCGGGAGCTCTAAGTTGATGTTGTTACAGTGGTACCCGGGTTATTCACGACGGAGGCGTCGAGGAAAAAGGTCATCCATCGGTCAGACGACAATTGCACCTACGAAGGAATTGAATCGATAGCAATAAAGCCCCTCGCAAACGCTACACGTGCTACAGGAGTGCCAGAATTGTTATCCTCAATTACCCACCATGGTCCCGCGTCGTTGGGATTTGCAGATACTTATCCTGATCGAATAAATCCCATTAAAACCATAGTAAGATGCAGCTGAGTTTTAACTTGTAATGAGAGAAGGTGACTGACTTCCACCACCCAGCGCCGAATACAGAACCCGTCATATACCATGGGATTGGGGTGGCGACAGCTAGTGTCCCATTCTGTTCTGCAGCAGCAGAGCGCCCGATGTACGTCTGGAACTGAATGTTGGGCAGCGTTCGAGCAGTGGCGTCTAATTTTGCGCTGGTCATGACTTGCCACTGTTGTCTCTGTGAACCCGGGGATAATAAATCAACGGTGGGTGCCGAATTTTGGTCAAACGTAAGGTAGTACTGTATTTTGTCGGGTTGGAAGTGCACGTAGTAGACCCCTGTGGGCGAAGGGAGCGCCATTTGATGAAACCCCAGCGACTGAAGATAATGATGTGGAAGGCAGAGGCAAAGGACCTAGTATATAGGCAGTAAACATTCAATTATCACGGACATAAAAACATTATCCGCATACGGAGGGTGAATGCGATAATCGAGTCCAACAAGGTCAGCTGCGTAAATCATCCTTTACTGCAGATTGAGCCGTGACAGAACTCTGAAAGTGAATACCAAAGTTGGTTTAAACATAAATAGAAAATACTTAAAGGGATAGAGTACATGGAATCCCAAAGCAGGTAGTTGAACGAGGGTATAAATAAGTGAAACGACATTCAATATGTGCAACAAACTTCAACGGTTCGAGAGCGCTGATAAGATTAATGAATGCTGTGCGTTCGAATGCCTGCTTAATCGGCAGCGGATCTGGATAATTATTACCCTGGTGGAATGTTCGATGAATGGATTATATGCGAGAAGACTTGACTATATTCAGGGGGCAATGTAGCTCCAAGATCAGCTGGAAGAGGCCCGGCGTCTTGCTCCCGCCGTACCTGAGTTGAACTTGGTGGTTGTGACGTTGATCCCGAAGACACTTCCGATGGCAAGGGGTTAGGAAAATAACCCTGCGCCCCTTTTCTGGGTCGGGGGGCATATCCGTACCTTCCTGGGTATTGTGCGTTCGTGGAAGGGATTATGATAGAGTTCTGAGTCGGCGGGGTTGCGGTTGTCGATATTGAGGAGAATAACGGTGGGGGAAGGGAGGATGTTTGTGGTGGAGGTATAAAGACAGACGAAGGACCCAAGTTCCCAGTGGGCGCCTTTCGTCTTTGTTTTAAACGAAACCAGAAAAGAAATAGAAGGACGAAGACGAGCACAAATCCACCGCCTAGAGCACCTCCCACGATGGCGCCGATTGAAGGTGAATGAGATGATGAGGATTGGCTGGGAGAGGATGAAGAATCGGCTGATAGCGGAGGCGTAGAGACAGAGGATGATGGAGATGATGAACCCGAGCTTGCTACTGAAGAAGCGACCGAGGCGATGGATGTCATGGTTGAGCTCGAGTCAGAGGATGTTGTTACCGAGGTATCGGCTACCTCCAAGTCTATTCCGTCTATCGTGAGCTGTGAATTCCCACCGGGAATGACTGAGGTGTCGTTCTCATTTCTAATAATTATTTCGTGGATTCCGGGAGTTTTGAAACGCATCGAATATAATACTATCTGCGCAATGTAAGTTTGGTCGTAAAAAGTGGTTAGCACACCTACAGGAGGATTTTTTCCGTCATCTGTTTGATTGACAGCGTCTATGGGGAGGAAGTTCGGATTCAGGGGATCGCAATCGATACATATCCCATACAAGCCTCCGCAACATCGTGGAATGCCATAGTAATAAAAGGCAATTGCTGGGACTGAGGTGTGCGCATAGTAGTAAGTTGTGATATCTCAGCTTTCTACGATGTAGCTGACGTACTCGGAAATGCCTAAGGAGAAGTATCAGAACCCAGTCGAAACGGAAAGGAGCTCGGCGTACAAAGGTTACTCTTGCGTTCAGATCCTTGGTGGAAGACAACGTCCCAGTTTCTCCTACATTACTGGCGTTGTAGGAACCCCCCAAGACCCAGTCTCCTTCATACTTTAGATGGGTCGTGTCGCGGTCATCGAAGGTCTGGTTTAGAAAGCTCGACATATGGCAAAACGAGGAGCCGAGTCCGAGAAGAGAGAGAATAAGGCTTGTGGGAAGAAAATTGCTGGAATCCGTATTCCCGCATCAACTCAGGCTAAATATACATACTTACGTAGCAGATAACGTTACATAGCTACTTGTTGTCAATGTGGTTGGGGAGGAGATAATTAAACACCAGGTATTGAGAAGCTTGAACTTGTTGGGGTTTTCAGACTTCGATTTAGCTTTTAAATAATTCTTGAGAGTCTAGTTGCTGACCGAATCAGCGATATTATTGTCCTACATAATGGGTCGTTCTAAATATATCCTCCAGGCACATTGGCATCAGAGACGTGTCAGTTACTCACACGGCGGGTATGGAGGAGATCTTGTAACTCAGCTGTGCGCGAGGGAGGGCGAGGAGGAATGCGCACTTGGGCCGCTCAGTGTACTTATGTATGTATTTCTGGAGGTCACGCACACGGTGCAGGCAGAAGCGAGCGGGAGGGTCGACGAGCCTTCGGATTGAGTTTGGAGCGATCCTGGACCAACTTCCTCAGCGTGATCTCAATCCCCCAGCGCCGCGAATAGCACAGACATAGGTGGTTCGCTTCCTCCCCCCTCCCTCTGTTGATGTAACCCCAAGTCAGCTATGGTATCAGGTATGATATTATCCGATACATACAAATACTGGCCTGGACTGCCAGTGATGTTACCACATCTACCTTGCATCTACCACGCAACGAACTCGAACACCTCATGACCCTCAAAAGCCCTGTTCCTTTCTCCAAATACGGGGGGGATAGTTCCTTCTTCCTCAACTCGTCGAGATCGTCTCCAGAAGCCTCATTCCAGACAGCAATGACATTCATGTTGATGCTATCGTTCATTGTGTGTGCTCCGCAAATTGGATGTTCCCTTCTGTCTACGTAGTCCAGAATCTTGAATACGACTCCCAGGCTGTCGATTCTGCCGTCTTCGGAATTCGCAGAATTTAAGAAAAGCATGATCTTCGCCCGGTCAACGTCACAACCCTTGACATACATAAGTAGGTCGAAGCGGAGGAAGCATGAATGGAGTCTGAGTAAGCTCCCAAATTGATGACAGATTGGTATGGTGGTGGTATGGCATCCGGGGTCCTTTCGCATACACTACAGGTGGGTACACCTTCAATACTGGAAGGGGTTAATCCTGCAAGGCGCAGAATCGTTGTATGCATCATTAAAATTTCCATACGACAGAATTTGGGCCGAACGTTTGCAGAATGTAAGCACATTTTTTAAGTAAGTTCTGCTTCTCGGCGAAATGTGGCGGCTTTTTCCAAGTTCAGGTGGAATACTTGGTATTGTTGGAAAATGGAATAGCGATGATTGACTTTAGATTCACTATCTCTGTAGTCCCTCCTAGATAGACATCGATATATGTGATGTGCAGATCAGATGTGGAGTGCAGTATTTGAGGAGGGAGCTAAAGCCCCTTGAGTAGTGTGTTGGAATTCCGGAGGCAATATCGAGCACACCGCATGACGGGTTCCGATGCGCGCTTCGGAACAGTATACCATTCTTCAATTACTTATCAAGCGGGTACCTTTTCTTATTCTCCGAGCCTCGGATATATTCAATTATGCTGTATATATGTAGTATCTAAACGAGTCGAAGCCCTCGCGCGTTTGCGAGGGTCCCTGCTCTCACCCGAGTGAACGATAGTGACACGTTCATTTCAACATAGTGAACGGTGACGATATCATTAGCGGAGATTGGGAAGAGTTGAAGGTTGGGAGAATTAAGGGGCAACCCGTCAAGTGGTTTAAACGACTAGGTGGTTTTTTTAAAAAGGTGTGGGTCGAATAGGGTAAATATACGTAGTTGTCAAGGTTTGTCGGAATAGCGAATCCTTAAATAATGTCCTCATGCGGACTTACATAGTGTGTTTTCATTCTCTTTCATATATTTTTTTCCGAGCCTCCGAGCCGTGTTCTCCGGTGAGAAGAAGGCGCTGTTTTCATTCATTGTCTCAATATGCTTACTCAACAGCTAACGAGGTCGCTACGCTTGCCACAACATTCCAATTCCAATTCATTCGCCACCTCAGTCTTTCACCACCGCGGGTGATAGTAGCTGTTACTTGACTTACATTTCATTTCAACACTGTGTATTCATATTCATAGTAGTATCAGCTCGTAACTTTGCCATTCGCTATAGGTAACACACCAGTCTTTCACCACCACAGGTGATACCTAAGTTTTGCTATTCGACGTTCAAAGTTACAGCGTCTCACAAGATTCACAACGGGTAAGTATTCAAGTTGAAGATGAGTTAGCCGGTCCTTATACCGCTTTCTAGAGATTAATCATTGAGTTATTCGAGATTAGATATGACATTCAATTCTGTACTTTGATGAGGTCAGATGCTCTCTCCGCAAGGAGATACACTGGGCCTTGTGTGTGGGAGCTCGGGACGAAGGGCTATAAGACAAAGTAAATCTTTTTTTCCAATGTCTAATTCCATGAAACTTACGAAAACGGATGCATCTACGATTCTAAGTCCATCGGCACCTTTCACAAGGAGGTCTTGATCCACGACTCCAGGTTTCGAGTGGGAGGACATTGTGGCAGTACCAACAGGATGAAATGCCGTGCCGGTAAGTCCCCGTACATATTCGTCGATGTCTGAGTCAGACGTCGCAGAGAGAGGACCAAAAGGTGAAAGAACATAATCGGCCCACGCAGGGGCCGCAATAAATCGCTTGATGGCCCGCACGCACTCTCGCATAGCAACAATATCGAACTCGGTGGTAAGGAACTGGGGGTCGATGAGAGGCTTGTCGAAAGGATCGTTGGAATTTAATTTGATTGTTCCACCTGAATTATGTGGCAGAAGAATCAATACACAATTCAGAGGATCGCTTGAGCAACCTACGTGATGTCGGACTAAGCAGGATAGTGAGTAGACTCATGAAAGTTCCTGTAGGAGGTAGAGCAATTCCGGGATTCACCCAAAAATCCTATCGGCAATGTAAGTACCATCCAAAGTACAGCTCTGACCATATGAAGGGTGCTTACTGCGGGAAGCATTTCCCAGTGAGGAGACTTCCTACCACTGGCAGGATCGGCAACAGTCTTGACAGCCGGCGAGTCAGTTGGGAATCTTGCGAAGCCGAACGCATTCCCGCCAAGGGTTGCAACTATTCCTGTCTTATTCACAGTCCATTCATCGATCGCTGCTCCAAGAAGGCTTGAATCTCTCAAAAGAGTATCCAGGCTGTCCTTGACATTAAATATATTAGGCAAAGAAGGGTGGTCGATCAGATTGGCTCCAACGGCTGGGTTGTCAATGACGACAGGAATATTCAACGCCTTGAGGTCGTCTGCGCTTCCAATACCAGATAATTGAAGTATTTGAGTCGTCCCAATCGTCCCAGCAGCAAGGATGACTTCTTTGCGTGCATTCACGGTCTTCGGGGAACCAGCTGCCAGTGGGGAGATCGTCATTTAAGATTCCGAAAGTAATGAATCGCATACCAGGCGAATTGCTAAACTGGACACTGCGGAAAGACTTGAGGGCACCCTTCGTGCCAGATTGTAGAAGCTTTAAGACTGTCGCATTGATCAACACCGTGAGATTTGGGCGGCTGTTCGCATGAGCAAGGTAACTAGTGGACGAGCTACTCCTGATGCCTCCTCCAATAGAAGCTTGGATGAACCCAATTCCGAGCAGACTGTGGTCACCGCCGCTCATATCCTCATTGTACGGAAATTCGGACAGCTCCCCAGTTGTCGCCATAATGCGTGTGTCGATTGTTTGGTTGTACCCCGAAAGGCTGACAGAGGTCTCGCCGTTGAAACCATGCAAAGATGGAATAAATTGACCAGAGGTATTGTGCCCGTCAACTGGGGGTACGAATTTCTCGTGCTATAAATACAGGCCTTGTTAGTATAACAGGGGTTATAGCAGCACTCGAGACGAACTACCTTCTGGATATATTTTTTAACATTTTTCCAGGCCCACCCAGGGTCGCCTGTTGCTTCAGCATATCTATCCCAGTCCTCGTTTGAACCATATTGGTGGACCATAATGTCTGCAGAAATAATGTGACTTCAACTCAACCTTGGGCTTCGATTGCGCGCGGCACTCACTGACGCTGCTGGAGCCTCCCAGAAGTCTGCCGCGGGGATAGGGAAACGTTCGACCATTCAAACCCTTCTGGGGTACGACCGTATAGTTCCAATCATACGGTGTATCTAAGGACGCCATCTTAGAGATAAACGGAGTGCATGGCATAACAGATTGACGTACTGGGCGTTAAAGTTGGTCCCAGGAAAGGCGCCATACTAGCGAGAATACCTTGATCACTGGGGCATGACATAGTCAGAATAGTAGAATTATAATCGCATTGTTGACCCACTTACCTTACGCCAGCTTCCAAAACTAGCACAGTAGTGTTTCTATCTTCCGTTAACCGATTCGCGATGACAAGTCCAGCGGTCCCGGCTTGTATGTAAAGTATATACTATGTTAAATCCCTGTGTATCCAACCGTGGTGACACACCTCCAATTATAATGTAGTCATAAGTGACCCCCGTGAGTTGGGAAGCTTGAGTGATAGTTGCGCCCAAAGAAGGGGTGACGAGGGAGGTAGAGAGGACAGCTGTGAGCAGGATTTGGGGAAGCATCTCTGTGAGGGGGTCAATGTCATTTGAACGAGCTTTATAACTATTCCGATGCTGCGTCCTGTGGGCTTCATTCTGCTCAAAGGCATTGGTAGCCTAACAGGATTCCTTCAAGGAGATCGTGTGCGCCCGTCACTTTGCATCAGCAAATCCTGATGACAGGGTACCCCCGCTCTGTAGCACTAGCACGTGATCAAAGTGCTACAGAAACGCTATAGAGTG
>Ga0307513_10003575_pt1 | contig 21017 bp, 14 predicted proteins | sample 15_EM_MG_FD_202174 | JGI IMG/M metagenome (GOLD analysis project Ga0307513, IMG submission 202174) | Populus trichocarpa ectomycorrhiza microbial communities from riparian zone in the Pacific Northwest, United States - 15_EM | ecosystem: Host-associated > Plants > Roots > Unclassified | place...
CGTACGTCATCGAGCCGGCGGCCGGTGTCGGCCGCGCGATGCTCGCCTTCCTGCTCGACGCGTACATCGAGGACGAGGCGCCCAACGCCAAGGGCAAGATGGAGAAGCGGACGGTGCTGCGTCTTGACCCGCGCCTGGCGCCGGTCAAGGTGGCGGTGCTTCCGCTGTCGCGTAACCCGGAGTTGTCGCCGAAGGCGAAGGGTCTTGCTGCGGCGCTTCGTCAGAACTGGAACATCGAGTTCGATGACGCGGGGGCCATTGGTCGGCGTTACCGGCGTCAGGACGAGATCGGTACGCCGTTCTGTGTGACGGTGGACTTTGACACGCTCGACGACAATGCGGTGACTGTTCGTGAGCGGGACACCATGAAGCAGGAGCGGGTTTCGTTGGACCAGATCGAGGGGTACCTGGCTCAGCGGCTTATCGGCTGCTAGGGGTTCGTTGGGTTCGTTGTCGGCTGCGGGTCCGGTGGGGGCTGGTCGCGCAGTTCCCCGCGCCCCTAAAAACGGGCGCGGCAGCTGGCCGGGATCCTGAGAAACCCCGGTTTCGTTACCGTCGTAACAGACGTAACGAAACCGGGGTTTCGCCCATCCGGGACACATGGGGCTCCGAAGGACAGGTCGTACGCGGCTCGCAGGGTGCGGGCGGCGTAGACCTCTCGGGGGCACCATGCGTAAGCAGGCAGTGATCGGCGTTGCCACGATGGCTCTGGCGATCGGAGTGGTCGGGTGTGAGGCCGCGGATGAGGCGGCCTCGTCGTCCGCCGTCGGTGTTCAGTCCGCCGGAGTGAGCGGACAGGCAACGGGTGGGCGGCTCAAAGCCGTTGGGCTCACCGCCGACCAGCGGCTCGTGACCTTCCGGGTCGACCGGCCCGGGCGGGCCGTTCCGCTCGGCAAGGTGGACGGGCTGCACGGCGACACCCGGCTCATCGGCATCGACTACCGCGTCCAGAACAACAAGCTGTACGGCGTCGGCGACCAGGGTGGCATCTACACCGTCCGGGAGATCGGCGCCAAGGCGACCAAGGTCTCCCAGCTGAGCGTTCCGTTGCAGGGGAGCAGCTTCGGCGTCGACTTCAACCCGGCCGCCAACCGGCTCCGGGTGATCAGCGACACCGGCCAGAACCTCCGCCACAACATCGACGACCCGGCGGGCGCACCGGCGGCCGGTACGACGGCGACGGACGGCATCCTCACCAACCCGCCGGGCCCGCCCGCGACTTCGGGCGCCACGGCCACCGGCGTCACGGCAGCCGCGTACACGAACAACGACCTGGACGCGATGACGGCCACCACCCTGTTCGACGTCGACACCGTCAACGACCAGGTGGCGATCCAGTCCCCGGCGAACGCCGGCAACCTCGCTCCCACGGGCAAGCTGGGCGTCGACGCGGGTCCGGCGGGCGCCGGCTTCGACATCTACAGCTCCGCCCGCTCCGGCACGAACACCGGGTACGCGGTCCTGCGCGTGGGCGGCGCCCAGCGTCTCTACCAGGTGAACCTGCTGGGCGGTTCGGTGCGACGGGCGGGCACCTTCGACGCCGGGCGGCCGGTGGTGGACCTGGCGCTGCCGCTGCGGCAGGGCTGAACGCCGTAAGTGGTCCTCTTGAAGTGGTCCTCTTGAGGGGCCGGCCATTGGACCTGTAGGTCCGGCCGCACCGGCGGCAGGCTGGCCCTCATGAGCCTCGCTTTTCTGCTGACCACCCTGGTCGTGGTCGTCACGCCCGGTACCGGTGTCGTCTACACGCTCGCCGCCGGGCTGTCCCGGGGGCGGCGGGCCAGTGTCGTCGCGGCCTTCGCCTGCACCCTCGGGTGTGTGCCGCACATGCTGGCCACGGTGACCGGGGTCGCCGCCCTGCTGCACACCAGCGCGACCGCCTTCCAGATCCTCAAGTACGCAGGTGTGGCCTACCTGTTGTACATGGCGTGGGCCACGCTCCGGGAGAAGGGGACGATCGCCGTCACGGAGGAGACGGCACCCCGGTCCACCTGGCGGGTCATCGTCCGGGGTGTGCTGATCAACTTCCTCAACCCGAAGCTGACCGTCTTCTTCTTCGCGTTCCTGCCCCAGTTCGTGAACCCCGACGACCCCAACTCGGTCGTCACGATGCTCGTCCTGGGCGGGGTCTTCATGCTGGCCACGTTCGTGGTCTTCGCCGCGTACGGCATCCTCGCCGCCTCGGTACGCAGCCAGGTCATGGCACGGCCCCGCGTGCTGACCTGGCTGCGGCGGGCCTTCGCGGGGTCGTTCCTCGCGCTGGGGGCGAAGCTGGCCACGACGAGTGCGTGATCAGAAGCTACGGCCGGTCAGCCCGCTGTCGGGTCGACCGTCGCCTGGTGTTCCTCGGCGAGGTGTTCCTCCGCCTTCAGCCAGGGCAGGAACTGGACCTTCTTCTGCCAGCCGCAGGTGTCGCAGCTCATGACGCGATGCGCTCCGGTTCGCTGGACGTGGACGACGTGTTCGCGCCCGTGCTGGTCCCAGCGGCTCACCTTGCTCGTGTTGATCTGCAACATGACCTCTCCGGCGTCCAAGGTGCGTGCAGGTGTGAGTGTGCAGCAAGAGGAACATCAACGGGGGTCGACTGTGTGAAGAGTTGACAGGATCCTGGCGGCTCAGGCCTCGGCTCCGGGCGCGATCAGGCCTGTCTCGTAGGCGAGTACGACCGCCTGGACCCGGTCGCGCAGCTCCAGTTTGGAGAGGATGCGGCCCACGTGCGTCTTGACCGTGGTCGGGCTCAGGAACAGCCGTTCCGCCAGCTCGGCGTTGCTCAGGCCCGTCGCCAGCAGGCGCAGGACCTCCAGTTCACGGGGTGTCAGCCCCGACAGGTCGGCGTGCCGGGTCGTGGTCTGCGAGGGCGCCTCGCGGTGGGCGAAGCGTTCGATGAGGCGGCGGGTGATCGCCGGTGCGAGCAGGGCGTCGCCGGACTGCACCAGGCGTACGGCGGCCACCAGATGCTCGGGGGTGACGTCCTTGAGGAGGAAGCCACAGGCGCCGGCGGTGAGGGCGGCGTAGACGTAGTGGTCGAGGTCGTAGGTGGTGAGGATCACGACGCGGGTTCTCGCCGCCTCCGGGGCGTCGTCGGCGAGGATCCGCCGCGTCGCCTCGATGCCGTCCATGCCCGGCATCCGGATGTCCATGAGGACGACATCGGGGCGGGTTCGGCGTACGGCGGCCACCGCCTCGGCCCCGTCGGCCGCCTCGGCCGTCACCTCGATGCCGTCGGCGGCGAGGATCATCCCGAAGCCCGTACGGACCAGGGCCTGGTCGTCGGCGATGACCGCCCGGAGGGGTGGTGGTTGTTGATTGTGGGTCACGGTGTCCGCCAGGGGACGGTGGCTCTGATGCGGTAGCCGCCGGCGAGGGTGGGGCCTGCGATCAGCTCGCCGCCGTAGACCGCCAGCCGTTCACGCAGGCCGATGAGACCGCGACCCGTCCCGTTGCTCGTGCTCTGGCTGTCGCCTTCCAGCGGTGGGGAGTTGGGGATGGTGGCGGTCGTGGGGGCGGTGGTGGCGCTCGTGTTGGCCACTTCTATCTGGAGGCGGTCGTCGGTCCAGCCGATCAGTACGGAGGCCTCGGCGCCCGGCGCGTGCTTGATCGTGTTGGTCAGCGCCTCCTGCACCACGCGGTACGCCGTCAGGTCCACCCCGGGCGGCAACGGGTCCGGCGGCAGCGACACCGCGACGGACACCGGAGTCCCGGCGCCGCGCACCCGTTCCGTCAGGGCGTCGAGCCGGTCCAGGCCGGGCTGCGGCTCCAGACCGTCGGCGGGGGTGTCGTGGAGGCCGGTGTCCGGGGCGGCCAACAGGCCCATCACATGCCGGAGTTCGGCCATCGCGGCCCGGCCCCCGGCCTCGACCGCGAGCAACGCCTCCTTCGACCGTTCGGGCGCCGCGTCCATCACCTTGCGCGCCGCCCCGGCCTGGATCACCATCACGCTCACATTGTGGGTCACCACATCGTGCAACTCGGCGGCGATCCGGGCCCGTTCCTCCGCCACGGCCCGCCGCATCGCCTCCTCCTGCGCACGCTCCAACCGCGCGAACCGGTCCCGGCCCGCCGCCAGCCGCCGCTGCCCGAACCGGACGAGGCCGGCCAGCACCCCGGCGACCAGCAGCACGACCCCTGGGCTCGACCAGCCGGGCAGAATGGGCTCCGCCCGCTGGAACGCGACCCCGGCCAGGACCGCGCCGACGACCAGCGCGGCCAGGGCACCCGCCCGGTAACGGCTGTGCACGACCGCGCTGTAGGCGCCGATGACGCAGGTCAGCACGGTGATCCAGGAGGCGCGGTCGCCGGTGGCCAGCCCCGCGACCAGCACCACTCCGAACACGGCCAGGGGATACCGGCGCCGGGCCAGCAGCGGCAGCGCCGACAGGACGACCAGCGGCCAGGGCGCGACGGAGCCCTCGTCCTCCGGCAGGACCGGCGGACGGGGAGGGGCAGGGGGCTGCGGGCGCTGCGGGTCCACCGGCACGGTCTCGGCTCCGGTTCCGTACCCGGTCCCGTATCCGTAGTCGGTCTTCGGGAAGAAGCGCACCGGGCCGTCGCCGGGGTAGCGCGCCGCGACGATCAGTGCGACGACGGTCAGTACGACCGCCAGCGCCAGGTCGGCGCGTACCGCCCGCCGTGACAGCGGAGCGGGCTTCGGCTCCGGCCGCAGCGCGTCCCACAGTTGCCGACGCCAATGACGCCAGTGACGCCAATGCCGGGCGCGCCGGTACTCCGTCTCCGTCGGCGTCTCCATCGGCTCATTGTGGGGGCGGGTCGCCCGGCCCCGCCTCCCTCTGTACCGAACAGATCAACAAGCCGTTCCTCAGGCGTACTTCGCAGGGATGACCCCACGGCCGGGTCCTCCGCGGGGAGGGCCGGACGTCGGTGTCGCGGCCGACGCGCGGCCAGGGCGCCCGCCCCTACGTTCACCGAGTCCGCAATTTCTCTCTCAATCCCTCGAATACCTCGAATCTTCCAACCAACGGTAGGGGCAGGCGAGTTCATGACCCAGGTGATCCAACTCGACGGTGTGGCCAAGCGCTACGACAGTGCGGGCAGGCCCGCGCTCGGGCCGCTCACGCTCTCCGTCGAACAGGGCGAGGCCCTCGCCGTGACCGGCCCCTCCGGCAGCGGCAAGTCCACCCTGCTGAACCTCGTCGCGGGCCTCGACCGGGCGACCGAGGGCAGCGTGTCCGTGGCCGGCCGACGGCTCGACGACCTGACCGAGCACGCGCTGGCCCGGTTCCGCCGCGAACAGATCGGCATGGTCTTCCAGTTCTTCAACCTCCTCGACGACCTCACCGTCACCGACAACATCCAGCTCCCCGCCCAACTGAGGGGAACCGCACGGCGCGAGACGGCCGCCCGCGCCGGGGAACTCATGGAGGTGCTCGGCATCCAGAAGCACGCCCGCGCCTATCCGGGCCGGCTCTCCGGCGGTGAACGCCAGCGGGTCGCGGTCGCCCGCGCACTGGTCAACCGCCCCGCGTTGCTGCTCGCCGACGAGCCGACCGGCGCCCTCGACTCCGCGTCCGGTCAGGACGTACGGGAGCTGCTGGTCGAGCTGCACCGGGGCGGACAGACCATCGTGCTGGTCACCCACGACTTGGCGCTCGCCGAGTCGTGCGCGAGCCGCACGATCCAGCTCGTCGACGGTCATCTCGCCCTCGACACCCGGGCGGAGGCCGTCCGTTGACCCGCTCGATCCGCTTCGGGGGCGGTGCGCTCGGCCGGGTCGTACGGTCCGGGGTGGGCCGGCGCCGCGTGCAGACCGTGGTGATCGCCGTGGCCACGCTGATGGCCGTGGCGTCGGCGGTGGTCGCCGGGTCGCTCGTCGTCGCCGCGAACAGGCCCTTCGACCGCGCGTTCGCGCAGCAGCACGGCGCGCATCTGACCGTCCAGTTCGATCCGGCCAAGGTGACCGCGGCGCAGATCGAGGCCACCGGGGAGCAGGAGGGCGTCACCGCGACCGCCGGGCCCTACCCGGCCACGACGATCCAGCCGATGGACTCGGAGGGCGGACACCTGCCGACGCTGACGCTCGTCGGACGGCCCGCGCCAGGGGCCGACGTGGACGAGCTGGACCTCAAGTCCGGCCGGTGGGCGGCGAAGCCGGGTGAGATCGTGCTGAACGCGGAGTTCAACGGCCCTCACCTCGGACTCGGCTCCACGCTCAGGGCCACGGAGGCTGCGGACAGCCCGACCCTGACGATCGTCGGCTTCGCCGTCTCGGTCAGCAGAACCGCCGACGTCTGGACAACCCCGGCCCAGGCCAAGGCACTTGGGTCGGCGGACACCCCTCTCACGAGCCAGGTGCTCTACCGCTTCGACACGGCCGACACGGACGAACAAGTGACTGCGGGCCGCAAGCGGATCGCCTCGGCCGTGCCGTCAGGCGCGCTGCTGAGCAGCCGCTCCTACCTGGAGACCAAGCGCGACGCCGACCAGGGCGCGGCGCCGACCATCCCCTTCCTCGTGGCCTTCGGCATCCTCGGCATCGTCATGTCGGTGATCATCGTCTCCAGTGTGACGAGCGGCGCGGTCGGATCGAGCCTGCGCAGGATCGGCATCCTCAAGGCCGTCGGTTTCACCCCGCGCGAGGTCGTCCGGGCCTATGTGGCCCAGGCGTTGATCCCGGCGGCCGTCGGCATCGGGCTGGGCGTCGTCCTCGGCAACCTGCTCGCCGTACCGCTCCTCGACGACACCGAGCAGGCGTACGGCACCGCCAGTCTGAGCGTCGCCTGGTGGGTGGACGTCGTGGTGGCGGGCGGCGCGCTGCTGGTCGTCGGGATCGCCGCGCTGATCCCCGCCCTGCGCGCCGGACGGCTGCGTACGGTCGAGGCCATCGCGGTGGGCAGGGCGCCACGCACCGGACGCGGCCAGTGGGCCCACCGGGCGGCGGGACGGCTGCCGCTGCCGCGCGCGGTGACGTACGGCCTCGCGAGCCCCTTCGCGCACCCGGTCCGCACGGTCGCGATGCTGCTCGCGGTGGCCTTCGGCACGGTCGCGGCGACCTTCGCGGTGGGCCTGACCGCGTCGCTGACGGCGGTGGGTACGGCGGCCGACCCCGAGGATCGCGCCGAGGTCACCGTGTTCGCGGGTGGACCGACGGCCGGCCCCGGCGGCACCCGGCGTACGGAGAACGAGACGTCCGAGGCCCCTGCCGCCGACCCGGCCGGCATCCGCGCGGCCGTCGAGGCCCAGGCGGGCACGGCCTCGTACTACGCCATGACGAAGAACGACGCCTCCGTGGCCGGGATCACCGGCTCGGTCCCGGTCAGCCTCTACCAGGGGGACACCCGTACCGGCCGCTACGAGATGATCTCCGGGCACTGGTTCGACGGCGCGGGTCAAGTGGTGGTGGGCTCGGGCTACTTGAAACGGACAGGCACCGCGATCGGCGATCCACTGCGAGTGACCTACGAGGGGCACACCCGCACCCTCCGGATCGTCGGCGAGGCCTTCGACACGTCGGACGGCGGGCTCCAACTCCACGCGAACATCGCCGACTTCCCCGGGACCCAGCCCCGCATGTTCCTCGTCGAGGTGAAGCAGGGCGTCTCTCCCGGCGAGTACGCCGAGAAGCTCGCCGAGGCCGTGCGACCACTGGGCGGCGACGCCATGGCCAACTCCCCTTCGGGGCAGGACAACTTCGTGATCATCCTGGAGTCGATGGCGGCCCTGCTCACCCTGATGCTGGTCTCCGTGGCCGGCATGGGCGTCCTCAACTCGGTCGTCCTCGACACCCGGGAACGCGTCCACGACCTCGGCGTCTGCAAGGCCCTCGGCATGACCCCACGCCAGACGGTGACCCTCGTCCTGGCCTCGGTGACCGGCATCGGCGTCCTGGGCGGCCTGATCGGCGTACCCGTCGGCTTCGCCCTGCACGGCATCGTCCTACCGATGATGGGCCACGCGGCGGGCACCGAACTACCACCGTCCGTGCTGGACGTGTACGACCTGTGGCAGCTCGCCCTGCTGGGCCTGGCCGGCATCACGATCGCCCTGCTGGGCGCGCTGCTCCCGGCGGGCTGGGCAGCGAGGGCGCGCACGGCGACGGCACTGCGGACGGAGTGAGGAAGGGGCCGGGAGCAGCCCCGAAGGGGCGGCGCTCCCGGCCAGGGGCGCGGGGAACTGCGCGACCAGCCACGACGCACCCGCACCCAAGACCCAACCGTCTGACCCGACCCCGTAGTTGCTGCTGCTCAGCCAATCACCCGAGGCAGCCGCAGACTGAGCAGAGTCGTCAACACAATGCCCCCCAACTGCACCACCAGCGTCGTCACCAACGCATCCCCCATCCCCATCCCCGGGGACAGAGACAGGAACAGCGTCCCCAGCGTCGCCACCCCCAGCGCCAGAGCCGACTGCTGGGTCGTGATCATGACCCCGCTGCCCACACCCGCCCGCGCCGGCTCGATCTCCGACAGGATGATCCGGAAGAGCACAGGCAACTGCAGCGCCTGCCCCGCGCCGGCGACCGCCGCCCCCGGCAGCAGCTCCACCAGCCCCAGATCCGGCCAGGACCGCCACGCCGCGACGGCGATGAGAGCCACGCCCAGCCCCTGGACCATGCCGCCGACCGTGACGACCCGGGTGCCGTACCGGGTGACCAGACGAGGCCCGGCGAGGGAGACGCAGAAGAACGTCACCGCCATCGGCGCCAGCGCCAGCCCCGCCCGCACCGGGCTCAGGTCGGCACCCCGCTGGAGAGCCACCGCGATCACGAACATGAACCCGCTGAAGCCGATCGCGAACGGCACGATCATCACCAGCCCCCGCCGCAGCGACGTCAGCGCGAAGAGGGTCGGCGGCACGAGCGGAGTACGCCCCTTGCGGTCCGCGCCCCGCTCGACCGCGTAGAACGCCGCCGCCGCGAACGGGAACGCGGCCAGCGACAGCCAGGTCCACAGCGGCCACCCCGCCGCCCGGCCCTCGGTCAGCGGGGCCAGCAGCGTGATCAGGGAGATCGCCAGGAGGAACGTGCCGGGGATGTCCACCGGCTCCGGGTGCTGCGATCGGGTCTCCGGGACCGTCCGGGCCGCCAGGACCAGGCCGAGCAGCACCACCGGCACGTTCACCAGGAACACCGAGCGCCAGCCGGTGCCCGCGATGTCGGCGGCGACGAGTACGCCGCCCAGGATCTGGCCCGCCACCATCGACAGTCCCGCTGTCGCGCCGTACAGGCCCATCGCCCTCGCGCGGCGTGGTCCGGCCGTGGCCGACTGGATCGTCGCGAGCACCTGCGGCAGCATCGCCGCCGACGCCGCGCCCTGCGCGATCCGGGCCGCGACCAGGGTCCAGGCGGTCGGCGCGAGTCCGCAGGCCAGCGAGGTGATGCCGAAGGCCACCATGCCGCCGATGAAGAGCCGGCGCCGGCCGAAGAGGTCGCCGAGCCGCCCGCCGAGGACGAGCAGGACGGCGTACGCGACCCCGTACCCGGCGACCACCAGTTCGAGGACGGCCTCGCTCGCCGCGAGATCCCGGCCGATGGTGGGCAAAGCGACGTTGACGATGAAGAAGTCGATCAGGGGAAGTGCCGCACCGAGCAGCACGGTGAACAGGCCGAGCCCGCCGAGGACGGGTGACCCGGCGGGGGAGCGGACGGAGGCGGTGGGTGAGGTGCTTGTTTCGGTCATGTCGACCAGCGTCCGCCTCTCCTGAGGGTGGTACCAGAGTGACTTTATCCTGGTAGTAGAAGTACCTGGAAACAGGGTCCGCGCGGAGAGAAAATGGAACGGTGACCACCATCACCCAGGAAACCATCGCCCAGCAACAGCAGGAGCAGAGCCGGGAGCAGCACCGGCAGGCGCAGCGGCCGGGCGGGCGCGGCTCGGAGATCCGGCGCCACGAACTCGCCGTCTTCCTGCGCAGCCGCCGCGAGCGCATCACCCCCGAGCAGGTCGGCCTGCCGCGCGGCAGGCGCCGCCGTACGCCGGGTCTGCGCCGCGAGGAGGTCGCCCAGCTCTCCGCCGTGGGCGTGACCTGGTACACCTGGCTCGAACAGGCCCGTGCCATCCAGGTCTCCGAACAGGTGCTCGACGCCCTGGCCCGCACCCTCCTCCTCGACCCGAGCGAACGCGCCCACCTCTTCCAGCTGGCCGGAGCGGTCGATCCGACCCCCGCCGCGAGCTGCCCGACGATCACCCCCGCCATCCGCGAACTCCTGCGCGCCCTCGATCCCATCCCGGCCTGCATCCAGAACAACCGGTACGACATCCAGGCGTACAACCGCACGTACAGCCGTCTCATGGGCGACCTGGACGCCGTGCCGCCCGAGGACCGCAACCTCATGCTGCTCGTCTACACGAACGAGGAGTGGCGGTCGTCCGTCGTCATGCTCGAAGAGACGCTGCGGGTGATGGCGGCCAAGCTCCGGGTCCAGCAGGCCGCCCATCTCGGCGACCCCGCCTGGAAGTCGATGCTGAGGCGGCTGCGTGCGGAGTCCCCGGAGTTCCGTGAGTTCTGGGAGCTGTACGAGGTGGTCAACATCCGTGGCAAGAGGAAGCAGTTCCGCAATCCGCACGTCGGCCTGCTCACCGTCGACCACACCGACCTGTGGCTCGCCCCGGAGCTGGGCACCCGCCTGGTGACGATGGTTCCGGCCGACCAGGAGACGCGCGAGCGCCTGGAGAAGCTGTACGCGATGTTCCCGGGCGGGGAGTAGTCGCGAAGAGGCGGAAGCTGATCCATTCCGGTCGGGCATCTGATCGCAGGTGGTCAATTCCGTTCGCAATGAGGGGCGTTGGTGGTGGCGGCAGTGGTGCGTGCAGGCGTTTCCCTACCGTCGTACTGAGTGGATCATCAGCACCTGGGGAGGCGCCCTCGATGACGGAACACGTACCTGAGCACGCACACGCGACTGCCCGAAGCGTCCCCGTGGAAGCGTTGCGACCGGGCGACCACGCCTGCATGGACGTGCCCGACGCCCAGGCCCACTGGCAGGTCCTGACCGCCTACACCCGCACCGGACTGACCCGGGGCGAGCGGGTGATGGTCGTCCTCGACCCGGCCGACGTGGGCGACGACGACGCCCTCGCCCGTCTCGACGGCGGCACCGGCCAGGCCCAGGACGCCTGGCGGAGCGGCCAGTTGGAGATCACACGCAACACCGCCGTGTACGTCACCGACGGCGGCTTCTCCAAGGAGCGCCAATTCCGGCTCTACTCCGACGAGTTGGAGCGGGCGCGGGCCGAGGGGCTGACCGGGCTGCGGGTCGGGGCCGACATGGCCTGGGGCGGGCGGACCGGCGTCAGCGACGACCAACTCCTCGACTACGAGGCGTTCATGGAGCCGCTGTTCGTGGATCCCCGCTTCACCGCGATGTGCTGGTACAGCCGTCACCAGTACACCGACCACCTGGTGGCCGCGATGCGGACGGTCCACCCGCTCCAGGTGATGACCCACCTCGACGCGCTCGAAGTGACCCGCACCGACGGCGGCGCACGTATCGCGGGCTCCGCCGAGCCCGGCACCCGCGAGGAGTTCACGGCCACCCTGCGCGCCCTGCTGAGCCGCCGCTCCGCCATCGGCTCAACGCCCCTCCGGTACGAACTCGACCTCACCGACCTCTTCTACATGGAGGCCCACGCCGCCTGGCAACTCCTCGGCTTCGCCCGGGGCCTGCCCGACGGCGACACCCTCGACGTCCGCTGCGGCCCGATCCTCGAAGCGGTCCTGAGGGGCCTCGGCTCCGACGACGTACGCCAGTTGAGGCTCCGCACGGAGGCGGTACGAGGGACGGAGGCGGTAAGAGGGACGGGGACGGTAAGGGAGACGGGGGCGGGGACGGGAAGGGAGACGGAGAGGGGAACGGTCAGCGGGAGGGCGGGCCGCTGAACCAGGCCGCCACCTGACTCCGGCCCGCGAAACCCAGCTTGGCGAGGATGCGCTCGACATGCCCCTCGGCCGTACGCCGGGAGATCACCAGCCGCTCGGCGATCTGCCGGTTCGTCATGCCCGACGCGATCAGCGCGGCGACTTCCAGCTCGCGACGGGTGAGGCCGGTGTCGGGGGCGGGCGGTACGGGGAGTGCAGGGCGTGCGGGAGGCGCGGGAGGTGTCGGGGATGCGGCCCGTGCGACGCGCCCGGCTCCCGATGGGCCGCGCCTGTTTCCCGCTGAGGTGGGTCCGGGGCCTGCTGTGGTGCGCCCGGTTCCTGGTGCGGCGCGCTCGTTTCCTGCTGAGGCACGCTCGTTTCCTGCAGAGGTGGGTCCGGGTTCCGCTGCGGCGCGCCTGTTTCCCGCTGAGGTGGGTCCGGGGCCTGCTGCGGTGTGCCCGGTTCCTGGTGCGGCGCGTCCGTTCGCCGCTGAGGCGCGCCCGGTTTTCGACGCGGCGCGCTCGGTCCCTGCCGAGGCGCGCCCAGTTGCTGGTGCAGGGCGCTCGTTCTCCGCCGGGGACCGCCCGGTTTCCGCTGCGGGGTCCGCCTCGCCCAGCGCGTACGCGAGAGCCTCCTCAGCCGACAGCTCGTAACCCCGCCGGTGGGCCTCGCCGTACTCGTACCCGTGTCCTTGGCCGTACCAGCCGTCGCCGAGCGTCTCGTGGGTCCGGTGTTCGGTCGCCGGGAGGTGTCCCGACTGTCGTTGGCCGGCCAGTGGGTCGTGGCCGAGGTCGTACCAGATGCGGTGCGCCGCGCCCCGCAGCACGGCGGCCCGTTCCGTGTCGCCCCGGGCGGCGGTGGCGACGGCCAGTATCTCCAGGGTGCCGCCGACGGCGTGCGGCTCGCCGGTGACGTACGGCAGCCGCAGACAGCGCCGGGCGCTCTCGGCGGCGGCCTCGTGCTCGCCGAGAGCCCAGCGGGCGGTGGCGAGTGCGCCCAGGACGTACGAGCGCACCCACTGCTCGCCGTGCGCCTCGCACACCGCGAGGGCGTCCAGGCACAGCGGGACGGCGCGCTCGGGCCGGCCGTGGAAGGTGAGTGTCGTCGCCATCTCGACGCGGCTGAGGATGTGGAAGGCGAGCAGCGGTCCGGTGTCGTCCCCGGTGTGCTCGCCCAGGACGTCGGCCAGGGGTCTGACGTCCGGTATCTCGTGCGGGGCAAGGGTCGGGGGGTACGGGGTGCCGGCCAGGAGGACGGCGTTCGTACGGCTGCGGACCAGCGGGATCAGGGCGGCGGCCCAGTGCGCCCGGGTCAGCTCGGGCGACGGGCGCCCGCCCTCGCGCAGGGCGAGCCGCTGCCACCAGTGCCGCAGCTCCGCCCAGGCGCCGCGCGCGATCCAGTAGAACCACAGACTGCCGACCAGACGCAGCCCGCGCGGTGACTCGCCGGGGGTGGTGAGACAGAAGTCGAGCGCCGCCCGCAGATTGTCGTGCTCGGCACGCAGCCCGGCCAGGGTCCCGGGCTGATCCGGCCCGAACCACCCCCGCTCATGCTCCTCGGCGACCCGCACGAAGTACGCACACAACCGCCGCCGAGCGTCCCCGGCCTCCCCACCCGCCGCCAACTTCTCCAGCCCGTACTCCCGAAGCAGGCCCAGCATCCGATACCGAACCCCACCCCCACCGTCCTCCCTGACCAGCACGGACTTCTCCACCAGCCCGGTTACGGCATCCAGTACGGCGGCTCGGGCGGCGCAGGAGCACATACCGACCGTTTCGGCTCTGGCCTCGTCTCCGGCGTGGGCTCCGGGCCCTGGCTCGCCGTATGGGCGGGTCGCATTCGGCCGGCCTGTCCTGCCGTCGGCGCGTCTCGCTCCGGCGGCGACTTGAGAGGCGCCGGAGTCGACACCAACCGCGTCGGTTCGGGTTCGGGCTCCGGTGCCGGCTTCGCCTCCGGCCCGGATCGGCGTCACGGCGGCGCGGACTGTTGCCGACGGGGGCGACTCGCGGTGCGTGTGGGCCGCGTCGGGTCGGCGGGCCGCCTCGGCGTCGACGTGCGTCGCCTTCGCCGGGCGGGGTTCGCTCGCGGCGCCGCTGCCTGTCCCTGCCAGGGGTGGCCCGTCGTGCGTGCCAGGTGTGCCGACCGCGCCCGGTTGGTCCGCCCAGCCTTTGACGCGGGCCGTGCCCGCAGGGCTGGGTGCGCCTTCGGCGTGTTCCGGCCCCGCTGGTTCGGGTGGGCATGCGGCGTGGCCGTCCGGCCCCGTCGGGGCCGACTCGGCGCCGATCCGCACCCCCTCCGCCCCGCCCGACCGCCCGTCAAGGGCCCCGCACACCGCCTCCGCCCCCGCCAGGTCGAAGCTGCCGGTGAAGACCGACAGGTGGGACCAGGTGAGTTGTTCCTCCGGGGTGCACAGGTCGTGGCTCCAGTCCACGGCCGAGCGGAGGGTCTGGTGGCGGGGTGGGGCCGCCGGGCTGCCCGAGGTGAGGAGGCGGTAGCGGTCGCCCAGGCGTTCGCCGAGGCGTTCGTCGAGTTGCTCCACGCCCAGCGCGTGCATCCGTACGGCCGCCAGTTCGATGGCCAGCGGGAGGCCGTCCAGGCGGTGGCAGAGGCGGGCCACCGCCGCCCGGTTGGAGTCGGTGATCTCGAAGCCGGGTGCCACCGCCGCCGCCCGGTCGGCGAACAGGCGCAGCGCGGGGAAGTCCGTCCCGGGGAGGTCGTCCCCGGGGGCCGGGGTGGCCAGCGGGGTCACCGGGAGCAGCCGCTCCTCGGGGAGACCGAGCCGGTGGCGGCTGGTGGCCAGGACCCTGGCCCCCTCCGTCGCCCCGAGCACGGCGGCCACCAGCGAGGCACACGCCCCCGCCACGTGCTCGCAGTTGTCCAGGACCAGCAGCAGCCGACGGGTACGCAGATGCTCGACGACCGTATCCAGCGGTGCTCTGCCCGCCTCGTCACGGATGCCGAGCGCGTCCGCCACCGCGTGCGGCACCAGCGTGCCGTCCCGTACGGCGGCCAGCGGCACCAGCCACACCCCGTCCGGGAAACCCCGTACGGCACCCTCCGCCACCCGTCCCGCGAGCCGGGTCTTGCCCACCCCGCCAGGACCGGTGAGCGTCAGTAGCCGGGTGGCCGTCAACAGCCGTCTGGCCTGCGTCAGTTCATGGCGCCGGCCCACGAAACTCGTGCCCGTCGCGGGGAATCCGACCGTCCGCCGCGACCCGACTGCCCCCACGATCGGCCACGCCCTCTTCGAGTTCGTCGAGTTGATGGTGCCCTTGCGTCTTCCCCAACGGTGATCATCAGCAATGGGTTACAACAACGGCTCACATCGCGGTGCGCGCCCCCGCAGCGCCCCGCACGCCCTTCTCCCCGCCCCCGGCCTCACCGGCCTCGCTCCCGCTGCCGCTGCCGTCCTCGATCTCCAGGCGCCCCGCCGTCCGCTCGGCCGTCCGCCGGGCCCAGCCGCCGGTCGTGACGGCGCCCAGGACCAGTACGGCCAGACCGCAGCCCGCGATGATCCACCAGCCGGGCCGCGCCGCAGCGGCGAACACCTCCTTGTACGGGCCCGAGCCGAGGCCCGACGCCAGCGCCGCGCCGATCACCGCGACCCCGAGCGTGCCGCCGGTCTGCCGGCTGGTCGAGGCGACCGCGGCGGCCACCCCGGCCTGGGAGCGGGGCATGCCCGAGACGGCCGTGTTGGTGATGGGCGCGTTGACGAAGCCGAAGCCGAGACCGAACAGGAAGTACCCGATCACCAGCGTCACGTTCGACGTCTCCCCGTCGAACCCCGCGAACAGGACCCCGCTCGCCGTCATCGCGACCCCCGCCGTCAGCAGCGAGAACCGTGGACCCCGGCTGCCGACCAGCCGCCCCGAGATCGGCGCGCACACGAAGCACATCACCGCCATCGGCAGCATCCACAGACCGGCGTGCAGCGCGGACAGCCCCCGTACGTTCTGCAGATACAGCGTCGACAGGAACAGGAACCCGCTCAGCGCGGCGAACGCGCTCACCGCCACCACGGTCGCCCCACTGAACGGCACCGACCGGAAGAACCGCAGGTCGATGAGGGGTTCGCTGCGCCGGGGCTCGTAGTACAGCAGACCGATCAGCGCGGCCAGGGCGACCGCCCCGAAGGCGAGTGTGTGCGTGGCGGGCGAGCTGGGCGCCTCGATGATCGCGTACGTCAGTGAGCCGAGCAGCGCGATGACCAGGACCTGGCCGACCGGGTCCGGGCGGCGGGCCTTCGGCGCCCGGGACTCGGGGACGTACCGCCAGGTCAGCAGGAGCGCGGCGAGGCCCACCGGCAGGTTGAGCCAGAAGATCGAGCGCCAGCCGACGGAGTCCACGAGCAGGCCGCCGACGATCGGGCCGGCGGCCATGGATATGCCGACGACCCCGCCCCACACCCCGATCGCCCGGGCCCGCTCGCGCGGTTCGGTGAAGGTGTTGGTGATGATCGACATGGCGACCGGGTTGAGCATCGAGCCGCCGACCGCCTGGATCATGCGGAACACGATGAGCGAGTCGAGGGTCGGGGCGAGCGAGCAGAGCACCGAGCCGAGGGTGAACAGCACAAGGCCGGTCTTGAAGACCCGGCGGCGGCCGATGCGGTCGGCGGTCGAGCCCGCGAGCATCAGCAGCGAGGCAAGGACAAGCGTGTACGCGTCGAGCGCCCACTGCATACCGGCCACGCTCGCGTCCAGGTCCTTCTCCATGGCGGGCAGCGCGACATTGAGCACGGTGACGTCGAGGCTCACGATCAGCAGGCTCATACAGCAGATCGCGAGCACCAGCATGCGGCGGCGGGGACTCAGCTCGGACATGCGAACATAGTACGCCTAACTAACGACTTTGGCTGTACTCCATTCGGTGCGAGAGAATGGCGCAATGTCCACGCCCGTGACCGCACCCGCGAACCCTCTCCTGATCGGCCCGCACACCGTGCAGCCGCCCGTCGTCCTCGCCCCCATGGCGGGGATCACGAACGCGCCCTTCCGTACCCTGTGCAGGGAGTTCAGCGGCGGCAAGGGTCTGTTCGTCAGCGAGATGATCACGACGCGGGCGCTGGTCGAGCGCAACGAGAAGACCATGCAGCTGGTCCACTTCGACGCGTCCGAGAAGCCGCGCTCGATCCAGCTGTACGGCGTCGATCCGGCGACCGTCGGCAAGGCCGTCCGCATGATCGCGGAGGAGGATCTGGCCGACCACATCGACCTGAACTTCGGCTGCCCGGTCCCGAAGGTGACGAGGAAGGGCGGCGGGTCCGCCCTCCCCTACAAGCGCAACCTCCTCCGCGCGATCCTCCGCGAGGCGGTGTCCGGCGCAGGCGACATCCCGGTCACGATGAAGATGCGCAAGGGCATCGACGACGACCACATCACCTACCTCGACGCCGGCCGGATCGCGGTCGAGGAGGGCGTGACGGCCATCGCCCTGCACGGCCGCACCGCCGCCCAGCACTACGGCGGCACGGCGGACTGGGACGCGATCGCCCGCCTCAAGGAGCACGTGCCGGAGATCCCCGTACTGGGCAACGGCGACATCTGGTCGGCGGAGGACGCGCTGCGGATGGTCCGGGAGACGGGCTGTGACGGGGTGGTGGTCGGGCGTGGCTGCCTCGGCCGTCCATGGCTGTTCGCGGACCTGGTGGCGGCTTTCGAGGGCCGTACGGAGGCCATCGCCCGCCCGACGCTCCGCGAGGTCGCCGACATCATGGTCCGGCACGCCACGCTGCTCGGTGAGTGGATCGGGGACGAGGCGCGCGGGGTCATCGACTTCCGCAAGCACGTCGCCTGGTACCTGAAGGGGTTCGCGGTCGGCAGCGAGATGCGGAAGCGCCTTGCGATCACTTCGTCTTTGGAGGAACTCCGGGTTGGGCTGGACGAGTTGGACCTCGACCAGGCCTGGCCGCTCGGCGCCGATGGGCCTCGGGGGCGTACGTCCGGCAACAACCGGGTGGTGTTGCCGGACGGGTGGTTGAAGGATCCGTATGACTGCGCGGGTGTGAGTGAGGATGCGGAGTTGGATACGTCTGGGGGGTGAGGGGTTTTCGTCTGCGGGTGCGTGGTGGCTGGTCGCGCAGTTCCCCGCGCCCCTACGGGCGCTTACGCGGCCCGTTCAGCCCGAGGCCTGGTCCCCGCCGATCCGTCCCAGCCCCAGCCGCTGCTTCAGCACAGGCCGGGGCATTTCAGCCCGTCCGGCGTTTGAGGACGAGGCCGTTCAGGCCGACAAGTGGGGGTCTGGGGGCGCAGCCCCCAGGGATGGGAACGGGTAGGGGCGGCGGGGGCGAGAAACCCCCTGCGCCAGCTCAGCCCGCTCACGGATGCGGCGTAGAACCGTACGCCGTGAGGAACTTGTCGCGGAACGCGCTCATCTTCCAGACCGGGGCGTCGTCGGTGGGGCGCAGGCCGTCTGTCCAGTTCCAGTCGGCGATCTTGTCGAGGATCTTCGGGTCCTTGGCCACGACCGACACCGGGACGTCGCGGCTGGCGTTGCTGCCGCTGACGCGGGACATGGGCTGGTGGTCGCCGAGGAAGACGAGGACGGTGTCGTCGGTGCCGTACCGGGTGAGCCAGTCGATGAGGCTGGTCACCGAGTACTGGATCGACTTGCCGTACTCCTGCTTGGCCGCGGTGCCGTCGTACAGGACGTCCTTCGGGTCCTTGCCCGCCTTCTGGATCGAGTCGAACACCGAGCCGTCGCCGAGCTGGTCCTGCGGGACCGTCGTCGGAAGAGGCGCCCAGGGCTGGTGACTTGAGGTCAGGATGATCTCGGACATCAGCGGCTTGTCGCTCTTCTTGCCGTGCTCCAGGCGCTGGTAGGCCTCCAGCGTGTACTGGTCCGGCATGGTCGACCAGCTGAACTTCGGTCCCTGGTAGCCGAGATCCTTCGACGAGTAGTTCTTCTCCAGGCCGTAGAACTTCGACTCCGGCCAGCCCTTCTGCACGCCCGGCATCACGCCGACCGTCCGCCAGTCGCCGGTGCGCCGGAAGACCTCGGGGAGGGTGAGACGGTCGCTGTTGACCAGGGTGTTGTAGCGCTGCTGGTTGTTGATCCACAGGCCCGACAGGAACGTGGAGTGGCCGAGCCAGCTGTTGCCGCCGAACGTGGCCGACGTGAGCCAGCCGCTCTTCGCGGCGAAACCGGCGTCCGTCAGGGCCTGCGTGCTGTCCGCGAGTGTCTTGTCGACGCCGGGCGACATGATCGGGTCCTCGATCGCGCTGCGGCCGTAGCTCTCGATGAACGTGAAGATGACGTCCTTGCCGCGCAGGTCCGGCACCAGCTGGTCACCGGGCGTCTTGGCGAAGGGGTCGTTCTTGGCGAACTTCGCGAACGCCGCCTCGTCGCGGAACGTGTCGCTCGCCCGGCGTACGTGCACCTTCACGACCCCGGCGGTGTGGTCCGAGGCGATCGGCACCCCGCCGATGCTGAGGCCGAGGGACATGCAGGTGATCCATACGGTGCCGGCTATGAGCGTGGCCTTGGTCGCGACGGTGTTGTTGCGGACGAGCAGGTTGCTGAGCCGCACGCACGCGAGGGCCGTGCCGATGGGCAGGAGCAGCGTCAGCAGGATCACGAGGAGGGTGACGGCGATCGAGCCCGTCGTACCGATGGCGTCGGAGATGTACGACTGGGCGTCGTCCAGCAGCACCCAGTCCAGCACGATGTTGAAGTGCCGGCCCAGGAACTCGACGAACCCCATGTCCAGCAGGTTCAGCACGGTCAGCGCACCGAGGAACGCGCCGATGCACGCCGCCGTGATCACCCGAGGCCGACGCGGCATCGCGAGCAGCACGACGGCCGCGACGATCGCCTCCGCCGGAAGCCGCAGAAACTCCGAGAACCGGAAGTTGCCGGCGGTGTTCGGCATCTGAAGGGAGACGAGCACGAGGAGTACGGAGAGGGCGGTGACCGCCCAACTGAGGTTGCGGGCGGCGGTGGGACGCCGGGTACGCCAGTTGGGCTTGGGGGGTTGGGCCGGCTTCTCGGCTGAGTTTGAGTCTGAGCCTGAGTCGTCCGAGGTGGCTGGGTCGGTCGGGAGTGGTTGGCTGTCGGCCGTGGGGGCTTCTCGCGCAGTTCCCCGCGCCCCTTTGGGGCGCGTCTCCGTCACCGGCGTTTTTTCCGCCTCGGCCGACGGTTCCTCGGAAGGTGCCTCGGTGGTGGCGTCCGGTGATGGGTTGATGCGTGTGAACAGAGGCACCCCGAAGGTCCTTCCGTGTGAAGCCCGTGCAGGAGTGGCGGACCCGGGCGCGGGAGCCTGGGTCCGCCACCATCCCGTACGGCGGGCCCTCGGCCTCCGTTCAGCCTCCGCGCCCAAGCACCCGGCAAACACCGGGCAAACGCCTCACCAAGCGACCGGACTCACATCCCCTCAGGCGCCCCCGACCGCCGTGAGCAGCGCCAACGGGGCCGCCGCCGAGCGGGACTCCCGTACGCACGCGTGCGGGTACGGCACCGGTTCGCCGTGGGTGTCGCGGCCGTAGCCGGCGAGGACCTCGGGGAGACGGTGACCCGTGGCGGTCGCCGCGTCGACGAGGGCGTGGGCGACCGAACGGGCCTCGTCGTGCAGGCCGTACCGCGAAAGGCCCAGCGTGATCAGGGCGTTGTCGTGCGGCCAGACCGAACCCCGGTGGTACGAGAGGGGGTGGTAGGCCGACTGGCCCGACGCCAGCGTCCGTACGCCCCAGCCCGAGAAGAAGTCCGGTTCCAGCAGGCGCCGGCCGACCTTCTCTCCGTACTCCTTGTCCAGCAGGCCCGACCAGAGCAAATGGCCTGCGTCCGAGGCCAGCGCGTCCACCTGGTTGCCCTCGCCGTCGAGGGCGAGGGCCGGGAAGGAGTGTTCCGGCATCCAGAAGTCCCGCTGGAAACGGTCCCGGAGGTCGCCCGCCGCCTGTTCGAGAAGGGCGGCGTACGTCTCGTCCTGCCACACCGTGCGCGCGAGCCATGCCGTACGGCGCAGTGCGTCGTACGCGTACCCCTGGGCCCCCGCCGCCATCACCGGGCCGCTTGCGCGGGTGCCGTCGGCCGAGCAGATGGCGCCGGGGGAGTCCTTCCAGTTCTGGTTGGCGAGGCCGCCCTGGTCGGCCCGGTAGACCAGATAGCCACGGGACGTCAGGCCGCCGTGGTCCAGCATCCAGCCGATCGCCGCGCGGGCGTTCGCCTCCAGGCGGCGGGCCAGTGCCGTGTCGCCGGTCTGTTCGACGTACGCC
>Ga0307513_10003576_pt1 | contig 21004 bp, 19 predicted proteins | sample 15_EM_MG_FD_202174 | JGI IMG/M metagenome (GOLD analysis project Ga0307513, IMG submission 202174) | Populus trichocarpa ectomycorrhiza microbial communities from riparian zone in the Pacific Northwest, United States - 15_EM | ecosystem: Host-associated > Plants > Roots > Unclassified | place...
GGGGCCTTGGTGGCGCCGCCGTTGGCGGTGATGCGCTCCGCCACGCTCACCATGAGTTTCTCTGGAGGCCTCATCGTTGTTTCTGATCGAGGTGGAAAGCCGTTGCGTAACCGGTGACCGGAACGACTTGCCAACCTGTGCAGTCCTCGTGTAAGACAAGGCCAAGGTGCTGAACCTGACCGCAAGGCAAAAGGACACTTGGCACACTTGCCCAGTGTAGTCGGGGTGGACTGGTTGCTTGGACGTAAATTGGTCAGGCCCTGAGTTCCGTGCGTACTATTAATGCATTTGGGGTCAATTCTATGCCAACGATGCATCGTACTGAGAGCTGGCGTAGTAAGGATTGACAGGTCGTTATGGCAATAACCCCAGTACCTCCACCAATTCTGTTCTAGAAAGCTAAACTGCTTATGAGGTATTCGCAAACACCGGGGCCAACGGCCAATACACGAGGGCTGTGGCCCAAATTTGCCAGGCATTCCCCACCTGTTATGCCCGCCCAGCCTTCCACACTACTCTCAGTTCAGAGAAGTGATCCAGGATCTTCCGTTGGAAGGGCCAAGCAGACAAGGGACATTCAGGATGGACCCCGGGCGGAACCCAACACCCGAGCGGGGATGTACTGCTACAGCCATTCATTCCATGGACACGTTGTCCCCAGGCGGGTAGGTCAGAGCAGGAGTCCAAGTGGGTGACAGCCAAATACAGGGCCGAATACGCCATGTAATTTACTTGTTATCGAAGAAGGTATTGGCATGGACTTGCTTTGGATCGAATGTCGCATCGGCCTCATAAATTATACAATATAATGGGAAGGTATTAAATCTGTTATAAATATAGTGACCGTTCCTTAACAACATGGATCTTATGGGGCTCCGTACCCGCAGTCTGAATCGCCCCAAGCACTAAAGAGAGCCAAGGAGCAGAAGATACTAAAGCGTTCTTCCCTGGGGTGTGTGTCCCAATGGTCCCTCAGGCACGAGGGTCGCGTTTCCAGCTTTGAGGCTGGATCCCATTCTTGGACTTGGACGACAGGACAACAACCAAAAATGTCCCAACGTCAGGCTGCGGCAATCATTCCCACCACTGGTCGGGCACGAAACCTACGCGCTTGCCACGTATGCAGCCTTGTCCAGACCTCCCAGGATTTTCGCAAAAACGGGTGCCCGAATTGCGAGCAGTACTTGGAGGTTGGTGCTCGCAAAATCAGACTGAGGTAATGGTTGGGCTAATCGTGAGCATGTAGATGAGAGGAAATACGGACCGAGTCAATTTGTGCACGACGGGACAATTTGATGGGCTTGTCGCTGTTATTCAGCCTGAGGACAGTTGGGTGGCGAGGTGGAAACGAATAGGCGCGTTCACCTTTTCACCAATAACGTTCTCATGGGTTGACGAGCTAGATTTATTACCATAGACAACGCCGTTCGAGGGATATACGCAGTACGAATCACCGCAAAAATTCCGGATTCGTTATACGATGAACTAGCGAATCAGGGCATTGTGGTACGTAAATTCACTGTTGTATCGTTTCCGCTGATATTACTCTCTCATATGCATTTGTCTAGCCACGCTCTGAACTGGTCACGCAAGATTGACCAACGGTCTCTTTTTCGTGCTGTATATCCACCGAACGCAAGGTTGAAATATTTCTATGTCCTTATTTCAAGATTTACGCTAAATATAAGGAGTCCTGTGGTGCAGGAAAGGTCATCAACGCACCGTATTCTGTGTTGTGACAAATGAGCGACTAATCCAGGTTATCTAACGGCAACCCTACGAAGTACGAGGTAATTCCACGAGTAGTTTGAGGACCGACTAGTTCAAGGACAGGTTTCTTGCGCGGTAGCTCTCCCGAAATGGCACACCAATGCGTCTTCCCGAATCAGGAATGAGGTTAGACTTCTCAAGGTACCAGGGTTTTGCCTACCACCCGAACCGAGCTTGCTGATCCCATTTGTGCTGGTTAAACAAGGCTCGATGCTGTAAGACAACCAATGTACCTCTTTCACGCTCGTATACTCACGCTCGGATTCTTTCTCTTCTCTCCTTCCTAGCGTCATCTCTCTCCTTGTCATCCTCATCACTTACGATCAGCCCTTCCGATCACGTGCGTTTCCCCTGTGCCCCCTATATCAGCGGTACGCACTTGACTTCTGTTTGGTTTCACCTCTTTCCTCCCTTCCGTTCCTCGTCGTCGTTGTTCCCTTCGTCGTTGAGCTGTTGCTGAGCAGGTGTTTTCATTCTTCTAACTAGTCCCCTTTGCTCCTTGTAGTGGACATACCCTAGAAGGGTTTTCTCATTCTTCTTATATCCATACCTGTACGTCGTCTCTCTCGCTCCCAGTCTCCTTGCGTGCTTCTGCTCGTCTAGTGACACCATTGTCGCTTGTCGTGTTCTGAAGCGCCACACTGACTTTGTCCTCGTCATGTAGCACAGCTCCCCATTGTCGTCGTCCTCGTCGTTTACCATGTCTATTAAGAGCCTTGTCGCCTCGATGGAAGTGCACCTCACCTTGCACTCCCCTAGCACCACTGAGGAGCAACCCCAGGCCTACTTCGACGCACCCAACCCCCGTAGGCACCCCTACTCGCTCATCGACGTCGCCCGTCACGACGCTGCCCTCGTCCAGCTTGTTGGCCGCCAGGTTGACCTCAAAGTCGTCCGCTTCCTCATCAAGGCCGCCGAGAACGTTATTCGCATCTCGAACGACGCTACCCAAGCTGCTACCCTCCCGTCACCTCCCATCACCCCTGTCAAGGGTACCTTCGAGCAGCAGAAGGCCGTCCCTTCGCCGCCTACTCAGGCCCACATGTTCAACCATCCAATGTGGCGTCCCCATCCAATGTGGCGTCCCCTCGACCAGTTCATCTTCTATCTCGTCAAGGACTCGAATCCTTCGATGGGTACACTCCTTGGCACCCTCGTGTACCTTCACCGCCTTAAGCTCAAGCTCCCTCCTATGGCCCAGGGTTAACATCTCCTAACTACCTATCGTGCATCCTTTACTGACTCGATTCCAGGAATGCCATGCACTAGGCACCGCATCTTCCTTGCTGCCTTCGTCTGTGCCGCCAAGTATCTCAACGATTCCACGCCGAAGAACAAGCATTGGGCCAAGTGGGCACGCGTATTTGAGACGGCCGAGATCAATCTCATGGAGAAGCAGATGGTATGCGCTTCCTGCTCTCTCCTGTTCGACCGGATCTCACTTGGATTTAGCTACAGCTGCTGAACTATGACGTCCGCTTGACCGAGGAGGAGCTCATCCAACATGTCCAGCCACTTCTCGTCTCTCCTCGAGACGCTCGCCAGGAGGCCATTCGCAAGGCCACTGAAGCCACCGCCGCTCGTCAGGCTCGGGACGTCTCTCCGCAAATGCCGATTACACCTCCACACGACGCCGTTCCTCCTCTCCGCGTTCGCAGGGCTCAACCCACCTCTGTTCATTCTCAGGTTCTTCAGCAACGCGAGGCCCAGCGCATCGAAGACACTCGCTCGTTCACCCTCAAGGCCGTCCCTATCTCTGCGCGCAGGAGGGCTGTCTCTAAGAGCTCTGCCGGCGACATGCCAGCGTCACAGTCGGTTCCAATCACCCTCCTGGTCGATAACGAGCCCCTTGCCCCTCCTCCGCTCACCACGTCATCGTCCAGCGGTGCTTCCTCCTCGAGCATCGCCACGGTCCTCTCGAACGAGGGGTCCGCTGGTGTTGCCGTCGTCACTCAGGAGTCGTTTGACGGTCTTACCATGCGTAAGCGTCACAGCAACTACGTTCACACGCTGCCTTTCAACAATGAGGCATTTGCTCCAGCTGTCAAGGGCGATCTCCCTCTGTCGGCCTCTCTGCCCTCCCTCTCCAAGGCCGGTGGCACACTCCTCTCCAAGCTGCTCGGAGGAAAGGCGGTATCCCCCACGAAGAGGGCTCGTAAGGAGCAGGTCTGATGGACTCTGATTAAGTGGACACTTTCCTCCTTTTCTCGTGTGCCACCCATCCCTACATATTCCCATTTCTCGTAGTAGGTTAATCTAAACTTGGCCACGGACTTTCGCATACCCCTTTTCTTTACTTCTGGTAGTGCTACCCGAATCTAATCAAGGCCTTGATGTGAGGCTGGCTCGACCATTTGTAGGATCGTCGATTTCTGGCACGCAGCTTCATATCACTTGTGTTACCCCTCTCTATCCGTGCTTAGGTGCATCAGGAAAGGGTATCAAGATGCAGAGATACAAGCCCCCCTTGTTGCACCTTTAAAACTGCTAGTCAGGAGAGAGTAACCACGTTTGCCCTTTACTATATTACATATTTCAACTCCCATAATATCCTTGAAGGTCGCTGCGCGATCGATGGGTCTCTTGGTACCTTTACTGTCTACGCTCCACCTCTTCGGTGGGTTTGCTTCCCACCACACGAAGAGCAGGCTTCCGCGCACCTGTTGGGTACTCAGGTCTTCAATGGTTTTAATGTGTATCATGCCGCATGGCGGGCTCAATATCTGCGTTTGGCATTTCTGCCAGCTTGCATCCAGCATCAGGCTTCCCGAAAGCCGCAACAAGTACCACCCGTTGGCACACGCAACCCCTGCAAGTTTTAAGAGGCTTTGGGACCGGCTGCCTACCGGAGATTCGCGCCCGGGGAATACATGGTCACTCAAGGTGACACTCTAGGTTCTTATAGCATCCCCCAGCTGGATTTGATATCCCCGTTATCATTTTGTCCTCTCGGAGGCGTATTCATCATTTCAAAATGCTAGTGAACGTGGACCCAAACCGGCATAAAAAAAATCTATTGTCTCTATATTGTCTCTAACACGACAGTCCACTCGTATATATTCCGCAAGCGGTGGCGGACAAGAGAGGGATTGTGCCAGTGGTTCAAGCACGGAAGTCGTTGGGCAGAAACGAAGTGAAGATCTGAAATTACCTCCTTTTTAATTGCAAGATCCAAATTTTCCACTCGCACGCGTGAAATTTCGCCGGCCTGCAACGGCACGCTCTCTAATGAATTGTCTGAAGTGGTCCAGAGGATAGAGCGATGCGGGTTGTTAATTAGTACTGACTCCGTGTGGGGCGACTGCACCAATATTACCCCTCTGGTAACAATCGGAAGGCACATCCACTGGCGCTTAGAGGATTCCCAACCAGTAAAGCTAGTGATTTTCCGTGACAGCGGTGAATAGTATTTAACGGCCATAGCACCGAGCACGGGTACTTTCCCCAAGGAAGACTTCGGCCATTGCTGCTCCGTCTGGTGTGCGTGCCTGGGAGTAGAATGGTAAATGACCTACAAGAATGTTTGTGCGGCCTGGAAGCGGAGCTATATGCCAGACTGGCCAAATGAACCAAAGCCACACGGCGCGTCCAAATATTTCCCCTCAAGTTGAACCCGCTCTACCACCACAGTTTCCTGTCCCACGTCCTACGACACGTGCAAGACCATGCCGCCTCCCCCCGGACCACGATTGACCTCATTACAAGTTCAAGCTGAACTCTCCTACGCCCTAGCCACAACGCGTCGAGGTGACGGGCCAGCTTTCACCATCCAACAGTTTGACCACAAAAGCATCCTCGGAATGCCTGTGGAGATGCTCGAAAGCATCCTCGTGGAGTGGGCGAACTTGGAGTGGTTCGCACCGGCCATCGCGCGAAGGGTATGCAGGTACCTTAAGTATATTACGGACTCAAGCCCACGTGTATGGGCAAATCTTTCCCTCCCATTTGATACGCTCGCCACAGCTGATGGTGTTTGTGAGTGGTTGAGGCGCGCAAAAGCGGCCCCGAAGGAGCTTTGTATCGAAACAGAGGATCCTAGCATTATTTCAGCTGCGCTCGATGGTTGCAGGGGCGTAACTTCTCTCATTTACCGAACCCCAATGTTTCAGAGCCTTCCGCCTGCTCAACAAAAGCAGATTCGGCTCCCTGGACACTTGCGCCAACTCCTTCACCTTCGTGTCGACACCTCTAACATTGATGCATTCGTGGGCCAGTTGGATATATTCGAGTTCTACCAATCTCCATACGGCGCCCATTTTCCTTCCCTCACTACCTTGGAGTTGATTTTTGTTGACTTGACAGATTTCGAGATTGCGCCTGGACTATTTCCTGTCGTCCGTCGCCTCGCCCTGGAGTCTGTTGACGGTCCGATTTTGGACCTGATTGAGGCTTGCAGCGGTACGATCGAGGACCTCCGAGTCAACATGAATTTCTCGTATAATTGGGAAGCGCACCCTCATGACCGCATTTCTCTGCCTATGCTCAAGGTTCTCATCATAAATGAGGCCGTGGGAATTGCCCCTTACTTCAACGCTCCAGCTCTACGACTCCTTTATGCAAACCTCAATGAACTCAATGGTACTACCGGGCCCCTTAACTCTGTGGTTGAATGGGCCAGTCGCTGGAGTCCTAGTCCCATCCAGCACGCGGATATCACCAAGCTTCTTGTTGACATGCCTCAACTTCAGCATCTCATGCTATGCGAGCCTATAGAAACATTGATTTTCTGTTTCGAGTTCCTACGCGACAGTGAAAGGATTTGCCCCGAACTTCGTTCTATCCAGATCGTTGAGTTGGCGGGGACGTTTTCAGTATTCGGACCGGATACCACTTTCTTGGAATTTCTGAAGACTTGTGTGGCATGGCGTGCTGAAAAGGTACCGGGATTTACGCTCCAGTTCGGCCAGGACGAAGCACAGTTTGTAGAGGATTATACCATCGGGGTATGCTTATTTGTTCACCTTTTCGCGTCATTTCTTATCTTACCATGCTTGTAGACGCCCGACGGTTCGTTCGAACAAACAATGGGCTCGTTTGAAAGGGACCTGCCCCTTTCTTTGCGGGGTTAGAAGTAGGGACCATGGAAACAATACCTGCCACTGGTACTGAAGGTCATCAATCAATCTTCTGGGTACCGAGCCAGAGTTAAAAGGCTCACTACCGCCTTTAATAGAATAACCGTTCTCACAACCAGTCTCTTTTAATATTGTTCCCTCATATGCACAGTTTGCTAGGCATTTCAGTAATTACCTCATCCATGTATCCCTTCAGATTCCTAACCTGTTCATGCTGCGTCTTCTCACAAAGATTCACACGACTTTCGGTCCTGGTTGTAAAAATGGGGATATATTATATCTACACTCTGGAAGTAGGATATTTGAGGCATTACGCATTTTTCATTTATTGTTTTTTTTTTTAAAAGACGTAACAGCTGCATTGAGATACTAGATGCCACTTTTGGCGGAATTGTCCTTCTAAACGGGATCCTCAATCAGTCCTATTTCTCTTAATATCTATTTTATATACCAAATGGGCGTCTCTTCAAACCGTTAGAGGCTCAGTGTCGCGTCTAGGTTCCAACTCAAACACTCGAATAGCCTCCTCCAACGAATGCGTGAACTCCTGAAGAAAAGGTCAGAATCTTGAATAGATACGCAAGGCATCGAGCGGACCTTTACGCGGTAAGGGCGTTGGAGTTGATCGTATTCCTCCGTCGTCAGATATTTGATTTCAACAGCCCCAGAGCGTGAGATCACCAATTCATGGTAAATATCTTTCTGCTCATCCACCCGTGTGTCCATGTCAGCCGAAGCAACTGCTTCAGTGACCCCAATGTACTTCAGAGCGGGGCAGAGGGATGAACCCAGCTGGAGCTCCTTGAAGAACAAGGTAGTGACCTCGAATGACTCGCCCAGCAGCAAGCACTCCAAGCAGGGAAGCAGCCATAAGAGTGTACGAATGCTATGTTCCTCCAGGTCCCTCTTATCGGTCGTCGCGGAAATCCACTGGGTGACGGATGATAGAGGACGTCCATCCGGACTCAAAAGAAGCTCCCCTGCCGCGGCGTTCAAAACTTTGAGGCTTGGTACTTCCATCATGCCTACTACATCGCCCGCCTGCTCGAGACAAAGGATTCGCAATCTTGGCAAGAATAATTCCACCTCCGATTCGTGGTTACACATGGATATTCGCAAGTCCTCTAGTGTTTGGCTACATGCATTGATGGCGGCGTCGATGTCTCCCCTGACGTTGTACAACTGAAGTTGGAGGAGCTGGGGGAAGACGCAAGGACTCGGATGGGTAGACAAGACAAGGTCCACGCTGACGAGGTGTAGAGCGGTGAGCCTCACAAAGCTTTGAAAATCTGCTGGCTCGCGGAGCCGATCAACGTCGAAGCGGAAAGGTCGTGCTCGGCAGGGGTCAAACCAATCATGACCAATCACGCGAAGATGTTGAAGCTGATGACAAGCCCGGAGCGCCTCGTAATCAATCGGCTCTGCGTCTATTATGTCGCCCTTCAAATCGCGAATTTCTTGGACTTGATACACGAGCAGTTTGGAGTATATGGCGCCATGAAGAGCTGCCTTTATTTGGGTTGGAGTAGCCCACTCGATAACGACACTCGTGGGGATGCTCGCTGCGCGTGCCAGCCAAGCATGAATTTGGTCGGGCATCATCACGCCCTTCCGATCAATGTATAAGTTTGAATATGCGCGAGGAGTAGCTAAGGTCATCGTTCGGATGCGACGAGAGATGCGCTCTGCAATGGCCGGCGCAAACCATTCCCGTTGAGCCCACAATTCCAAGATGTGCCCAAACACATAGAGAGGCATGCCCTCAAGAGTAGGATAAGGAATGATTACAGACATCCGAGATTAACGCAGGTAATTGTAGTACCGTTAGGGAGCGTTTTCGAGGAGGGGCCGCCCACAGTGGGGGCGGCGGGATTTATGGGGTTTCACTGAGAGTCCCTCGCGTGTTTGTACCTTGATAAGCCCGATAACTAGACACTTCTGAACTTTCAGTATAAATGCTTTGGTATTCCGATCATAAATAGTTCCTGGGCTCACCCAACTCTTGACACGGGTGACACCGGAAGTGTGATTCAGAAGATACAAGAAACACTCGCCTCCCTTGCTGAGTCTCCATCCCTTTCCGTTGGTACTAGCGCTGCATGGTCCGGGCGAGCCACACCCCTGGGAGGTGTTGAATTATTGGATTATCACCTAATCAATGTGAGTGACCCACCCATGCTTCCTCCTTTGACGGTTCACGGTTCACAAATTAGACTCATGCGGCGCCTTTGACTATCCGAAGGCTTCGTTGCACTACTAATTGATATTTTAGAAATCTGGCCACCTGAGTAGACCGTCTCTTCGCGATAACAGCAGTGCCTCCTGCTTATAGATTTGCCCAGCCTCTTTTTCGCTGTAACCAACCACTGTGATCGTATTAGAAATTGACGTGTGCCTCATTCCACATATGGATATCCGAAGAATTGCAGAGCGGGTTCGGTGCCGTGAGACCGGGCGATCAGTGGGGTCTAGACTTTCAGATGCACATCTCCTGTTCCTGTGAATTGCCTTTTGAGTACCACGTTGCTAGAAGGAAAGAGAAGGGATCGAGGAGCCCCTCACAATGCACACGAGCCTGGACTCACTCTCGCCTGTAACCGAAACGTTTGAACAAGAATACCTGGATTTGCACACATAGTGGTTCCCTTGCCTCGAAAGCGCGCCAGCATGCGGTCGTTTGAGTAAAAGCTATCTATAGCCTCTGGGCGCCCCAAACCATAATGGCAAATATTTCACCATGCGGCGAATACATGGAAAACGTGCCACTACATCCTGTCACCGCTGACGACCAAACGAATTCCATCGTGAATACCAAAATACACGAAACGCGGTTGTCAGTCCTTCTCTCCAAATGCAATCAGGTGTTTCTCGACCTCCGCGTCGTCAAAAACTCTCCACTTTCCTCGTGTCTTCTCAGGCTCGTCCTCAGCGACAGATACCAGGGATATTTCGACTTCCCCTGGTTTGTACTCGGTTGCATGGACCGAAGACAGCGCTTCAATAGCCACCTAAACAAGGAAGACTAAGAAAGGAGGTACCGTTACAGTCAGACATCCTGCGTACCTCAACGACTTGATCTCTATTCAGACGCTGCCCGGCGGCGGCGACTTCCTCTCCTCCGGCACTGCCCTCCAGCCGCTTCCACTTTTTTTCCAAGAAGTTCATGGCCTCTTGTTGCTTCTGCCCTGCAGCTGTCGCATGGAACCCAACGAAATATCCAGCAGGGTCGAGCTTGAAGATTTGTGGACCATGTTCAGGGTCTTGACCGATGAGAATCATGGAGATACCAAGCGGTCGCATAGCAGCACGCTGAGTGTACACTTGGTTGATATTGGCCATTCGCTGGGCTAACGCATCGGGCGTGATCTCGTAGCCGTACTTGTATCGGAATTCGGCCGCTTCGGCACGTGCACGTGCTACTTGGGATTTTGCATCGGCTACAAAAGAGACGAGCCGTTAGAACAGCTCCGGGTGAAACAGATCGGGGATGGACGGATCGACGAGGGAAGAATGACGCGTACCTATTAAGCCAGTCATCACACAGCCAATAGACGGTGTTAAGCTGAACATATGTGTAACGGTACTAGCATCGAGGAGCTTGTCTGGTACTTTCTTCTGGGTGATACATACGACGGTGTCCTTGCCACGGACTGCGACGGCTGTGTGGCCAGAGCCAGAGATAGCCTTGAATGCGTATTCTGTAGAATGGATTGTTAACAGACTAATCATCGACGCGTGCCGAGATATGAGCTCTAGGCGCGACTTGCCTACTTGGTAGAGCCGCCCCTCAGGGGAGAACACGGTAAGATAACGATCGTAAGACGTGCGCGACCTATCACAAATGTAAGGTTGGGAAGGTCGACTGTGATCGTCGCGTACATCTTAGGGTGAGGACGCGTACGCAGTTGTTGAGGTCTAAGTAAGAAATTGTTGTTTTGACAAGTAATCAACGGTAGGTAGATTTTGTTACTTTAGTTACCGTGGGAACCCGAATTATTTACCGGAGTAAGCGAGCAATTCAAGCTAACTAATTTTGACCTTCACCATGCCCAAGTCTCACACGAATAGAGGCGCACTGCTCACGTCTAATCTCCCTCAATTACAGAATCTTATAAAACGGGACCCTCAGGCGTACCGGGAGGAATTTCTTCAGCAATGGATTCACTACCAGTCGATTCTCCGGATTTTTAAACTCAATCCAAACGAACATGCACAGCACTTTAGAGAACTGACCAGCTTCATATCTCAGGTGATTAATCATTCCTACTGTCTCGTTTGTTACAGAACCGCTGTTCCTGTTCCACTAAAACTGCACATCCTGGATCGGATGACTGCCTTGGTATACACAAGAGTATGCGCTGTAGGGGGTGTATGACAGCCAGTTTTTCTGGACGCTATTATCGCCTCGCCGAAACTCGAGCTACAGACAGGCCTTTTTTGACTACGGTATTACTAACCCTGTTCCTCTCTATAGGTCATTCAGTGTTATTCGAAAGAAGCAGCCGAGTTTCCCAATGACCTTGCTTCCCTGCTGAGTGATAGCTACCAGGCACTCAACCCCGACATCCGTCGATCGTTAGTGCAAAACCTGGTCATGCTCCGCAACAAGGACGTGATCAGTTCTATTGAGTTCGTCTCTCTTGCTCAGTCCCAACTTCCTCCTGATCCGTTTTAGCCTTTTGAAGACCCTATTTCCTCTCCTTCCACGGACGACCTCAGCCTCCCTCCGCTCTCATATAAGAAAAACGATCCTCACGGATATCAAGACAGCAAATGCGAAGTCCAAGAATCATAAAGTCAATCGGGCAGTACAGGCCATGCTCTTCGCTATGGTCGAACGAGGAATGGACACCGAGGTGCAAGGGGACAAGGGAAAAATACGAACTAATTCTGGCACGGAGGGTGCTCAGAAGCCTGCGAACGCTGTTGAGGCATTGTGGGCGGTTGTGTTAACGAAGGAGTTATGGAAGAAAGGGGTGTGGTGAGTCGTTGAAGGATAATTGAAGCCGTCGTTGATATCCAAGTAGGAACGATGCGAAATGTGTTTCTATCGTTGCTCTTGCATGCTTCCACCCTGTTGCAAAAGTCCAAAATGCAGCACTGCATTTCTTCCTAGGCGCAGACGAAGAAGAAGACACAGATAGTGAGAGTGAGAGCGAGGTGAATGTTGAATCCTCGTCCCCTTAAATACTATATTGACCTGGGTTCGTAGATCCCAGACATCAAAGCCCTCAAACACCGGCGAACTATCAATAAGAAGACCAAAAGTGGTGAGAAAAAACTGGCCAAGTCCACGAAAGCTGTCAAGAAAAAGCAAAAGGAGAAAAATGAGGTGCAGCCAAACTTCCCTGCCCTGCAACTAATCAACGATCCACAAACCTTTGGCGAGAAGTTGTATGATAACCTCGTCAAATACGGTACGCCATCTTTTATCTCACCTTCCATCGACGCTAACCACAAGTAGACAAGCGCTACTCCCTCGATCACAGAGTCCTCATGATGCAGTTGCTCACCCGCGTAATGGGCGTGCACAAACTTTGCGTGCTGGGCTTCTACACCTACATCATCAAATACCTGGCATACCACCAACTACAAATTACACTCATCCTTGTCTCCCTCGCACAGTCGACGCACGACATGACTCCTCCAGACGTCCTAACTCCTGTGATCCGCAAAATAGCACAGGAATTCGTGCACCCAGGTGTTGGCCCTGAAGTCGTCGCAGCAGGCATCAACGCGATTCGCGAGGTGTGTAGACGCCAGCCATGGTGCATGGAAGAGGACCTGTTGGGGGATTTGATTGCGTATCGTAAAAGTCGGGACAAGGGTGTCATCACGGCTTCCAGAGGACTGCTGCAACTCTATCGTGAGGTTAACCCAGCCATGTTAAAACGGCGTGAGAGGGGTAAGGAGGCGAGTATGGGGATGCAGACTTCGGCGGGTAAACCCCTGCCATACGGGTATTCGAAGGATGCGGCGGTGGATATTGAAGGGTTGCATGTGGGTGGTATTAATGGAACCGTGGTTCTGGTTCCTGACAAAAGCCGTTAGCTGCTTGAAGACCATCTCAACTCTCAACGGGCCGAACAGGGCGACGAGGATGACGATGTGGATGACGATATGGCTGCGTGGGAGGGGTGGGACATGGAATCCAACTCATCCGATGACTCTGATGACTCTGGGTCGTGGCACGACGTCGAGTCCGATGGCAAACGGGCGTTCGATATTAGCGACAGTGACGACGAGCCGCCAAATAAACCCGACAAAGGAAAAAAGAAGGCCGTAGAACAGAGAGATGGCGAGGAAAAGGAAGACATCGAGATGAAGGATGAGATACCTCGAGTTTCCGTATTGGCTACGTCCAAGGTAAGTCCCACTTCCAAATTGCCCAAATGTGAGAGGTAACAAGCGGCTTTAGATTCTCACTCCTGCAGACTTCGCCCTGCTACAGGAACTTCGGATCAAAGCTGCACAGACAGCCGTCGAAGCGGGCGGCGGATCGGGTATCAAACGCACGCTTGCAATGCTCAAAGCACAAAAGAATGTCACCGCAGTTTCAAGTGCGTACGACGAGGACACCTCTGCGGCATTCGTCACTGAGTCCGCGATTCTGGGCGTGCAAAAGAAGAAAAAAGCCGACTATGAAGAGCGGATGGCGTCGATCCAGAAGGGACGGGAAGGCAGGGAGAAGTTTGGGAGCTACAAGGGGAAGAAGAGGAAGGCTTCGCAGAGCAGTTCCACGAATCGCGAGAAAAGGCGGAACAAACCGCTGATGATGGTGCTTGCCAGTAATGCGGTGCGGAGCAAGAAGCAGGCTTCACTTAGAGACAAGCAGAAGAGACTGCGGGCGCATATAGAGCGGGCGAAGAAGGCCTACCATTGAGGTGCGCGCATCTGTTCGGTCGATATTTTCGGCTGCCACTGAAGCCACTTGTCTTGTAGGAAGGCCAACATCTATTTACTCCCAGCATACTCCGTTGTGTACCATCAGTGCTCTCCCAGGGAGGTTATTTTTCCTTGGGCCCGTACCCACAAGGACTTCGCGTGTTCTTCAGAGACGGCTTGGGCTCATTTTCCCGGGAAGATGTAGTCTCGGAAGAAATATGGTTTCCATGTCCTAGCCGTTTGCATTTAGCCGGAAAACCTGACCTCGGTTCCAAATTCCGGCCCTTTTTGTATTGAAACCAACTTGACCTCTTCCGTTTCCGACGTTCCGTACGCAGTAGCCTCTTGGCGTGTGCGACGACCTTACGACCAGCCTGGACAGTCTCTAAACGGGCAATATGAGTGTGACGATGCCGAGCGTGTGGCAGGCATACAAGGACATCGACCCAAAAGCCCCAAAGCCTGTCTTTGAGCAGATTATTAATGGTAAATGGTAAACCAATGTAATTCAAGACTCATAAGCTTATTGTGTTACTCGTTTCTTCCTCTCCCCCTTCATCGTTGTTGTCGTTATCAGCCATCCTTATCTCGAAGGAAGATCGTAAAGCCCTCGTCCAGGCGCTTCTCACGGATGTAAAGAACAATCGGTTTCCTACAGATGGCGAGCGATTTCCCACAAAAATCTCCTGCTAGTCTCGAGGCTGACGGTGTCATTCCACTTGTTCAGACTTGTCCCTGGCGCTCGTTGCCGTCAAGACGTTGGCCCGGATACCAGCGGGGTCAGAAGTCCTCATTAAGCCAGAGGTACGTCGTAAGCAGTTTGTGTCACTGGCCCGTCATCCACCCGGCAATCCGCGTAGAACCTTCGAACACTCTACGAACTCGCAAGTAGCACCCGCCCTGGTGTAGCCGCCGAATCCCTCAAGTGTGTCGCCAATGCTATACTCCTACTTGAGCCCGCAAGAGACGCCTGGCTCCATCTCGGTGGAGGACAACTTGCTCTGGACCTCCTCATTGACCCAAAATCGACCCCTGAGTTTAGCTTCTTGTCTGCACGCATTTTATTCCTCACGACTATGAAGCAGAATGCTTTCCTCAGGCGAATCGCTGAGGATTCTAAGGTCATCGAGGCAATGGCTGCTGTTGGTCCTTCTCCCACACCCGAACCATCAGCGCTAGCCACTGACGTTTGACCGCCTACTCCCGCAGAGAATCGATGCGCTTCTGACTTCGGTGTTGTCCTCTCAACCTATGTCCAAGGAAGCGATGGTGGATATCCTCAAGTTCGTGTTCAATCTCTTGCTGCAATATCCTCGGATGGTAGACGCCGATCCCACCGGGAAAGGCAAAGGTAAAGAGAAGGCGGACGGGCAGCCTAAGGTTATGGGCGAGCAGTGGGATGAGAAGTTTGAGCCGTGAGTACCAACGATTCGTTAATTTTCGCTCCTCGGCTGACCCCAAGATAGGTTGATCGTACCTCTGTTGCGAGTATTTTGCATCTTACCTGAAACGAAGCCGCCACTCGCTCCTCCCCTCACTCACGTCATCCACGCCCTGATCAATGTTCCTGTTGTGCCGTATTCGGCAAAATGGTTCACAGCCCCTGGTAGCCCTATTCTTGGGCCCACTGAATCACGATCAACTATTGAGGTGTTCCAGAAGGCTCTTTCACGAATTGTATCCCCTCGACGGAAGAGTCGATCCAACTCCCCAACAGCCACTCCCTCACCTAGTATTTCCAGTGGTTCCTCAACGCCTGCTTATGATGTCGTACGGAGAGCATGTGATTTGGTCGATGCCACCCTCGCCCATTACTTCCCTGGTGGTATCGAAGCCGATGACCCTTCAATCCGGGAGAAGGCCAAGACTGATGGAGTCAATATCGACGAACTCGTAACTCCTCTACTTGCCCTAGTCACCCGAATTGCAGAAGAACCCGGTGCTCGTGCAGTCCTCAAGGAGTGGATACTTCCTGCCCAGCTAAGCCGGGATATTCCATTGGAGACTAGAGGAGACACGTTGGGTCGCTGTATTCGACTTTTGAGTTCGGTGTATTTTCACAGGTTGAAGGATACCATTGGTGAAATGCTCTTTACCATCTGCAATTCTGATGGTAAGCGGATTCTATCCCATCTGGATATAGCGTTACTCAACGTGCACCGTACGCCCTACAGGTTCGCAACTCTCCGCCCAAATTGGCTACGGTAATGCCGCAGGCTACCTCTTCAACAGGGGCATCCTCTCTGCACCCCCACCAAAAACAGGTGACGCGTCCGGTGCGGACTCTGCGTTTGGTGCTGGTATCAACCCCATCACAGGCGCCAAAGAGCGTGAGGTTGAACCCGGTCCCGAGATGACCGACGAGGAGAAAGAACGCGAGGCAGAGAAGTTATTCGTCTTGTTTGATCGGCTTGAGAAGACGGGCATGGTGCGGAATCCTATTAGGAAGGCCATCCACGAAGGCAAGCTGTCTCTGGGGCCATTTGGTCCTTGAGTCTTGGACAAGCTATGGTTTACTGGGGGAAAGATAAAGGACAGTTGATGATACGGAGTGCTTTCGTGTTATTCTGCCTGCTGGTCTGGTGCATCATGCTAATTTATTGTGCTACGTGGAGGAATAACTTTAACCTCACCGCCCGTTCGTCGAATAGTTGTAGGAACATAACTAACATCGTTCTTCACCATGGACATACCATTTTACGTTCATCGGATCTCCACAAACCCCTTTCTCCACCTTGAACTCTCCCTCTTGCGTCTCGTTGCCGGAGTCCGGCATATCTTGCGGCTTTCGTTCAAGGAACTCCCGTGAAGATGGACCGTTCGAGCCATGCACGTCATATGATTCCAATGCCCGCTGGCCACCAGTTAGAGGCAATTCGCTGGCATGGAAACTTGCCTGTCGCCAAGAATGTCCCAGTATCAAAACGTACGCGACTTGCCATATTTTGTCACCCCTGGTCGTTCCTCGGTGGTCAAGCACGGGACCCGTGAGTCCGCCCGTTCAAACGCCGTCATCTGTTCCACGCCGTTCTCCGTTTTGTGCACGAAAGCGAGGCAAATACTAAAGGGTTTATTGTGCTAGAGTCTTGCGTGAAGTCGTCGAGCCATTCTGCCGACATGGTTTCAACGTGGTGCTTCTTAATTCCCGGGGAGTTGGAGGCTCCACTGGACGGGCTTCTTTCACGGGATTACCTGAAGCAGAGGACTTGAAGGAGGTCGTAAAGTGGCTATTAGAGAATCAGTTCCCTGCTCTGGAAGAATTAGTTTTACTGGTCCGTTTGCTTAACCTTTGCAGAGGCGGGCATCTATTGAAGTCTCTACAACACATCAATTACAGGGATACTCCCACGGGTGCATACCAATATCGCATTTCCAACCATTGCCAGCGCCTCTTAAGACTCGATACGTCCTCCTTTCCTACCCATTGACCGTACTCCCTTTTATCACGCTCTTCAATCATAAGACACACGCAACAGCACTCAACTCTCTCGTCAAAAAGTTAGCGGACACAAATTCATCCCCATCCGCGCCGGCTCCGTCGCCGTTATTGGTCCTGTACGGTGACCGCGATCAGTTCACCGGCATAGCGAGATACGAAACTTGGGTCAAATCTCTACAAGAGGCCGGATCTTTACCCTCCAGAAAGACCGTCGTTGCCCACACAAAGATTGAAGGAGGCGACCATTTCTGGCAGGGAGAGGCGCTGGATCATATGCTTATTGAGGTTGAGAAATGGGTCGATGTAATGGCATAAATAAAGTCTAATTCCAAGTAAAGGGATTCTTGTACTGATGGAGGGGTTATGCGACTGTTTGCCGGGATAAATTTGGTTATGTCGTTCGTGGTGGATAAGGAAAGGCCATAATATACCAAAAGGAATACCTCCCAGATGAGCCCGGCTTACTGATCGCAGCCCTCCCCAGGCTATGAAACGCCAAGTACAACTGGAAATTCATTCGGAGCTGAGGAGAGAAGTTCTTGCTTTTGTATGTAGAAAGGAATCTGATATCGGACACACCTTCCGCAAAGGAACGCGACCACGGTTTGATTTGGGCACACACGCCCGAGGAGGACGAGGGGAGGTACCTGCCAGTCTAATTCCGCTTGTCGTATAATGACACCCGCATGAACCCGATGGGCAATATCTAGACTCGCTGGTAGTATTCCATCGGACGGCGCGAAACCGAATGTTCAGAGCAAGAGAGCAACAACTGAGTTAAAGATCTTCGTGACGTGGATATTCCCTCGTGAAACCTATGGGATGGCGGTGTGCATCCAGGATGTTGCTGGTTCAAGTTTGCCTTCCAGCCTCACGCCGTCCTTGTCTTAACTTCTCCTCAATCCGCAAGTTTCGTGGGGGATATGCAGCCACCTCCTTTGAATCTCCCATTGTCGTCATCTCACCCTGGAAATGCAGACGGGGAAATCTACAACGCGCACTCCCCTCCAATCCCTGCGTCACCAGAACCAGAGCCGGGTCCTCTAACAGAAGTGGAGAACCAGCTCAAAGAGCTGGCACAGTCGCTCCAGGCCGTCGGAAACTACGTGCAACGCTTCCATCATGGCATCCATCCGACACAGAACCAAGCGCCAGGACAAGGGCAGCCCCAAGGCGGCTATACTGCACTTGGAACAGGAAGAGGGTATGGAGGTGTCAATGGGGGAATTAACGGGATTGGATTGGAGGACAGACCGCTCTCGAAACGAGTGTGCGTTGGTAAACCGAACCGTTTTATGCCTTGGAATTCAACTCGAATTGCAAAGGAGATATACTCATTTTGACCCCATGCGTTTTGCAGACAAAACCTTGTCGGTAGCTTAATGGCAATCGATACAACCGCACGTCATCTACACCACAGGGTTCCTCGAGCAGTCTTAGAGTTCGTAACACCTCTCTACTTCCTCGCCCTCCTTCTCCTTCTCCTCTCTTTCCCTTTACTTATGCCGTCCTCACGTTCCTTGCATCAAAAATTTCCTCTGCCACCCACCTCAGCACATTCTATTAACACATCGCGTCATCGCAGTGACTTAGACCAATCGCGAAACCCTGGTCATATCACCAAAGACCGCCTTGAAGCTGTCGCACTGGAAAACGCCTTCCTGCACGCAAAGCTCGATGCGGTTGCGACCTACCGTGACCTCCTTGGGGACGCACTTGCGGATGAGTGGACAGAACTAGAATGTCTGAGATCGAAACCTGCTAATAGCATGGTGAATGGGGAACTAGCCGGAAGAGCAGGAGGCTCCGATGTAAAGATGGAGGTGGAACCATAGATCACGGTGCGAACGTCGTTGTACTGGTAGGCATAGCGACCAAACTCTAATATTCCACGTAGGTTCGCCGTGTAACTGCACATATAGGAGCGTTATCTCTCCTAGTTTAATCTTTCTCTATACACCTGGTGCAACCCCACATGGGGACAAGGTAAATCGAGAAGTTGTTATCAGACAGGGGACCGGGCAAGAAGATAAATGTGACAGCAAGAGATGGCGTTAAAAGACGATATGCACGGGACGCAGAAGTTGATGATAAATTATTCAACGAATCATTATAGTTCCATAATCGGCGAGGCGTCTATCAGTGAGACGGACTAGATGACGATCATATTTGTGGGTTGTGTCCGAAGGAGGAGGGCAATGCAGTTTCGGTGTACTGACCAATCGGAGACTATGGAGAGCATGGCGCTTGATCTGGACGTCGTGCTGTGTTTTGAAACAGATAACACATTCCACATGGCACTACCCCAACAGGCGACTTGTGACTTTCTGATGTGCACGCTAGCGGCCGGAACAACTTTTATGAAGACCGTAATGTCTCAAGTCCGCATCTGCTCACGTAATTCAATCCACTTCACACACTATGGCCTAAGGAAAGCTCGCCACAAGTGTCATAAAGTTCGTACTTCCAATGTGTTGTTCGCTGCCTATTATCCATACCGTCCATCTTGTAAAGAACCATCCAGTTTCATATTGAAAATCCGTCCCCACCGTCAGATACCTCCTTACCTTCCATTTCACCTACACCATTCGTTCTATCGAGGCCACTTTTGGCCTTGGGTTGGAGGAGAATGTCTCAAAGTCCACAAAAAGTACTCTGAGATGGTCTCAGAGAACCCATCATCCCGTCATGACTGCCAGTCTCTGTACGCTTGAGCTTCTGCCACACCTCCCAGTTACTACAAAGATCCTCAGCCATCTACTTGTCGTGGAAAGAAATAGGGGTATCCTCATAAAGCCCTCCGTGATGGTCCCTCCTTGTCCAACACGGTACGACCATCCCGGAAGAGTGGCTCTTGCAATCTTGGTTCCGCGTGGATTGAGAGACACAACACACGGGAAAGGTGCAGGAGCATAAGTCAGAGCCGTGGTATGAGTATATCCAATGACTCTATACTTGCGTATACATTGTTCTTGTCCCGAACAGAGGCGTTGGTATTTATTGGGTTCGAGACATTCGGTCGGTATGACACGCTTCCTGCCTTACACCCAGACTACTATCCAGTCCATTTAAAGCCCTTTCTCTACCCTTCAAAATTCCGTGCATTGTCTTTGTACTTGTTGCGTGATCGAATCACGTGTTCAGTCACCACTTGAACCGCTGTCCATTACCTGCTCATCTGATGATCATGCAATGTCATGTTTTGTGCAAAGCTACACGAAATATACGAACTTTGCGACGCGCAGCATCGACTATAGCTGCTTCACGGCGAGCCATTTCGATATTTCGACCATCAGCGTCCCAATTGGTTTCCTTACACACCTCCACTAATGAAGAGGAGATGCTTAGAGAAGCCGGTACATCGTTTCTTGCACTCTACAGCCTCGCCTGCGACTCTTAAATGATCCGGTTAGAAAAATGCAGGGCAAACTGACTGTCTTCTTTAGTCAAGCGGTTTGCTACAAGTGTAGTAGGGCCTAAAGTACGAGAGATGGATGAGAATGAAATAATGGATCCGTCGATTGTTCAGGGTCTTTTCGAGCAAGGGGTCGGTTCGACTTCTGCGTCAAGGACAATAAGACTGAAGTAACACCCAAACCTAGCTTATGGGGATCGAAACCTCTGGTGAACTTGGTGGAGCTGGTGCTTCTTTCACAAGTACCATCATCACCGTCGAGGAACTCGCGAAAATCGACCCCTCCGTATCAGCGCTCTGCAATATACATAACACCCTCGTAAACAATACCATCCGGAAGTATGGAACGAAGGGACAACAGGACAAGTGGTTGCCTCAACTTGCGACCGAAAGGTTGGGAAGCTTCTGCCTGAGCGAATC
>Ga0307513_10003577_pt1 | contig 21002 bp, 17 predicted proteins | sample 15_EM_MG_FD_202174 | JGI IMG/M metagenome (GOLD analysis project Ga0307513, IMG submission 202174) | Populus trichocarpa ectomycorrhiza microbial communities from riparian zone in the Pacific Northwest, United States - 15_EM | ecosystem: Host-associated > Plants > Roots > Unclassified | place...
CAAGAGTGAGGGACGGGCTGTCAACTTTAATCCGTTCGCGGTTCGACAGGCTGACCACCAGCGGGATTTTCCGTGCCGGTCACCAAACGAACGGAATAAGCCGCTTGGTCTGCCGTGCGTATTCCGGATATTGCGCGGGGAACGCATCGGCCAGCACGCGCTCCTCAACGCGCATTCGCCAGAGAAAGGCGACCGTCACCGGCGCCATGACCACCAACAGCGACCAGACGTTGCCCAGCGCCAGCCCGAAACCCAGGAAGGTCATCAGGGAACCGGTGTAGGACGGATGGCGAAGCAGGCGGTACGGTCCGCGCCGGATCAGTTCATGGCCGGGCTGGATGTTCACGTCGATAGTGAAAAAACGCGCCAGCACACGTATCGCCCAGAAGCGCAACGCGAGGCCGCCGGCCATCAGCGACAGTCCGGCCCAGAACAACGGCTGCCGAATAGCGATGTTGCCGATATGCCCCTGCGGACGATACGAGAGCCAGACCGCCAAACCGATGCATACGTAGACCGTCACCAGCAGCAGGCGCAGCGTTCCGCGATCCCGCATGCGCGAGCGGTCTTCGGAACGGCGTTTCCAGCCCAGCCAGAGTTCGCTGAGCGCCCAGACCACGACCAAGGCGGCGAACAATTTTTCGGGGAGCGTGCCCACGTGTATCACGGGAAACCTGCCGAGAGTGAAAGATCCGCCGCCACGATACAGGGAGCTACAACTCGCGCCTTATTGCGCCTTGATCGCCATTGCCGGCAGCCCGCCGCTGGAGAGTTTCTGCTTGGCTTCGGCCAGTTCGCTGGCGGTGCCGTAAGGCCCCATGCGCACGCGATAAACGGTCTTGCCGCCGATCTGCGCCGACTCCACGCGTGCCGACAGCCCCAGCAGGGCGATTTTCGCCTTGGTGGATTCGGCATCGCCGGAGGCGCCGAACGCGCCGGCCTGAAGAATGTAGCGCGCGTCTTTGCCGGCCGATGCGCTAGCGGCCGCCGGCGTCGCGGCTGCGGTTGTCGTTGCGGCCGCCGGCGTTTCCGAAATCGGCTTCGGATCGCTCGTCGCGGTACCGGACGTTGCGGTCGCTGCGGCTGCTGTCGTGGCCGCCTGCTGCGCGCGCGCTTCGCGTGCCTTCTCCGCGCTCGCGCTGGCGGCGAGTTCGGCGTCGGACATCTGCACTTCTTTGCCCGGAAGCAGGGTGTAGAAGTCGTATTGGGTTTCCTTGTTCGCCGCTTCATCCGCTTTGGGGTCGGGCTGCGACGTCGCCGTGGAGGGTTCCGGCGCGATGTCCTCGGCATTGCTGTCGGCGTCGGCCACCTGGGCCGGCAACGCGTCGGGGTTGGGCTGCGGACGGAAAAAGCCATCGCCGTCCTTCTTCATCAATCCGGGCACGATGAAGAATGCGGCCGCGCCCAGCACCAGGCCTGCGATCAGCCACACCCAGCCGGGCGTGCCGTTGCCCGAGTTGCGTCGCGCCTGGGTCTTGTTGCGTCGTGCCGCCATCAAACTACTCTCCAATTACATCTTTTCGGGGGCGCTGACGCCCAACAATTCCAATCCGTTCGCCAACACCTGCCGCGCCGCGCTCGCTAGCGCCAACCTCGCGTCGCGCGTGGCGGGGTCTTCTACCAGCACCGGGGTGGCGTGGTACCAAGTGTGGAAAGCATAGGCCAGTTCGCGCAGGTATTGCGCGATGAGGTGGGGTTCCAATAACTGTCCCGCGTTCTCCACCACTTCCGGAAAACGCGACAGCTCGACCATCAGCAATTGTGAGTTCTCGTCGTCCAGCAACGCGAGGTGGCCCAGTCCGTTGGCTTGGTCGTAGGCGTAGCCCTTTTCCGCCCCCTGGCGCAGCAGGCTGCACACGCGGGCGTGCGCGTACTGCACATAGAACACCGGATTATCGTTGCTCTGCTGGCGGGCCAGGTCGATATCGAAGGTGAGCTGCGAATCCGGTTTGCGCGCGATCAGGAACCAGCGCGTGGCATCGCGCCCGGCTTCCTCGATCAGATCGCGCAGAGTGAAATAACTGCCGGCGCGCTTGGAAAGCTTCACTTCCTCGCCACCACGCATCACCGTGACCATCTGGTGCAGCACGTATTCGGGCCAGCCCTGCGGAATGCCGACGTCCAGCGCCTGCAGTCCCGCGCGCACGCGCGCCAGCGAACCGTGGTGGTCGGCGCCCAGCTCGGTAATGGCACGCCCGTAGCCGCGCTGCCACTTAGACAGGTGGTAGGCGATGTCCGGCAGGAAGTAGGTGAACGTGCCGTCGGATTTGCGCATGACGCGGTCCTTGTCGTCGCCGAAATCCGTGGTCCTGAGCCACAGCGCGCCGCCTTCCTCGTAGGTATGGCCGGTGGCGCCGAGGCGCTGCACGGTTTCGGCGACCCTGCCGTCGTCGTACAGCGAACTCTCCAGGAAGTAGGTATCGAAGGACACATCGAAGGCGGCCAGATCGCCGTTCTGTTCGCGGCGCAAAGCGGCTACGGCGAAGCGGCGGATCGCGTCGAGGTCGTCGGCGTCCTCGGCGCCGGTGACGACGTGGCCGTCGGATTCCACCGTCTCGCCCCGCAGATACGCATCGGCGACGTCCTGGATGTAGTCGCCGCGATAGCCGGCTTCCGGCCAACCCGCTTGGTCGGGCTTCAGCCCTTTCGCGCGTGCCTGCACGGAGCGCGCGAGGTTCTCGATCTGTACGCCGGCATCGTTGTAATAGAACTCGCGACGCGTCTCCCAGCCGTTGGCCCGCAGCAAACGGGCGATGCAGTCGCCGATGGCGGCGGCGCGGCCATGGCCGACATGCAACGGGCCGGTGGGGTTAGCGGAAACGTATTCCACGCCGACCATCTTTCCTTCGCCGGAGGTGTTGAGGCCGTAGGCATCGCCCTGCTGCAGGGCCGCGGCGACTTCGCGCTGGTAAGCGGCCGGACTCATGTGGAAATTGATGAAGCCCGGGCCGGCGATTTCAACCTTGGCGATGTCGTCGCTGGCCGGCAGCGCCGCGACCAGGGCCTGCGCCAGTGCGCGCGGATTGCTGCGCGCAGGCTTGGCTAGCAGCATCGCCGCGTTGCTGGCGAAATCGCCGTGTTCGCGCGTTTTGGGGCGTTCGACCACGAAATCCGGAGTAGCGGTGTCGGCCGGCAAGGTGCCAGCGCTGCGCAGGGCATCAATGCCTTGGGCGATCAGGGCGCGGAGTTGGGATTTCACGGGGTTCTGCTGACGATGCGGGTCGGCGATTTTAACCGACCGCGCAGGTCAAGGTCTGGCTAACTCGTTCAGGCGTCACACCCAGCCGCGCGAGGCCAGCGACACCGGCGCCCCGTCACCCACCACGAAGTGGTCCAGCAGTCTTACCTCCATCAAAGACAGCGCCTGCTTCAAGCGCGCGGTGACGGCGCGATCGGCTGCGGACGGCTCGGCATCTCCCGAAGGATGTTAGGTTTCGTTCAGTAGTGTCAACCTTATGGGCATGAAAGGCAGTTCCGCCTAGAGTCCAAAGGCGCCCAAGCGGGGCAGGCACGGCGCTTGTCTCTGGGATCTGTGAGACGCGAGGCCTTCATGGTTCAGATGGTTCGAAAGGTCGCTCTACCTAGGGCATCCGAGGTTAGCGAGCCTATGCGCTCGGCGGCCGAGCTAGCCCAGTCCGTGGTCCTTCGGGAGCCGCGGCCTCCGGGGTTTCCGCTCCTGTTTTCGTCTGACTTCCAGCTAATTGAGCCAGTTGTCGTATTCCTACATGAGCACAGCATCCAGCGCGCTCACTCTGCAGAAACCGTCAGAACCTATTCCGAAATTCTCTTTGACTGGTTCGAGACGCTAGAGCAGAACAATATCGACTGGCAGACAGCCGATGCGGTAGATCTGGTGGCATATCGCAATCGAATGCTGCAGCAGTCGAGTCCTCATACAGGCCGGCCCTACCGAATTACAACGATTAATCACCGCGTACGTGGAGTGATCAGGTTTTACGAATGGGCTATCCGAATGAAGTGGATCTTGACGTCACCTCTAGTGGGCGAGCCGAAAAACTTCTCTTCAGCGAGGACGCTGCAACCCAGCACAGGACGACGCCCGGATCAGTCCCTGTTTGTACTGCGCCAGTATGAGCTGCTGCCACGGCCGCTGACCACTGAGCAAGTACGAGAACTGCTGGCTGTGCTCAAACCACCGTACGACTTAATGGCACGCTGGCAGCTGTATACCGGACTAAGAGTCAGTGAGTTGCTGCGATTGGAAGCTGACGTGGCGAGTCAGCGATCCGGTGAGAAAATGTCTCATCAGACGGTAGAGGTGATACGCAAAGGACGCAAGCCTGGCTACGTGATTGCTTCAGCAAGCCTCCTTGATGAGACTGCAGGCTATCTGGCGCTTCATCGGAAGAGCTGGCTAAAACGCGCCAGCCGACGGCGTCTGCCCGCCGCGCGATCCGAATTGTTCATCAACGGGCGCGGGAAGCCCGTAGCCAAAAACACCTACCAGGGAATTATCGGGCGTGCCGGGCAGACTTGTGGCTTCAGGGCCACAACGCACCTTTTAAGGGCCACGTTTGCCTGCCTACTCCTAGCGCGGCTCGAACAGCTCGCCAGCCAAGGCGCCGCCATCAACCCATTACTCGTGGTCAAAATACTCATGGGCCACGAGCGCATTTCAACAACAGACCGCTATTTACGTGCAATCGCCGTCGACGTGGGTGAGCTAAAAGATGTTCTAAACACTCTTCTATCCGAGGCTAAGTAACGTGCCCGGTCGCCGCGTCTCGATTCGCCGGGAGTTAACGAAGAACGCTTTCCAAGACGGCAAAGGCGTACAGACGCTGCGCTACGCTGTACCTAGACGGGTGCGCAACACCAACATCGACTTCGCTTCCTTAGGCTTGCCTGTTAATGCTGCTGAAGCATTGGCGGAAGCGTTCTGGAATCACGTTGGCGTACAGTCAGATCGCAATGTGATCACTCATTGGTCCAATCTGAAGATCTTTGGACGTTTCGTACGCGAGCAAGGAACAGTTGCCGTTCTAGAGGACCTGGACGGCATCTTCTTGGGGCAATACGTCGATTGGCTCAACAGGCAGTGCAAGCCCGACGGAAGGCCGTGGACCAAGTCGGGCCGTGCCGGTGCTTACACCATACTCCGCAAGCTGTTGCAGTGGATCGAGCGCTGCCGTCCGGGCTTGATCAAAAGTATTGCGTATCCCTTTAATCCATTCCCATGGAGGAATCGCGATACGCCTTCTCGCGAGCAGCTCTCTTCATCGGAACTGCGACGACTTTTGGCAGCGTGTGAGGCCGACATCAGTCAGATGCGAACCATTCGGCAGGCTACAAAGTCACCGGAGTCCACCGAACCTCTTCCCGTTGGATCGTTGAACTGGCTGCTGAGGCAGATCGACTCGAAGTTCGGCGGAATCGTGCCGCCGGCAAGTGAGCTTGCAGAAGCCGGAAATCACCCAATCGCCAGCGCTTTGAAGCGCCATGGCGGTCTGAAGGGAGTCGAGCCGCACCTATATCCGCGGGGCGAAGTTCTCTTGCCCTACTACTTAGCCATCCTGATACACACTGCTGGAAATCCTGATCCGATCGTCGAACTTGGCCGAGACTGCCTGCAATCCTTGCCGCTGCTCGAAAATAGACAAGCGGTCGTCTGGTTCAAAGCGAGAGCCGCCAGCACCCAGAGGCGAACGTTCAACAGTCAACATGGCCTTCAGCCACCATCGCTGGTACGAGAAATCCTGGCCTGGAATGAACGACTTGTGTCACGCGCGCCGACTGCCATACAGGAAAGGTTGTTTCTGTACATAGGTCGTGGCCACGTCACCGCGATGACCAGCAGCGCGGCCAAGCACTTGCTTCCGGGCTTTTGCAAACGCCATAACCTTCCACGTTTCGCCCTTGCCTCGATCCGGCCGAGCGTGCTCACGAGCTTTTATCGAGCCAACGGCGATCTGCGACATGTCAGCCAGGTGGCCAACCACGCTCATCTTTCCACCACAGTGCGTTATGTAATGACCCCGCAAGTTCAGGAGCAGAACCGAACACGCATCGCTGCTCTGCAAAACGCATTCATCGGGCATATCCGCTCCCCAAAGCAAAAAGAAACATCCGAGCGACATATCCAACGCGGTACACCAAGCCCAACCCCTTCAGGGCAGCTCGTCTCGTTGTTTGGGTTTGATTGTGAAGATCCCTATGCCGGCGTGGCCCCCGGCACCCAACGGGGAAGGCTATGCAACAACTTCATGGGGTGCTTTACCTGTCCCAACGCCGTGATTACTGCCGAACCGGCGAACATCGCACGCCTATTGCAGGCGAGAGCACACTTGCGTGATGCAGCCGCGACTCTGCATCCAGCACGCTGGGCGGCGTTCTATGAGCCGCAGCTGCGGATTCTTGAAGAAGACGTTCTTACACGCTTCTCGGCAGCAGAACTAAAAAAAGCTATGCCGTTGTTGGCAGGTCTCGTCCCACTGCCAGAACTGAGGTGAGGCACGAATGACTACGACGAAGCTTAGGCAAAAGTTAAAGGAACTTCCTGGTTCCACGTTCGAAAATGTGGATGAACGAGCATGGTTTTTGCAGGGTTCGGCGTGGCGGGACACCCTATGGGTACTGAAACCAACCAATGCTCTTGAGGAGGTATGGCCTGCGCGCCTGCAATGGCACTTCAAACTGCCAAGTGGGGCTTTTTTTACAGATCAGCGTTACGAGCACCTAATGGAGAGCAGTCGACAGCTGATTGCACTCATCCGTAGCTGCTCATTGAGTACAGGCTTGGCGCAACGTGCAACAACAGTTGCAGGCTACTTCGTACATTTGAAACAACTGCTGCGGTGGATGGATCAAGCGGGATACACACGCTTTCAAGATTTGGACGCGACTGCCTTGATCCAGTTCCATCGATACATAGCTGATCGTAAAGGCAATAGACGCTCTCAATTGACACCTGCAACTGTGCAGAAGTACTTGTATCTGCTCACTTGCCTCCACCGATTTCGCGAGCGTCTTAACGATGGGCTCCTGATTGATCCCTTTCCAGGACGTAGTCACGGCGAAGTCGCGGGTGTGCGTGATTTCGAGATTGGGCGCTTGCCCTACACGCCAGAAAACGTAGCCATTCCCCTAGTTCAACGCGCAATTGATCTTGTCATCCGGGACAGTGGCACTATTCTTGAGGCTCGACGTGTCTACGCACAAGGCATGGCCTCAGCCAAAGTTCGTGGGCTAGGCGTTGATGCCTGCACCACAGCAGCCAACCGCGACTTGCAGAAGAGCGAGCTCAGATTGACGTCCCAGCCGATCGCAACAGTTGTGAATCTCGCGCACTCAATTGACATGCTGTACGCCGCCTGCTTCGTGATAATTTCTTATCTGGTGGGCGCGCGGGTAAGCGAGATTCTGCATTTGGAGGCCGGATGCGTACAGCGGCGGGGTGAGGGCGACCGTACGGTCTGGGTGATCGCAGGGACGATCTTCAAACGTCAACCCGAGTACCACGGCCGCCCACATGAGTGGGTTGCGCCGCCGGCGGCGCTGCACGCGATTCAAGTTCTGGAAGCGTTGTCGGAAGGACATCGTACGCGATCGGGGCGACCTCAGCTCTGGCAGCGAAGCACCGGAAGTGCAGGCGCCAGAGAGTGGGAGGTTGAGTGCCCTAGGGTGCTGAAGATTCCGTCGACGGTGCGGATACGTTATCTGCTGAATAGATTCGGCAGATGGCTGGAGCTTCCTCTGCATCAAGGTAAGGTCTGGCGCCTATCAACCCATCAGGGCCGTAAGACATTTGCTCGCTTCGCAGCACTTCGAGACCGTACATCTTTGTTCGCACTTGCTCAACAGTTAGGTCATCGCGAGCGAGCCGTCACAGACCAAGGATATTCTGGTTCGGACTACCGACTGAAGGCAGAAATAGATGCCGAGATTCTGGAGCAGTCCACTGGCGCCTGGGAGCACATGCTTGCTAGTAGCAACTTGGGAGGGCGTGCGGGGGAAGAGATCGTTGCCAAGCGGCCGCGGTTCAAAGGAGCAAAGCTCAAGCAAGAGGTCAAGAGCTACGCACGCATGCTGGTCGATGCTGGCCTTGTTCTTGGCGTATGCGATTGGGGATTCTGTGTGTATCGCGAGGAGCAAAGCGCCTGCTTGGGTGGCGTGATGGGTCCCAATACAACGCGACGTGAGCCATCCACTTGCGCCCGCTGCAAGAACTTTGCCGTATCCATACCGCATCGTGCCTACTGGGTCGGCCAGATTGATAGACATCATGCTCTGCTCAACGAGCCATCACTTCCGCTACAGACGCTGCGTATTGTTCGTGAGCGTATGCAGGAAGCGCTAGAGTTAGTAGCGCAAATAGATGGGAAGGCAACTGAGAAGAAGAATGGCTAATCGATCAAACAAGAGTGGTCCCGAACGGTCTGCTGGCGAACGCTTGAGAACGGCAATGACTCAGCTAGCTGCAAATCGAAAGGCGGGTGTTCCAAGTGCGGTTGCTTTGTGTGAATTAGCAGGCGTCTCGCGTACTTCGTTATACCGCTATCACACTCCAATTCTCAATCAGCTACACGCGCTTCGGGATCAGCGCCGGCGTACGCCGAGCATCGACGCATCTATGCTTGAAAAACTGCGCGAAGAAAACCGAGAATTGCGACGGCAGCAGGCTCAGGTTGCGTCAATGGTTGACCACTATTTCGCGGCTTGGCAAGAAGCAAGTTCCTTACTGCAGCGCCGAGATCAGGAGTTGGCAGTTCTTAGGAAGAGCCAAGCCACGAAGCCGGTTGCCTTGAAAAGGTGAGATGCAGATCGTCGGTAGCCACCTAACGCCTTAACTATGCCCGACTGCGAAGCGGGTTCGGCTTGAACAAAGAGTAAGCCGTGAAGCTGGGCCGGGGCGTCTTCGACAGGAGATGGAGGGCAAGGGCATACAGTGCCCCGCACCCAAGGCGGCCGCGATCCTTCCGGCTCTTCTATCCCGCGTGGCGCGGGTTCCCAGTGCCGCCTGAACTTCTTGTGCTTGCAGGTCTCTGACGGCCAGATGTAATAACAATTCGTTCAATCCGGCCCGCATCAAGGCTGCTAGCTTCGCGAGGGGATTTGGATGTCCGTCTCCGGCCGCGCGGAGACGCTATAGTGATCCCTAAGCTCGGGTGGAGTTTTGAAAATGGGCCAATCAGATCTCGATCTGTTAGCGCATTTGCAAGAGCTATCGGACGAAGAGAAGCATCGGCGAACACTGGCCGCACTTGCTGATAGGCTCAAAGCAGCTTGTCGAGGGTGATCGGTAGATCTCGCACGCGCCTACCCGTTGCATTGAATACACCATTGGCAATCGCGGCAGCGACGCCAGTGATACCAATCTCGCCAATCCCGCGAGCGCCCAGTGGAGAACGGGGATCGGGAATGTCGGTCCAGATGACGTCGATCTCGGGCACATCCAGATGCACCGGCACATGATAATCGGCGAGGCTGGGGTTCATGATGCGTCCGCTCCGCTCGTCGAACAACGTCTCCTCGGTCAGCGCCAATCCTAGACCCATAATCATGCCTCCGCGAAACTGGCTCGCCGCCGTGCGGGGGTTGAGGATCGTGCCGCAGTCGAAGGAGCCCAGCAATCGGTCGACGCGAACTTCGCCGGTCACGTCGCTCACCCGCAGCTCGCAAAAGATCGCGGAAGTGCTGTGCATGGCGAACTTCAACATCTCCAGCGGCGCTGAACCGGAGGCCGTGACGGTTACTTCCTCCCGATTTGCGCGCGTGAGGATCGAGCCGAAGCTTTCGTGCCGCGCCGGCTCGTCGACGCTGGTCACGCCTGCGCGCTCCAGCCGGACATCGCCGGGGCGCAATCCGGAAAGCGGAGTGTCGTTGCCGGCGAGCCGCAGGAGTTCCGCCGTGAGCTTCGCGGCGGCGGCCGATATCGCGCCGGCAATCGATGCGGTTTGCGACGATCCGCCGGCGATCGTCGCGGCCGGCAGCGCCGAATCCCCCGTTTCCAGGGTGACGGCCTCGAGCGGTAGGCCGAGTCGATCGGCAGCATGCTGCGCCTGCACCGTCACCGTCCCCATCCCCATCTCCTGGGCCGAGCAGGCGATCGTCGCGGTGCCATCCCTGCGCAATGTGATGCGCACGGCGCAACCCGGCACGCGCGCGTAGGGGAAGCTGCCGCTCGCGCAACCCATGCCGATGCGCCATTCCCCGTCGCTGCGCGCACCCGGTTCCGCCAGCCGCCGCTGCCACCCGAAGCGCGCGGTTCCGTCGGTCCAAGCCTGTTCGGGGGCATGTTGCGAAAAGGGCGCCCCGGTGGCGGGATGCTTGTCCGGCAGGTTGCGAAGCCGCAATTCGACGGGATCGAGGCCCATGGCGTGCGCCAGCTCGTCCACCGCGCTTTCGAGCGCGAAGCTGCCGATCGCCTCGCCCGGCGCACGCATGTACGTGTTGGGCACGACCGCAAGATCGAGATGATGCTGGACGAACTCGAAGGTCTTCGCCGCGTATGCGGCGCGGGACCCGAGGGTGAACGCTTCCGGTGAGCAACCATAAGGCGGCATCACCGAATAGCCGCTGTGGATGAGCGCGGTGAACTTGCCCGCGGCATCGGCGCCAATGGCGACGCGTTGCTCCGTCGGGCTGCGGCCGCCGACGATGCGATAGACGCTCTCCCGGCTCAACATCAGCCGCAGCGGACGCCCGACGAGCCGGGCGGCTGCGATGGCGACGATCTGATGATCCCACAACCCCTTGCCGCCGAATGCTCCCCCCACGAAGGGCGACAGCACCCGCACCTGCTCTCGTTTCAGCCCGAAGACCTTCGCCAGCGCTGCCGCCTCCGGCGCAATCATCTGGGTCGCGTCATGGACGGTGAGATGGTCCCCTTCCCACACCACCGTCACTGCGTGCAGTTCGATGGCGTTATGGTTCTGCCACGGCGTTCGATAGATATCGTCGGTCTTGTACGGCGCGTGCGCCAACGCTTCCTCCGCGCGTCCCACAGAGAGATGATTCCGGTCAATCTGCAGCGACGACAGGGTGCGGGCGCTGGCCTTGGCCTCGTCGAACCGGGTCTCGGCTTCGGCAGTCTCATATTCGATCGCGAGCAGCGTGGCGGCGTGATCGGCCTGCTCCTGCGTCTCGGCGACCACCGCCGCCGCCACCTGTCCGTTATAGTGCAGTTCGGCATCCTGAAGAATCGGAAGGCTGCTGTTGCCCACTGCGGACATGTCGGTGACGGCCATCAGTGCAGGACTGCCGATCCGCGGCATGTTCCGGTGCGTCACGACCTTGATCACGCCCGGCGCGCGTTCCGCGGCTTCGGTATCGAGACGCACGATCCGTCCGCGCGTCACGGTGCTGTGCACCAGCGTCGCGTAGCACAGTCCCTCGATGGCGATCTCGGCTGCGAAGCGGGCCTCACCGCGCACCTTGGCGGGGCCATCGATGCGCGCAGCCTGACGGCCAATCTCGCCTCGCCGCGCGATCAACGTGTCGGGCTTGCCGCCGGGCAGCCAGCCGGCTGGAACCCAGCCCAGCGCAGTGCGCACGGACTCGACAATCAGGTTCTGGGTCCTGCTCATGCCGCGCCTCCGCTCAGTTTGGTGAGCACGGCGGTGAGCGTCCGCTTGGTCAAGTCGATCTTGAACGCGTTCCCGGGGAGTGGGACGGCATCCGCCAGCTCAGCCTCGGCTGCCCGAGCGAACGCGTCGGGCGAGGCGCGCTCGCCGCGCAGCACCGCTTCAGCTCGAAGCGCACGCCAGGGCTTGGTCGCAACGCCGCCAAGCGCGATCCGGATGTCGGTGATCCGGTCACCGTCCAGTAGTATTCCCGCCGCGACCGACACCAGCGCGAACGCATAGCTCGCCCGGTCGCGGACCTTCCGGTAATCGGACCGCTCCGCCAGCTGCGACGGAGACAGCTCGACGGCCAGGATCAAGTCGGTGGGAGAAAGCACCGTTTCGATGTCGGGGCGGTCGCCCGGCAGACAGTGGAGGTCGCTCAGGGCGATCGTGCGCGTGCCCGCCGCGCTCCCGACATGAACGCGCGCGTCCAGAGCGGCCAGCGCAACCGCCATGTCCGAGGGATGCACGGCGATGCATTCCGACGAGGCGCCCAGGATCGCGTGATAGCGCGTGAAGCCTTCGCGCGCGTCGCACCCGCTGCGGAGGACGCGCTTGTTGCAGCGCGAACCTGCCACGTCCGCGAAATAGAGGCAGCGGGTCCGCTGCATAAGATTACCGCCCACGGTCGCCATATTGCGAACCTGGGCCGATGCGCCCGCCAACAGGGCCCGGGCGAGCATCGGATAGCGCGTGCGCACCAACGGATGCGCGGCGACGGCGCTGTTTCGCGCGGCCGCGCCGATAACCACGCTCCCGTCGGCGGTCTCTTCGATCGCGCCGGGCAGATCCGATACGTCGACGAGCGCGGTCGGATGCTCGACACCCTTGCGCATCAGATCGACCAGGTTGGTCCCACCGCCTAACCATCGCCGGCCTTCCAGCAGGGGCAATTGGATTGCTTCTATCGCACTCCCGGCGCGGTGATATTCGAAAGGCCTCATGCCGCCCGCTCCGTTGCGACTGCGAGGATCGCATCGACGATGCCGTTATAGGCGCCGCACCGGCACAGATTGCCGCTCATCCGTTCGCGCACTTCCTCCCGCGACAGAGTGACCTGGCCTTCGGCGAGATCCCGGGTGACGAAGCTGGGCACCCCGGCTTCAACCTCCGCCAGCATCGCCGCCGCAGCGCAAATCTGGCCGGGCGTGCAATAACCGCACTGCAAGCCATCATGGGCGACGAAAGCGGACTGGAGCGGATGCAGTCCTTCGGCGCCAAGTCCCTCGATCGTCGTCACCCATCGCCCATCCGCTTGCGCCGCAAGGGTGAGGCAGGAGAGCACCCGTCGTCCGTCGATCAGCACCGTGCAGGCGCCGCAGGCACCTTGATTGCAGCCGACCTTCGTACCCGTCAGATGCAGGCGTTCGCGGAGCAGGTCGAGAAGCGACACTCGCGCGTCTGTCGGCGGTTCGACGTCTATCCCATTTACTCTGATCACCATGCGCTACTCCTGGTGGCGCCCGCTCCATCAGAATACAACGATCTTCGTACTATTCAAGATTCGTTGGGAACGATTTTCTGTATAAGTGTGATGAAGGTCTCGCGTTCGGCGCCGCTCAGAGGCTCCAGCATGCGCATGCATAGCTCGCGATAGCCTAGGCGCAACGTTTCTGCCCGATCGCTGCCCGAATCGGAAAGCTGAAGGGCAACCGCGCGTCGGTCCTGCTCGGGGCGCTTGCGGACCAACAGGCCCTCTTTGGCGAGCCGGTTGGTTGCAGAAGAAATCGTCGTGGTCGCCACGCCGAGAAAGCGCGCCACGTCGGTGGGGCCGCATCCGCCGTTCTGTGCGACATAGAACAGCACTTGTTTGTCCAGTTCATTGAGCGGCTTCGCCGGCCCCAGCGCCTCCGCAAGCTTGTAGCGGCGCGTGAAGAGGTCGAATGCCGCACTGAGCGCGGCGAGCTGGTTATCGGTCGGTATGGTCATGTCCGTCGCATAAACCCACGGCACGCAAAGTAGCCAGCCTGCAAGTTCACAGACCCGCTCCGCGCTGACTTGTCATAAGCACGATCCTCCTGGGGTGCCACCGGCATGGTCACAAGCGCAGCGCTGCAATGGATGCCGGGTGACGCAAGGGTACGCCAGGAAGGTGGTGGAGGAGTATCTCGCCGGCCATGCCGCGCCTGACAGGATCGCCTTCTGCATCGATACCATTCTCTTCGATTTGGCCGACATCAGCATCAACGGTCACGGCCAAACCCCAGGAAAGTGACGCCATCCGTCGGGCCGGGTTCGGCCTGTTCTAGAAGGGGTCTGCCGCCCGAGTTTTAACTGATAAATGAGCGTCCAAGCACTCCCACTAAGGATCGAAAATTTCTAATAGCAAGGGTTTCACCGAAGCCGACGTCCCCAAACAGGCGGGAAAGCTTCAGCTTCACCGGTGCCAACGCTGACGTCGGGATTCGAAATCGCGCGGGTGCTTGCCGCCAGGCGCGCGCGTGTCCTGCTTGGCTGCCGCGAGCAGACCAGGGCACAGGATGCCATCGCACGTAGAGACCGAACACACGGCGCCAGCAAGCTGGCGAGCGCGCTGTTCTTCTTCGAACTGGATCGTCGCCTGCGCGCGGCGAAGTCGCCCGTCACGGCAATCGGCGTCCATCCTGGAGTCGCCGCCACAAGCCTTGGCCGTCACGTGGGACTCCCGATCGTAGGCTTAATCGTTGGTCTGTTGCTCAACAGCGCCGATAAGGGCGCGTGGCCGCAGTGTAGCCGGCGAAGCAATGCGCGCACCGCATGCCGAAGATCCCATGCTCGCGAAGCGGCTCTGAGATGTCTCCATGGCCATGACGGGAATTGATCCCGGTCTGCCGCAGGGCCCCATTGAGCGAGGATTAGTGTGTTGCATCGACCGGTTGAATCCGCCGCCGGAAGCGGCCATTCGCCAAGCGGCTGCGGATGTGACTAATCCTCGGCCGGCGTGGACTCTTATCGCGGGTTGCTGCCCTTACAATGCCCGCGATGCCGACATCATCCGTCCCGCCTCCATCGCACTGCGCCGCCAAGATCATCGTAGGCGTGATTCTGGCCCTTGCGATCGTCGGACTCTCCTCTCCTCTCGGTGCGAAAGACTCGCGGTCCGACAATGAGCGAAGCCGATGGCAACGCGAGGACATCGCCGTTTTCCGCAGTGAGTTCCTGGCGCTTGATCGTGCCTTTGCGCCGGAAGCGAGAAAACAGGCCCTGTGGCGGCTGGCTAAGCTGGAAGAGCAGGCGACAAGCCCTACGGCCTTCGCCGTCGAACTGTGCCGCATCGCGGCGCTGGCTGACAACGGCCATCCCTATGCCTGCCTAACCAGGTGGGGCACGATATCTGCCAAGGCGTCGCCTCACTGGGCTTTGACAAGAAGCCCTGGTGTAGCTCGCGTAAGCCGGATGTCGAGATCCCGGAATTCAATGGCGTGTCAATCGCGTTCTTTCCGTTCGGCGGAGACTTCAACGTCGTCGGCGTGGAGACGGGCGATTCGGATCTGCTTGGTGCGCGCCTTGTCGCTGTGGAAGGCCGTCCGATCGAGGGCATAGTAGCGACCTTGCGTACGTTCGCAGGGGGCACCCCGGTCCATCGCGACGAAAGGGCGACCCAGGTTCTGACGAGCCCGGAGCAGCTCCATGCCGTGGGCCTATGCCGAAATGCGGATTCAGTCGAGTACACGCTCCTGACTGCCGGCGGCAAGAAGATCAGCCGCGTCTTCTCTGTTCGATCTCCCTCGACTGAAGCGGCCGACTGGAACGGGTTGCCGCGCACCCACCAGGCTTCCTGGGCATTTCAAGAACCGGAGAAGCCATTTCGCTACCGCGACGCGCCGGAGATCGACGGCGTGGTCGTCCAGCTTCGCAAGACATTCGATGACGGCGGCCGCATGATCGCCGACTTTCTGCAGGAGGCGGAGGCGAAGCGACGCGCCTTGGGCCGTAAGCACATCGTGCTCGACATGCGCTTCAATGGCGGCGGCAATTTCCTGCTCATCCGCGATTTCATGGTCCGGTGGCCCGCCCGCGCGCCAGGACGTTTTTTCGTGCTCACCAGCCGGCAAACGTTCTCTGCCGCCATTTTGAGCATCGCCTACTTGAAACAGGCAGGAAAGGATCGCGTGACGATCGTGGGAGAGCCGGTGGGGGACCGCATGATGTTCTTCTCCGATGGACTGCCGATCCGGCTTCCGCACTCTGGTCGCTACTTTCTGCCTGCTGTGTTGCGGATGGATTACCAGGACGGCTGCAGGGCCTACGACGATTGCCATCAGGCAATCGCCCAGTCGGGTCGGCCGTTTGCGACTGGCGCGTTAACTACACTAGGCCCTGTGGATCGCCTGCCTGTCTCGGTTCCCACGCTTGAGCCAGATATTCCCGCGCCGTGGACGATCGATGCCTGGCTCAATGGCACGGACCCCATGATGGATGCAGTCCTAGCGACAGTTCGCAAGTCCGCTAAATAGGCTTCGGATCGCGGGCGCACGTGACTCTCGGACTGCGACCGCTTCGACCCGGAGCAGTCTTTGACCTTACCGCAGTAGGCAGCTACAGAGCCGACGTACGCCGTGGTCGAGCTGAGGCGCAAGGGACTTTCGCGAGCTGAACGCAACACAACGCCCTTGAGTGGAGCCTTTGACCTGCGGTCCTAACTGGAATACATTAATGAGCAAGTACTCAGGCATTCACACTGTATGGCCCGCCCCCTCAGCGAGGAAAAACGCGAAGCAATCCTGGCCGCCGCCGCCGAACTTGTCTCGAGCTTGGGCACAGGCGCACCCACGGCGAAGATCGCTGCTGCGGCCGGTGTCGCCGAGGGCACGCTGTTCACCTATTTCGCGACCAAGGACAATCTGCTGAACGAGCTCTTGGTTGACATCGAGACCGCGTTGGCCCAGGCACTACTCGTTTCCTACGGGGCAGCCAAGAGCCCTCGCGAGCGCGTTCAGCACGTATGGGAATGTCTGGTCGAGTGGGGCAACGCGAACCCTGTTCAACGCAAGGCCATGCGGCAGCTCAAGGTGTCGGGCCGGATCAGCGCGCAAACAACCCAGCGCTGCAATGCCATGTTCGGTGAGATCCGCGGAGTGATCGAAAGAAGCTTGGCTGGTCATGTCGACCCCAAGCGCGTCCCTTTCTACATCGACCATGTCCTGATGGGCCTCGCCGATATCGCGATCGAGGCGACGGCTGCGAATCCGAAGAACTACAAGCACTACAAGGAAGCGGGCTTCGACCTGTTCTGGCAGGGGATCAAGGCCTGAGGCCCTCATCTTTTTTTACCCTTGAAATGAGCATGTGCTCACGCATTCAGGAAAACAATCATGCCATCCATCGAATTTACCGAGGCCGATGTTCGGGCCCTGATCCTCGCCCGGCCGAGGCACTGAAAGGAACGAATCATGCCAACCACCAAGCGCCGCGCATTGATCATCATCTCGTCCGCCCGCCAGCTGCCGTTGGCCGAACCGGCCGATGTCAAGTCGATCTCGACCGGGTTCTTCCTGGTCGAGATGGCTCAAGTGCTCAAGGAGTTCGAGAACGACTACGAGTTCACCTTCGCCACCCCCGACGGCAACGCCCCGCAACTCGACATCAACGGCATGGCCCTGTCCGTGCAATCCATCGAGAAGACCGGCGCCAAGACCATCCCCCTCCGTATGCAGCAGCGCCGTCGCTCGTTCGACGTCAACAGCTTCCGGCAGCGCTACCCCGAGTTGGTCGCCCGCCGCGAGCAGGAAGTCCTGCTGCTGGAGCGGCACATCGGCCGGATCCCGATCTCCGAACTATTGCCTAACAGCGAACCGGAGCTCACCGAGTACCGCCCCGAACTGATCCGCCGCCTAGACAAGTTGCCCGAGGGCGCCTTCCACTCGCTGCAGGAACTCGTTCTGCGTCACCGCAATCCGGCCGATCCGTTCACATTCGCCGACTTTGACTTCATCCACACCCCCGGCGGCCACGCCCCCATGGTCGACTTCCGTGACAACCCGTGGCTCGGCGAGGCCCTCCACGTAGCCCGGGAGAACGGCGTCATCATCTCCCTGATCTGCCACGCGCCCGTGGCGGTGACCTCCACCCGTCATCGTATCGATGCTCAGGGCCACCCCTACCTCGTCAGCGACAACCCGTTCCTCGCCGCCACCATCTCGACCGTCCCCACGATCGGCGAGCTGTTCGCGCTGCGGTTCCTCTACCCGCGCGTCCCAGGGAAGAAGACACGACTCTCCTACTTCGTCGACAAGGCCATCAAGGAAGCCGGCTTCAAACTCGCGACCTCCCTCAACATCGCCGCCCCGCTACTGGCCTACGAGCCGTCCGTGCGGCTGCTCACCGGCAACGGCCCACAGGCGATCGACCAGCAGGCGGCCAAGCTGCGCAGCGTCCTCACCAGCACCCGAGCTGCCCAGCGCGCCAGCGGCAAGCAGCTGAGCAAGCAAACCGTGACCGTCCACCCCGCCGGCCACACACAACGGTAAGGATCGAAAATGTCCAAGAGCAAGGGTTTTACCGAAGCCAACGTCCCCCAACAGACGGGAAAAACCTTCATCGTCACCGGCGCCAACGCCGGCGTCGGGTTCGAAATCGCGCGGGTGCTTGCCGCCAGCGGCGCGTGCGTCTTGCTCGGCTGCCGCGAGCAGACCAGGGCGCAGGACGCCATCGCGCGGATCAAGCGGATCACGCCGAACGCCGATCTCGTCTGGTTGCCGCTGGACCTCGGTGACCTCGACAGCGTTCGCGCCGCAGCCGAAATCGCCGCGAAGGAGCCCAGGATCGATGCACTCATCAACAATGCCGGCGTCATGTATCCCCCGCTGATGCGGACGAAGCAGGGATTCGAATTGCAATTTGGCGTCAATCATCTCGGTGTCTTCGCGCTCACCAGCCTGCTGCTGCCCAAGCTCGCCGAGACGCCTGGGTCGCGCGTCGTCGTGACGTCGAGCGTTGCGCACTTGAAGGCCAAGATCGACTGGGACGATCTCAACGCCGACAGGAGCTATGTCAAGACCGAGCGCTACGGCGCAAGCAAGCTGGCGAACGCGCTGTTCTTCTTAGAACTGGATCGTCGCCTGCGGGCGGCGAAGTCACCCGTCACAGCGATAGGCGTCCACCCCGGCATCGCCGCAACGAGCCTTGGTCGCCACATGGGGCTTGCCAAGCTTGCAGGTCCGATCGTCGGCCTGCTGCTCAACAGCGCCGACAAAGGTGCCTGGCCGGCACTTCTGGCCGCAACCGGCAAGGTGAAGCCCGGAGGCTATTACGGTCCCACCGGCTTTGGTGGAATCCGCGGTGTAGCCGGCGAAGCAAAGCGTGCGCCGCATGCCGAAGATCCAGCGCTCGCGAAGCGGCTGTGGGAGGTCTCGGTGGCGATGACGGGGGTCGATCCCGGCCTCCCGGCCGCCTGATTTCAAACACGGCGCGGTATCGCGCCGCAACTACTACCCTCTCTTCAAATAAAAAAGGTGATCATATGTCGGAAAAAATCTGGTTTGTTACGGGTGCCTCACGCGGTTTTGGCCGCATCTGGGCAGAAGACGCTCTTAAGCGAGGTGACAAGGTTGTCGCAACGGCGCGATCGCTGGCCGACATCACGCCCCTTGCCGATGTGTTCGGCGATGCCGTCCTGCCTTTGGTACTGGACGTAACCAACCGCGATCAGGTTGCCGAAGTCGTTGCGACGGCGCACGCGCATTTCGGCCGTCTGGATATCGTCTTGAACAATGCCGGCTATGCGCTCGTCGGCGCGATCGAGGAAGCGAGCGAGGCCGAGGTACGCGCCGAGTTCGACACCAATGTTTTCGGCCCTCTTACCGTTATCCAGGCAGCCCTTCCGCTTCTGCGTGCGCAGCAGGGCGGCCATATCATCGGCGTCTCGAGCGTTGCGGGGGTCTATGCCGCCCCGATCACTGGCTTCTATCACGCTTCCAAATGGGCGTTCGAAGCGCTCCACGAGAGCCTTTCGAAGGAAGTCGCGCAGTTCGGCATCAAGGTCACACTCCTGGAGCCTGGCCCGTACGCGACAGACTTTTCGAGCCAGTCCTCGCTGAAGCTCGCCACGGGCATCGACGCCTATGCCGAGACGCGAGCACACGTGTTTGCCGGCGGCGCAAGCACGAATTTCGGCGATCCTGCTGCGACCTCGGCGTCCCTGTTCAAGGTCGTGGATTCGGAACAGCCGCCGCTGCGCTTCTTCCTTGGTAGCGAAGGGCTACCGGTGGCTCGCGCCGCCTATGCTGAGCGGCTTGCCGTTTGGGAATCCTGGGAGGATGCCTCCAATGCAGCCCAAGGCCAGCCCAGGAAACAAGCCCTCGAACTTTGATAAGGAGGGCGCGCGGAGCGACAGCGCTCCGCTACAGGGCTTGCCCGAGGGATCCCGGAGCGAGAAACGCGCCGGGTGATCGTGGCTGCGGCCCGTCGGAAGACGGGGCCGGGGGACGTGGAGGGCTCCCGCATCGCGAAGAATTAGCGTCTCTGGATTGCGACCTCCCTTTCCCTTCTGCTGGAGCTATCAGATCGGTCGGAAAACAACGGTGCGCCTTTCCCGAGAGCAGACCTTTCAAAGATCCGAAAGGAGCGATTTCGCCCTTTGGCTTCCTGCTCGCTAGCGGACCTTGCCACGGCCACCGCAAACGTCTGCTCTCCGGGGAAGCCGAATTCGCACCGACGGCGCAGGATCCCGCGCTTGCACGGCGTCTGCGGGGTGCATCGGTCCCAGCGACCGGCATCGATCCGGGGCTTGCGGCGGTGCGCTGACAACGCCTCCGCCGAGAGCCCGGCAGCGGGCATTGCCACGTGTCGGCTGATGGCCGGAAGCGCACACTGGGTCGATTCAAATGGTCGCCAGCGGGCCGGCCAACTTATGCCTTCTATGGGCGGCCAACTTATGGTTGCTCCCACACACCGCCGCCCGTCAGGGCAACATGCGCTTCCTTCCGGTCAAGACAGTGGATCAGCAGGTTCGGCTGTCATGGCATCGCGTGCGCGAGGGTTACAAGAGCAAGGCCTTGGCCACCAGCAATCGGCTACGTGGCTTGCTGGCGGAGTTCGGTGTAGTGGTGGCGCAGAGCGATTCGGCGTTGCATCGAACCTTGGCTGATCTGGATTCGCTGTCGCTGCCGCCGTCATTGAGGGAGCTGTTGCGCGATGTCGATGCGCAGTGGCAGCAGCTGCAGGCCCGGATCGTCGAGGCCGACCGCCGGATCCAGGCACACGCCAAAGCCGATGAAGCCTGCACGCGACTGCGCGCGATCATCGGCGTCGGCCCGATCACCGCCGATGCCGTGGTGGCGACCGTCGGCTCGGCACAGTCCTTCGCCAACGGCCGGCAGTTCGCGGCCTGGCTGGGCCTGGTCCCGATGCAGCATTCCAGCGGCGGGCGAACGCGACTGGGGCACATCAGCTGCCGCGGTGACGGTTACTTGCGTACGCTGCTGATCCAGGGCTCCC
>Ga0307513_10003579_pt1 | contig 20993 bp, 25 predicted proteins | sample 15_EM_MG_FD_202174 | JGI IMG/M metagenome (GOLD analysis project Ga0307513, IMG submission 202174) | Populus trichocarpa ectomycorrhiza microbial communities from riparian zone in the Pacific Northwest, United States - 15_EM | ecosystem: Host-associated > Plants > Roots > Unclassified | place...
ACAGACTCAATTGAGGCTGAAGTGGATAGAGCAGACTCTGTATCAGTTACAACTAGATCTGTTAATGAAGCTCCAATTTTCCAGAACCTGACTGACTTGTCATCAGCTGCTGATACAAGGCAGGAGGAGGAGGAAAATATGAGGGAGCTAACACCTCCAGTATGGCCACCAAAGGTCTCAATAAGGCAAGGGTCTGAGCAAGCAATATCCCAAACATAAATGATTTTGCCAGCAGCTGCTGCAATGAACCTGCCATCAGGAGAGAAACAGCAGCAATGGGCATAATCTCTGGTCAGAATGAATTTAGCTGCAATTGTCCCAGAATTGTAGTTCTGAACTGTAACAATTCCTCTATTACATAGAGCAAGCTTGGTGTGGTCTGGGGAGAATGAGATGTGATTGCCATCATATACAGGGCCAGTTTGGTGGCCACTGATGTTATGTTGATAGATTTTGCCACTGATAATGGATATGAGGTGTCCAGAGTCTATGGGAGAGAAGCTAACATGTTGCACACTATCCTGCTGGTTTATTATATGTCTGCACTCCCCTGTTTGAATGCCCCACAAACAAATTGACCAATCATGAGATCCTGAAGCAATCCTGGTGCAGTCTGAGGAAATAGAAACAGACAAAACCTGATAAGTGTGGCCATAGAAGGTCTTTACAACACCACCAGTCTGCATATCCCAGAGCTTGACAGTCTTGTCATAACTTCCAGAGACAAGTGATGTCCCACCTGGTGAGAAGGCAAGGGATCCAACCAGAGCTGTGTGCCCAGACAGAATAGCTGCCTGGGTACCAGTGATTGCATCAAGGATGATGATGTCCCTAGACCTTGAACCAACTGCAATGGTGTTGTTCTTACATGTGAGGGTTTGTGGGGTTTTGTCAAACAGAACTGTGCGAATGCATGTTCCCCATTCACCTGGAAGTCCCCTGACTACCTTGACTGCTTGTAACAGCTCTGCAGCATAGCACTCATAAAGCCAGGATGAGGGAGGGCAGAGCAGGAGTGCAGAATGGTATATCTGGCAAGGAGACTTGTGGATTGTGTCAAAGTGCTCTAACAGAAATCGTTGGCTATCATTGGTCCACTTGCAAGGAACTCCTGTCTGAATAAGTATAAGCACAGGTAAGCTTTGAGAGGTATTTTACATATGACTTACCACCATGTACCATTGCTGGATGTCATTGAGGGCATAAACACCAATGTCAAGTTTCCCCAGGAGGCTCAGGACCTCAATCCAAAACAGAAAACAGGTTGTGAAGAACTCATTGACAGCCTCATGGACTTCCTCAACATCAGGGCTGCTGCTGGCACTCCTCACAAGGTGGCTTGCCCAGAAGCAGCAGGCATACTTCAATGCATCCCCAATGTAGGTAGTTCGTTGTGTGGGAAGATCCTCAACCTCACTGAGAATGGCATATTCATCCAATTGGCAGATATTTCTCTCCAACCTTCCCTTCATTACCTTGAGGCATGAAAGCATGATTTCCCTGTGGTGGATTGGGGGGTTTATTGAGAACTTTGGGTCTGTGCATCTTCCTGGATCCATGATGAAGTCAGGGAGTGATTTGTGGAAGATCTGGACTGGAGCTTCCATGCTGTCTGGAATGAGCAGGAGAGAATGGAGGGTGCGTAGAGTGCTGTATATCCTGGATGGTGTGCCACAGTTCCTGAGCAGGTCTGAAAGGGTGTTGATTGAGAGTGGATGGGAGATGAGTAGCACTGTCCCAACCACCAATTTGAAATGTAAGCAAAGGTCTTCATCTCCATCACGGAGAGCTTGCTCTAGGACTTGGGTGTAGAGGAGATCAATGCCCGACTTCCCTTCGCGAGAAGTGTCTTGCGGGAGCGACGTGATGAGAGCTAGCCTCTCGTTGGGTGAGTGGTACTGGGATGCAACGAACTTGACGACCGTGGAAGCGTAGATGAAAAGGCCAGCCACCTTCTTGCAGAGGGTGTTAATATCGTGTGGACCCGGCCAACCCTCTATGAGATCGCAATTGCTCCGGTTCTTGGGGATGTCTGCTAACCGGACCTTCAGGAAGAGCTTGATGTCACCATCCACCGAAGACCGCTCGACTTCGTGGAGTTTGAGCACATCTGTGTGAGGCCGAAGTAGTTCCAAGCGGAATCCGGAGCGGATCCGAGGTTCCGGTCTGCCGGTGATGAAGAATTTGACGAAGGGGATCTTGTCGACATAGCGGGAAAGGACGGAGAGAAGCGCGGATGCCGGTTCCTCGTCTTGACACTCGTCCAGGGCGTCGATGATGATCAGAGTATGGACCTGCGTCGCCTGGAGTGGCCCGACAATGAGTTTCTCCATTTGAGAACAGAGGGTCTCCCGTTCAACATCGAGGCTCGCCGTCAGGATCAGAAGCAGCTCCTCTCGGAAGGGCGGATATTGGCGAGCGAGTTGGAAGGCGAGGGTGGGGAAGATGGACCGAAGGTTACTCCTGTCATCGAAATTCCTGGAACAGAAGAAGCTTGCCCCGAGCTTCCCGTCCGCAAAGCTCATCTCCGCAAACGTTTGGGCGATCGTCGACTTCCCGGTCCCGGCGAGGCCGTTGAGCCAGAACACTTGTTTGTCTTCCTCATCGTTCAACCAATTTTCGAGCTGGGAGAGGACATCTCTCCTGGTCCCCTTCATGCATCCCTGTCCGTCTCCGCAGAGGTGACCAGCGTCTGGAGTATGGTACATCCCCTTGAGAAGGGTAGCATCCGCTCTGCTCTGTTTACCGGTTATTACACGCAAACAGATACTCTGCGACCGAGACTCACGATGAGGCGACAACTCTTGTCGAAGAGATCTTGTTGCAACGACGTCTAAAGTAGACGTTAGGTGGGGTGGGAGCAAGGACAATGAAGACGAACCTGATATTCCATCATGGCGTCGCGGATATCGTCGACCAGGCCGTCAAGCTTGCCCACGTCCTCTGCGCTGTTCAGGAACCGTGTGACCTTGCCTCGCTTTTCCAGTGGGATGAGGTCTTGAAGGATATTATCAAGTTTCCTATCAAGTTGGGCACATCAGAACGGCCATTGATCTTGGAGATTATAGAGTTACCGTTCGAGGGTCTTCCTCCTTACTTCCTCCTTCACTTCACCTTCGGGAACAGGGACACTCAGCGATTCTGCCAACCCTTCAACCCGGGGTATCAACGCTTCTATCGTTTGGCGACATGTCACGGTTTTCTGGGATGACTGTCAGCATCCCGGATCGGGTGGCGTACGGGAGGTGGGCCATACCTCGCAATGACTTAGGATGGCCGAGAGGCCGCCTGCAACAGACTTGAGAGGGGGAAAGGCGTCCGAGGATTCCTTCACCATATTGATGGCTAGCTTGGTGGTAGCATACGCGGTGGACTTCCAGTCGGATTTGTTCTCGGATACGGTACCTGGTTTGACGGTGCGATCTGAAGATTCCGGGAGGGTGTTTTGGTCTCTTGCGGAAACGGACGGGGTTCGGTCGGAGACGGTGTAGGGGTCTGTGTTGCGTGAAAAGTGCAATTAGATGGATGGTCTGGGATAGGCCTGTTTGCGTACCGTTTGATTCCTGATCGCGAGGGACAAAGGGACTGGACGTCGGCAAAGCTGAGGTATCGATCTGAAGATCTGGAGTTGATTCCGAGCGACGTGGCACGGTCAGGTCAACTCCGCCTTGGCCTTCGATGGAGCCAATCTCGCTCCTGGCTTCGCTTCGCGCTCGATGAAGCTTTTTTGGTACATGGAGGAGCTTTCGCCACTTCATAATGTTGCTGGATCCGTATAGATGGTGGGTCGATAGCAGATAGCAAACCCCGTGGCATTTATTCCATTTTCAGTCAATACTAAGCGCGCAGACCAAGTTCACCGTTCTTCCGGTCTGTCTGGCTTTGGGTTCCCTTTCCAGTAGTATAACCCTCCCCTTTGTCCAAGTTCTCTCACATTAGGTGTTTGTGTCCATAGTACACCAAATCCCACCGCCCCCTTGCTGACCACTCGAGCTTCCACCATCTCTATCCACGCGACTCCTCTCAGTGAGGTTCTCCAGAAGGAAACTGATGGATATCGGGGTCAAACGACTGGCGTCCGTAAGGTCATGAAAACACGCGCAGGCGTTGATTGACGAGGATTTGGTGCTACCTTTCCACAGGTTGGCGTTAGCAGACAATGAAACCATCGGCCCTTCTGATAAATGGTGTGGCATTTCCAACAAATGTTTTTGCGTCTCTGAATTAAGAGAACCTAAGATTCCCGCGGGAGTTCCTGGTTCGATTGTCCTCCACGGACAAATAGTGGAACGGGTAGGGATAAAAAACCCACTACGTGATGTTAGTGGTGCTGTACCCAGCAACTCCGCCGGTTCTCAGCCATTCGAGCTTCGTGGATGGATGGGAATTGGTCTTGATAACAGTCCGGGCGCCGCCACTAAACTTGTCCATGGTCGAAAACGTCTGCTCAAAGCTCAAGGCATCCTGCGGCTGACACGCATCAGTAGAACCCCTTAAGTATGGAAGGTGACTACTCACCCCGGGGTTGACGACAACGAACTACGCGACGGCGGTGTCTCCGGCCCTGTGGGTGGCCAGGGGAGCGATCAGTACATTACCGAATTCTCGGCCCGGAGGGTTATTCGCCACGACAGCAGTCTGCAGAGAGATTAGCTACGGGCAAGACTCAACACGATAACCAACGCGCTTGGGGTGAAATCGCCTCGGAGGGCTGTTGAACAAGGGGAGCATCCGAATGTGGGGTACTAGTGGATCTAGGGGCGAGGCAGTCGACCGAACTACTGCACTGATCGGTGCAAACATTCAAGGCATCTAGACCGACAACCGTAATGAATGAACATTGTAAGTTAGTCGCGAGAACTCACGAGGTCCAAAGGGGGTAGAAACACCCTCGTATCTCTACGCACCACATTCCCAGAGGCATATTTCTCAATCGTCGTAATATAACGACCGTAGGTGTTTGCTGGCTCAGCAATAACGACATAAGCGTCGATACCATTCGCGATGGGCTTCGCTTGAACGGCTTCCCTGTCATTAACGGGTATCCCTGTCAGCGCATGCAAGTCACGCACCCACCGTGATCCCCCAGCCGAGGCGTCTGCCGGTCATAATGGACAACTCTCCAGGAACTATCAGCATCACCAGTTGGCAAACTGGGAGCATTGAGATGTCCACAGCACTGGGAGACTATTCATACGGAAAATGCGCGCAGCCCTCCACCCCACATCGTGGTAAGGGCCCATCTTAGCAATAGGACACCCTTGCAGTGGCTTGCGGTGTCCAATGAGATCGGCCCCGGAGCATGACAGGCCTTCCGCTCGTCAGCCGAGAGCAGGTTGGCAAGACCTATCCTAAAAAGTAAACGAAAGGTTAGGAAGGGTGTTCACTCAAGTTTGAAATTCGTTCGCCGGATCACCCATAAGAATCCCGAGGTAGTACCCCTTCCAAACCTCTATATCCCATGGCGTAAACTTCCGACGGAAGCGAGACAAAGTAGGAATCATAAGGCGAGGGGGTGTGAAACACTGGAACTGTAACGAAATTATTCCGTTGAAGCCCACCTTTCAAAAATTCCCATAACGGATTCCTGGAAACAAAGAAAATACGCAAGACGTGACGCGTGATTCAGCAAATATCCAACGGAAGCAAACGCAGTAGAGAATCGGTGGGAGAAACTGCGGAGGGAGCGGGGAGACTACTCAGCAAGAAGGGGGTGGAAGGTGGCGATTAGGAAAGGAAATATCGAGCTCGTAAAGTTCGGTTCAAAGGGGAATCAACCACAGGCGCGATCGCGGGAAAATCCCCCAAAACACGAGCAAAACCCATTCGGCGTAGCAGAAAGGGGGTTGGAGAGACTTACTATGATGCGGCAATCGTCGCCCTATCAGAGAAGAAAAAGGTACGCTGGCGCCAGTACGACGAAAGACAAACAAATTAAACTGCATCATCCACCCAGCGGCAATTTGAGCGCTCACCCCGATGCAAGAGACACCGCTCCCGTTGAGATAACCTCCACGTGTGGGAAGCAGTTCACCTGAGTGAAGTCGAACACACCAGGGCCATCACTGCAACAGAAACAACAGGGGCAAATGTGAGCGAGTAAACCATTCCAAAACCCCATGGTAACAACGCGAAGCGGGCGCATACACAGCCACGCGTGACATCAATAGCGCCTGATAAATTGCACATACGTTTTTCCCGCTGCAAAGGAATAGCCCGTGCGAGGCAAGTGTGAGAAAAAACGAGGTAAGCGGATGAGAGTCGGACCCCCTAAATCCGACTCGGCACCAGGAACAAAGTTGCAAGGGGGATTTTCGGGGTCGGGTCGGAAGCGGAGGAAATACATACCTAGAGCGGCCAGGCACGTCTTTACGGTTGTTCCGTCTAGCGGTTGGAAGGAGTGGGTCGCCCTGAATTCGGGATTGTGGCGAGGCTAGCGTCACTGTTCTCCCCATCTGCCGTTTCGAGATGCCGGTTAGATGGGTAAGGGTACGTACATATTGAGGTACGTGTGCACATATTCCGCTGGTTCAGATCCACTCACGGGAGTGAGGGAGCGGCTCGTCAGAGCCTTCACACCATCGAACTGCACCTGAGCAATAATGCGATTTGACTTGGGATCCGAGATTCTGAAATCAGGACCCCTATTTCGTACGGGATTAAGTTCATATCAAAGGTCTGCCTATTGAGCGAGTGTGAGCACAGATCCTCCAATACAATCTTGGGCCCTGTTCCCACAGGCGAAAGTTTCGAGATCACACGGCCGACCATCATACGGCTTTCCGGGACTTTGGCAAACCGGACCCAGCGTATTCGGACTGGTATTCCCCACATTTGCTAACCCCGGAGTGAGGACAGACCCCATTATGCGCGCCAGTCGTACGATGTTTCAACTCATATTGTGTGAAATCAACGATGAAAGTTGTGTTCCCAGGCATAGAATTCGGTTCTACGAAAGCCAGCCCACATCTTAGTCAGATAGACGTATCAGAAGGGTATGATCTTACCTTCGTAGTGATAAACTGCCAAATCCCTTTGTTATCATCACTGATGAGAATATTATTCTGGGGGACACTCGTTCGTTGGTACCACCAATCTCAGAGGTAACTCCCTCACATTGTATAAACTGATTCCGTACACCAGGAAGAAACTGATAGGAGCCCTAGTTCTCCCGTTCGCATCATTGAACCTCTAAAACGGCGTGTTCTTGTCTTGGTCATACTGATACCTAGTGCGTTCGGATGAAGGGTAAGCCAGGCGAACAGACGGGGACTTGCCGATGTCTCTACCCGGGACAGTAGTATTTCCAATGGTAAAGGATCCAGGCGCGAGGATCTCGTGGGCTCTCTATACGGCGAGGACAGTGCAGGTCACGATGGCATCGGCAGTTACCTAGAGTAAGTTGCAGTAACAGATTACGAGGTATTCGCAGACTCCTGCATACGAGTGGACGCTGACCAGAGCGAGGTTGTATCGTCATTAATATTCGGGTGTTGGGTGACAGGGTGAAGACGATCGATCGATGGATGCCGGTGCCACCCATTGGGATGCCTTATGTAGGGTTTCTCCGGTGAGGCATGGACACACGTCAAACAAGGTTAAGATTTTACCTACCGGCGTTTATGAACACCATCCTGTTCGAGGAGTTTGATGCGTCACTCACGGTCCACGCCCGGCTACGCTGCCTCATGTGTGAGCCGGTGTCTGTCTGATTCGATGACGCACATCCCTACAGCGCGCAAGAGAGGAGGCATCCTCGATCAAACCCCCGGCGCGCGGAGACCAGGAGCGAGCGGCACCCTTACCATCATGTTTGTCTCCACAACTGGCGTGAACGCAAGCCCGAACAGTCATCGACCAAGGATAACATTTGGGGTACACGAACTGGTGAGGGTTATACCCTGTGGTATCGCTGATCCCTGGGATTCAAGAGGCTTCAGGACAGATGCTGAGCGCTGAGCGCCGGGAGGCTGACCGTAGCGGCCGGGAGTCGCTCACTGAGTCCGAGAGGATATCGATATGCTTGTACTCGGGATGGTAAGACCTAATTGTTGGAGAGGGCAGAGACGGACAGGGAGACGAGAGACGAAACACGAGACTGCGCGGTTTCCCGGCTTAAGCCAGTTCCTCGTTGTGTTACGGAGGCAGGCGGCCTCGACGAACCAGTCAAAGGGGGGGTATAGTGATCTTGTTGATTTACTGCATTGCGAAGAGAAGAAGACTGACCAGGTGATTCCTGTCTGGGGTCATGGGGGATTAAAAAGAGGAGGTGAATTCCGTCTCGTTGAGCCGCGTAAGCTGCCTTGATGGAGATGGAACTGAAGGGCATAAGCTGCATATTCTGGAGATCCGTCGTGAACCCTCGAACGGAACTTGTGCATCTTGCAACTGCGACACAGGTGCATACTGGCAGTCATTTGACTCGGGATCCCCCGAACGCCGGCCGCCATCAACTGCCACAGAGCCTGTGCGAATACACCGCTCGGCCCCTCGGCAGAACATCCTCCATCCGTCCCAGACACGACATTCCCTCCCCCTCCCCCGCTTCGAGTCCACCCCCTCCTCGTCGCGCCCTCCTCCTCGACCCAGGATCCGAGATGGCCCACCAGCCGGGTTTTGAACCCCAGTTCGACCCCTACAGATCGGACGGCAATCGCCCATTTACCCCGGATCAACCCATCTTCAACGAACCCCTTCTCCCCCCTGCCGCCCCACACCTCGCCCCTTCAGAAGGCCCATCGACTCCCCGCGACTCGTATCTCACAAACACCTCTCCTGCCAACTCTGCCCCACTACTAGGTACTGGCGAAAAGGGCCTCGCAGATGCGGGCAATTTCTCGGCCAGCAGGTCGAAGCCCCTCCACAAGAAACCTCTCATTTGGCTTCTTGCCATTGTCGGTCTCGCATTGGTTGCTGCGGCAGTCGTCGTACCGGTGTATTTTACTGTAATCAAACCCAAGAACAATTCTGTCAGCTCGAACAACGGAAGCAATTCCGACGACCCTCCTGTTCATCAGCCTCCTTCAAGCAAAATCAGTGGTGGGGACGGTTCGACTATCACAGCTGAGGACGGTACCCAGTTCACGTATACAAACCCATTCGGCGGTATTTGTGAGTACAGTGTAAATTTGCTTCATCACGAGGTTTCTAAAGATAACTCCAGGGCTCTCTGACCCCGATGACCCATTCAACGATAATGCATATCCAAACTCGTGGACGCCCCCCTTGAACACCTCTTGGACGTGGGGTCAAGATAAGCTCTATGGGTACGCAAGCTTTTTGTGCGGTTGATTCGGCGTACTCACCGACAATGCATGAACCTCTTAGCGTCAACCTCGGTGGCTGGTTTGTTCTCGAGCCTTTCATTACCCCGGCACTTTTCCAAAAATATCAACCTGGCGCTATCGACGAGTGGACCGTCAGCGCAGCCATGGCTGCGGACACCGCTAGTGGTGGACTCTCGCAGCTTGAGGAGCACTATAAGACCTTCATCGTGAGTGACGCGAAATCCATTCCTCAACCGCGCAGACACTAAGACCGAGGAATGTACCGTAGACCGAGCAGGACTTTGCAGCGATAGCTGGTGCCGGTTTGAATTGGGTCCGTATTCCGATTCCGTTCTGGGCGATTGAGACATGGGGGGACGAACCATTCATGGCTCGTACCTGCTGGCAATATATCCTTAAAGCCCTCGGATGGGCTCGTAAATATGGCTTGCGTGTGAAGATCGACCTGCACACCATTCCCGGATCTCAAAATGGTGAGCCTCTCGTTCATATCACACCGGAAGCGGAACGGGATCTACCGGGACCCCACCGGAATCAATAAATTCCCCGACCCTCATATCGCTCGTTCACTGATATTCCTTCTCCTTCCCCGCTGGCATTACACAGGGTACAACCATTCCGGGAGGGCGATGCCTGGAGCTCCGAACGTGCTCAACGGTGTCATGGGTATCGCGAACGCCCAGAGGGCTCTCAATTACATCCGGATCTTCGCAGAATTCTTCGCCCAGCTGGAGTACTCCAACTTGATCGGCATTTTCGGTATTATGAACGAGCCGCTCCAGAGTGTGATTGGAAAGGATTCGATGACTTCATTGTGCGTTCATCGCTCCTCACACCACAACTCATCAATCATCGCATCTAACATGGCTTGTTAACTCGCTGTACAGCTATATCCAGGCTCACAACATGATCCGAGAGATCACTGGCATCGGTAAAGGCTTTTACATCGCCATCGGGGACGGATTTGCCGGAATCGATAGCTGGGCGAACTACCTTCCCGGTTCAGATAGGATCCTCCTTGACTCTCACCCGTACTTCGCCTTTGATGGAGGCGCCAATGACCAACCGATCTCAGACACCGGACCGGATGGGAGACCCGGAGGCATTTGGCCACAACAGGCGTGTGAGGCTTGGGCTCACCAATTGGTCGGCAGGTTTGTTTGCATCTATTTTACCATCCATTTGAAGCATCCGCGTCGCGGAGTTTCGGGTTCCACATGAAACGTCACTGATGACCATTACTTCCGCAGTCAATCGGCGTTTGGTGTGAACGTTGCCGGGGAGTACAGCAACGGGTTCAACGACTGCGGGTTCTGGCTTCGTGGCCCGGGGAACGACGATGTGGCCCTTAACCCCAATTGTCCCTTCTGGAACGACTGGGCATCCTGGAACGATACCGTTAAGCAGGGTCTCCAGAACTTTGCCTTGGCCAGCATGGACGCTCTCATGTACCCATTCTTTTGGACCTGGAAGGTGAGTCACGTTCTTAGATATTATCTTGGGGGTACACCAGAGTCCATTGTCTCTCTATCTTGGTTCCGGTTCACCTCCACTTTCACATCCACACCAAAACGAGCACCGGTGTCATCCGTATTTTCGCTGTGCCACATGCTTAGGCCCGAAAATAGCTCCTATCTCTATTCTACTCCTTCCTCATGTCATCTGAACTTGTTTTTCTTTATCGCCACGGCGTTATTTGCTCCTCATGTTCGAGTGAGGTGCCGGGTCCACACCCAGATGACAGCATTCCATGCATCACCTTGTAATTTTCCGGATTATTATTCTTCCATAGTTGATTGGAATGTTCCCCTCCCAATCGACAGCAGATCATGCAAACGTAGGGGGTTCTGAGGTCCCTCCATTTTTTTCGTAATGGTGTCGTTTGTTTTACTTTCCACGCTCCTCATCTCCGAAGCGGGGAACACCCCGTACCTCTTCATCTATTATTCTCTCTGACCTGTGACGGTCAGAACACCTTCCGGTCACTCAACCGTTGCATTGGATCGTCTTATGATCACCCTCTTCTCATACATTTTATGTCACGGAAACAAATCAGGGTTCTGACATATCTTTTTTTCCCCTCCTTTTTCGCTAGATTGATCCGACTGTCTCCGGCACCATAGAGGCTCCTCTTTGGTCTTACAAGCTCGGCTTGGACAACGGTTGGATGCCGAAAGACCCTCGGGATTCGGTTGGCAGGTGTAATGATCTCGGTATTCCCAACAATGGCTTCAACGGCCAATACCAGGGATACGCCACCGGTTCTGGAGGAGACCTCATTCCTTCGAGCGTCATCGCTTCCTGGCCTTGGCCACCGGTCTCGATCTCGAACGCTCCTGTCCCTGTCAATCAGCTCCCGATGTACACCCCCACCGGAACTATTGTGACATTGCCCCCACCAAGCAATACCGGCCAGGCCAGTGGCCTTGACGGATGGGCGGACGATCAAGACACCGCCCCGGCTCCAACACCCATCGAAGGATGCGCTTACCCTGACGCTTACGCGACGGGTGGGGCCGCTCCGGCTAGTGGGTGCTCGACAGCTGGAGGTGCCCAACCTATCATCACTCCTGCTCCTTGAGCAGGAACGACGGGATATCGAAGACCACAATCCGGGTTTTTTGCGGCTTTTGGGTTCTGTTTTTTATTATCCTTTTACCAGCAGTTTCGCTGGGACTCGGTTCTATCCATTCTCTTTCGGGGTTGGCTCACGTCAGGTCCCTCTCCACCCCGCCGTTATGGTGGCCATCTCACACAAACCACCCATACACGCTTGGTCCTATGGTGCAGCGTCATCCTGACCCTGGAGAGGTTGGCGAGATGTCGACGCTGGGATCCTCTGCCCGGCGAGGATCGCGTTGGCCTTTGCCCACCCCCACTCTTTCTTTTTCATTTGACTTTGGTTAACTATTCGCTGTAACATTGTTTATTTTCCTCCCACCCCAAACTCACTTTTGGGCTTTCCTTTTCCTTTGACGTTCGTACAATTTGCTTATCGTCTCTCTTCCCTTACGCAAAACATTAATCGCAACCACAAGCACGCTCACACACGGACTCTTTTTTTCCCCTCCTGTGGTCCTCGCTCGCTCACAGACAGTTCTCTGGCGATGAACGTTTGTTTCTATTCTTCTGATTTACCCCGCCTTACCCCCGCTGAACCCACCAGCCGTACAGTATCGTATATATCGTTTGCACATATATATTGCTCTGTTATATCTTATACCTAGATCTACCGGCACCAAGATCCAGGACGTTGAAGCAATTGCCCCTATCCGCTGTCAGTTATTATCCTGAATGTCGTCTTGGTCGGCCGCCATTGAACAGAGCATGGGAGAAAACAGGCCGCCGGGGTTATGGTGGAATGATGATGGGAGTGATACAGTGGTTGATGCTTGTTGTGGCCTGTCTGTCGCCCTTGCCCGATTTGCGTTCGCTCGCCATTGGCTCGAGTTTGAGTTGTACGCTAGAGGAGATTGCGGCAAGTGTAGCACTGGACCCGCGCCTTCGGAATGGATGATCCCGCACTTGCCGCTTTGTATGCTGTATAATATGCTGTGAAATCGGTTCGACCGGGTGCAGATTTTATTTAAAGTGGCAATGTATCAGAAGGCGTTATCCCAACCGGCGGCGACGTCTGCAATAACAACGACAACCTCGTTTTTCTTTCCCCGGTCGCTAACCGAAGAAGCAAGAAGAAGAAGGAAAACAAGCGTTCCGGTGTTCCCGAGTGATATCCGCATGGGCTCATGTGGTGCGTCCGAACTTCGCAGCTGGGTCGGTCGGGGTTCTTGTTTATTGACCAAGGGCCAGGGTCTCTCCTCCCACTGGAGGTTTCCCACACACACAAGTACGGATGGTTACTCTCGCCGGATTCCTCATTCGTTCGGAATAACTTTTACGGAGTTGCCTGGGTTTATTTTTCTCGGCACTCATCAGAGCAATTAGGTCCCCGCGTCACGGATTGCATCATCATTCCCCCCGCGCGGGCTTTTTCCCTCCGTTTGCGGCGCGTACGGATAGCGGGGTCTTGTGTGGGATGTCACTGGTCGAGATATGCGGGCATATGTGGGTGGGGTTGGAGGGGTATAGGGTCTCAATTATCCCCGTATGTAGAGGACCCTCCTACACAAGCCTCCAATTCGCATCCTCTTTCTCCTTTGGTGGTAATTTTGTTCGCAGTCATTAGTACTCGTCTCCGATCGGAGTTGTTTTACGTTAGGCGTGGGTTTCCCAACCGTTCATTTGTGAAGCGAGGAAGGGCGAAGGGATGATTTCTACGATACGAGGCGGGTGGATGTGGAGTGCTCGAGTTTCGCCATTGTTGTTCTCGAGGGGCTTCTGGGCTACGGATTTGCCCAGCTTCTCCCAAAAGTCTCTCGTCCGATTGATCGTGATCGAGAGGGGGTTCGTAATTGGGCGGTCCGACGTGTGACGAAAACGACGACACAACTTCTCTGCGTGTGGTTCTCTCAAGTCGCTTCTTTTGAGGTTGTATCCACTCAGAAGCCTTCTGGACAAAAACACGGAGCTCGCGATTCACCGCTCGAGTAATGTTCGCGGGGTCGTGTGGGAAAAGAAAAAGTGAGTCGACCGGTGCGGGGTTTGGCGGAAAAGAAAGTGGTTTGAGAACGCGAGTTTCCTTTTCTGGACCGGCGGTTTGTTGAACATGATCGGGCACCTTTTCTCATCCAGCGTCCGTCCAAGTGGGCTTGCCGTTGGGCCCTTGGGAAAACAAAGGATTCCTGATGTGACCTAACTGACCAAGACTATGAGGAGACTTACGCGGGAAGAAGGGGGGGGTCAGAGCGCGGGAGCCGCGGTCCTGTGTGGGTCACCTAAACCGGTTCGGGATGAACTTCCACCGAGGCAAATCAATGCGGTTTCCCTTTGAAATGCCCTGGAGGTGGTGTGGGTAGAGATACAACAACAGCACGAGTATATGGGGATATTGATTCCGCTCGCTCGGTAGAACGGGAACAGACGCAGCCGTAATTGATTCGCAAGACCGACGGAGTTTCTTTGATCTTCAATCGACCCTCTTCAGGCTCGCTCTTCCGTATTTCATACGCGGCGTGGAGGGGGCCGCCGGGAAATTGCCGCAGATTTCGTACGTACGGGGTAATCAGAAACCCTACTATCCCGCAAGCTCATAACACGAGGATTCGGGCACCGGATGTCAAATCTCAATACACTTTACGGCCTACGGGCGAATACATGTGCGTATCTGGTAGACAATGCATTCGATTCGATGGGGAGATGGGCGCCACGAAAATGAAAAGAAGGAAAGGAGGAAACTTGCATCTATATTATGTCCTTCTTTGGTTGGCGATTGTCACGGAAAGTTGGCTAGAAGACAATCGAGAAATTACTCTGGTGTAGTGTGTGGGAGTGTGAGGTATGGTGCATAGTGCGCGGCATTGTATGTGTGTGTGTTATGTGAATGGGTGATGTATGCATATGCGTAGTCGCGCGTCGCCGATTGGCCAGCCGAGAACAAGCTAGCAAGAAACGATTTGGTATTTCAGTTTGCCGTCGGGTCGGATGCCGACGGCAATACCATTCACGTCCCCCACCTTCATCTCGAACTTCGATCGCGTTCCGACAGTGCGGGCGAATTCAAGAGGTGGGGAGGGAGTGGGGCGGGTGCAATGCGGGTGATCGGCAAGAGCTGTGATTGGCCAAACAGAGGTTAGGCCACTCCACCCGACACTCTCAGACTGTGGTGCTTGTTTTTTTTCTCTCTGCAGGCCCGGTATCCTCTGAGCCCGACGAACCCTCTCTGTGTGCTTCCGTCCGTTCAACGACCGTAGACAATCTTCTTCTCTCACCACTGGGGATGGAATGTTCTTTCTGATAGACCAGGAGAAGAGCCCTCGTTCTCTCTCCCACACCGGCGTTTTTGTCTTTTTTTTTCTTTCTGTGACGATATCGATGACCACCTCTCCTCCCAATCGGTCTCGCCTGGCGTATCATCATCAAGCTATCAAAGAAGCGTTATGCCTCACCGGCGGGGGGCACTGTCATTGTCATGGATTATCCATGCATCACACCACAGGACCGTACCATTGATTCTTGCCGGTCCCCCACATTCAAATCACCCTGTGTGGGGATCAAAGCCTTAACCCATTGGTCCTCGCCTTTGGGACGGACGGGACCCGCGCTGTCTCTGGCCAACCCCCGTCGCTGTTTATTTCATCACGACCTTCGAACCGAAAATCTACCAATCAAAGGGGGATACGAAGGGCGTCGTTGTTGTATACAACCCACATCATCAGTAATGATGCCCGTCGGCCCAGATAAGGTCTTCTTTACGGTTTGTTCGCATTCGGTCAGCGTTGAGATCCGGCGGCTCGCTTGATTTCTGTGATTTTCCCGATCTTTCGGTCGGCCTCTCTCGGCGTTGGGACGTCCACACGCCCGTCCCCCTTCCCCCACTTCCCTTCCTTCGTGTCCAACAGTTCCTCCCACCCCCCTCCTTCGTTTCTCCCTCTCCCTCCACGGTACGCTTCCCGCCTTCTCGGACGTACTTGTTCTTCTCTTCGCTGGCTTCTCTCGGCTAGCGTCGAGGTAAACGCGAACAAACTCGATCCCTTATCTGGCACGTACTTGTTTGCTCGGGTGATTCCTGTGCAGGGGTGGGGTGGGGGCGTGCTGCCAATGTCCCAAATGCCTCAAGGGGGCGCTGTAACAATTTTTCATTCATATCATTCTCTCTCGCGCGGGACACGAACAAGGGGTGGGAGAGGTGAAACCCCGAAAGGCCCGTCCTCGTGTTTCTGCCCCACCGAAATTATCCCAAACGAACCCTATCTCTTCGTACTGGGTGACTAATTTTCTTGTTATCACGTTTGTCCTCTGACCTCGAACCGTTAGTTCGTTAGTCATATGGTCTCCCCTCATATACACAAAAAACTGTATGTATGGTGGACTCTCGCCAAATGGAGATGCGGTTCTCTCTCCCTCTCTCGCTACGCCAGAACGAGCGAATCTCAGTGTTTTATCTCTCTCCTTTTTGCTCCGCGGTTAAATCTCCATTGACCCCTTGAAACGCCTTACGGCTAGTACTCCATGAGAAAGAGCTAGAGAAGTCTTGGAGCAGAGCTCCCAGGATGTACTTCACCAGGGGCGTATATGATATGATTGTATTATTGATCTGGAAGAAAGAATTGAGAGGCGAGAGGCGAGCCGGCGGCTGCGGTGGATAGACCGGTGTCAGGGTCTCCTTTCCGTCTCGTCTCAGCGGCTATCCTCAAGGTGTCAGGAGGTGCGAAGCTGCGAGTCGGACGCTTAAATTGATCTTCATGATCGTCAACGTGAAAAAAAGAAGTATTGATTCGTGCGCGGTGTATGTACCACATACTGAATAACATTCTTTTGCTATCTTTCCCCGCCGAACAGAGTCCAGGGGGGGAGGGTGACCGCTGGATCACATGCCCCTGGTCGTTCCTGAAGATACGAAAACATCATCATGCCTTTCATTCATCTGGTGGGGCAACGTGAGGGGTCTGATGGGGTGACAGGCCCAGATTATCCGGCCAGCGCTGCGCGAGGCGTGGAGACCTTAATGTGAGGGGACAGGTTTTCGACAAGGGTTCTCGTCCCAGAAAAATGAAAAACCGGGGGTCTCGATCGCGCTCGAGAAAAGTGACCGGATGACAGGCAAGCATGGGGGCCGCAACACCGCGGGAGGTTCTGTCTCGAGCGTCCGTGATCAAATGCGGATGAGTGAATCTCCCGTCTGGCAGCAATGGATTCATATTCGCTCGAGGATGTGGAGATCGATGGGAACGATTACGCATCGATTGCGATCAATCGCGCCCCTTATACGTTTTGCGATTTTTTTACTGCGTCCTCATCGCCCAGGCGTGTTCTGCACACTCAGGGGTCCTGGCGCGATGAGGGGCGAGTGAGGGAGGGGGGACGGAGGGAGAGAGCAGTGATGATTGTTGGACACTAATGCCGGTTGTGACACTTTGGTTCCAGAGCAATGGTACCGACGGCACGGCTGCGGTGATGTAAGAATGACTGCCGGCGGCAAGGTTAGCCACACCATAGATCGAATTGGGGCTCTGCTGGGCGTGAAAACGAACTCGTGGGATTGATGTTCCCAAAGGAAAAAACCGACCATCGCTCCTTTCTTCGTCGCCACCAATCAGCGACTGAGGTCGATGCCGTCGGCGACGGATGATTTGCCATTTCGCCATTGCCGCTCTGTTTCCCCTCACCTGGATGTGCCGCCGGCCTGGCCACGTTTGCACCCGGGTCGTGTGTCGCGTGTGTCGAGAGCGACAGGCCAGCCCGCACGCGCGTTCTGACAGGCTGTGGGTTTGGTTCCGCCGGCACAGAGTGACATCGCCCGGGTGTATTCGTACCCATCTTTTTGAAAAAGATTTGCACGAAAGAAGCAAATGAACGGATGCCCCACTGCCGCCGATCTGCGCGTAATGCGTCCCAGCGAACCGAATCTTAGGAAAGACTTTGACTTACGAATCCGGTTTGGTCGAGACAAAGGCGATTGGCGAGAGATGGGGTAGGGAAAGGGTTTTGGGACGCGAATCGGGGATAGCGCGGGAAGAAAGGCGTCGCGTCATCGAGAGCTTCTTTTGACCCGATAGAACAAGCCCATGGCCAGAAAAGTCCAAGATCGAGCGGAGGAGGGAAAAAAAAAACAACGACAACGCGAAGCAGAGGGGCCAATTGGTTTTTGCGGGAGGTGGAATGGATTCGCGCGGTGGGGCAGCGGGTCCAAAGTCATTCTTACGTGTGTGCGATTTGCAGCGAAGGAGGAGAATGAACGCATAGGAGGGATGTGCCGAGCCGATGGACAATGAGGCGATTGCCTACATAGGAATCCGCTGACATTGTACCCCCGGTGGGGTCGAGCGAGGATTTCCACGAGGGAATTGAGACCCTGTCTGATATGAATTGCAGGCCCCCCATACTAGGTTATAGTGTAGCGTGAGCACACCCCAATCAGTATCCCCGTATCAATACACCCTCCCACCGAGATTCGAGATATACATACATTGGCCCGCTAGAACAACGGCAGCAGTTATCTTCATTACACACGGAAAGTTCCCCATGCCACGAGTTTGTTCCCGGCGGATTGCATAAAGAGGGTATAGCGCAGAAGCCTGATGGCCACATCACATTGCCTGCGGGTAATGAGTTCCCGACTGTCGGTAACATTTGTTTCTCTTCCTCTTGTCGGATGGACAAATGGGTTTAGTATGTAAATGTTTTGTGGCACGGGTGTGGAGAATTATGTACTGGTGAGAGAGAGCCCGGTCGAGGAGGAGAGGTGGGGGGGGGCAGAGGTGCAGCGTGCCCCCATGTGGGCCCCCCCCTTCTGGTTCTCGGACGGGAGGCGTTTCTGCACAGAACAGCTGGAGCCCCCGAAACGCGTCTCAACGGGTTCTTTAGCAGCGCGGGCGTTTGGGACAACGCTCTCGGGCTGGAAGAGGCTATCATCAGCATCATCATCGCCTGGTGGCGGCCGCGGATGTTGTTGCGGGACGAGGGCCGTCCTGTCCACGCATTTATCAAAAAGGACGACTTGCCGACGGCTTGGAAATCGAAAGAGGACCGAAAGAAGGGCTCAGCCCATCACGAGAAGCAGCAGAAGCAGCAGCCGATTCCCAAAAGCAGTTGCAGCCGGCAATCTCCGGGAAGCCATCGGCATCACCGCTGGTTTTCTGGATTTCCCAGGTTTTTTATTTGTCGCGGGAAATATTATCGTGGGAGAGGCGCGTACGGCATCGCCGAATCTCGATATATATGGTGTGTGTGACAGTGAGGGCGTGACTCCGGATCACGCGTGACGGGTGATTTGGCTGGTGGGCCCAATTCACGGATGGCGCTCGGCTGGCGGTTGAGTGGACGAGAGGAGGGGTGGCGGGCGAGAGCGAAGAGGAAGAGGGCGTCGGTGCGGGATCTGCGAGAGCGGTGGGAGGGGTCGGGAGAAGGGGCCGGGGACGCTTGAGAGACCGGAGGGATGGAGAGGGGGGGCGACCGATTTCTTTGACCATTGGCGCGCCTGTCAGCCCAATCTAACCCTCCTGCCGTCACCAACATAAAAGACACAGACTCCGGCTCTATGTCCAGCGATCCCCACCCCCGCCGAGATCTCCAGCCCTCCTCCCTCCCGCTCCTCCCACACCTGCACTCCCTCCTCCCCCGCCATGTCCGACTCCAAGAGCTCCCAGCACATCCTCTCCCCGGGGGACAAGAGCTACCCCCACTGCCATTCCGTGATAACCGGTCGCAAGAGCTGGAAAACCCTCAAAGGTAAAACAGAGGCCGTATGGCCCCCATATCTCGAGGTTGCTCTCTTCGAAGGTCCGTCCTCCCCCTCCCTCGTTATCTCCGTCCCCATCTCACCTTTCTCGCCCCCAGGTCTCTCCCGCTATCAACCCTCCAACCCCAGGGCCACCAAATCTCTCGGCCGATTCCCTAACAGAAACCGCTTCATCTCTGAGTACATCCTCAAAAAGACCGGCAAACATAGGACCCCCAAGCAGGTCGGCAGCAGACTCCAACAATTGCGCGACACCCATCAGGGCAAGCAGCGTATGTAACCTCCCCCTCGTGCATTTTCCCCCGATTTTATCTGATTTATTGCGCCTGCAGTCCTCCAGAACCTCTCCAACGGCAGTTTCAATTTCGAGGAGGGTGGGTCTAGCAGCTCGAGCACGCTCCCATCGTCGGATTCCACCCCCGGATATGAATATCAGGATACTCCAAGGACCGTAGTAGCCATCGAGATCCTCCCCGAGGGAGTCACATACTCGCCTCACTCGTCTCCGTCCCACACCCCCACCTCATCGCCTCTGTCCTCGACCTTCCCAGCCCCTACTTTCCATCACTCCCAGCCTCGGCCTATCTCCGTCATCGACCCCACTGTCACCTTCACCTCTCGCTCGTCCATGACGGCTCACTCGTTCTTCACCGTCCTGCGTGATGGCCAGCCCATCCACAGCGAAACAGCTGGTGTTAACCTGCTCAGTACTTCGGTCGATGCTGGGCCCTCCGATATCGACTGCATCTTCTATTACACTGCCCCCTTGGTCCCTACCTTCTGGAGTAACATCTGCCAGGACCGTGGTAAGTCGTCGTTGCGTGGGATCGGCGGGGAAATGTCCTTTTGGACTAACCATCCTCCCCTCTACAGACCCTGCGCGATATTCGATTATCCACGACATCCATCAACGCTCTAGTGCGGCCGCAGAGTCGTCGAGCGATCCCGAACAGGGTTATTTGATTCTCTCCGTCGAGTATAGGTTTACATACCCGGAGTCCCCTTATTCGTCACCGCAGCTATCGCCTGTCGAGTCGTTGGGCAGCAGCAGCAGCTCATTGCCCTCCCCATCTTACAACAACGTGAGTTGCCTCCCTTATCCGCCACGTAATTAGCGCGCCTGACCCCCATCTGTCAGTATGAGTATACCACCGGGTACTCGCCGTTGCCACGCCATGAACGGCTCTATTCCGCACAGTCTAACGTTATGGTGTCCCCGGACATGTGCTATTCGGATACCCATCACCTGCCTGGCGTGAGCCCGTACGGCCAATCCCAGGTGTACGGGTCACCCTTGCACCTTCCGGCTGTTGATGGCACCAAGGGCTTGTGTGGGACTCAATCGTCTCAGCCATCGCAATTGTCGATACCGGCGGAATATTTGAATCATTATGTAGGTCTCCATTCTC
>Ga0307513_10003580_pt1 | contig 20992 bp, 7 predicted proteins | sample 15_EM_MG_FD_202174 | JGI IMG/M metagenome (GOLD analysis project Ga0307513, IMG submission 202174) | Populus trichocarpa ectomycorrhiza microbial communities from riparian zone in the Pacific Northwest, United States - 15_EM | ecosystem: Host-associated > Plants > Roots > Unclassified | place...
TCTAATCCCATGTTCCGTTGGCATAAACCCATCTCTTACTATTGCAACAGCCGCTGAACATGCAAGCAGGTACCTTGTGCAGGACATTCTCGAGTACAAAAACAAAATTAGTGCTAGTGTTGCAGCTGCTGATCAGAATCAATTTTCTGTCACGGGTAAAAATTTAGAGAATGACAATGAATCAACTGTTCTGATTAAAGAAACCATGAGAGGCTATGTGGGGGGCATGCCATGCACAGTTCATCTAAAAATGAAAATGCAGTCACAGAATCTTAAGAGCTTTGATAAACGGAACTGGTTTATAGGAGAACCTCACCCTCTTCTGAGGGGAAAGGCTGGTGGGTATGTAGTGTTCAGAGCCATTGAAAAGGACAGATTACATGTCATAGATGGGGAAATGGATTTGTGTGTGGTCGATGGCAGAACTCCTTATACGCAGTATATGCACTATCGACTTCTCCTTGCAGCTGCTTCTGGTTCCAGGTGTGATGAAGTTAGAATTTCTTTACTCGTACCCAAAAGAATGCCATTTCTTTTCCATTTTCCATTTTTTTTTTATTATTATATGAGTTTAATGCAGATATATACTTGAGGGAAAGAAGATAATGAATCCTTACCACTTCGCATTGTACGCTTGGAGGGAGACAACAACACTGTATGTTACATTTAATAAAGTTGCCCAGAGTGGCTCAACAGGCACCATGCTGAATTTGAAAGGAGAGCTTAGAGTTTCCTTCAGAGAGCTTCTGAAGTGTTTTATAAGCCTTAAAGGAAACGGGAGAGGAAGATTCATACATCTTCTTTTACAGACACTCATAAGGACTTACATCTTACAAATACCACGAGTGACTCGCGAGAACTTCATCGTAACAGATTCATGCGATAAGAGTTATCCAAGCAGCACTATCGATGATATAAGAACAGGTATTCAGAAATCACAAGTCTTAAAATTAAAGAAGCAAAATAGGATCACGGCGGTGTCAATTAAGATTAAACTGTCAACACTTTGAACTATGTTGCCTTTTCATGATTTATTAACTCGTCATAAAAACAACTGAATGGGACACGTCATTTTCTGAGCTTGAATTTCTGCATATATAATGATGCTGGCTTCAATATCATGCAGCGGATGGATATATCATTAGAAGCAGGCACTGGAAAAATGCTAGAAATCCCTTGTTGCTTAGCAGAGAAAAAGTACTAAATCCTATCCTCCTTCTCAATGGTTATACTATGGAGAGTTACTGGCTACCAACAGAACCACATGATTTAGTCAGAAATTTGTTGGAAGAAGGGCATGATGTTTGGCTATTGCAGACTAGATTGCACCCTCTGAATCCTGCAAACAACGCTACTATAGAAGATATTGGAAAATATGACATCCCTCCTGGTATGGAAAATGCAAATGAACATTACACGAATGTTGATCCTTACTTGTTCATTACGTTCAGCATTGAGCATTTTCTGACCTTTATGTTTGCAGCATTTGGTAAGATCCTTGAAGTTCACGGGCCCAGCACAAAGATTCATGTAGTGGCACACTGTGCTGGAGGCTTGGCCATTCATATAGCTCTCATGGGAGGGCATGTCTCTGCGACCCATATAGCTTCTCTGTCTTGTACCAATTCTTCAATGTTCTTCAAGCTTACGGCATTGGCCACAATCAAAATGTGGCTTCCCCTGGTCCCAGTAAGCTCTTCAACTCTGCTTGCTTATACTTAATGGGATTTCTTTCATTTTAGCTGCAAGATGTTAATATAATTGTACATAGTATTGGTTGAAATTCACTATTCACAGTGTGAGTAAATGAATAACTAACATTAGAATATCCATTTGAACAAATTAAGATGCTTGATCTTTACTACGCTAGTCTTAGTTTATTGTGCAAAACCCAGGAAAACCAAAGCAAAAACATTAATAAAAAAATATATATGTATATGAAAATTTAACGTTGTTGGTAAATCCTGTTCCACAAGATTTTACTATCAAATATAAGAAATTACAGCCATTACCCAATATCAGATCACATCTAAGAAATTACTCATAAGAAAATACCATATTAATTTAGCTAAAGATTTTGGCTACAGCACTAATTCTTTTAGTTGTGACCACATATCATTAATATTGGAAGCAAACATAAATTAGTAGTAATAAAGTCCTTTTTTCATTAAAAAAAAAAAATACTTCAGGTCCAACTCCAAGAAGGAAAGTGTCTTTTCCTAAACACAATATGTCAAAAAATTATATTCTTGGTATTTTGTAAATCTCTTCATGTAAAAATCATCTTTACGACCCATCAATGCTAATAACCACACCTTGAATTGACCCAATAGGGATCTAAACAATTTCTAAACGGTTCAGAAGAGTTCATGCTAGTCTTTTCTTCTTGATTTTCAGACTCTTTTATAACCTAACTCAATCTGCAGATATCAATGGCTATACTGGGCAAGAATAAAATCCTGCCTCTTTTGGAAAAATCAAAGGGAAGCTCCGGACACAGGCTTTTGAAATTCATAGCTCGGTGTTTACCACGATATGAGAGATGCACGTGCAAGGAGTGTGAGGTCCTCTCTGGAATATTTGGAAATGCATTCTGGCATGAAAATGTAAGCCCCGCCCTGCACCACTGGTTGAATACAGAAAGCGCAACAAAGCTTCCCATGTCAGCATTTCCTCACCTGAGAAGAATCTGCAACTCTGGATATATTGTAGACAGTAATGGTAACAACTCATTCTTGATCCATCCAGAGAGAATGGCAATCTCAACGCTGTATATTTCTGGAGGGCGGAGTCTCCTTGTGACCCCAGAGACTTCTTATCTTGCTAACAAGTACATGAAGCTGCACCAACCTGGTTTTAGACATGAAAGGGCGGTGGTGGACGGTTTTGGGCATTCAGATTTATTGATTGGAGAGAAGTCTCATGAGAAAGTTTTTCCTCACATAATATCTCATATCAGATTAGCCGAACAAGAAGGAAATGATTTGACTCCTAGAAAAAAGTACAGCAAAGAGGCTTTGGACTGGGGTGATGATCCTTACAGAGAATATGGGGACTTCGGTTGCTGGTTTTTCGCGTTGGCTATTATTTTCTTCTTCTTGTTATTACACGTGTTGTTCTGGTGATGTTAGTGTGATTTTGAAGTTGTAAGAGGCAAACAATGGAGTATCACCCCTTCCACACACACAGAGTACGTATTATATTGTAGAATTTTTTCACCGTGAAAAATTAATTTTAGACAATAAATTATAATAGTGTTTAAAATTATTTATCGAATATAGTTTTGTGTTACGCGAGCTTCTTGCAGGATATCGGTATGAAAGACACGCACTAATAAATAAAGAATGAAAAAAGTCAATCAGATGGGATTTTCTATACAAAAGGATGACTTCATTGAATTCCCATGTTAGTCATAAATCTTGAGATATTTTTAATCCCCTTACTATATAGTTATTTCCATCTTAAATATAAGCATCAATTAATTGAATTTTATACAAGCGGTCTAGAATCTTTCATGGATCAAGAGTTGTGTTTGAATTTCTAAACCAATTGAGGTTACTTGTATTCCATTTCCATGTTCCAAAATAATGTCAAATGGTTGTGGGTCAAAAAACTTAATAAATAGATATTAGAGTTGGTGGCGAGTTCGGAGTTTTGAAATCTAATTAACTCGACCTGACTCCATATTTTATACTTTTTTTGTTTCAATATTTAATAGTTTGTGAATTAAATATTTATTTTTATTTTATTTAGAAATATTTTAACTTTAAAGTTCTTATTTGTGAGTTTTTTTGTTGGAGGAAGGTGGTAATTATAATTTAATTGTGGTGTAAAATATAACATTGTTAGAGGAGATGAGATAACTAGAATTTAATAGTAGTGTAAGATATAAAAACTAGATCTAATAATGAGGGTGGCACCTACAATCCATGTTGTGGGTCTGTCTATAGATATAAAACCATAAAAATTAACAATATAACAATTCGGGTCTAAAAAAATTGAATATATTAGATTTATAATTTATAAAATATAGAAAGTTAAGTTTGATATATGAGCTAAAACCTGACCAAACTATACGTCTACTTGGAAGCACACAATTCGGACCTAATTGATTAAAGTTTTTGTTTTGGGAGTTAATTTATGACTGGGTAATGCATTATAGATTAATTTGAAGTTTTCTCAGAAATATACAAGTTCACTTGAGTCCTTAACGTTAGTTGTGTCTTGTCTCATTTTGTTGTAGATGCTGGATTTCTTCTACTTGCTAGATTCCACCGCCACCAAACCCACTCAATTTCTCCCCGACGTTTGCAAGAAACAAATATAGAAAAAAGAAAAAAGGAGGACTATCAAATTGCCAAAAATCCATCTTTGTAATGAGCTAATCCAAGGATAACACTACAATGGCTACCTTTTCTCTTTGCTCCTATCATCATCGTTTTCTTTCTCCAAATCTTATTTCCTCAAAAACCTTCTCTCCCTCACATGGAAATCCAAGACTCAGCTTCTTATCACCCAAACACGACAACTCTCCTTCTCGACTTCTCCGCTCTTCTCCTCCTACTAACTCCTCCGATTCTCTTCCTTCCAATGATAACTATTCCAGGTTGATTTCATTTCTCTTTTTATCATATTCTGAACGCCTATTATTGGTTGTTTTTTCACAGTAATCTTTTGATTAAAAGAAAAGAAGAGAACGAATTAAGGGTTTTTGCTAAATTGTTTGCTCATGTCATTTTCTTGTTTCTTGCAGCAATTTTTGCATTATAGAAGGACCAGAGACAGTTCAGGATTTTGTTCAAATGCAGATGCAAGAAATTCAGGACAACATAAGGAGTAGGCGTAATAAGATTTTTCTACTCATGGAAGAGGTTTTTCTTTTCTTTGATTCTTCTTTTGTTATGAAGTTTTTCATTTTAAATTCTGATTTATTTATTTTGTTCTGAATTGAATTACTCTGTCTTCTGGGTTTGGTTTATTTTTGTGTGTACTGTAGTTATTTTTGTGGTGTAAATCTAATTTTTTTAGGTAAGGAGATTAAGGGTGCAACAGCGAATAAAGAACCTGAAAGTGGTCGATGAGAGTGGCGAGGAAGATGCAGATGAGATGCCTGATATGCCGTCATCAATTCCTTTTCTTCCCCATGTGGTCAGTTTCAAACAAACCCTGTCCTTTAGCTTTGGACACGCACTTGATAAATGAAGCATATACTAATACTAGCAACCCCGATAGATGCACGCACCGGAAAAGTATTGTATCTCGTAATAATTTCCTTAGAGAAGAGAACAACACCGTGTTTGTATTTTAATTGATTCGCATTCTTACTACAATGTTTAGTAAAGAATTGAATTTGTGATTTTGTCTAACCACTGGGATTTTTGTTTTGAAGTAGACACCGAAGACATTGAGGCAGCTTTACCTGACAAGCTTCTCTTTTATATCAGGAATTATTTTATTTGGTGGCCTTATTGCTCCAACTGTAAGCTCTTTCTCTTGAAAACACGAATAGTTGCTGTAAACAATTGCTTGATATTTATTGGTTCTGATAAAGTTTTGCGTCGTGGATACCTTATACATGGAGCCTTTTTATTCCAATTTACACCTTTAAGACATATTTTTTTTTCATATGTATATGTGGCCCAGGCAAACATTGAAAAGCGACTTTCTTTTTCATGATGATCTATATTACTGCATAGTTAGAATAGCTTAAAGGTGGTTCTGGTGCGTATGGATGTGAGTGCGAGATGGGAACAAGATGTGTGTTGCAGCAAGTCATTTAAGTGTTTGATTAAGTCCTGATGTGAGCATCTATTAACTTTAGATAGTTGGTTTAAAGGCAAAAATAAAATCTAAGGAGCTGATGCATGATGCAGTCTTTTAGTATACTGAAGAACAACCTTAAAATCTCTGCAAGATGGCACTATAAGTATAGGCTTGTGACAAATGTTTGATTAGCTAGGATAAAAATTAGAAGCTGACATTAACAATAGTTGTATGGTTAGGGTGTTGTGTGCCTGATGTGCACGGTAAATAAGCAATACAAAGTTTGAGGGTTACAAGAATTTGGAGAGAATGATAACAGGTGTATTTGACCAAAAAATAATGCTAATTGGCTAGAATGCATGGTTTGGACTGGAAAATTGTCTTCTCCTCCTTTATTCTTATCCACCCAAACTAATTAGCTGAATGAAGTCTATGGTTGTCTCATATGTGGATGGTCATTTACATCTACTTATTTTTCTCTATACATTGTGAGTTTCTATACTGGATATTGAATTGCTTTGATGTCTTACAAATTCTTCATAATGACTTGTTTGTGCTGAGATATGTTTCATGGCAGTTGGAACTAAAATTAGGTCTTGGGGGCACCTCATACGAGGATTTCATACGCAGCATGCATTTACCGTTGCAGTTGAGGTATCATTTCCCCATTAGAAATTTAAAACTTGATGCAAACAAAACTGTAGTGTCAGCCAGCTACATGTTTGTTTTGATAAGAATCTTTGGATCACGCTCATAACTTCTTGATTTCTGAATTCAGTATGGTCGATCCCATTGTAGCATCATTTGTAGGTGGGGCAGTGGGTGTCATTTCATCCTTGATGTTAATTGAAGTTAACAATGTTGAGCAACAAGAGAAGAAAAGGTGTAAATATTGCCATGGAACTGGTATGTATCGAGTTGTTGTGAGGATATGATTTTGGTGTCAAATAGAATTTGGATTCCCTCTGCTGAATTAAATAGTACATTATTTTCCTAATTGTTGTTAACACTTGAATGAGGGGTAAATCGAATAGATGAAAACTATGATAGTGACACAAACAGAATAATATTGTATCCACTTGAGCTAGACCTGAATCTGTTGTGGTGAATAAATGATATATTTTTGGTTTGTTGAAGTGATTTCAATAACTTAATTGAACAGCCAATTATTCTATTACTCGTAAATGTTGAAAGCATTCCCTGAAATAAGAAGGGGAAACAAGAAAAGGTCTTTTCATTTCTTGCTTTTCTTTTTGAATTTTTTTTCATGATTCTATGAACAGGATACTTGGCCTGTGCTCGGTGTTCTGCTAGTGGTGTTTGCTTGAGCATTGATCCCATTTCACTATCTAGTGCTTCTGATCGTCCATTACAAGTGCCCGCGACTCAAAGGTGTCCAAACTGCTCTGGTGCAGGAAAGGTAAAGAATTCTGTGGAAAGTAGGAGCTACTTTTAAATGAAGTATTTGGTGGCATTTTTAATTTTAAATACTGCACTTGTTCTTGAATATAGTAGTGATTTGGTGACAGTACTTTTATGCTATATTTTGCATAAGATCTTTAGCATTCACCTTGTGATTATGGCTTAGCTCATACCAAGCTGATCAAGGGAAGAGATTGTGACTATGCAAATATTGCAAATTGAATTTCAATTTTGGGCACAGTTGCCTTTCTATTTGTTGCCAATGTTAGCAGCGGGTACAACTGCAACAATTATATGTTGCTCACTGCTCGGTGTATGTACATGAGCACATAATGTGACAAGACTGCAAGTAGCTGTTAACTTTGATCTATTATGATTTTATTTCTTTCTCGCTCACCGTTTCTCGCACCAAACCAAGTTTATAATGTAACATTTTCTAATGTAAATTTAGGTGATGTGCCCTACATGCCTGTGCACTGGGATGGTGATGGCAAGTGAACATGACCCGCGATTTGATCCATTTGATTAAGGGTGGCCAACAGCTTCATACTTGGAAATGTAATAATTAATTTTCTAGTTTGTTTATGACTATAGATTTATCAGAAAATAAGAAATTGCTTGGGGAAACATTCTCTCTCACAGACAAAAGCACCATTGAGAAAGGTGCCAACAGAGCGTCCAAAAGCACAAAAAGCCGGTATGTAAGAAGCTGGCAAGTTCGACTTGTAGAAACCTGTTTGTGTAATCATCTTTCATATAGTATCCTGTAAAATACAGATTTGGTGTTCGGTTTGTATGAATGAAATGGGGACACACCCTTGCGGATGAAATGCAGCTGTTTTGGTGGGCATAGTAGTTAACATATGATCTGACATAACAAAGACTCGTTTCCTGATCATGGAACAAGATTATAATGGTCGAGTAGAGGAGGATACTTATTATTGTGATATGAACTCCCTCCCTTGTAGCCTTGTGTTGAGTCACGGTCCCTTTCTTTTGAGGTGTGATACCAAGTAAAACTGACTGCTTCTTCACCATCTATGCTGGGGCGATGATTTCTGAGGTATATCCTGACCAGTTATTTCGTTCATTAATAGACAAGCAGACTTTGCCTGACTGCTTCTTCACCATCCATGCTGGGGCGATGATTTCTGAGGTATATCCTGACCAGTTATTTCGTTCGTTAATAGACAAGCAGACTTTGCACCAGAAGACAATCCTAATCCTAGGTGTGGAAGCACACCTTTCGAACGGACAACTCACAAAATCAACAATCAGCTGGCACTCGAAAGATAAACAACAGAGAGAAAAGAAACCTCTCCCTCCTGTGATTAATTACAAATGGAAACAGCAATACTTTCCCTCCTTCTCTCTCAAAATAAACTCTCTTTATCGCTCATCTTCAACACGCCGCCGGTTTCCATTTCAGACCTTCACCAACCTCTCAATTTCTATTTTTATTTTAATTTGTTATAGAAAAACATCAAATTGTAATTTTTATTTTTATTTTAATTTGTTATAGAAAAACATCAAATTGTAAGGCATGTCCAAATCACATGGTCAATCTAAACTTCACACAAAAAGTTCTTTTTATTCCTATTTTTCCATTTCTTCTGTCACAATCCCTTTAGATTTTAAAAGTTTTGTTTTGGTCTAAAATTTTATTTTTTTTATTTGTTAGTCCCTGATCTTGGAGAGCATAGAGAGATTTGTCAAAAAATAGCAAAGAAGAAAGAAAATCATTTATTGACCACATTCTGGTCATAAAAAAAATCATTCTTGTTGTCGACGAGTTTCATTCAATGAGAGGAGTTTCATTAAAGGTTTTTTGCCCTGTATATTGTCAAAAAAATAGATCGAGATTGAGAAATGATTTTATTTTCAGTTTGAGTTTGTATTTTTAGACTAATTTAGGGGTGTTTTGAGTTAATTTATTGGTTTATAAACATTATAAGGATTGTTTTAGGTATTTTAAAGTGAAAATAAACTGAAAAATAAAATTTCTAGTAAAAAAACATCATCTCGATTTTCTAACCACCTCTTCAATTGTTGAAAACTGGCAACAGATGACGCGTTATCTAACTTTTTTATAAAAAATAAGGTGGAAAAAAAGGACCAAGCTTGCGTGCGTGGTCTTTTCTTTAATAGGTCGTTACTTGTGTTAAGAGATCAAATTTCTTAATCTAAATCTATTTCTTCACTTTCTAGTTTAGTTTTTAATTAATATAAATATTTTTTTTCTATCTTTATTAGTAGTACATATAAATCTCAATCTATTTAATTAAATATATGCATTAAATTTTTTATTTACAATTAATTTTTAAAAAACACTTGCACGTTAATTATTTTGGGCCAAAATCGTATCTTGATTTTATTCATTCACTAAGACTTTTGAATTACAACTTTTATTTTTTGTAATGCAACCATGAATGAATGCGCCAAGATTACGTTATAGATATACTAATTGAGACTTGTATTATCCCAATCAGTAAGAAAAAAACCTAAAATATTATAAATTAAACAAGATTAGATTTTTATAAGAATCAAAATCAGATTTTGACCGAATAAATGAAGCACAAATAAAATCATAATTCAAATATTATTTCTAATTGGAAAGGAAAAGGGGACTAACAATCAACATTGACGGAAAACTGATGGTGAAATTACCTGAAGAAAGACCCTAACATTGATGATAATCAACCTGCCATGGACAGGTATGGCATCCACCCACTCATCATGCGCATGCTTCACCTGCACCGCACCCCTCAATTTCATTCCACACCAACACTGCCATCATTGTAGAATCTGTATCCCACTGTTACATGGATCCAGCTGATAAGGACAGCAATGATCGAAATGACCCAACAAAAACCTCACATCAGTAAACGTTGCTGTCGAATTTGTTTCCCGATATATATGCCGGCCCTGAACCTCCCAGTCCTATCAAGAAGGCTTTTAGCTCTGCGAATCAAGCCAGAATCTGCAGCAAACCCATGCTATTCAATCACCTCTTTTCTACGTACTTTTGTTATGTCCTGAGGGTCGGCCGCCACGAGGCTCGTCCACACCCCTTTAAGGTGTCATGATCGTTATTGCTTGCAAGATTTACAGCACCACGTATCCGATCATCGCACAGTACTTGTATTTTACTTCATCTGATTGCTCGTGGAGGGATTTGAAAGATTTGATCGTTGATTCAATTGTTGTTTTTTTGAGAGATACCATGGTTGATCACTTGAAAGAAGCTCCAAGCACTTGCAGCTTCTTTGACCTGGTCAATGATTTGGGCTCGGTGAGAAGAGTGCGAGTTAGATAGGTCAATGATAGTTGATGGAGGTTTGATCAAATGGTTTTTCCTTGAGATCAGCTAGAACTTCCGGTGAGTGAACGAAGAATTTAGGAATGAAATATTGTTCTTAAAATTTAATATTTTTTTACATATTTATAACACCTTTTTTATATAAATATACTAATTTGTGTGTCCGAGGATCTCAAATCTATAAAAAAAAATAGATTTTTATAGATATCATGAGGCATTACGAGAAATGAAAGTAATTGTAAAAACACTTAATTAACTCATAATTTAACCAAAAAAAACTTTATTTATAAGCATCTTGGCTGATATAGGTGAAGGGAGTAAATTCTTACTCCCTTCGACAGTTGAGCCCCTCACATCTTAGATCTTGATTAAGTACTTGAATTTTTTTTAATTTGATAAGGAATGTTGGGTTGTGAATTATGACGTTGCTACACTATCCCACTCATAAAGTATATTGAAGATTTATTTATTCCTCATAAATTGTACGGGACAATTTCATCATCCATTGATATAGAAAAAAAGATAAAAATAAATCCTCCCCGTTCAGCTCTTTACAGGGACATTCATCACAGGCACCTTCATGCTCCAAGCATTGAGAGTCTCTACAGTGACGGTCTCGCTTCCATTGTTGAACACAAACAAGTGAGCCTTGTCAAAGACTGCAATGATCGGATAAACCCTGGATGTGATGACGGTTCTTCCTCCAGCTCCAAAACTTTCAACAACAGAGTGATCAATCTGCAAAGAAAAGTCATCATAGCCGAAAGCATGTTAAGATAGTCATTCCTCTAATAGTTTTCAACCAAGATAATGAAGGGGGCATACCAAACTCCTGAGTGTAAGTTTCTTGTCAGTTAAATCAACATCAACAAATCCAGCAAAAGGTGGTTTATATAGTCCTACTCCCAAGGAAGAGCTGTTCAAAAGAAACCACGTATAAAGACCATGTTGCAGAGGTCGACAGCAGGAATAGGGATGGGAGCAGATGTCTCAAGAAGAAAAGCTGTAAAACATACCTCCTCGCGTCAGAGCACAAGAGAACTTTGTGCTTGTCTGCTGCTTTAAAGACTCTAAAGAAGACGGGAGTGAATTCTTCAAGCTTTTCTGAAGCCAATGTCAACAGTCCGAATGGCCCAAGCCCGCCCTGTGCTTTGGAACCCTTTTGGGCACAGACATCAAGTGCATCAAGCTTGGCCCATTTAGGATCAAAGGGCTCAGCTTTGTCCAAGCTTGGGAAAGAGAAGGTAACATCGACATCAGCCTGTCAAATACATGAAGCAATTAATCAGGAAAATCAAGGCTTCACTTCATTACTATTCAAGGTCACAATCATTGACTTAATATTGTTTCGTGCCCTTCATTTTTTTTTTATTGCTCAATAAGAAGAGAGAGAGAGAGAGAGGAAAACGAAACAAACCTGAGCAGCAGTGATGCCTTTAACTTCGACGTGATATCCTTGGTAGAGCTTTTGATTTCTCAGTTGAACATTGTGGCTCCTTAGTTTCTCCAGTTCTGCAACAGGCCATTGTAGCAATTGCTTTCCACTAGGATCTAGCCACACCCTCCTTGGAATCAACTAAAAGAATGCAATTGAAAAAAATATTATTAACCAATAAAAATGACTTTAAACAAGTTAATAATAATCCCCAAGAATTCAAGATTCCACCGAGGATTACCTGAATTCCTGCCCATCCTTTGTTCTTGTCTTGTTGTACAGAATCAGACTCGTTAGCCCAACCCCACAAAATCCTCCTGTTTGTGCTTGGATCGAAAAATGTCTTAGAAGCATAAAAGTTTCCATAATCATATCTGAGCCCCGCCCAACCATCAACTAAGGCTTCATCAGGATAATACCTATCCTTCTTCTCATCATAAGTACCTATTGTATAGTATTCGTATCTTGTCAAGTCTAAGCTAACCTTCAAGACATGCCTTACATTTGATCCACCAACTGAGGTATCCAACCCGTCTTCACTGGACAAAGAAACGGGGAAAAAATCTGGGCATTCCCACATACCTGTACCTTGAACTGAATGTAACGGGTGTTTGGCCTTGAACCATTTCTTAAAATCCAAACTCCTATACAAATATGCAATCCCTCTATCTCTCTTCTTGCTGCCAATCAAAATCCTCCAGTGCCCATCAACCCTCCAAGCAGTGGTCGGGTCACGAAATGCGCTAGCGTTCACGCTAGGATCTGGATACACTATTGGATTATCATCAGGTTTAACCCATTCACGAAGATATGGATCCGACGAGTTTGCAGGCACAGCATAGTTTTGGATCTGACGATTATTTTCATCAACAATACCCGTGTAGAATATAACGGGCTCACCATTTGGGAGAATTGTTGCAGATCCAGACCAACATCCATAGTTATCAAACCATTTAGAAGGGTAGATTGCAGGCTCAAGGGATTCCCAATTGATCAAATCCTTTGAAACTGAATGAGCCCAGACAATGTTGCCCCACACGGCACCTTTGGGATTGTATTGGTAGAATAGATGGTATAGCCCCTTGTAGTACAAAGGCCCTGCGCACACATATTATCATTGCATGAAACATGGAAAACTAGGATTGATTCAAAAACCAGAGGCTTAAAAACTTTGAAAGTTTTTTGTTGAATTGGCTTACCATTTGGATCTATAGTTGATTAATTTGTTCCAGTCAATTGGAGCCGCGCCCAGAAGCAACATGGGACATAAAGAACAAAAGTTAGCCATCATTGTTAAAGTCAATTTTCACTCAAAAACTAATAAATGTATAATATCTGACACATCAACTGATCTGCACTAGCGCAGAAAGTTCCCACAGCAAGTAAATGGTACACTCTTTTCTCAAGTCAAACAATAACATCAAATCCTTGGGTCCTGCCATTGAAAATCTAATGAATAATGGCGCTGGATTATCCCACCAGGTCCGCCCTACTTATCTTCAAGATAATTATTTAGAAACATAGGATAGACCCATTTCATTAAGCTTGGTTTATTTATGTACTTCCTGTTTGACTTTTCTGGGGGTAAGGTAAATTTGGATCTCACCGTCCTGAGATGTGAACACAGTAAATAAATTCTATCGACATGTGAGAACTCTCTGAATATAAGCGTTGAACCATCCATGAGAAGGTAGAACCTTGCCTGCTCTTTTTTAAAGAGAAAAACCAGCATGATAAAAATAAAAAGTTTCTAACCCTTTTCAAGTATACATCAGCACTAGTGTTATCTAAAAAGGACCACAACCCCGTGCATCAAGTTGGGAAAAAGAAAAAAAAAACAAAAGTTGGGAAAAAGAAAAAAGATTCGCAACCTCCATTGTCAGTCTTTAGATTGCTGAAGGATATGCTTAACTGGTGACAAAGACTTGTGCTTCATAAAGGCACGCGTTGCGACAACCTTTCGGAACACCTTTCTGGAGTTTGAAAGATTAATTCAAATGTGTTTCGTCCTCTATGTAGGTTGTCATTAGAGAGTTTTCATTGAAATCACAAGAAATAAATCAAAGAATTTCGGAATTACGACCTCGAAACCTTGTTTTCGATGAATAACATCCTCAGCCACAACCAAATCAAGTTCCAAAAGTCGAAGAACAAAAAACAGAAAAAAAGACATGGTGGTAACAGAGGCTCAGACGATTAATACCACCTCAGCCGGCCAGCAAAAATTAACGGTGTAAATTGATAACAGCAGGATACGTATATAAAACAAATTGACAGAGTTCAGATAAGGAAAAAGAAATTTATTCATCCTGTCTCCATTAATTGCCAGCCAGGTATTTCTGGAGTCCAAAAACAGGGCAATTAAATATGATTGCAAGGAAACAAAAAGGACATGATTTAAATAATGGGTTTTGCCTACGACAATGGCTTTGAATATCTACCAGGCAATACATAGAGATACCTTTCTTGTTCAAGTATTGGAAGGAAGTGGGATATTAAAGGTTTGCTGTCATTATTTTTGGCAGACAACGTGGGACTGCACCTCCCCACTTCTTACTTGAACCTAAATATCCACAACTGCCAATAACTTTCATCTTTTTAGTGTCTAATTCCAACCATCCATTTCTGTCAAATCATGTAACTTCCGAGGGATTTCCAACTCTTTCACCGGAAAAGAAAAGAATAAATTTTTTTGCCTCTTATAGCTCTGTGCCCTACTGCCCACGCTATTGAAATACATGTGCGCGACGATGTTGAAAATTCAAATATTCACAGCAATTAAACTAATAATTCATGATGGAAAAAGTAAGGTTGACATCTTTGCTAACAATCAGGCAAAATATCTCTTGAAGAGTGCATGTGGAAACTGTACAAGTATGACTCTGGCAAAAAAAAGAAATAGTGACAATGAAAGTTTGATCTTCTTGTTATTTTTATATTATATATATTGAAATATGTGCACACCGGAAGGATGGTGCAAAGAGAAATTATACAGAGCAGAAAATGAAATGCAATCTATTAATCAGTAGTATTTATCTATATATTCTACGATCGTTTTTTTTTAAAAAAAAAAAAAAACGTAACATGCGAAAGCTAAAATTGTTGAAAGATTATTTTTTTTTTCTATGAATATTCGGACAGGGAGATAAGTTTCAAACCCACAAAGCGTAGAGCTTCATTTTAAAGAATATGATAGTAGCAATTAAGCAGATATCACGACTCAGGGGAAACCAACAAAAATAAAATCATTAATTAAACGCATCTAGTTAAAGATCGAGATCGATGGAACCTTATGTATCCTTAAGAATATCTATGGCGGACAAAACAAAAAGGTAATACACAACAAGAAGCAAAAAGAAAACTAAAAAGAAGAAGAAGAAAGCAATGTATACTTCTTGTACTTGAAAAAAAATATATATCATGGAGACTGTTTGCATTCTACGGGGGAAAGAAAAGGAGATGATTATGTACCGTTGATCCAGTTCTTAGGAGGCTGGAAGTGATACCCGGTTCTATGGGTTTGCTTCACCTTGTCAACACTAAGGCTCTGATAGCGAAGATAAATCTTATGAGAAGCCTCAACTCCATTGTTGCTGAGCACAAAAAGCAAAGCAAACAATGCCAAGACTGGGAGAAACTTTAACAAAGCCATCCCTAATTGTTTATCATAGACAAGAAAGGCAAAGGAGAAAACAGGCACCACAGAGAGAGAAGGGAGAAGGAAGAGAGATTTTTATATTACAAAGAATGGCGAGAGAGCTGAGAATGAGAGATTACGTGCGCAACGAGGGATATATATAATGAATTTCTATGTTGTTGTTAGAGTCTGAAAAGGAAAGGAGGCTTATATTTAAATGTTGAAATTTAATTAAAAGGATTATTTTTTGGATAAACTTTGCTGTTTAATTGCTGACCAATTGTCAGTTTTGTTCCGAGAAGTTTCAACTTCGAGTTCCTGTTTTCTACAATATCCTTCACTTGAAAACTCATCTAGCTGGAATTGCAAAGCCCACTACTTCGATACCAGCTACTTGTCCCGCCGGTTAAATAATTCTTTTTATAAAAAATAAATATATAATCTTTTTTACTGTGTTTTTAAACATTCAAGAGTCACAAAAATTAAATTCATGTATAAATACATTAAAAATCATTCATGCCAATAAATATATAAAAAACATTAATAATAATTAAAGATTAAACTAAAAAAACTAAAAAATAAATATAAATTAAAATATTTAGTTTCGCAACACAAACCACGTACTTAATATTCTTATAATAATAAGATTTAAAAAAAAAAATGGTTAGAAATAACTAAAATTAATTTGAAAATTAAGAAATAAATGTGGCTAACTGGCTATAAACAATGGCATAAAGGACTATTATCGTCTGTCTTTCCCTAGATCTACAGCCACAATGATGGCCGGTAAATAAAGATTGATGAATTTTTTTATCTGAAAAGCCATTTTTAAACTCATTTTTTTACTCAAATATTATTCCTCCATCCTTCCGATGTTTGATGGTTAAGATTTCTCACTCAATTCGCAGACGATATTTGAGTGCCTCCGTCCACTTCGAGAAAATAAGTTCAAATTTGTCATGAAGGACTTTTTTAACACGAAATCATAACAAATCTCCTCCGCTTCCCCTTTCATACCAGAAAATCTTATTGTGATTTGTCACTGAAGCTGTCATTCGGGCACAATAGGACTTAGTTTGGTATTTTGGATAGAATCATTTAGTACACACAAGTGTAAATTAGAAAAGCAGAGGATTGTGGTTTGGCATGGGGTATTTGTGATTTTTTTACTGGGGCTTGCAGGAAATGGTTGTCACCTTCTTCCGGAGTTACTAGCAGTAAAACATGGACGGCGGCTAGCGTGGAACAGAGAGGGTACAGACAGGTTCTATGCAACTTAGATTCTAAGGAAGCTGTTCATCTGATATCTGTTGGTCAAGGGATTGTGCAGTGTATATAGATTGCTCATACTTAGAGGGGAAGCAAATGCTTGTGCTGGTTTTATGGCTAGAATTGCTGCAAGAGTGACTATGGAACTGCATATCTGGGATTCTTCTCTGTCTCGAATGAATTAACTGCTGCTTGTGGACTTAATGGGACATTTTTTTCTAGAATTTGTTAGTTGATTCTTTCTTTTCCTCCTCACCCAAAAAAAAAAAAAAACAGGCGGAATATTTTAACTGTTAGTAGCAATGGATGGTTGAGGAGTCAGATTATCTAATGTTCATTGTGTTTGAGGTAAATTTGATAAAATCAAAAGATTCTGGACTAAACTAATAATGGTGTAATATATTTTGAGTGATGTAAACGGAATGAGGTTTTTTTATTTAGATTCTTTTTTAAAATTAATTTTTTCTCTTAAATTCATTCTTTGACATTAGATTATTGGATCTTAAACTTCATGATTTTTTTTAATTTTTTTTTCCTGTGGGGTCATATCTATCTAATATTTTAGGTCACTGATTAGTCGAGATAACTCGGGTTAACTCAGGTTTTTTTATGTTTTTTAAATTGATTTTCTTTTTTAGTTTCGTCTTGTATCATTTAGTTTGTTTGAGAGTAGACCCTCATTGTTTTATACTATTTTTTTTTTACAGGTTATCCCGATCTCATGATTGGACCATGAATTTGACATGTTGACTTAAGTTATGTTTTTTTTTCTTTTTTTAAAATTTATTTTTTTCAGTTTGTCCTTCAACATTTGATTTGTTGATAATTAAGTTTCATATCTCTTTCATTTTCTCTTTATGAGTTTATCTTATTTTCATTTAATTTTTGTTTTATTATCAAATAAGATCGTTAAGATCTTTTAAGAATATTTAGAGGATATCTTTTTATAATATTAACAAACTTTTAAATTTTACAATTAGTTATTGGTTTTTTATTTTTATTATTATTGATTTTTTTAATTATATTATTAAATTAATCAAGATTATTAAAGTTATTCTAATCAATGATATTGGTGGGTGATAGATTTTTCTAGTTCATTTAAAACCCTACGGTGTATCTTTGTTTATGTTTAAAAAAAATTGACCTATCTCGTGGCATACTGCAGGCCATGTATCTAGTTCTCTGGCTATGAATAAAAAGTGCTTTGATGCCTCTATATTTAGATTTAAAAAAAAAAAAAAAAACCCTAGAACGGAAACTTTGTGCATAAATAATTTAGGAATAGAGAAAAATCTAGAAAAATAATTTAGGATAAAAATTAAGCAACACAGAAACTAATGATCGATTGCCATGTATATACCTTCTCTAATGATTTGAAGCCATATATATAATTTTCTCACATGTATACTATATTAAAATTTGCATTATCGTGGTTTTGGGGATAAGGAAATTAGTGGATTTTTTAAACAAACCAGGTATTTTAGTGCAGATTTCTCATTAATTATGTAGTTCTTTTACTGATTATTTTACTTGAAAAACGAGAAATCACGTTATAAAATCTGAATTAAGATATACGTTGTATATTTTTCCTTAAGAGTAAACTAAAAAAAAAAAAAGATGGAGAGTGATTAAATAACAGATCATCCCTTCTCAAGATTACTTGAGTTATAGCTGTCAAACTCCGTCCTCCCTAAAAAAACTTTGACCTAGAAAACTATGGAACCATGGTCTAAATCAAGTTAGGCTTATGATTGAACCTTCTAAGATTTTAGTCTAGACCCGGTCAACTCGACCGACTTGAACAAACTCAATCATGACCCGGAAGGATTTCAGATAAATAAATAAAAGTCATTGGTAGGTTGCTAAAATATAGAGATATGTGGGATTTGAAATTACCAAGTTCATTTTATAGGAACTTTTATGGAGATCACAGATCCTCTAAAAAATGATGAAAAAACCTGCAAAAGCTGCTAAATTATGGAGATTTTACGTGAAATTATCAAATAGAGTAGAGTAACTTTTTTTAAAAAAAAAAAAGTGTTGGGAAACAAATCACCAAAGATCTGCTATTGTTGTTCATGGCTGGTGGCCGGCTGAGAGTGCAGATATTGGCAGTTGAATAATTTTCAAACCCTAATGGTAAGAATGATGAGAATGAGACTAAAATAACTCAAACACCTTTGAAAAGTATTATACCTTCGGATTTATTGTCATTGTTTACCACTGGAAGAGTATAATGGTGTTTTTGTTTCTCCAACTAATAAACTTAAAACATGTTTACAAAAGCATTGAGGTCTTTTCCATAGCTTATTTGTCACTAGCCAAATTTCCTTATCTTAATTAAGATATAACTAAAAGGGCTCAGTCTTTTACTGTGAACTGCACAGTGTAGTCCACGGTGAAAGATGAGCTGTTTTTTTTTTGTTTTTTTTACACTTTTAGGGTTTTTTTTTTCTTTTTTTTTCTTTTTTTTCTTTTAATAATTTTTTTTTGTTAATGTTAAATTTTTTTATTCAGTTATCAGACTTTCATGACACGGATCCCGGGTTTAATAGGTTAACATGGTTTGACGAGTTAACCTAGAATTTTTTTTTTTTAATTAATTTTTTTCGTTTACTTTAGTTTGTTAATGTTAAATTTCTTTCTATTTAGAAAAAGATGAGCTGGTTTTTTTTTTCATTTTTTTTTTCATTTTTAGGGTTTTTGTTTTTGCTTTTTTTTTGTTTTTTTTATTTTAATAATTTTTTTATTTTGTTAATGTTAAATTTTTTTTATTCAGTTATCAGACTTTCATGACACGGATCCCGGGTTTAACAGGTTAACATGGTTTGACGAGTTAACCCAGATATGTTTTTTTTTGCTTTTTTTTCTTTTTAATTAATTTTTTTTGTTTACTTTAGTTTGTTAATATTAAATTTCTTTCTATTTAGTTATTAGACTTTCATGATACATATTTCAGGTTTCACGGGTTAACCTGGTTTCACGGGCCGTCAATTTTTTTTTGTTTTTTTCTTTTAATAATTTTTTTAATTTAATTTAGTTTGTTAATGTTAATTTTTTTATTTAGTTATCAAACTTTCATGACACGGATCCCGGGTTTAACGGGTTAACCTGGTTTGGCGAGTTAACCCGAAATTTTTTTTTCTTTTTAATTAATTTTTTTCGTTTAGTTTAGTTTGTTAATTGACAATAAACTAAAACTGGTCAGTGTTTCACTATGCAAGTCCACAGTGAAACGTTGAGCTGTCTTCTTCTTCTTCTTTTTTGTTTTTTTTTTGTTTTTTTTTTTTTTTTTGGTTTTTTTTCATTTTTGGGTTTTTTTTGGTTTTTTGTTTGTTAGCATTTATGGGTTTTTTTTTGCTTTTTTCTTTGTGTTTTTTTCTTTTATTGAATTTTTTTTGTTTAATTTTTTTTTGTCAATGTTAATTTTTTTATTTAGTTATCAGATTTTCATGACACGGATCCCGGGTTTAACGAGTTAACCTGAAATTTTTTTTTGCTTTTTTTCTTTTTAATTAATTGTAACATATACTAAAAGGGATTAGTGTTTTATTGTGGACTGCACAGTGCAGTCCACAGTAAAACACTGATGCTTTAGGTTTTTTTTTTAAGTTGTCTCATTTTTTTTAGGTTTTTTTTATGCCTTTCGGGATTATTTTTTTTGCTTCTTTCTTTGTTTTTTTATTTTAACAAAATTTTTTGTTTAATTTAATTTAGTTTATTAATATTAAATTTTTTTAATTTAGTTATCAGGCTTTCATGACACGTTTTCCGGATTTAACGGGTTAACCTGGTTTCACAGGTGAACCCAGTTAATTATGGGTTGACCGTCAATTTTTTTTGTTTTTTTATTTTCATAAATTTTTTTTGCTTAATTTAGTTTGTTAATGTTAAATTTTTTTTATTTCGTTATCAGACTTTCATGACACAGATCCTGGGTTTAACGGGTTAACATGGTTTGACGAGTTAACCCGGATTTTTTTCCTTTTTAATTAATTTTTTTTTCTTTGGTTCAGTTTGTTAATTTTCACTTTTTTTTATTTAGTTACCAGACATTCATGACACGAATCCCGGGTTTAACGGGTTAACCTAATTTGACGAGTTAACCTGTAATTTTTTTTTGCTTTTTTTTCTTTTTAATTTTTTT
>Ga0307513_10003581_pt1 | contig 20991 bp, 23 predicted proteins | sample 15_EM_MG_FD_202174 | JGI IMG/M metagenome (GOLD analysis project Ga0307513, IMG submission 202174) | Populus trichocarpa ectomycorrhiza microbial communities from riparian zone in the Pacific Northwest, United States - 15_EM | ecosystem: Host-associated > Plants > Roots > Unclassified | place...
CGGAAAGAGGTCAACCCCGACTTGAGAGACAATGATGGCGAAACACCACTCTGGTGTGCTGCCTCGGGTGGGCATGAGGGGATTGTGAAGCTGCTCCTTGACCGGAAAGAGGTCAACCCCGACTCGGGAGACAATTTTGGCCGAACACCACTCTGGTGTGCTGCCTTTGGTGGGCATGAGGGGATTGTGAAGCTGCTCCTTGACCGGAAAGAGGTCAACCCCAACTCGAGAGACGATTGTGGCCGAGCACCACTCGGGAGGGCTGCCTTTGGTGGGCATGAGGGGATTGTGAAGCTTCTCCTTGACCGGAATGAGGTCAATCCCGACTCGAGAGACGATTTTGGCCGAACACCACTCTGGGTTGCTGCCTCGGGTGGGCATGAGGGGGTTGTGAAGCTCCTCCTTGACCGAAAAGAGGTCAACCCCGACTCGGGAGACAAGCATGGCAAAACGCCACTCCAGTGTGCCGCCGAAGGTGGCCACGAGACGCTTTTAAAGCTGCTCCAGGGTCATGCAGATGCCGAGTCCGGTACCGGGGCGAACGATGCCGCAATGCCTCCCTCCCACATTTCAGAAAATAGTTATGAGGGGCTCGTGGTTTCGCCCTTACCCCCACAGCCACCCCGAGCTGCTCCCGACATGCTCACTCAAAATACCGGTACCCACGCAGCGCTCTCGTCAGCCGTTTCTCCTCCGGATACTCCTCCGGACACCCCCTATACTAGCTCACAGGTTTCCACACAGGCCCCTCCAGTTTACTCTCCTCCCCTAGCCCTACCAAATCCTGTTCCTCGGACCGCTATCGCTGTCGCCGGAATCGCCACTGCTGCCGCCATCCTAGCGATCACGATCAGGCGGTGGCTATAGTATCGCGAGGATTCTTTTTAAAAATCCGACCCCCACCATACCAGCCTACCTCCCCTCCTAGCCTGTGCCAGCCCGGTGGTAAGATTAGCCGAACCTCTGAAAAGAGCTAAGCGGGTTCTTCCCATGTGTAGTGGGGTGTAATGAAGAGGTTTAGGGTGCTGTAGGAGTGTTATGGGAGCAACATAGTATCATATGCCGATGGGCCAATGTGAGCGGCTTTTGTGCCCTGAGAGTCCAGCTGTTATGTCGTTTGGCTTTTGTATGAAGGTGAATGATCTTAGTGCGCTCCCGGACGGCAAGGGCAAAGCCCGCACCATAGTATATACAACATCCGCAGGAAACCCGGCCGCGCCCCAGAGCCCCGAGCAGTCCACCCTCAAGGTTTATGCGAACTAGTTATGATATACTGTGTGCAGGCCTTTTCCTTTGTTTCTCGGGGATCCGGAGTTATAATAGGAGTTTTCCCCATATTCATTCTTCCGGATGGGGATTTTGGGTGCTTTCCTTTTATTTTCTTCCTTCCGGCCTTTTGCCAGCTCTTCGATAATCCTTTTCCTTCTTGTCCTTCTTCCCTCTTTTTTCCTTTCTCTTTCTTTTTCAACTATGGCGTTTACCTGAATGCTCTTGTTCCTGTCACGTAGTATTATATTGCAATAATGCAAAGTTCTAGAGAGCACAGGAGCCAGGGTGAACGCTCCCTTCTGCGTTACAGACATTAGTTTCATATTAACAATAAAATGGTATCTGATTTAAGCACCGATATCAAAGTTTCTTCTGGAAAAACAGAGAGGATACAGCCACGGCTTCATAACTAACTTAAAATTAGATCAAGAGGGAATCCAAGAAACTCGAAGATAACATCATAATCACCCACCAAATTCTACAACTTATAGTGCTCATACCCCCACCCTTCTGAACCGCCCAAACTGCAACTTCCCTCCAATTTCTGAAGCAACAATAACATCAACATCTACCCTATCCTTATGCCCTCACACTTCCCTAGCCACTTGGGCCAACTTTACCTCACTTTCGGCTCCCTTCCACCCCTAGGATTTGAGGAGCGTGCCAGCCAGCCTACCCTTAGAAAGCGTTCCCACCAGTAATGCCAAGACCGAGTTGCGCAGGCAGGGCATGTTCATGTTATATATTGATGTTGGACAAGGGCCTGATATGCTGCTGGTTGTAGGCCCTAGGGGTAAGGATGGAACTGTGGTGGATGGGTTGACGAATGGCAATGGGGCGAATACGGTGAAGCGGGCGGGCTTAGGCTGCCGGGATTGTTAGTGCTATGATTCATGGGAGGTCTTTGTCTAGTGCTAGAGTATTAGGAAATGGGGGGGTGGGGTGGGTTGGGTTGGGTTTTGTATTTTGTATTAAATTTTCCTTATTCTGTACTTCTTTTTTTTCATAAAAAAGGAGAGGCGAAGGGGAGGGGGAGTAGGTGAGGGAGGTGCAAAGAGGAAGAAGAGGAAGGGGTATATCATAGACTTATATAGTTTGGTATAATTATTGAATTTGTTCTGCAAGATATGGTTCTTTGGAGGTCTTTTTCCTTGGGTTGGATAACTCGTCCTGGGCGGTGCCGTTTTGTGGGCATGGTACAGTAGATCCTTTCTGTGATAATAGGCTACCACCCGGTAATAATTCGCATTCTAGGCTGCAGGTGGGATTCTGAGAGGATTATCTCATTCACAAGGACTCGCACTGCAGCTCTGCTTGTGAGCAGCAAAAAAATCAGATTTCTGGACTCCTAGGAGTGTGGCAACCCTCCTGCATTTCTCTCCATCCTTGCAACCTTCTCCGCAACCGTTCGTTCCTAATATCGTGATTTTGTCCAGATTATCTTACACAACCCCCCGCTCCCTGTGCTCATTACCAAATTTCCATGTCTTAGGAGAAAGTCACCCCCCCCCCCCCCACCGAGACAAACAAAATCTACTCTGATAAAATATGCGCACCAGATATCGGTTATCGGGATTCTTGATTGTTGAAGGGATTGGGGGGTGCTTCCCCATTTTCTACTTCGTGGACCACTCTAAAAGTTGTTAGAGAGGGTATTAGCCAGGCTACAAACTTGAAAACTAATGCACTTGTTTTCTCCCTTCTCCTCTGGCTTCCTTCCTCTTCTACTGAGCCGATTTGGGCATTGATGGCCCCGAAAAACACCTGTAGTCCCCCCCTCGCAGTGGAGCCCCAGCACAGATGCAGAAACCGGTGAGAGCGGAGCCCGGTTTCCCCCATCTGGCGTATCGGGATTAACTTAACTTTGTTCAAAGAAAATATCCACAATTTTGCGGTGTTCTCAACAGTCCAGGGAAGCGACAGGGCCTTGAGGACGGAGCGACAAGATCCCTAGACCAGACTAGTAGACCACGAAAATGTCCCTCCTGGTCTGCAAAATCTAAAGACGGTCGTTATCGCCCAGGAAGACGGACCCGGTAGCCCGAGACAATAGCGTAAGGGGCGTCTGAAGACGGGAAGTGTTTAGCAGGAATGGTAATCGATGGCTGGGGAGACTGGGGACTGCAGAAAACCGCGAGTGACGGCCTGTGACCGAGGGTCTAGGGGACGTCCAACACCCGACAGCCAAAGTCCCGGACGGATTGTGAGCCCGGCGTCCCGTGCGATGCAGTAAACTCTGACAATTAGCCTCATCCCCTCATGCCCCCCCCCCCCCCGATGCCGTTTGTATTCTGAGACTAAAATCTGCCCCTCAGGGAAGCACACCACTTGATCCATCACTCAGAACATAGATTCAGACTGTAAACCCATTTGACTCGGCCCCCCCAGATCATCCTCCCCTAGATGAGTGCTTCACCCCCTATAGAGTTAGAGACATGCTTTTCAGAAAATGCCCCCTTGGGTTGTGGAATGCGCCAACACTTTCCATCAATTAATGCAGTAGATAGAACCAGCAGATTCATTCCAGAGAAGCAGGAAGATCTATAAATTCAAACCCCGAGATCCTTAGCCGGCCCATTCACTTCACTTGTTTGGCAAGATTTCGAAATATAGTTGAAATCATGAAACATCACTCGTGCCGTCCCCCTCGATCCTCCATCTCCCCCCGGCCGTCCCAGGATTTTGCTGACATAGGCGGACTACTAAGGGCAGTCTAATCCCGCATGGGGCTCCTGGAGGCCCACGCGTAGGGCCACCGGACCACCGGACCACCGGGAACACCGTAGGGGGTGAGGCATTGGGAACTGGTTCTAAGAACTCCGGCATGGAGAATGAGATTTCGATTCGAACTGGCTCTCAAAACTCGGGCGTGGAGGGTGAGATCTCGGGGGAGAAAGTGTTATTTCAAGGGGAAGGGTGGTAGATGTTGAAACATACTATATCCAGGCCTAGTGTTTCAGCGCCCTCGCGATGCAGCGTCTGGAGATACCCCCGTTTGACTTAGATAGTGGAAACATGGAACCTTAGAGACAGAATAGACTAGCACTAGTCATTGTCTATGTCACTTGATTTGTATCTACAGCGCTTGAGATGCGGGACTGTGGTTGATTTCCTACTTTCCTTCCGTTGTTGTTTTCCTTACACGACTCTCGGATCTTCGCCAACTCTCTCTATAAAAGACCCTATAGCTTAGGTTTCTTCTCTATAATAACACGCTCATGCATCTACTCTTCCTCGCTCGCTAGACACCAATCGATACACACCGCTTTTCCGCTCTCAGTCGCTCCTGTATAGAAGTGAATATATCGGCATTCTGATGCTCGGGTGGCGCTTAAACAGCTTCTGTAGGTGCTCATCTAACCACTTGCCTGTCCCCCGAATGCGGATTCGATGTGCGAGCCACCTCCCCCTAATTAGAGTTTAAAAACCGTCACCTCCCCACCACTCCTTTCAAGAACCTTCCTAACAATACCCCCCAGTTCCCCTTGCTCCTCACGTCCCCCCCTCCAGACCTTCTCACCAGCAACCCACTTGATAAACCCCTCTGGCCCAGAAACCACTACGGCGACTTTCCTCCCTTCTATCCCCCTCTCCACATCCTGAATTCTAATCCCACCCTCCGCGTCTACAAAAACCCTCACAGAAACCTTACCCTTGATCTTCTGCACAAGCCTCTCCACCTCCTCTGCCATAGCACCCTCCGTTTCCGCTCTCCTCCGCACAGCCCAAAAGATCTCCGTCTCCGGCGCAAGTGAGTTGGCAGCTAATTGCAGCGCGGGTGCAATCCCCGTGCCTCCGGCAATGAACAGCGTCTTATCCACTTCCCCCACCGGCGGGAAAATGTATTCCACCGTTGGCCCCCGAAGGAAAACTTTATCTTCAACGCCCAAGGAGAAAAGATACCCCGTCATTTCCCCCCCAGGCTCCCGTTTTACCAGAAACCTCAGCGCCCCATCGTCACCACCTCCTCCGGTACCACTACTAGGCAACGGGGTGTATGACCTGGCGATCTGTAACTGCGGCTGCTTAATTTGCACCGATAGTATCCCTTGGCCAAATGGCAATTGCTGACCCGGATGGTGCGCCGGTCGCAGGCTGAATATGGCAGTGTGACTTGGCGGGGACGTCGTGACGGGGGTTTTTGAAGTGAGGATGTACGTGGTGAAGGTTTGGGGGTTTAGGGTCTTTGGTTGTGGTGATATGTGGAGGGTTGCAGCGTAGTAGATTAGTCCCGAGACGGCGACGAAGAGGGAGAGGGTCGGGGGGAGTTTTAGGCGGGTCGGCTTCCGTGGGGTGTGAGTATGGGTGTGTTGGGCGCGATTGATTGGTGGCACATTCCGAAATTGATAGGTGCAAGAGTGTGGGCCGGAGTGGCGGAGATGAGGTAGGAAGCGGGTGCGGAGAGCGAAGGTTGCCATAGGAGATTTCTTGCCGGTCCAGGTTTGGTGGGGTATCCCAAAAAATAAGCCTTTCTTGGCACTTCCAGGGATTGTGATTGCCGGGGAGTTGGGACGCAGGTTGGCTGTGATTGAGGGACAGAGGGGGAGAGTTAAATCCGACGTCACAACATGAGGTTCAAAACCTCAATTCGGAATGTTTCGACTTTTATCAGTATGTTTTTTTTTCTTCTGTGGGAGCGCTGAACGGGAGTGGGCCGGATCGCTAACAGAGATTTAGAGCTCACTTCATGTCTTGTGTCTATTGGAAAGATAGCATGGCTTCGACTCGATGAGGACGAAATCCGCTTCACGCTCATGCCCGATCAGGGTGTTCAAGTCTTTGCGTACACATATACCCTCCACCTTCCTATGATTCAAACAAGCACCTAGCTAACCATTATACTTTCTAGTAACCTCGCCATCGTCAGTTCCCCCTCCCTTCTCTCTCTCTACCCTATCCCCACCTCCCCCAGCTAATAAATACACCAGCAAACCCTCTTCGACTCCTACATAATCACCAGCGCGAACTCCAACATCATAAACCTCGAAGTCCCGCTCTCCCCACTGTACCGCGCCCTCCGCTCCTGCGCCTCCGCCTCAGACGCAACCCTACGCTTGACAAAGCGTTCCTCGGACAACGCACCAATCCTCTGCCTGACAATAACGACGACGACAAACACGCTCGTAACGCAGGAAATCCCCGTACGTGTGCTCTCACCCGCCAGCGTCGCCAACATCAAAGAGCCCACATGTCCAGAGCCAGACGTGCACATCATGTTGCCAGCACTGCACTCGCTGCGCTCCGTCGTTGAGCGGTTCAACAAGCTTGATGCGTCCAGAATTGCCATCGCCGCGAACATGAATGGGGAGTTCAAGATGCGCCTGGACGGGAATGACGCGGTCAAGGTGGAGAGCGTGTGGACCAGATTGATGAACCCCCTGTTGGACCCGGACCAGGTTCCCGGCGGTGTGGAGAACCACCCGAGTACTACGAGGGAGAAATCGGCCTTTGCGTGGGTCAGAGTTGATGGCAAGGAGTGGGGGAGGGTGCTGAAAGTGGGTGGCATTAGTAAGAGGGTTGTGGCATGCTTTTGCGAGGATCACGCACTGGTGCTGTACGTCTACTTGACAGACGAGGATTCGGCGGTTTTGACCGTGAGTTTTTCTTCTTTCCTTGCGGCCTTGTTTTGGAGAGTTTATGCTGATCTTGGGGATAGTATTATTTGAGCTCATTTGTCGCCTAGAGGTTTGATATAGGATCGACAGAAGCCCTAGGGTGGGGCGCTATTACCGTACCTTAGCCTTACATGTGTCTTAAGCTTCACAACTTGGGATTCTTTCACCCGTGTTTGACATGCAGAAACACCTTTCCGCCTGTTTTTTTACATAAGCAATCATGACCCTGTCGCAACTGGCAAATACCATTCCCAGAGTGCAATCCAGCAGTTATGAGTCCCAATGCAAGTAAAGCACCGATCAACCACCGCCCTCCTATCAGGTGACCGGGCGCAGTAGCAACAGTAGGTATCGACTCCATTGCTAGCTGTAATTTATTACTATTATTTTCCAATAGCCAACATACAACAATTCTCAAACCTATGGCCCGCCGGTTCATCATGGTAGTTGTCATATAGTACTGAGGGTCTTCTTTGAATGGGAGTTGTGCCGCCCGAGTTCCCTTTCGTACTTACAAGTAGTAACTTCTCATAAAAGCCCCAGCTCTCAGTCAATCTATTTATCGGTGGGGAACCGTTCTTATCACGAGGCCTAGCCTGATCAACAGGTATTGCCCCGTAGTGTATTCATGGGTGGTCACCCGAGTGAATGAATCGGGGGGAGTCTTGAATAGAGAGCAAAGTTATTTCGGGAGATAACTGTGCCAAGGTTCCTGTCAACTTCTGAAGGTCGCTAGGCGACCTTTGAAGTGGTGGGAGCCCTGCACGGCCGCGCGTTTCCGAACCACCTAGCATACTACCGCAGCAGGTTACCGGTATGGCGGTGGCTAAACCAGTTCGCATCTATCCAGCTCAGTTCACATCTATCCATCCAGCGTGACCGAATCGTTATTGATATTCTAGTCGTACCGCAGAAGTCAATTCACATCACATCGCCGTCGATCGGGGGCCCCTTTAAACCAGGAACTGGTATCTAACCAACCAACAAGCGATAGCACTACACATCACGAGAAAAAAAGAACAGGAACTGACGCCCAAACACAACAAACACAAACACAACAAACCCCTACCAAATTACAAAGCCCAATCCGCCAAATCATCCGCCAAGCTAACAAACGGCTCGTCAATCTTCTTGATGGCAAACTCACTACAGAGCACACACTCTGCCGCGACCAACGCATCAAACTCCTCCACCTTTGCCTCACGACGTTTCCCCTTCGCATGCTCAATCTCCTCCTTGAGCTCCCGAACCTTCCTGCTTCGACCCACGCCTCCGCCCGCGACTACTTCCGCAGTGAGGCAGTCAGAGTGGAAGGCGTGCTGGCATGGAAAGACAAAAAATTGGCGGGAGAGGAGGGGGTACTGACACACATAACATCTCTCGCCGGGTTCGACTATGGCATAACGTTGGTCTAGGGCTATTATGTCGCTGCGGATGTGGCTGGCGGTGTGGGTAGATTCGTCCATTTCCCTCTTGAGTTGGTCGATGTGGTGGGAATAGTCTTCAAGAGCTGTGCATATTTCCTCTTGGAAGGAGTCGATTATGGTGAAGTCTGGGAAAAAGGGGATTAGGTCTTCAATTTTGAGAAGCTCGCAGCGTTTGAGGAACTCAATTGCCCTGTATAGCGTGTATTAGTATAGGTGGGCTAATAAAAATAGGTCATGATCTCACGTTTTGATATCCTTCGCTCCTCGGATTACTTCCTTAGCAACCGCCAACCATAGGTGTTTCCGCAATTCTGGATCCTCTTCCGGTCTGTCTGCTATGACGCTGGCAAGTTCAACATTCCCGTGCTTGAGTGCAAGTTCGACTGCCTGCAAGTAAAGACCCATGCTCGAATAGATGTGCACACAGCTCTGGACATGACTATGCTGAATGCACAACCTGAGCGCAAAGTCTGCATCGTACCGGGAATCAACGGTGTGGGATTCGAGATATTCTAATAACGAGGACTCGTCCTTCGAGTGATGTGAGGCATATATACTGATTAGAGTATTATGAACCGCAGCGTCAGTGGAGCCCTTCTGATGTATTACAAACAGAAGATAGCGAACAGCCTGGTTTTTCTCAAGGGGTACCCTTGCATACTTGTTGTAATTGAGCATCGCCGGTATTAAATTGCGGGGGTTGAGGTTTGATTGACGCATGAGAATATCCACAGTCTCCATAGGAGCGTTACTCATCAGAACACTGGAGTACTTGTAGAAGATTTCAGGATCGTTTTGCCGCTTCAGCACGTCCAAGGCCTCTAGCCACTTTTCTCGTTGGATCCAATACGCCAGTACATAGCCGTAATCATGGACACTGTTCGCATAATATAGTAGCTCATCCCTTCGGCCATGCGAAGATATGATCTCGTAGGTTGTCTTCCGATCGAGATCTGATTTATATTTACTGACGAAATCCTGATATTCGAACTGAACTGCAGCCAACTGTTCCTGAATGTCAGGCGATGTAACTGCCCCGGTACCAGCATTGGAGGCCAACGTTGAAACAGCATCCTCCAGAGTATTTAGTTTTGCCATAAAGACTTCGACCAGCCAGCTAGCGACCATGATCCTTTGCATTACAGACTATCATCCCGTTAGCCAACCTTGGGTCGGAAGAGCGTCACTCAGTAGATTGACTTACACTCTTCTTCAGATTGGCCAGTTTAGCTAGCAGATACATTCGCAATGCATCCTGTTCGCCCCTTTCCAAAAATGTCAGAGCCACCTCCTCGAAGCTCTTACTGCTCTTTCCCCAGATCTCAGCTGCCTCCGCGTATCTCCCGCTTGCTACTAAGTAGTCACCCTGTTTGATGGCTACTTGATCCTTTTGTGAGTTCGTTTTGGCAAATCTCATAGCTTTCTCAAAGGACTTTTCTTTCAACAAAATCTTCCACAAATCTCTCTCCTCGTCCGTCACTACGACCTCGTATATTTCCGCTGAGGTGAAAACCCAGAAGGTGGATTTCTTAGGATCACTGCAAAGGCCCAAAACAGTCATCCCCGGGTCTACCAGGCTTTGTTGAAACACAATGCTATCATCTAGCCGGTTAATAGCGTAAAGAGTAGTGTCGGTAAGTGCCAACACATGGTGATGCGTTAGGGCTATTGATGCTACTGGGCTATCTAAGTTTGGAAGGGAATCTGATGAAAGTAGTTTTGATGTAGACAAGACATGGGCGCCAAGGTCAGAGTTTTGTGGCGCAATGAGAAGCTTTCCGTGATAGACCCCTGGAGCTGTGAGCCAAGCGAACGATCTCTCAGGTTCATGCTCGTCAGAAGATTCCGGAGATATTGAAAGTATGCTATGGCTAGCCGACGTGTCATGGAAATCCTGAATTACTAGATTACATTAGTTACTCATAGAGCACGCGAGAATGCCAAAACGTACTTGGAGCCTCCGAATCAAAAAACTTAAAGAATATTGACCCAGGATCGGGATGCCTCTGCACTTTCCCAACCCAATGCATTATCTGGCCCGGTGTCGAAACCATCACCCGCCTCAATTGTTGGTTCCCCGGCAATCCATCCACCCACAGTCCAGTGACCGAGTGGTTGTCGGGAGTCTTGTAGACCTGTTTCAAGTACCTCTCATCTTTTCTCATAAAGTTATCTTCCATCCCCTCAATATAAGTTTCATATATACTCCCATCCTGAGTTCCAATCAAGATCTCCCGTGTTGATGCAGTTGGTAGAGCAGGTGACCAGGCTACGCATTCTATATGAAGGGATTTTAAGCGTGAAAGATGTCGAGCCTTTGTAGACCGTGAATGGAGATAAAAGTTCTCGCCATGGGTAGTAGTTATGAGTAAATGGGAAGCTGTGGGGTCAAGGAAGATCCGGCGAATAGCACCGACTTCTGAGATCTTGCGGGGAAGGTCGATGTCTGCCGAGATAACTATTAGCTGTAAACCTTGAATGAAAGATTTCCTCGTACCATCGACGTCCTGAGGGGAAGCCAAATCTATCCGTAGAAGCCTTCCGGAAGCGAGAGCGATTATGATAACATTATTGGCAACCTGGACAGCAACAAAGCCAGAAGCTATTTGGAATTGAAGTTGAACGTGTTCAACGTGGAATATCGGTAAGAGATCGGCGGAAAGATCCGGAAAAGTAGCTGAAGCAGAGCCAAAGCCTGGACCGGTCATCCTGAAGGGGGGGGTAACTCCAATGAGAGGTTTTGAATGTTGAGGTGAGAGTTGAGGATGTCTGAGGAACTCGCAAAAGATAGGTCAACACTGGCTGTTTGAGGGTTGTTTCTCAATGATGGATCAGGTGATTTACGCCTCCTAGGGTGATACCCCCCTCTCGCTTGCTTCAATCGGAGCCTGGAATGTTGGACAGAGAGGTGAGGCTTAACGAACACAAACGTGGTTTGCTGTCAGTCTCCCGTCAACTTCAGCAGCTGCAGGGTTGCACAGCTTTAACGCACTGACCAGATCTGCGTGTGAGATCTTCTGCCAAGCCTTTAATCCGACCTCGAACAAACAAACACTTTTTCCACCACGAAATTACACCACTGAACTCCCACAACCCCAAAATACGCAGAATCACTCAAGAATTGAATCTTGAGGCTCCCGGCGCACGCCGGCCATTTCCCCTCTCCTTTATACATCAATCCCCTACCTGAGCCATCCTACTCACCTTTCCAAGATGCGGGAGTTACCAATCAATCTCCTCTCCTCCTTAAGACAACTAATCTCCAACCGGCCGCCACTCAAGCTATCACCCTCCATGTTATCGCTGCCCCGGCTGTCGCAGTTATATTCCACTAGAGCTTCCTCGGACAAGCACCCGCCCCCTCTAGACTTCAATGCCATTGACGAGAAATGGCGCGAATATTTGAACAACCCTAAGGACCTTGCAGATTCAAGAGACAAGTTTTATATTCTCCCCATGTTTCCCTATCCCTCTGGTGCTTTGCACATGGGCCATCTTCGTGTATACACTATATCCGATGTACTCGCTAGATTCCAGCGTATGCGGAGGAAAAAAGTGATTCATCCGATGGGTTGGGATGCGTTTGGGCTCCCAGCGGAGAATGCTGCCATTGAAAGGGGCATTAGTCCAAGGGAATGGACCGAAAAGAACATTGATTCACTGAAGGAGCAGTTCAGATTAATGAATGTGGGATTTGGCTGGGATAGAGTACATATGATCACTTCACCCCCACCTAAATACGCCTAGTCTAATAGCTTTTAGGAAATAAAAACCTGCTCTCCAGATTATTACATTCATACTCAACGCCTCTTTATCAAACTCTACAGGCGCAGATTGGCATACCGTAAGGAAGCACTCGTTAATTGGGACCCTGTCGATAAGACCGTTCTTGCCAATGAGCAAGTCACCCGAAATGGAATATCCTGGCGTTCCGGTGCTGTAGTAGAGCAGCGGACTCTTCCACAATGGTTCTTCAAAATCACTGACTACAAAGACGAACTGCTCGCGGGCCTCGACGAGCTAGGGTCTGGCTGGCCAGACCAAGTCAAGACTATGCAAGCCAACTGGATCGGCCTATCCAAAGGTACGAAAGTTACATTTCCTCTTACTGCTACGGAAATAGATCTAGGAAGCCACACCAGCATTGAAGCCTACACGACCCGTTTGGATACTTTACTTGGCGTGCAATTTCTAGCAATCTCCACTGTGCACCCGCTAGCCTTAAAAGCCAGTGAAACCGATCCGTATCTCCATAAATTTTTACTAATTAACGGAACCAATTGGAATAGAAGATCGAAAAAAGGAGAATTAATTAAGAATATCAAAGCTCTAAATCCTTTAACCAACGAAGAGATCCCGGTTTATGTCGCCAACTATGTTGTGGAAGGGACTAGAACGAGTGCTGTGATGGGCGTTCCAGGACATGATACACGCGACAATGAGTTCTGGGCGAAACGTGGACCAAAAGATGTACCAGCAAAGCTTGTAATCGGCCGAAGCCTGGCTGACGGAGAGGGGGGATCGGTGTCGGAGGACGGTGTGTTCGAGGGTCTCGGAATACTAAACGAGAATTGCGGAAAGTTCGCAGGGATGAGCAGTGCTGAGGCTCAGGAGGTTTTCCTGGCAGAACTACAGGCGAGGGATCTTGGGGAGGCCCATGTAAACTTGAAACTTAATGATTGGCTCGTCAGCCGGCAGAGATACTGGGGGACGCCCATACCAATAATTCACTGTGGAAGCTGTGGGATGATTCCAGTTAAAGAGAAAGATTTGCCTGTAGTATTACCAGAGATTGAAAAGCTTAACCCCAAAGGAGGCAATCCGCTAGCGTCGATGAAGGAATGGGTGGAAACCACTTGCCCAAATTGTGGAGGAGAGGCTAGGAGGGAGACGGACACCATGGACACTTTTGTGGACTCAAGTTGGTATTTCATGCGTTACGTCGATCCTCATAATAAAGAATTGTAAGTCAAATATATATCCCCTCAATCCTTTCAGACCAAAGATAGTTAATCCTCCAGGCCCTTCTCCCCCGAAAAAGCCAGCAACCTACTCCCGGTAGATATCTACATCGGCGGAATTGAGCACGCAATTCTACACCTCCTCTACGCCCGCTTCATCTCCAAATTCCTGCGCAAAATCGGCATGTGGCCAGCCATCCGCAATCGCCAAAGCGAATGCGAGCCCTTCAAACGACTCGTGACGCAAGGCATGGTTTTAACCAAAACCTACAAGCACCCCCACACGGACAAGTACATGAAACCCGAAGAACTCGAGACGGACCCGGAGACTAGGGAGAAGAAGGTATCTGCGGACGGCGCATCTCCAGTGGTTTCCTGGGAGAAAATGAGCAAGAGTAAATTCAATGGGACCGATCCACGAGAGTGCATCTCCCGCTGGGGCGCCGACGCCACGAGGGCGCATTTACTTTTCTTGGGACCGCTAGAAGCGGAATTACGATGGGATGAAGACAGAATAATCGGAATGCACCGCTGGTTCGACAAGCTCTGGCGGCACACTAGCATGCTCTCAGGGAAACTTGCTGAGCCTGGTTTCCCGATCCTGCCAAGCCTCGTTGCCCGCCCTGTAACCGCGACGAGCATCCCGCCGGAAGACCACGACCTGTTCTACATACTCCAACAAACGGTCCGGAATAACTCCTATGTGCTCACGAAAACATTTGCCCTAAACACCCTTGTGTCAAACCTCATCAAGCTGACAAACGCCCTCACTTCCCTACCCCCCGAAGCCCAGCCAACACTCGCCACGATCTACCGCGCTACGAACGAACTCCTGCGAATGCTAGCCCCCATCGCCCCTGGCGTTGCCGAGGAGTGTTGGGCCCAGCTCCACACCCACGTCCCCTCCATGGCTGGCACTCGCGCACTTGAGACCCCGTGGCCGTGGTTCGTCTTGCAGGGGGAGCGCCTGGGCGGGACGACGAGCTGCGCCGTACACATCAATGGGAGGTATAGGTTCAGTGTGGAGGTTGAGCGGGAACGTTTGATGATGAAGCAGCTTGGCGCGGGGGAGTGGTACATGAGAAATATTATCATGGGTGAGCAAATGGCTCGCGAGTGGTTGGATGGGGAGATCGGAGAGTTATATATCTCGTCTAATGGGAAGGTGGTCAACATCCTGACGACTAAGCCAGTCAAAAAAAAAAGGCGCCGCTAGGACAACTAGGAGGGGTTTTCACAGATCATCACTCGAGGGCCTGGATTTATTGCTATTTCCGACATTTAAGTGGGCTGAAGGAATTCTGCCCGGTGTATCATATGCTAGAGGGTCTTGTCGTTCTCTCCGAATAATCGTATCTGTATAGTAAAGTAGTGCAGAATTGACTAGCAGTTGGAACGCTTCAGGCCCCTTGGAGCAACTTGTAATCCAACAACCCACAAATTATGACGTTCAACACCCAATTCAACTCCCCCTAGTACTATTCTATGCTATTGTAAACTTAACTTAATCCCTGCCACCCACCATTCGTTCATCCATTAATTCATAAAGTAACAGCGTTAATTACCACCCCACCCATCTATCCATCCATCGTCAACACGTGAGCGATGTGGCAAAGCTCTCACAACTACTCCCCCATGCCAGAATATTATACTAAGCAATGACAAAAGGGAGGGGAAAGAAAGGGAAAAGGGGGGGATCTTATCAGACGCCAGGCTAAAAAGGGGGAGGCAGAACGACACCCTATCCCCCCCACCCTTCCAACCCCGCAGCATCCCACTCTCCGACCTCCATCTTATCAATCTCTCTCCTAAAGAAGTCCCTCTCCATTTCCATCATTTCCATATCAGCGCCCATACTCTTCGGATACCTCCTGACATTATAAAAATGCGTAAGGCTCCGGAGAGCCTGCTCCTGCGGCAAGCTCTCTTCAACCTCGCTGTCCACGTCACCGCCGGAGAGCCAATCGTCTTTCAGCTCTGGCCTGCAGAACAGGTATATCGAAGTGATGACGCGCATGTTCGACTGTCGCCACTTACGGCCGCAGTAGGGCACTTGCCCCTTGAACACCTTAAGCGTGTACAAGCGCAACTCCTCCTGAGGACACTTTAGCGGCTTGCGGAGGATGGCGGACGACTTGTACTGGACAAGGGAGAGGTTGCGGTGCGACTTGTTCTTGACGATTTTTTGCATTATCCGGATGAAGTTTATTGCTGTGAAGAAGTTACGCCAAGAGAAGTCAGTTATGGCTTCCGGGGGGTGGGATGGGGGGGCGCCGGAAGGTGGGGGGGATGGGGGTTCCAGTTCCTTTTCTTCACGCTGGAATTTGAGGATTGGCGGGGGGCAGGCTTCGTCTGGCGAGGAGTCTAAGTAGGAGTTATTCGGGGTGGTTGGTGACTTCGATTTTGGTTTGGGGTGGGAGGAGTGGAGACTGCAGAAGTTGAAGAAGGACATGTCCTTGCGGTCTGTCTTGGTGGTCACGGTTTGAACAATGTCCTGCTGGTTGAGTAGCTTGAGGACGAGGGGAAGGTAGTTAGAATCTAAGAGGAGCTGCGTCAGGTACTCGAACTTGAGCACATCTATTAAAAAGTCTCTAATTAGTTCATAGTTCCATACTAGAGAGGATAGCTAAAACTTACGAGAAACCCGAAACCATTTCAACATTCCCACCAAAATGGCACTAACGGCTTTGCTAGTGATCTCCCTAATCCTCTGGGCATCTGCCTCGTCCAACCTTCTCTTCTCATCGGCTTCGCGCTCCACACGTTCCTTCTCTCGCTCCTTCTCTCGCTCCCGCTCTCTCCCCTTCTCCCAACCATTTGACAACTGTTCCGATCCGTCCTCGTTAATGGTGTTCAGTCCCTCCCCCCCATCTCCATTGGCACGACTCACTCCCGGAGCCGCCCTCCCAAAGATATTCCAAGAATTCCTAATCGAAGACCCGGCATAGTCAACCCTCCCAGCAGCTGAGTCAATAGCTACCGATCCCCTATGACTATTGCCTTCACTATCTATACATTCATTAGCTCCACGTGTAACCCGACCAATTCGCAGACACTTTGCTCACCTTCTTTATCTGGGAACAAAACCTGTTGGCTGCTCGGCGGAGGCGGTGGAAGTGGCGGTTGCATGGGAGGTGCATTGACATTGGCCAATATAACCTTCAATAGCACAATCACGAATGATTGCAGTTGAGGCAATGCAGCTCTCTAAAGAAAAAATATTAGCAATAGCTACCAAGAAATAAAATATAGACAAAGGTTTAGAGGTTGGACCAACATAAAACTCTTCTACTGACTCTAATCGCTTCTCCTCCCACCGCCGGTCCCTTCCTTCGATCTCCTTCCTCTCCCTGAGGATCTCTTCATCAACATCCCACCCTCTTTGGAATTTCAGAAATGCCTCTCGCTCATCCCACATATGCTTCATCCCCAGTGTAGATCTTACTCTCCCAGAAAATAAATCTCCAGCCTCCTTAATGCTTGTTGGAACCCCACTACCACCTTCCGCTCTAGAAAAAGTGTCATCGTCCTCCTTCCACCAGCACTTTCCGGCAAACTTCTTGTCTATCTCAGAAGAGGAAGAAGGGGGGTATAAGAAAGGAAAATTATTGTTGGTTTGATAATTCTGCTTCTTCCCTCCTTTCCCCCCAATACCTCCGGGAGACGGTGGAGGCGACGGGGCAGGAGTAGCAATGTGAACTGCCTTATTCAGGATAGACCCTAAATTCTCACCACCACCCTTTCCCCCCAACAGCACATCTCCGTTTCCGCCTGTTCGGCCAGCCGCAGTATTAATAGCCGAAGACGGCAGAAACGAGTTTGTAGCCAATTCAAAAGGAAAGAGAGGCTTTGGAGGATCGTATGCCGGGTATTTAGCCATGATGTCTTGTCTGAATACGTGATAATCCAAGGGTGATGCAGTGATTAGTCCCTTGCCCACCTCCGGGTCCAAACCTGCTAGCCCGCGTGCGTATGTCTTAACTTTCGCAAGATGTCTATCAGGCTCGCCAAAAACAAGTAGCATAGTTTTCCATGTAAGAAGGAGTATGTTCATAAGTGGTAAATCGACACTGTCCTCCCATCGCAAACGACCTAAAGTCTTTGCTAGGAATCCCAACAGACCACTCTCTCCCGGCAAATCAGCAATTTCGTCACGGAGCGACTCAATTTCTTGATCCATTCCCACCATTGCCCCCCCCGTACCCTCATCATGGCGGCGGGTGACCTCCACCAGAAAGTATAATATCGTTAAAGCGTACCGGAGTTCCTTCCTATTCCATCCCCTGTCCCCTTCCTTCGTCTCATCTCTCGAATTACTACCCGCAGCAGCATACTCTAATTCCCTTCCTACAGAACCTCGAACACAATTAAATAGCGCCTCTACCAGCCCTGCCTGCCTTACCAGCGCAACATTTTTCTTTATCTTGTCTAGATGGTCCTCTTCAGAAAAAGTCTCCCCGAATACACCCTGAACAACATAGGCTAACCCCTCAAGACCCTTTACTCGCTCCCTCTGGCTTGTATGCTCCAGAAGGTCCGCACATCGAGATATAAAACGTTTCCGCTTGACATCCTTGCTGGTAACCCACCTCGGGGGCCGCTTTCCGACCAGTGATTCGACTGTCTGGTGCGGCGGGAGTGAGAGAACAGCGTAGGTTTCTTCAAAGGTTTGTTTAGAAAGTAGCAGGAGGGAGAGGTCGTTCGCGAGCGAATAAGAGAACCACTCGTTTAGTTCCGCAGTAGTAACATCCGCAGAGGAGTAGCGAAAGGCGTATTCTGGTTGCTGGGTAGCTGTCAGATTCCCCTTTCGAAATTTCCCCAAATGCACAACAAGCACTTAGACAGGCGGGGGTAGCAACGGCAGCGGCCCCTGCGCAACAGGCAAGAAGTATCCGAACACAGGATTCAGAAAAATATATGGTTGATTCTCTGTGCGTATCTGAGCATCCACACCAAATTGGTACTCGAATGTCCGGACACTCCTTGCCTGCTGCCAGTAAAAAGCCCAACCACCCAGTTTGAATGGTAACAGTCCAATTGATTGATTTCCACAAACTCTCCTGTGGGGCGCAAAGCAAAAAGAAAGATCGATCAAACACACCTTTAACCTAGGCGCCTCGACAACCAGCCTCTTCAACTGCATTAAGCTTAAGGAATCCTGCGTCAATCCCGGCTGTCCCCCACCAGCATCATTCCCGCCACCTTCCCCGCCACCTGTCGGGCTAGAGGACGGCTCCTCCTCTTTCATTTTGCTCGTGTCGATACAAACTTTATTTGTGAGGTCTGCTGCAGATTCCGACGGCACGATAGGGGTGTCACCTCCGCCGCCTCCTCCGCCACCACCTCCGGAATTACCGTTAGCATTGGTCGACATGAGGTTGGAGGTTTGTATCGTGATTTCGGAGTGTGACATCGTAGCTAAATCGCTTGCGTAGGTTGGCGAGGCACCGACCCAACAGTTGACAGGCATGGTAAGGGCGAGCTACCCTAATCGTCGCAACTATCGAGGCCTCTCAGGGTGACGGCACTTGCTATGCTGTGTGGTGCTGGAGAGTTACACAAAAATTCCCATAGATAACCTGTTACCCGGCTAGAAGCTGCTTGGGGTCCAGGAGCCTCCGGGTAACTTACAGCAAAAATCCGAGTGATACGGTAATTAATGACAGCTACGGTTTACCGATCTTTTCTCCATTGTGCCAAGCTGCTGCCCTCCCCCCCCCAAAAAAAAACCATGGGCTATCTGGATCGTCTGGTAAGGCTGTATTGCTCTTACTTCCTTGCTGGGAGCGGGCCCCTCTGCCTACAGTCAAGGAGGCAACTCCGAGAGGCGGGCGGAATGGGCTAGGAAGAAAGAAAAGTCCACGCAAACTATCTCAAAATGCAAACATAAACAAGGAGCACCTGTCAAGTTCCGGAGGTGGGGAGAATATATATTCCCTGAAAAACTCGATATCACCTTGCCAATCTGCATCAGTGCTCTAACACACTATTCCTACCATTAATGTAAATCCATTTACTAGTTGCTTGTTGATAAGACAGGAGCCTCGCATCTCCAACTACAAGTGCACTGGTTGTACTCGAGCACAATGCGGTACAAATCAGTAATGGGATGTTCTAATCCCAATAGTATTCATACCCGCCTAACTACCTAAGTTAAAACAAAGGCGCCCCAATGGCCACGGCTGGCACCACAATTCCAAGTCACCGGCACTAAACCTCAACCCCGGACCTGCAATAATCGCCAAGACTATCACACATGCCGAAATAGGCCGTGCCTTAACCTGACGACAGCAGCGTGCCACCAATGCACGGAGCTTCCCACTCCTAATCCAACTTCACCCCAACAAGCGTACAAGATGTGGCTGCGCCCTCAGTGCAAGTACTCTCTCCGCCGGTTGTCGCGCAACTTCCACAACACCAGTGTGCACCTTTCCACTAAACGAATCCCAATTCCATTCAAAACAGCCCTCCGACCCTCCCTCCACATTACCGAAGAATGTCCTCCGAGCTGCGCCTGCTTTCTCGAGAGTTTACCGGAGGATCTGGATATCGATAGGGTCACCCCTTTGGGAGGAACTATGGCAAATTACTACCGCCACTTGCTCGTTTGCACGGGTCGTTCAGATTGGGCGTCGAGAATTGAGTTGGACGTCGCAGAGCCTGGGGGCGGACTAGCTGGGAGGATCAAAGAGTTGACGGCAATGAGAGGTGGCGGGCGGAAGGATTTGAGGGACCCATTTGTCCCAACTCTGGTCACTAATTCTTCCTTCGAACGGGAACCGGGTGTCGAAGCAGGGCAAGGGATAGCATCGGCCTATATTTTTCCTAGCGGAGTTTATCTGCCAAACATTCCCCTTGAGGATGAGGGTGTTGTTGAACTTGTGAGGAAGTTTTTACTGCCCGGTGGAGAAGATGTCGAATCTACGCTGGAAACCAGGGAGGTTGTGGAAACAGTTGTGCTTATCTGCTCGCACAACTCCCGGGACACACGGTGCGGGCGTGTGGCGGGGCCTTTGAGAAGACAATTTGAGAAGGAGCTTGCGGAGAAGGGGATTTTACTGAAGGGTTATGAGGATGAGAAGGGGAGAGTTGGAAAGGTACGGGTGGGTTTCACAAGTCATTTGAGTGGACACAAGTTCGCTGGAAACGTTGTGGTATACCGACCTAATGGCCTGGGTGTATGGTATGGACGGGTTCAACCGAAACATGCTACCGGGATTGTGGCGGAGACGATTTTGAGCGGGAGGATTATCGGCGAGCTATGCCGTGGCGTAGTAGAAAAATCTGGGAGGGTTGATGTGTAGATGGGACTCAAGTGCGTCATGTATAATATTTGCTGATCTAGCATTGTACCATAATAGAATGTAGAGATCCACTGGCGGCTGATAACTCGACATAGCAAAAATGGCAAAAGTCTATCTTACCTGCCAGGGGCAATGAGAAGGCATGGCACCCCCGGGTATCCCGTATTGTGTGGAGACTCTCCCCCTGCAAAATACGGTAAAACCAAGCGTCTTATGCGCGGTTTATTGTTGGTAGAATAGGGCGAGAGCAAATAGCCCGAGATGCTTTAATAATCGTTAAAAAATCGGCGATGGGCAGAGCCCCCCGTATGCCGTGCGAGAACCGAGTGATATATTGGGTAGGATCACTTCTAGGGGGGGGGGGGGGGGGGGGAAAAAACCCAAAAACGGAGACCCCAAAACCCAAAAAAAAAAA
>Ga0307513_10003582_pt1 | contig 20990 bp, 20 predicted proteins | sample 15_EM_MG_FD_202174 | JGI IMG/M metagenome (GOLD analysis project Ga0307513, IMG submission 202174) | Populus trichocarpa ectomycorrhiza microbial communities from riparian zone in the Pacific Northwest, United States - 15_EM | ecosystem: Host-associated > Plants > Roots > Unclassified | place...
TGATTGACCATCAGCCGGATGCGCTGCCGCACGATCAGCTGAGCCTGGGTCTGAAGGGTGTCGATCGTCACGGACGGCAGTGTGTCACACACGCGCTTCCTGAGGAGATCCTCAGCACGACGGTGGCGGAGAGTGCCGGATGCCGGTCAGACTTGGAGTTCACGAAGTCAACGGGAGGGTGCCGCGCATGGCGAAGCAGGCAGACGGGCGGCGCGGGCGCAAGGGGCCGCTGATCGGGCTGGGACTGGTGGGTGCGGCGGCGTGGGCCGTGCGGGACATCCCGCTGCAGATGGGCTCGCGCAAGATCGGCGACCGGGCCGCGGGTGAACGGGGCGAACGGTACGCGCGCTCGCCGCAGTTCGCCGGCGGGAAGTTTCGCAACACGGTGCCGGCCACCGAGGTCGCGCCCTCCTCGATCCCACGGATCCTCGCGGCCAGCCTGACCGACCGTGACCGCCGGCACCCGCACTCGCCGGTCCCGCTGGTGACGCCCGAAACCGGCGGTGACGGGCTGTATGTCACCTGGTACGGGCACTCGTCCGCACTGATCGAGCTCGACGGCCGCCGGGTCCTGGTCGACCCGGTGTGGAGCGAGCGCTGCTCCCCGTCCCGGCTGACCGGCCCGAAGCGGCTGCACGAGCCCCCGGTCGCGCTGCGCGAGCTGCCCCCGATCGACGCGATCCTGATCTCCCACGACCACTACGACCACCTGGACATGCCGACCATCCGCAACCTGGTCGACCTGCAGGCGGCCCCGTTCCTGGTCCCGCTGGGCGTGGGTGCGCACCTGGAGCGCTGGGGAGTGCCGGCGACCCGGATCATCGAGCTGGACTGGAACGAGCGCAGCACGGTGGCGGACATCGAGTTCATCGCCACGGCGGCCCGGCACTTCTCCGGCCGGGGCTTCACCCGCGACGAAACCCTCTGGTCGTCCTGGGTGATCGCCGGCCCGACCCGCAAGGCGTTCTACAGCGGCGACACCGGCTACTTCCCGGGCTTCGCGGAGATCGGTGCGGAACACGGCCCGTTCGACGTGACGCTGGTGCAGGTGGGCGCGTACGGCGACGCCTGGCCGGACATCCACATGGTGCCGGAGGACGGCGTGGCAACCCACGTCGACGTCCGCGGCGGCCTGATGATCCCGGTCCACTGGGCAACGTTCAACCTGGCCCTGCACGACTGGCCGGAGCCGGCGGACCGCACCTGGCGCGAGGCCAAGGCCCGCGACGTGCAGCTGGCGGTGCCCCGGCCTGGTGAACGGGTCGACGTCGACAACCCGCCAAGCGTCGACGGCTGGTGGCAGGCGATCGCTTAGCGGTGCGGTGTTCGGGTCGGTCAGAGCTGTGGGTGGGCGTCTTCGATTCGTTCGGCTTTGAGGTAGGAGAGCAGGGCCGTTTGGTCGCTGGGGTCGAGGTCGGCGAAGGCGGTGTAGGCGGTTTGCCGCGAGTAGGGGGTCTCCGCGGCAAGCAGGCCGATGATCGCCGCCCAGGCCAGCGAGACGAGGTGGAACAGCCGGTCGTTGCGCAGCAGCGGCAGGTGGGTGAGGCTGCCGAGAGCCGTGGCCGCGGCGGCATCCGTCCCGGCGCGCGCGGCAAGCTCGAACACGGCCTTGGCGCGGTACACGTCACCGGCCTCGACCAGGGCCGCCAACTCGGCGACGGGCATGTCGCGCACCGGCGGCTCGGGGGGAAGTGGCGGTGGCGGCGGGATGGTCATGGCGCCCTTCCGAAGATGTCCTGATATTCCCTGCGGAGCAGCTCGTGCAGGCGGTCGACCGCCTCCTGGTCGCCGATGGACCGCGCGTAGTCGATCTCCTGCTGGTATGCGCGAGCCTCGTTCGCATAGCGCACCCGGGGATCCGCCATCAATCCTGCCATCCCGGCCCAGCCGGCTTCCCGGTCCTCGCGCATGTGTTGCATCTCGTGGATGAGCGCGCCGTAGGAGGCGTCCGGGTCCAGCAGCAGCTGGCCGGGGCGACCGGAGGACGGGCTGGGCCCGTACGCCATCACGCCGTCGCGGATGATCACTTCGACGCCGGCGTCCTCCGCCTCGCGCATCGCGGCGTCCCACTCCGCCGGGTGCGTCTCCCGGGCCGAGCCGTGTTTCCGCAGCGGGTCGGCGTCCGCGTGGAACAGGTGGGTGTCGCGGACGGGGACGGTTGCCGTCTTCGGGGTCTTGCCGGTCAGCCGGCGCAGCAGCGCCTTGATGTCGTCGACAATGGAACCCAGTCGGCGCAGCAGGGGAGCAAGCCGACGAAGGCTGTTGACCAGGCCGTCGAGCAGGTGCGCGATGCGGCCGACCCACTTGCCGGCGAGCGTGGTCACCTGGGCGATCACCCACGGGGTGCCCAGGCCGAGGGTGAGGCCTTCCTCGGCCAGCCACTCCCACAGGCGCACCGCCAGCACCGAGACGAAGTCGGCGATCAGATCGCGGACCATCATGCGTACGGTGGCCACCAGCAGCCCGGCACCGGCGGTGATCTCGGCGAGCGCGTTGTTCGCCTTGGCCAGCGCCGCGAGCACCGCCTCGTGCTCGCCCGCGAGATGCCGGTACGCCTGCGACGCCGAGCCGGCCCATTCGGTGATCTGCCTGGCGGCCGCGTCATGCAGTCCGCTCTGCGCGCCGATCATCGCCTGGCCGACGTTCTTCCAGGTCTGGGCGTATGCGGTGATCTGATCCGGGTCGCCGGCCAGTGCGTCCAGCGCGTCCGACAGCGGCTTGACGTGTTCGATCAGCCAGCCCACGCCCCAGGCGACGAGCTGACCCAGCGGGTCGGTGACGAACGCAAGCGCGTCCAGCGAGGCGGCCACCCCGCCGATGGTGGTATCGATCCAACCGCCACCCGAGAACGAAGCCAGCAGCCCGTCGATGTCCTCGGCGAGGAAGATGCCGCTGAACCAGCGGGTGCTGTCCTCCCGTTGCGCGATCAGCGGGTTCGCCGCGTCGCTCATGGTGACCTGCCGTTGAAGTCATCCGCGGTGCGGCGATCGGAGCCGGTGTAGTCGCTTGCCGTCGCCCGCAGACCGTCGGCCGAGCGCTGCAGCGAATCCGTTGCCTCCTGCAGCGCGGTGATCGTCGCCTCCTGGATCGGCTCGAGCAGCGTGGGAATCAGCTGACAGAGGATCCCGTAGGCGTCCCGGCCGATGACGATCGACGCGGCGGCGGATCGACCCTGGGAGACCTCGTCCGCGATCTGGTCTACCGTGGCGGCGTGCGTGTCCAACGCCGCCGCCTGCACTTGGAAGCTCGCGTCACCGGTCACTGGACGGTCCGCCGTCGAGCTGTTCGCCATCCTCGGCGCGCTCCGCAGGGAATCGCCGCTCGAAGCTCGACACGACGGTTCGTGCGGTTTCGGAATCGGATCCGACTGTTTGCTCGGCGATGGCGGCCACCCGTTCGGCGAGCGATGCCTGAGCGCGACGCATGGTTCGCAGGATCTCGGCGGCCAGCCGGTCCATGCTCCAGTGGCCGGCCTCGGGGGCAAGCCGCAGGTCGATCAACGCGCCCGAGCCGTTCACGGTCGCCGTGATCAGCTTCTCCCGGTCGGATGCCGACACGGCGAGCCGGGCGACCTGATCGGACAGAGCCTGAGCTGCGGCCGCCTTCGCCGACACCGACGCGGTCCACGAGCGGACCCAATCCTCGGCGGCACCGATCGGAGTGTCAGACACGAAACTCACCGTACTCGATGGCTTGCAGCCGCCCCGGCGCCAAAGGCTTGTGCTTTTTTGGGAAGTCATTCGTCGATTGTGGATTTGGGTAGTGAGCGCATTTGGATTTTTCTGTTTTCTGGGCCGTGGCGGGACACCTCTTGGAAGCCGAGGCGCTTGTAGAGGGCGAGCGCTCGCTGGTTGACGTTGAGGACGTCGAGCATGACCGGCTTGCCCTCATTTTGGGACTCGCGTAGCAAGCCCTCGATGAGTTGACCGCCGATGCCGCGATTCTGGTAGTCCGGGTGGATCTCGATGCGTGCCAGGTAGATTTCGGCCGGTCGGCGTTCGGCTATCCAGACGCCGGCGTCGTGGCCGTTGACGGTGACGATGCTGGTCTTGGGCGGGTCGAAGGTGTTTTGGTGGAACGACCGCTGGGTGTCCTCGTCCCAGCCCCAGATCGCTTCGACGTAGTCGTGCATCGCGGCCCGGTGCAGGCGGAAGCAGAACTCGCTGTCGGCGGCTGTCGCCGGTCGCAGCCGGATGGTGGTCATGTTGCCGGCCGGGGCGGTGGACCCGTGGTGATGGTGGCCCGGGTGGTGTCGAAGTCGGCCGGGGGGATCCACACTCCCCACCAGGTGGCGCCGGCGTCGGCGAACTCGCTGATCAGGTGGGGGCTTCCGCTGGTCTTGATGTCGAAGCCGGCGGTGTCGCCGCGCTCGGCTCGGACCAGATCTAGCACGTCGCGCACGTCCGCAGGGGTGAGTGGGCGCTCGCGGAAGACACAGGCGCCGTCCCAGCGGGTCAGCCGGCGGCGGACGCCGGGACGGCGGAGGTCGCCGCCCACCCAGATCGGGATCCGGGGGCGTTGCTTTGGCGCAGCTGCCAGCCGGAGCCCGTCGAGCCGGTAGTGCCGACCTTTGTGCTGGACGGCCTCGCCCGACCACAGTGCGCAGATGATCGACAGGCTCTCGTCGAGGCGGGCGGCCCGGGTGGACGCGTCCGCAGGATCGCCCGTGGCGTCGAAGCCCGGATCGCCGACGTCGCCGGAGCCCACGCCGAGGATCAGCCGACCGTTCGACAAGTGGTCGACCGAGACGGCCTGGGCGGCCAGCTCCCACGGGCGCCGGCGCGGCACCGGGGTGACCGTCGGGCCCAGCCGGATCGAGCTGGTCGCGGACGCGATCGCCGCCAGGCAGATCCAGGTGTCGTAGGTAGGCAGGCCGGTGCCCTGGTAGTCGACGTAGTCCTCCAGGAAAACAGCGTCCCATCCGCTTTCCTCGGCGAGCTTGGCCAGCTCGGCCAGCGCCGCCGGATCTCGACCGGCGCCGGCCGCCCCGAGCGTCACGCTGAACTTCATGACCGGACCATATTCCGGGGGTCCGACATTAACGGGCGTGGCTGGGTAGGCGGTCTGGCAGGAGATCCCTTGAACGGGATTCTGGCCGGGGGACTGGGGTGTTTGGGCAATCGGCTGGCAGGGCGCTCAGGCCGTGATGCGAAGCGAGCGGCCGCGCCCGGACTCGGCGTGAGCTGCGGCGCGCAACCACGCACGGACGCACGACATCGGGTTTGATCTCATCTGTGGCTAATGGCCCGCGTTCCAGGCGGCTGCGAACAGCGCGCCGAACAGGACCAGCCCGACGACCAGCAGGCCGCGCGTCTGGGACCAAGCCGCGCGGCGTCTTATCGGGACCTCGCGGCGGGCCGCGCGGACGTTGAGCCAGGCGGAGTGGGCTCGGCCGGTTCGGTAGCCGACCGTCAGGGTGGCGAAGATCGCGAAGACGACCGCGATCATGATGGTGGCGACGCTCACTGCGGAACTCGGGTGGTACGTCATGCGAACCCCCTGGAGAGGCGTAGCGGTGCCGGACGGCCTCAGTTTGCGGGCGATCACGGCGGTCGAGCCAGGGGATTTACCGGGCGTCAGGCGGGCAAAGAAGACAGCCCGGGATGAACCTTTTGTCAGTTATCTGACTGGGGTGCAGACCTTGACAGCGGCCGGTGCCACCCGAATTGTGAGCCGCTTGGTCGGCACGCGGGCGCCGCCGTCCAGCTCGTACTCCAGCTTGTCGTGCAGCCGCACGTCGATGCGGCGGGCGCGGGTCATCCGGACGAACGGGGAGTGATCCGACCTGCCCACCGCCATCGTGCCGAGGGCCCGCGCCCACTCCACCGCACCCTGCGCCGTCGCCACGCCGACGTCCAGCCAGCCGTCGTCCGGCCGGGCGTCGTCGAACGCCTGGATCCCCCCGGTGATCGTCCCGACGTTGCCGACCAGCACGCAACTGGCCTCGTCGTCGAACCACTTCGCGCCGTCGATCCTGATCCGGGCCGCCGGCTTCGCGCCGTTGACGTGGCGCAGGCCCGCCCAGACGTACGCGAGCTTGCCCAGCCTGTCCTTCAGCTTGCGGTCCGCGTCCCGGATCATCGCGCCGTCGAAGCCGACCCCGGCCATCACGCCGAAGTACTCGCCGTTGATCCGGCCGAGGTCGATGCGCCGTCGCTCGCCGTGGAACGCCACCTTGACGGCCGCCTCGAGATCGTGCGGGATGCCCAGGTTGCCGGCGAGCAGGTTGCCCGTGCCGGCCGGCATGATCGCCAGCGGGATCCTCGAGCCGGCCTTCGTCCGGGCGAGCACGTCGAGGGCGCGCTGCACCATGCCGTCGCCGCCCCAGACGACCAGCAGATCCACCCCGGCTTTGACCGCCTTGCCGACCTGCTTGGGCGCCTTGCGGCTCTTGGGCACCTCGGCCCAGAGCAACTCGTCGACGCCCTCGTTGCTGATCAGCCGGCGCAGCTCGTCCAGGCCGCCGCCCAGCGATTTACGGGAGTGGGCGACGACGGCGATCTTTCTCGGGGTACGCATGACATCAGGCCCTACCCGATTTCGGCCGGGTCTACTCAGTTCACCGAGTCGCGCATGCGCTGCTCGGCGGCCGCGCTGCGGATCACCATCAGCCGCAGCTCGAGCTCGTCGGAGACCATCGCCGCCAGGTGCTCAAGCGCCTTGAGCTGGCGTTTCGTGGCCTCGCGCGGGCGGTTGTCGATCACGTTGACGGTGCCCAGGCGGTATCCGTCGTGGGTGCGGATCGGCGCGGCGGCGTAGAAGCGCAGGCCCAACTCGCCGCGGACCAGCGGGTGCTCGAGCGTACGCGGGTCGACGGCCGCGTTGTTGATCACGTAGACGTCGTCCTGGGCGATCACCGACGCGCACAGGCCCGGCTCCTTGCCGATCTCGCGGACCCCGGTCAGGCCCTGGCACGCGGCCAGCCACACCCGGTCCTGCTCGACCAGCGACACGGTCGCGATCGGGGTGTCGAAGATGGCACCCGCCACGTACGCGATCCGGTCGTAGGTCTCCTCGGCGGGCTGGTCGACGAGCCGGTATCGCCGGACGGCGTTCAGCCGGGACTGCTCCTCGTCGCTGCTCGCGCCGGCGTCGAGATATGGATAGTTGCCCTGGGACGCCGGGCTGCTGTGTGTCACGGGAACCCCCTTGCGTGGTGATCGCTCGCGGTCTCCGGTGAGCCTAGTGAGGGGCCCCGACACTCCCGCAATGCCCGAGGCGCGCCAATATCGCCGGGACCGGGGTGATCGAGCGAATGTCGCACAAACTGTCGGTTCGGAGATCTAATCCGCTTCGGACTCCGGAGCTGCCGACGCGCGCAGCCGGATCCGGGTGATCGCGCGGCCGGTCACCTCGACCACCTCCGCCGAGAACTGCGGCAGCGTGACCACCTCGCCGGGCGTCGTCGGGATGTGCCCCAGCGCCGCCAGCACCATCCCCGCGACCGTCGTGTAGTCGCCCTCGTCCAGGCCGTCCGTCGCGAAGCCGATGTCCGGCAGGTCGTGGATCGGGAACGAGCCGGGCAGCAGCAGCGCGCCATCCGGCTCCCGGACCACCGCCTGCACGTCCCGGTCCGTCTCGTCGTAGATCTCCCCGACGATCTCCTCGACCAGGTCTTCCATCGTGATGATGCCGTCGATCGCGCCGCGCTCGTCGACCACCATGGCCAACTGCTGGTGCTCGATCCGCAGTTGCAGCATCGCGTCGGAGACCCGCAGCGTCTCGGGCAGGAACAAGCCCTGCTTGGCCAGCGCGTCCACCGGCCCGGTCGCGTCCACCAGGTCGCGCAGGTGTACGACGCCGAGCACGTCGTCGAGGCCGGCCGGGCCGACCACCGGGGCGCGCGAGTGGCCGCTGGCGATCAGCTGGCGCAGCGCGTCGTGCGCCGAGCAGCCCTGCGGCAACGTCAGCACGTCCCGGCGCGGCACCAGGATCTCGCGCAGGATCCGGTCGGCGATCTCGAACGCGCCGCTGATGATCGTCCGCTGCTCGGCCGAGAACTCCTGCTGGGCGGCCACCATGTCGCGGATCTCCTCGGTGGTCACCTCTTCGCGCTGCGCGTTCGGGTCGCCGCCGGCCAGCCGCACCACCACGTTTGTCGACGCGCCGAGCAGCCAGACCGCGGGTCGCGAGATCATCGACAGCACATCGAGCGGGCGGGCGACGAGCAAGGCCCATCCCTCCGTACGCTGCATCGCGACCCGTTTCGGGGCCAGCTCGCCGATGACCAGCGTGACGAAGGTCAGCGCGATGGTGACCAGCACGATCGCCGTCGGCTGGGCGGCCGCGCCGAGGAAGCCGAGCGGCTCGACCAGCGGGCTGGACAGCGACACCGCGGCCGTCGCCGACGCCAGGAAGCCGGCCAAAGTGATGCCGATCTGGATGGTGGCGAGGAACCTGTTCGGGTCGCGGGTCAGCCGGCCCAGCACGCGGCCGCGCTTGGACGATCGTTCGAGCCGTTGCACCTGGCTCTCGCGCAGTTGCACGAGGGCCATCTCACTGCCGGAGAAGGCGGCATTGACCAATACCAACACGAGTACGAGGAGGACTTCGCCACCTACGCCACCCATTCGTCACGTCCCTCGGGCGTTCGTTGAAAGAGTGGCCCACGCTATCGACAGAACGTCACGCTCGCCCGTCGCCGAGCGGGAAGCCGCTAGAAACGGGCAAATGATCGGATCGGCATCCGCGGCCCGAACCGGGGCGCCCCGATGCCGCCGGCGGCCAGCAGCTCGCACACCCGGCCGCGGTGCCCCCGGAACGGCTCGAGCAGCTCGAGCATGCGGGCGTCGGTGCCGCGCGGCTCACCCGCGAGCGCCCAGGCCACGGTGTTGGGAATGTGAAAGTCGCCGACACTGACCGCGTCGGCGTCCCCGTACGCGGTGCGTACCACCTCGGCCGCCGTCCACGGCCCGATGCCGGCGATCGCGGTCAACCGCCGGGTCGCCTCGGCCGGGTCGGCGCAGCGCTCCAGCCGGGGCGCCTCGACGGCCGCCCGCAGCAGCGTCTGGGCCCGCTTCTGCTCCACCCCGAACGGGTGGAACGTCCAATACGGCGTGGCCGCGATCGCGGCGGGGTCGCTCGGCAGCAGCAGCTCGACCGGCCCGGGCGCGGGCTCGCCGAAGTGCCGGATGATCGCCCGGTAGGCCCGGTGCGCCTCCTGCCCGGTCACCTTTTGCTCCAGGATCGCCAGCAGCAGCCGCGGGAAGATCCGCCCGGTGGCCGGGAAGCGCACCCCGGAGAACGTCCGGGCCAGCCGCTTGACCAGGGGATGGGCCTCGGCGAGGGCGGGAAAGCCGGCCACGTCGTCGCGCAGCCCGGCGATCGCGTCGGCGCGCTCGACGATCCACCCGGAGCCGGGACCGTGCCCGGTGGCGACCAGCTCGGCTGCCTCGCGGACGAGGTGCAACGTGGCCGGGCCGTCGGGGGTGCGCAGCGCCAGCCAGAACTGCCGGTCGGCCAGCCGGCCGGTCTGATCGTTGCCGCGGACCAGCAACGAGCGCACGGAGCCCGCGAAGTGATAACCGTCCGGCACGGTCAGCCGCCGGGTCTGGGTGGTGGGCACCGGGCCACTCTGCCACGGGCCCGCGAGTCGCACCCACGTCTTGTGGACAAGTCTGTGGATGACCACTAGAAGTTGTGGATAACCCATGCCAACCGACGTGCCGTCCGTCTTCTGTCATACGGCTGGTGCAACATGATCGGCGTGTCTGACGATTCTTCCCCCGTCGGCCGGGTGCTCGGTACCGCGGACGCCACCCCGCTGCAGTTCTGGACGGCCGTGTCCCCGGGCAGCTATCTGCAGCTCGATGACGTGGTGATGACCCAGCGCGAGCTGCCCGACCGCGAGCCGGTGACGATCGCCGGGGTGGTCACCCAGGTGCGTGCCCGGCACGAGGGGGCGCAGTTCGACTCGGACGTCTTCGCGATCGCCGAGGGCACGCTGCCGGCCGTCACCCAGGAGGCGGCCGAGATCACCACCACCCGGGTCGACCCGGAGCTCTATGTGCCGCCGTCCCCGGGCGCGGTGGTGCACCGGGCGACCGGCGCGGCCCGCGACGCGGCGCTGCACTTCGACCGGATGGAGCGCCGGGTGCCGATGGGCACGGGCCGCGACGGCGTGCCGGTGTTCCTCAACGCCGACTTCCTCGACGGCACCCGCGGCGCGCACGTGTCGATCTCCGGCATCTCGGGTGTGGCGACGAAGACGAGCTTTGCGACGTTCCTGCTCTACTCGGTGTTCCGCTCCGGCCAGCTGGGCGCCGACGGCACCAATGCGCGAGCGCTGATCTTCAACGTCAAGGGCGAGGATCTGCTCTTCCTCGATCACCCCAACATCAAGCTCGACGAGCCCACCACGGCGGCATACAAGCTGCTCGAGCTGCCGGCCACCCCGTTCCCCGACGTCCGGGTCTACGCCCCGCCCCGGGCCGGCGACTCGTCCGGCGCGCCCGACGTGGCCAGCCGGCTGACCGGGGTGGACAGCTTCTACTGGACGCTCGAGGAGTTCTGCGAAAAGCGCCTGCTGCCGTACGTGTTCGCCGACGCGGACGACGAACGCCAGCAGTACACGATGGTCGTCCACTCGGTCGCCGCCCACCTGGCCCGCTACGCGGTGCCCGCCGAGGGCGGGGTCAGCATCGACGGCCGCCGGCTGGGCTCGTACGGCGACCTCGTGGATCACATCGTGGACCAGCTCACCGACGACGAGACCCGGCTGGCCTGGGCCGGCAGCGCGGTCAACATGGGCACGGTCAACGCGTTCGCCCGCCGGCTGATCAGCAGCAAGCGCGACCTGGCCCGGCTGATCCGCGGCGACCTCGCCCAGCGCCGCCCGCACCAGATCAAAACGGCCGAGAGCGCCCAGGTCACGGTCGTCGACCTGCACAACCTGCCGGATCGGGCGCAGCGCTTCGTGGTCGGCGTCACACTCAAGACCGAGTTCGAGGAGAAGGAAAAGGCGGGCACCGGCCGCCCGCTGCTCTTCGTGGTGCTCGACGAGCTGAACAAATACGCGCCCCGCGAGGGCTCCTCGCCGATCAAGGAGGTGCTGCTCGACATCGCCGAGCGCGGCCGTTCGCTCGGCGTGATCCTGATCGGCGCGCAGCAGACCGCGAGCGAGGTGGAGCGCCGGATCGTGACCAACTCGGCGATCCGGGTGGTCGGCCGGCTCGACCCGGCCGAGGCGTCCCGCCCGGAGTACGGCTTCCTGCCGCCCGCGATGCGCCAACGGGCCCTGCTGGCCCGGCCCGGCACGATGTTCGTCAACCAGCCCGACATTCCGGTCCCGCTCTGCGTCGAGTTCCCGTTCCCGGCCTGGGCGACCCGCAAGTCGGAGTCCGGGCCGCCACCGGCCGGCACGATGCGCTCGATCGTGCAGGGCGCCGATCCGTTCGCGGTGGTCGGCACCCGCGGTTCGTCCGACGACGACATTCCGTTCTAGGGTGCTGCGATGCGGATCCTGCACACGTCCGACTGGCATGTCGGAAAGGTCCTGAAAGGACGCGATCGCGAGGATGAGCACAAACTCGTCCTGGCCCAGATTGTGGAGATCGCCCGGTCCGAACGGCCTGACCTGATCATCGTCGCCGGTGATCTGTACGACACCGCCGCCCCGACACCGCGGTCCACCCGGCTGGTAACCCGGGCGCTGACCGCCCTACGCAACACCGGTGCCCAGGTCGTCGCCATCGGCGGCAACCACGACAACGGGCCGGCGCTGGACGCGTTGCGGCCGTGGGCCGAGGCGGCGGGCATCGTGCTGCGCGGCGCGGTCCGCGACAATCCCGACGAGCTGGTGATCAAGGGCAGCACGGCCGGCGGCGAGAGCTGGCAGCTGGTCGCCCTGCCGTTCCTCTCCCAGCGCTACGCGATCCGGGCCGCGGAGATGTACGAGCTGACCGCGGCCGAGGCCAGCCAGACGTACGCGGATCACATCGCCCGGTTGATCGGCAAGCTCAGCGCCGGCTTCGACCAGCCCGGCACGGTCAACCTGCTGACCGCCCACCTCACCGTCGTCGGGGCGAGCGCGGGCGGCGGCGAGCGCGAGGCGCACACGGTGATGGGCTACGCGGTGCCCGCCACGGTCTTCCCGACGAACGCGCACTACGTGGCGCTGGGCCACCTGCACCGCGCGCAGCAGGTGATCGGCCCGTGCCCGGTGCGCTACAGCGGCAGCCCGCTCGCCGTGGACTTCGGCGAGGAGGAGAACGTCTGCTCGGTGGCGATCGTGGACGTGGGCATCGACAAGGCCGCCCGGGTCCGCGACGTGCCGGTGACCTCGGCGCTCACGTTGCGCACCGTGCGCGGCAGCCTCGACCAGCTCACAACGGTGAACTTGCCGGATGCCTGGCTCCGTGTCTTCGTGCGTGAGACGCCGCGGGCCGGGTTGCGCGAGGAAGTGCAGGATTTGCTGCCCAACGCGCTCGAGGTGCGGATCGACCCCGACATGGTCCCGGACAAGGCGGGGGAGCGGATGGCCCAGCGTGCCGGCCGCTCGCCGCGCGAGTTGTTCGGCGATTACCTGGACAGCCGCGGCACCGCCGAGGACGGCGTCCGTGAGCTGTTCGACGAGATCTACGACGAGGTGAGCAGCCAAGCATGAGGCCTTTGCGGCTGGACATGGCCGGGTTCACCGTCTTCCGGGACGAGACCACGGTGGATTTCACCGACGCCGACTACTTCGCGCTGGTCGGCCCGACCGGCTCGGGCAAGTCGACGGTGCTCGACGGCATCTGTTTCGCGCTCTACGGCACGGTCCCGCGGTGGGGCGGCAGCCGCGGCATCGGGAACGCGCTCGCCCCGTCCGCCACCGAGGCCCGGGTCCGGCTGGTCTTCGAGTCGGCCGGCTCGCGCTATGTGGCGACCCGGGTGGTGCGCCGCGACGGCCGGGGCAACGTCAAGACGGCCGGTGCCGGGCTGCAGCTGATGCCGCCGGGCTTCGACGTGACCCGGCTCGACACCGGGATGAGCCTGGACGATCTGGGCGAGGTGCTGGCGGGGACGCCGGCCGAGATGGATCACGCGATCATCGAGGCGGTCGGCCTGCCGTACGAGCAGTTCACCAGCTGCGTCGTGCTGCCGCAGGGACAGTTCGCCGACTTCCTGCACGCCAAGCCCGCCACCCGGCAGCAGATCCTGGTCAACCTGCTCGGCCTGCACGTCTACGAGGAGGTGCAGGCGCGCGCCACGACCCGGGCGACGACGGCCGACGCCCAACTGGCCACGGTGGACCAGATGCTCGCCGGCCTCGCCGACGCCGACGACTCGGCGGTCGAGGCCGCCGCGGCCCGGCTCGCGGCGATGCGTGAGCTGACCGGCGCCGTCGAGGCGGCCGTGCCCCGGCTGCGCGCGACGCGGGACCGCGAGGCCGAGGTCGCGACCGCCCGGGACGCCCTGGACGGCGAGCTGGCGGCGCTGGTGCGGGTGCGCCCGACGACCGACAACGCCCAGGTCGCCGACGCGGCGGCGGCCGCGCGGGCCGGCGCGGTCGAGGCCGCCGACGGCGTGCGCGGCGCGGAGGAGCGCGAGGAGAAGGTGCGCGGCGAGCTCGCCAACGCCGGCGACCAGGGCTCGCTCAAGCTGCTGCTGGACCGGCACATCGAGTTCGAGCGGCTCACCGGCCAGGCGGAGTGGTTCGCCGGCGAGGTGTCGGTGGCCGAGGTGGAATACAAGGACGCGCTCGCCGCGGCCGAGCTGGCCGGGGCCGCGCACGCCGGTGCCGAGCAGCTGCTCGAGCAGGCCCGGGCCGACTACACCGAGGCCCAGCGGCTGGATCGCGCGGTCTCGCTGCGGGCCCACCTGACGGCCGGGGAGCACTGCCCGGTCTGCGAGCAGGCCGTGGCCGTCGTCCCGGCGGTGCCCGAGGGATCGGCGGTGCAGGCGGCCGAGGCGACCGGCAAGGCGGCGCGGGCCGCGTCCCAGGTGGCCTCGACGGCGTACGCGCAGCGCGACGCGGTGGCCCGCAAGCTGGAGAGCAACCTCGAGCGCAAACGGGCCCAGCACGAGCACCACCTGTCCCGGCTCGCCGAGGTGCGCGCCGCGGTCGCCGGCTCGCCGGGCGTCGCCGCGCTGAAGGCCCGGCTCGCCGAGCTGACCAAGCTGCACGAGCGTCTCGAGGACGCCGGCGCCGCCGTCCGGGCGGCGCGGGAGGCGCAGCGCCGCGCCCAGGCGGCGGTGGCCGCGGCGGAGGAGAATCAGCGCTCGGCCTGGCGGGCGTTCGACCAGACCCGGGACGCGGTGGCCCGCTTCGCGCCGCCGCCGGCCGACCGGGAGGACCTGGCCGCTGCGTGGGCCGAGCTGGTCGGCTGGGCGCTCGCCGAGCGGCGGCAGCGCGAGGCGGCGCGGGCCTCGGCCGATGCGGCGGTCGCGGCCGCGCACGAGGAGACGGTCCGGGCGTACGAGGCGGTCGTCGCCCTGTTCACCGACGCCGGCCTGGCGGCGCCGACCCGCCGGGCGCCGGCCCGGGCCGCTCAGCCCGGCCCCGCCGACGCCGATGCCGACCTGATCCGGGCCGCGGCCGTGGCGGCGGAGCGGGCCGAGTCCGCGTGGCAGCGGCTCGTCGACCGGCGCGAGCAGGCCCGCGAGCTCACCGCACAGCGGGCCGGGCTGGTGCGCGCCGGCCGGGTCGCCAAGGCGCTCGCCGGGCACCTGCGGGCGAACAACTTCGAGCGCTGGCTGCTCGAGGAGGCGCTCGACCTGCTCGTCGACGGCGCGTCGCGGATCCTGCGCGAGCTGACCGGCGGCCAATACGATCTGGTCCACGACAAGGGCGAGTTCTTCGTCATCGATCACCACGACGCCGGCCTGCGCCGCGGCGTGCGCACGTTGTCCGGCGGCGAGACGTTCCAGGCGTCACTGGCGCTCGCGCTGGCCCTGTCGGAGCAGCTGGCCGGCATGTCGACGACCGCGGCCAGCCTCGAGTCGATCGTGCTGGACGAGGGCTTCGGCACGCTGGACGCCACCACGCTGGAGGTGGTGGCGGCGACGCTGGAAAACCTGGCGGCCCGGGGCGACCGGATGGTCGGCGTGGTCACCCACGTCAACGCCCTGGCCGAACGGGTCCCGGTCCGGTTCGAGGTGCGTAAGGACGCCCGCACCGCCTACGTGGAGAGGTCCGGCCTTTGACGCGGATGTTCGTGGACGCCTGGGACCCGTCGTACGGGTCCTCGTTCGAGGGTGGCGGGGACGGCGACGGGCCATCCTCGGCCAGCAGCGCCCAGGTCAACGCCGACGTCGAGGTGCCGGCCGCGCAGTGGGCCCCGATCGACGTGCCGGCCGGCGTGCGCTGCCCGGACGTCGTGCTGCTCGTCGACGGCGTCCGGCGCAACGACGCGGGACTGTGGACGGCCGAGGACGACGGCCAGTCGTACGCCGGCCTGGCCGCCTCGTACGCCGCCGGGGTGGTCCGCTGCGACCTGCGGCGCGGCGTCGCCGAGCTCGCCGGTGCCCGGGTCGGCCGCGGCCTGTTCACCGCGAGCCCCTCGGCCGAGGACGTGCAGGCCGGCTCGGTGCGATACGAGATCCACCGGGTCAGTGGCACCGGCGAGGCGAGCAAGCTGCCGGCCGCCGTGCAGGGCCCGCTGACCGCGCTCGAGATCGAGGTCTCGGCGGCCGCCCGCGACCACGGCTCCGACGGCGCGGATCTGCTGGTCGTGGACGGCCCACTGCGCAACCGGCGGCAGTTGCCGCGGACGATCGGCTACGTCAAGACCCAGCAGAAGCAGTATCTGCCGCCCTCGCTCACCCCGGTCGTGACGTCGCTGCGGCCGGGCCAGCGCACCCCGGTGTTCGAGCTCGGCACGGTATGGGGCGGCTGGTCCTGGTATCTGCGCTTGCCCGGCGCGACCGGCGCGCCGTGGGCCGGGATCGTCCGGCTGGAGTGTTCGCCCGACCTGACCCCCGATCAGGCGATCGAGCTGGCGGCGCTGTCGAGCGCGACGCTGCCGCGATTCGCGTCGTCGGCCTACAAGGATCCCCGGGCACCGCAAAATTTGGTGCCGATCGCCGGCCTGGAGCGCCGGCTGCGGGGCCTGCTGGGCGACGCCCGGGTGTTGCACCGGGCGTTGCTGCTGGCCACCGCCCGCAGCCGCTGAGGCCGTTCGGGCCGGCGGACGTTTGGTGCGACAAGTCCGTGTTCCACTGCATGAGAATCGGCCACCTTCGCCGGCCGCGGGTGCGGCAGTCTTCGGCGTCCGGGCGCCGCGGCCCGGCGCAGTGCCTGTTGCGTCCGCCCGTGCTTGCGGGGGCTCGCTGATGGTGCGCTCGGTGACTGGATGCCCGCGCGACGTAAGCGATTCCTCGCTTCCGGTAAGGCTGGCGACACGCTGCGCACGGATGTACAGCGAAGCGAGGTTACTGAGTATTATTCGCGTGCCCCACTGAGCATATCGGTGCAGATCGATGAAAGGTGATCAATTCTCCGCGGCCCCCACCGCCCCGACACGGAGGACTCTTTGCTCCCGGAAATTTTCCCGTCCGCGTTGATCCCGGCAGGTCTCCCCGCCCGTACTAAGGGCGAAGGGGTAAGCACCGGCAGGAGGAATCGATGTATGCGGTGGCTGTTGAGCGGCGGCCCACGCCGGACAGGGTGGGTGGCATGACCCAGCAGCGATCGGGCGGCCGGTGGCAGGCTCTCGACGGAGGCCGTGGTGGCGACAAGGATGATGGCGTGATTCCACGACAGGCGCCTCGGCACGAGGCGACGTCGACTCCCGCGAACCACGAAGACACCCTCGTCCGGATGCTGTACGAAGAGCACGCCGGCCCGTTGCTGATGTTCGTCCTGCGGCTGACCGGCGGGGACCGGCAGCGCGCCGAGGACATCGTGCAGGAGACGCTGCTGCGGGCCTGGCGCAATGCGCACCGGCTCGGAGCGCAGGGCCAGCAATCGCTTCGGCCATGGCTCGTCACGGTCGCACGCCGGATCGCGATCGATGACCATCGGAGCGTGAGCGCCCGCCCGCCGGAGACGTACGACCGCGAGCTGGAGAGCTTCCCCAGCACGGCCGACGACACCGACCGGGTGCTGCAGCTGATGACGGTGACCGATGCGCTGCGCACGCTCAGCCAGTCGCACCGGGAGATTCTTGTCGAGACGTATTTCCGCGGCCGGACAGTTCCGGAAGCGGCCGAGGTGCTTGGCCTGCCGTTGGGTACGGCCAAGTCACGTGTGTACTACGCACTGCGGGCCCTGCGTACGGCTCTGCAGCAGCGGGGGGTGACGGAATGACCCAGGATCAACACTTCGATGTCGCCGCGTACGCGTTGGGGGTGCTCGACGATCGCGACGCCGCCCGCTTCGAGGATCACCTGATCGAGTGCCCGACCTGCGCGATCGAGCTCGAGTCGCTGCTTCCGGTCGTCGACATACTTGCCGACGTCGACGCGGACGCGCTGGTGGCGACCGAGCAGTCCCGGCGGGACGGCCAGGTTCTGACGATGATGATCGGCGAGGTGAAGAAGGAGCGGCGGCGGGCCAACAGCCGGCGGCTCTATTCGCTCGCGGCCGCGGTCGTCGTCTTCGCGATGCTCTCGATCGGCGCGTTGTTCGCGGGCGGCCAGTGGTTCGCCCCCGACTCGACGGGCACCACTACCACCGCGGGGGGCGCCTCCCCGTCCGCCGCCGCGCAGCGGGGCAGCGATCAGCTCGACCCGCTGCCGCTCTCCGACGGCGTCGGCATCGGTGGCACGCCGCTGGCCGGCGAGACGTTCAGCGGCACCGACCCGCGCACCGGCGTCAGCACTGTCGTGGGGCTGGAGAAGAAGGACTGGGGCACCCAGGTCTCCTTCTCGGTCTCCAACATCAAGGGACCACGGACCTGCCGCCTGGTCGCGGTCCGCACCGACGGCAACTCCGAGGTGCTGACCACCTGGACCGTCGGCGAGCGGGGCTGGGGCACGGCGGCCAACCAGGCTCCCCTGCTGCTGCAGGCGGTCACCGCCCTGTCGCGTGACGACATCGCTCACCTGCAGGTGCAGTCGGTGAACGGCGGCGGCGCGGTGGAGAAGCTGGTCCAAGTGCCCTGAGTAACAAGTGCCCTGCGCAATGCAATAAGCGCTGAAAGCACGGCAAGCGCAGCCCGGTCGCCTCGGCGGCCGGGCTGCGCTCGTTTTCCCGGCCGGTTTGTTCACGCGCTGCGCATTGCTGAATACCCGCAGCGACATAAGAAAAACCTGTCAATTGATTGGGCCGATTGTTCAACCGTGCGGACCTAGCGCGCGTACTACTGCCCGGATACGGAAGTCGCAGGACATCTGGTTGGAGGGCACGTGGTACCGGAGAAGCGAAAGTTGATGGTCGTCGGCGCCGCAATCGCGGCAGCCTTCGCCCTAACCGGCTGCGCGCCGGCCGGTTACGACGGATCCGAGGCCGGTGCGGCGCAACCCGCCGCGAACGCCGTCGACGCCTCGCCCAGCGCGGAGGCGGACGATGCGGCCGCCGACGATTCCGGCGACGAGACCGCCACGGATGACAAGGGCGACGCCGCCGACGGGGACAGTGTCGAACTGCCCGCCGACAAGGTCACCGACTCGCTGACCGGCACCTCGGTCAAGCGGATGGGTCAGGTCGTCGAGAACAAAGCGGGGTTCGTCTTCTACCGCTTCGACAAGGACACGGCGAAGCCGAAGTCCAAGTCCGCCTGCAACGGCGACTGCGCCAAGGTGTGGCCCCCGGCGCTGACCAATGACGGAAAGCCCAAGCTCAAGGGGGTCGACGCCGACCTGGTCGGCACGGTCACCCGCGACGACGGCACCAAGCAGCTGACCATCGGCGGCTGGCCGATCTACACCTACATCGGTGACAAGGTCGGCACCTGGGCGGGTCAGAACGTCGGCGGCACCTGGTTCGTGATCAAGCCGGACGGCACGAAGAACCTGACCTGCCTGCCCAAGATCTCCAAGCCGGTCGCGCCGCCCAAGGACGAGGAGTCCGGCGACTCGAGCAGCGACGACACCAGCGGCGACGCCGGTGGCGCGGGCTCGGACTACAGCTACTGACCGGCCGTACAAAAATAATCTTGAATGGTTTGAACCCTTGCCCATCGTCCGTTCGGATGATGGTCCGGGGATCGAACCGGGGCCCATAAATTCGTTTTAAGTAGGCCCTAAGAACTCCGTATTTCCAGCTCTAGAAGTTGCATTTCCAGAAGCGCCGCTTCTAACGTTTTGGCAGGGTCCTCTGGGCCCTGGCGGACGCCGAATCTGTTCCATCGTCGGAGGTAACGAGAGATGATTGCCACTCGCTCTTCGCGCCGGCTTCACCGCTGGTTGGTGGGCATTCTGGCAATGGTCCTGGCGAGCCTGCTAGCTCCGGCGGGCACGGCCCACGCTGCGGGGGACGTTCCGATTCCCCCCAACACCGGCCTGACCGACAAGGGTGCCGGCGACGTCAGTGCCGCCGACAAGGATTTCGTCATCAAGGTCCGGCTCGCCGGCCTGTGGGAGATCCCGGCCGGCAACATGGCCCAGGAGAAGTCGGACGACCCCACCGTCGTCAAGGTCGGCAAGGCGATCGCCGCCCAGCACGTCGTTCTCGACAAGCTGGACCGCGACGCGGCCAAGAAGCTCGGCATCGAGCTGCCGAACCAGCCGAACGGGGACCAGCAAGGCTGGCTCGCGGAGATGCGGAACGCGACCACGAGCGCGCAGTTCGACGAGATCTTCGTCGCCCGGCTGCGCGCGGCGCACGGGAAGATCTTCCCGGCCATCGCGACCATCCGGGCCAGCACCCGCAACGACTCGGTGCGCAAGCTGGCCCAGGAGGCGAACCAGTTCGTCCTGACCCACATCACCCTGCTGGAGAGCAGCGGCATCGTCGACTACGCGGCCCTGCCGAGCGCCCCGGCGCCGGCGCCGACCGCGACGCAAAAGGGACCCGTTCCCGTCGACGGCAACATGCTCGCCGCGGCCAGCACGGGTGGCAGCGGTCCCGGCGTGAACACCTCCGTGATCCTCCTCGTTCTCGCCGCTGCCCTGGTAGCCGGCGTCGTCACCACCATGCGGATCTTCCGCTCCAGGTAACCCCCAGAGCGGTCCGACCTGGCCAGCCGACCAGGCCGAACGGCATCACCCCCCGGCTGGCTCCCACCGCCCGCCACGTGATTTACGAGAGGTGTCAAAATGCGAAGGTCGCATTACCGGCGCGAATCAAAGTGGCCATCATGGCTCAGTGGTAAGCGGCGGATCATCGCCGCGGTTGCCACGCTGGTGGCCTTCGGTGGCATCGTCACCGTCACCCAGGTCTCCGACGCGAGCACCCGGAAGTCGACGCAGCGTGCCCTGGCGGCCTGCAACAACATCCAGGCACCGAAGGCGACGAAGCTGTCGACGAAGACCAAGAAGGGCACCTACACCACCAACAACGGCACGGTGACCCAGCACGCTGACGACGGCGCGGGCGATGTCCCGACCGCCGCGCAGATGCGGGCCCGCTGCCGCCAGTGGGTGATGCAGAACGCCGGCGCCACGGCCAGCGCTGCCCCGGCCACCTCCGCGACCGTCGCTGCCGGCAACGGCAACGGCAACGCCGGTAACAACAACGGCGGAAACAACGGCGGTAACAACAACGGCGGTAACAACGGCGGGGCGGCAACCACCGCGCCGACGACCGCCGCGACGACCGCACCCGCCGGCAACGGCAACGGTGGCGCGGCGACGCCGCCGCCCGGTGCGGGCCTCGGTGTCCTGACCAACAGCTGTGACACCAGCACGCTGGCGCCGCACGACGGTTTCCAGAATGGCGACCGGTGTGTCTCCACCGAGTTCGGTGAGGTCGGCTCGGCGGTCAACAACCCGTCGCTGCTGATCACCGAGGCGCCGCAGCAGGTCGCGGTCAACACGCCGTTCACGCTGAAGGTGAGCACTCGGAACCTGATCCGGGACCGGTTCCTCGCGGCCGGTGCGGGTGGTTACTACGTGGAGAGCTCGGTGCTGCAGGGTGGCATCGTGCGCGGTCACTTCCACACCGCTTGCCGGATGCTGGCGAACAC
>Ga0307513_10003583_pt1 | contig 20989 bp, 21 predicted proteins | sample 15_EM_MG_FD_202174 | JGI IMG/M metagenome (GOLD analysis project Ga0307513, IMG submission 202174) | Populus trichocarpa ectomycorrhiza microbial communities from riparian zone in the Pacific Northwest, United States - 15_EM | ecosystem: Host-associated > Plants > Roots > Unclassified | place...
TATGTGTGCGAGTTTGAAATGTTGAAATGTTGGAATGTTGGAATTCTGGGGGCTGCGCTGAACTTGGAAACTTGTATATATTGACTATTGTTGTTGTTATGACGGGTGAGAGTAATTGAGATGTTATGATATAAGGGTCAATTTCGGATTTCACGCAGCTTTGCAGTGTGGCTCGTTTTCGCGCCAGGAGGTCAGAATAAGGTGTGAGTTAGGATTTTCACAAAGTAACCCTTCCAGGTTAGTTGTTTCCCCTAAATAGATGGCAAATGTCTCAAAACTAACGCCTCGCGGTAAATATCTATGAAAATCTTACCCCTGAAGGCAACTCTCTGCCTAAAGAAGCTCTGGTATTTCTCCATACTCTCTTTTGACCTCTTAGCGAGCTTAACCACTAGCTGATTTAAAATAGGAATATTAATTTCACCTTTTTGAGTTAATATATAAATCTAAATCTAAACGTTACAGAGTTAGATAAAATAGAGACAGTAAAACAACCTTCCCCATCTGTAAATCCAGCCAATCAACTATTATTCAGATTAGGTAAAATAGTAGAAGGGGGTAAAAGTAATTTGGTTTAATTTTATCCTTCCTTTTGAACATCAGATATTAATCTTGACAAACAAACCGACTAGTTATGACAGATTGACTAATAACTTTTACCAAAACAAAACCCAAAAACATCTACTAAAATCTTCTACCCTTATTAATATGTACGTGATTTTATTTGTTTAATAATCTCTGCTAACGATTCTTTAGTTAAAGAAACATAGGTATTTCCCTTTAGTAGCATAATTTTTACGGAAAATTCGGTATCATCCATAAGTCGGGCGACATCCATACAGTAATCAGGGTTTTTGCCCATACAAACCCGTTTTGTGGCTTTTTTTTTTGTATGGGGGGAAATAGTCGGGCGACGCCTAAGAATAGGCAATAAACCAAGATTCTTTGTGACACCGCGCCCAACTTACCCTTGTACAAGTATCAAGGGATATGCTTTCTTAAGCTACAGGGGTAATTAACCGGCAAAATAATCCCTGACTTGTACGAAAACATATTCGTGGGCACTTGCACTCGAGTACGTTTATTCTCTTCGGGCTCCCACACTCATGCACTCCCGAGTACACTACTAGACTTAGATACCAGTGGAAAAAAATACATGTCCGAGGACCACGAGTGAGAAGCTATGAAACATACAAAATTTGGATGACATGATTGGCCTCGGTGTTGTAGACAGATAGATGGCTGGTGGAAAAGCACAGAATGACCGTATCGATAAACGACCACCATAATTTCCTCGATCTACTATCCTCCGGAGAGCCATCACTAGCCCAAGGCAACCACTTCCAAAGCAAGTGAAAATGAAAAGCCAGAAAGGAAAAAGGAAATCCCTATTTCTTCCGAGTTCTGTAGAACCCATTTTTTAGATACTTAACTATCCCCATCGCAATTTTCTTAAATATGCCGAATCCAAACGTTCGGCTCGGTATAGAACCCCCGATTTAATTCTGGAAAGTAACGTGCATAAGTGAGCGCGCCAGGGACCGAGATCTCGTGGTACGTTCTCCCATTCTCGTCTTTATGGCACAGAGCCCCTTCGGAAGTGAATCGGACTCCTGTCCATCGTTCCCAGGTATCGGTATCAGCTTCGACCCGCATGCTCTGGTGACACACTTTAATAATCCACCCGCCTAGTCTTACGTGTGTCCTGACCCACGGATCAAATGGCTATTCCACGCCGGCACCACCCCATTTTACCCACGAGACGTAGTCTTCCATCTTGACGTCGAGGAATTCTGTCTTCCGGGTGGGGCGGACGGGCACTACCAGGGCCTCGTAGCTGCAGGCTCGGGTGAGGTCCTTGTAATTCTGTAGCAGAGCGTCGGCGATGCCGCGCTTGCGGTGTGCTGGGTCTATGGCGACGGCAAGGGCGCAGATGGCATTCGGCTGCTTACCGACTAGGTTCTCGTGCCCGGCATAGATCTCTGCTTCTGGGAAGTCGGTGGTGGGGTTGTTGCTAAAGTATAAGGACAATGCTCTGAGCAGAGCATTGCTCCACCCCATTTCGGGTAGGGTCTCACCGACAGTTCTCCAGCCTTTGGTTCCGTACGGCTGGGAGCCGTGTTCCCCTAGCTCGGGCCAGTAGAAGGGTACGGATTTGGAGAGCGCAACTGGGCTTCCATTATGGGTGACGATGAATTGGTACTTTGAGAAGTACGGGATGCGGTTCATGAAGTCGATGGCTCCAATGGGCTCGGCGATGAAGGCTGGCCAGCATCGCTCTAGTGGATGGTCGGGCTTGCCAACGGCTTCGACCAGTTGTGGGGCTGTGTCGTGGGAGTGGAGTTCATACCCCTCAGGCATGGTAGGGGGGGAATTGCATACTCCCATTGTGTCAGGGAACATTCTTCTTGGAGTGTGAGTGAGTGGAGGGAGGGAAAAGCGATTTGTGCAGTGAGCTCGAGGGGCTGGATGGATGGATAGATGGGAAGGATGATCTGAGCTAGGAAGTGGGAGAGAGTGGAGTATTTATGGCTGGATCAACGTTATAAGCTGGAATAGAGCGATACAGAGCAGGACGCTGTAAGGTGAATATAATGCTAAGGCCCGGTAAGCTGCGGTTTTCAGTACATACAACAGGTGAAGTCCCCGATCTACCGGTTTAATCTCCAAGCAAGATCTCCAGTTGTGATGCTCGATCGACTTGGATCCTTGCAGTATGGGTGGGATTTAGAGTATGCCGTTGCAGATAGAATGGGGGAACAGGTTCGGATTAGCACTCACTGCCTATTGTCGGGTGCGGGGGCCTGCAGATGATTTTCAGGGACATACTCTAAAGCATTTCAAATTCCCGAAGGCTCAAAACAGAACGTGGGAAGAGGCGATTTCGAGTGTGTTGCGCACCACGCCCTAATTGGATAGAGGGGCGCTGGGAGACTAAAAATAGATCAGGAATTAATTGTGGGGTAGGAGCAAGGAGAAGCACACCAAGAGGCTGTTGGAGAAGCCCCACTTTCTCGTTGGAGAGAGACACCCAGCTTAACAGCTTTTCAAGAGTTTTTGTCGCCTGAGATGAGGTAGTTAGCATGCTACAAACACCAGGCAAGATGTTTTCGTGCAAGGGTTGCCAAGTAAGTCCTTTAGCGGTGGTATTATCAGAGAAGCAAAATCACCAGACAGCATGGTAGTGTGGTAGCATGTCGCTATGTTTCCCTAAAGTTATGCAGCAAACCCAATATATTAGACATCCCTGCTATCCCCACCTTGCACGAGGACATCTTGCCTGGTGCAGGGGATAGTAGGAACCTTGCCTATCATGAATCCTAGAGTCAATCTGAACCGCAAACTCTCCTACAAGTAATGGCACTCACAGGTTTTGGAACTCGGATCAACCTGGTTGCTGAAGCCTGCTGGGGAGAACACTAATAACTTCGCTGTTAACAAGAGCCTAAAGTGAATAGGCTATGATCAGTAGAGAGTATTGCGGTCCTTATTCTTTTCTGTGCTGCCAGCAGCGTCCTATATATACACAAAACTCTCATACAGGAAATACTTTTCTTCGCAATCATTCTCCCATCTTCCATCATCCTCCCTTCTTTCCACATCCTTAATCGTCCAACATCTTCCATCACCCAATCCCTTGATCCGTTTCAACTACTTACAGAGTTTTCCTAGTTTCTTCATCTCAAACCTTCCTGATACCTCTCCTCGTTTCGCTAACACTATAGTGTGACTTTCGGTTGTTCCATCTTCCCACTAACCTTAGCTTCAAACCTAACCATTTCCCCAAACACACCATTGCTTCACCTTCCATAGTTTCCAACAATCTCCAAACGAAAACTCTCCTTATCCTAACCTCCGGTGTAGTAACAGTGTCGCAGATATGGAACCTTCGTGAATATTCTAACAGAGCCTGCCAGGACATTTTCCTCCGGGGTCATTTACACAAGGTCCATCCATTTTCAGAGGACATCAATGCACGCGCAGATTTACCAAACTTGGCGCACTATTAGACCTGTAGAAAATATGCGACCGTTTATAGAACTTTTGAAAATTATCAAGGCGTGGAGGAATTGTGGGTTGAGTGGGGGGGGTATGAGGCTTCCGTGTACCTTTTTATAATTTCGTTTTACATGTGCTTCGGGCGGGGGGGTTGAGTGAATACTGTACCTCAAAAACTGTAATAATTGGACCTCAAGCTAGGACGTCCAGAATTTCCGCCTTTGGACTAGGGGGGAAAACACAGTGGAAAATTTGTCTTTCAGCCCCACTGAGATAAATAAAAAGAAAAAAAGACCGACATTACTAGGAGAGAGGCAACTCGAACGTCCTAGCGTGAGGTCCAATTAGGGTGCGTTTACATAGACGTCTGTCTAACAGCCTGCAACGATGCCGACCATTAAGAGCGGCTGGACAGTGGGGGAGAGTGCTGCAAAGTATATGGTGTTTGCCTAGAGTAGGCAACGTAACTTTTTCACGGTCTAGCCACAAGAATCTAGGACCGTGGAAAATTGGTCAAACACTTTCGCGCCGTCTATCAGAAAACGCTTGAGACGCCACCGTCTAGTATGACCACTATTACAACTTTAATTTTCAGAAAGAGACAGACAGTTGAAGGTATGTAAAGAAAACAGAATTGTTGCACACTTAGCTAATATACTGCCTAGTATATAACTGAAAGCCCGTTTAGCTAACTGACTTTCTTTGACAGTCGGCACTGTCTCTGGTTGCTAGACGGCCGTCTATAGGTAAACGTGCCCTTATTCCAAGTGTTCCAATTTTTACGGTATAAGGTGATCCCTTACCGGTAGCTGATATCGAAACTCGAATGGTTTTCAAGAGGTACCCTTGGGAGTTGAGTCTCTTTGAGAATATTCATAAAAAGCGGCGGTAGGGATCGGGAAGCTTCGGGCTTGGATCTTTGGGGGTTTATGGGGCCTTTTTGTCTCTCGGGACCAATGAAATTCACTCTTGAGCCTATGGCAGTCCAGAGCTGGGAAGGAACTGCCGTGGGAGTTGGAATAAGGTACCGAGGAATAACGGCAAAACGAGAAATTTGCTGATCAACACTGCAACCCCACAACAAAACGGCGGCAAGGATTCAAGTGAACCAACTATCAAGTAATTAAATAAAGTTACTACAAGATCTTCCTGCATGGTGGCCTCTCTAGGATGTTTCCCCACACTCACCAAATTTTTTGCCGCGCAGTATTTTCCGGTGTGCTGTCGGGTAGGTTAATCGGACCTTGTGCGGGGACGTTGGAGTTGTCTCTTCTAGTAAGGCCGGTCGTATTTTTGTTTTCAGGCTCGGCTCGGAATGTGAGCGAAATGGAATTTTTGTTGAAATAAAATATTACAACGCTGCACCTTTATTATAGCTCAACTCTAGAGGCTTCCTACGGGATTTTTCTTTTTATTATTAAGGCCCTGTTCGGCGCGCCACAATATAAATATATCACAATAAAAGTTGCAAATGGCATATATGTTAAAATAAATTTATAGCATATTTGAGAAATATAAGGTGTTCTTTTGCACAACCAGGAAATAAATATTCATGTCAAGAAAACATATATTTGGTCATAGTTATATAACGTAATTTACCGTGAAACCAATCATCACAGGGATTCCAGTGGCCATTATGGCGCAATAAATGTCTTACTTTCGAGGTCTGAGGACTCGCTCAGAGATCTCGCAAGGCCTATCTACAGTGCCACTACCCTCCCAGATAGTATCACATAGCTCTCCAGGATCCTGAAAGCCATCATCATTATCGCTTCCCACCGAATCTGGTTTTTCCACACCATCCTCACCCCCAACGTCCTCCTCCCAGTTATCTCCATCTTCCCCATCACTTGTGATTGTATGTACTGGCACTACTTTGGCTATACGAAAAGGTTTTTTTTTTCCCCCTTGATCTGTTTCGGACCCCTTTCATCACTATCCTTCTCCTGTTTTTTTTCCTTCCCCTTGCCCTTTCCACCCTTCTTTCCCTCATGTATAATAGCTCCAGTAGATGCAGAAAGGGAATCCAAGATCTTCGAAAGCTGCTTTGCTTTCTTGGAGGCTTTAGCGGCATCCAAAGTCTCCCTTTTCTCGAGTAGTTCCAAAACAAGTTCTGTAGTAACTACGGTAGCCTTGGTAAGCTTCCTCCTATCTGAGGTTTTGATTTTCTTATCTCCGGCAACGAGATTTCTGTATTGCCGGTGAGCTTCTTCAGCCAATGCTTTGTCAGCAATTGCTTGCGGGAAGCCCTCTCATAATCCACCAAGAAGAGCTTTTAATTTCTCGGAACTGGGAGTAGATCAAGTGACAAGAGAAATAGCTGTCCGGGTAGCGCGACTAACAGGGCGTGGAGTGGAAGGAGCCTTAGTATAGGTTGAGATACTTGGCCGTGATGAGGAGGCTCCATCTTGGTTGTGTCTCTCAGCTGAGAGGACTTGGCGCAGGTTGAAAGGAATAATTCCAAATGCCTTCCACGCGTTTATTATATTTTTAGGAGTGAAGGTAGACTCCCGGGCAGGCATGGGAATTCTTGTATGATATTAGTCTTTAATGGTGGTAGGTGATAGGTTTATAGCAATTGGGAATATAGACTTAGAGGAGAATAATAAAAATACTAACGGAAGAAATTCTCCCTTATTAAGCCCGGTATGCCCCTTCTGAATAAATAGATCTAGTCCATTGCTGTAATCTCTCTGCAAAGGGCCAAAGAGCCCAACATCTAGTGGTTGGAGGAGGTGGGTGGAATGGGCTGGGAGGCAGAGCGGGACAATTTTGTTGGTAAGACAGTGATCGAAAAATTCCCAATTGAAATGTGAAGCATGCCCATCAATCAAAAGTAGAAGGTGATTTCCTTGTGCTCTAATGATCCATCATATATTAGTATCTGATTCTAGACTCCTTCCATAATAAAGTAGTTATGATGTTGAAATTACAATTCCTTGGTTTCGCTATCAAATACCTCCTTAAGCCATTTCAAGCCCAACTTCTCATTACTCCAGCCCTTCTCTGATACTCCAAATGTCGCCAAATCTTTTTTTTTCAGCCCTGCATACCAGCCCATATAGTGGACAATGCCTTTATTGATAATAAATCGCCTTAGTACCCTCCCATCCCCGCTCACTGTTTCCACTACAGTAACCCATTCACGGGAACCATCATGAATCATTCGTGGTGTACGACACCGCCGCCTACAAATCACCTGACACCCTAAAGCTTTCCCCATCATGATACCCTTCTCGTCCATATTATACATATTAGGGACTTCTATATTGTAAAACTTTACTAGATTATTAAAATAATTTATATTAACTATGCACATAATTGAGTAATTATAAATACAGAATTTTGTAATAGGAACTAACATACCTTCTTAAGAAAATCCCGTATTATATCAGGACTGCTAGCCAATGACCGCTGACGGTCTAACCGAGTACCAAACCGCGATGCCAATACTGGATGATGGTTAAGGAATCTTGTTAACCAGTTTTTCCCTAAAGATTGACTCCACATCCTTTTCCGCAGCAATCCTTGTGCCATCGACTTCACCATAGCTAATCTTGGAGGATGGGCCCATTCATCCAATCTTTCACACCACCGGATAATCGCTCTTTCCTCATACTCAGTCAGGACCAGTAACTTAACATGGCCCTGGACCCGTGTCTTGGTTCCGGAAAGGCGGTTTTGGAGAGTGGAGAATGGAATGGCAAACTTCTCTGCTGTTGCACGGATAGATGGTTTCTCTGAGTATTTATAGTGCTTAATGGCCTCTTGGAGGTTGGCTTCCTTATTGTCGCGCTTTCTTTCTTTCATAAGAGGTATCGTGATGTGTTGATCGTTTGTGCTTACATCCTTCCTACTCTACTTTACAATAGGAGGGGTTACATCTTGGCACTATCTTGGCAGTGATTGGAATCCCTGTGCCGATTGGTTTCACGGTAAATTACCTTAAGAGTGTGGTTAATAAATACCTGTTAAAGTTGACAGAGTCTCATATAATAGTTATCAACTTTTATGATAATATAATGGTAAAAGGTTTTTATTTCTAGCCCTTAACCATCTACTTTGTTCTCAGGAATTATACTATAAAAATATATTGTAAAAATAAAAATATATCATGATATTTTTGTATGCAGAGAACACACCCCGATATAAAAAGTTTTAGTTGCCATAATTTATGCCATAAAAGTCACTTTTATGCTATAAAAATGGCGCAGTGAACAGGGCCTAAAATAGTCAGAATAGCAGCTACTATCTAGATATCGATCTTTTTACAAGGCACAGGGGGGATGTTTTCGTACAGCAACCACAACTGCTGTTACAACCCCAGTCATTGAAATTTTAACTTCGATTGACACATCACATAGGGTTTTCGACAAATGAGGTTCCTTGATTCTTATGTCGAGATAGCTTCAAGTCTTTGACTCCATTACGATGGTTTCAATGTTTCATCGATAGGAACATGGTTTTATTAGTTTTAGGATTGGTTTTATCTACTTCCATCCATATCTTGACTACAGATTGCTTTGGCCTCGGTCGGGCTCTGTTTTCATAATGCTGAGTGTCCTTTTCCCTGATTTGACGTGAAGGTTCCGGTTAAGGTTGGGTTTAGGTGCTTGGTATGGCGGTGCCGTTCAAGTTGGCTTGGATGGTGGTATAGGTGATGATGCTCGGACGAAGTCCTCTAGGGGGCAGGTTACGACTCCTTTTCCATCAGTGTGTTGAGCGGAAAAAAGGGAGAGGGACGGGGGGTGGAGGCTGTGTCGGTGGCGTGCACATGGGATGTGGCGTCAAAATTGGTTTGAGGGTAAAGAGGTGGAGGTAAAGGTGAAGGGGTTGGCATCTATTGCAAGTGTCATCTCCGGATCTGAATCTAATATTTGTGGATGGGTAGGCAGGTGATGGTGGGGCTTGGTTAAACCCGTCTTTCTTTTGATTTTCAACCATGCTGGAGTTTTGCCAGAGAGCATGAAAAGTGGCCTGTGCGACGTGGTGGGTGCAGCCAATAGGCCTGGATGGCGAGAGGTGACCTAAAGGTGGGACGCAATTTTTCCGTGTGGATTCGGCATGGTTAGGGCTTGCTTTACCCCTTAACCAGTGGACTGAGGAGCTTGCCTGGTATGTGAGCACTGGGGATTCAGATGCGTAAGTTGGCTGTGTTATTGTTTTTCTTACTAATGATACAGATTCTTCATTCGGCATGGTGACCCGCGTGGGGTGCAGTTGGCTATGGGGGATGTCAGATAGTGTTTTTGATGTTGATTTGGTGTAAAGGTTTATTTGTAGTTAGCTGCTGCGTTATAGGTGGTGAGGGAGTGGAGTCGTGGGAGGCGGGTCCGGGATCGCACCAGTGATAGGTTTGCCAATGCTTTAGAGTAGCTGGTAGCTGAAATGGAAAAACGGGGTTTTTTTTTAAAAAAAAATGTTTTCGTACAGCCAATGCCAAGCAATTAACTGAGTGAGAGCAAGAGAAGACAAAATAGCGAACAGTGAAACATTAGAAATATGATACAACAATGGATTATGGGTATTAAAGGCTAAACAGTTCTTTTTTCTTTTACATTTGTATATAACTATAACTTATCCTTATACAGTGAAACCTCCGATAATTCCAGGTAGCGCAAGGCTGGAAATAAAGAGGGGATGGAAAGAGGAGAGGGGTCTTGGCACAGGACAACCAGACATGACTGGTTTTCGAGTGATATCTCGTGATGGCTAAGAGAACAGGAAACTTCGGACAGAACTTGGATATGATGTACAGAGAACTGAGTAAAGAGTATGGATTCAAATAGGAGAGTGTGGCCAAGGCAGACATACCTAAAGACTATTTTCCACTGTGAAGTATGGTAAAAGACTACTTTTGCTGGAATTAAGGTCCGTGGAATGTTCTGGAATTGGAAACTATAAGAGGTATATAATTTTCGGGGGGATTTCCCATACGGTACGTCAAATGTGGTGGCTCTGCAAACACTGGAATTACTAGAAAGTTGGAATTTTTGGAGGTGGGAAATACTCGTGCCAAGGTTGCTGTGCAACCCCTGGATGTTCGCAGGCTCACAACCTGGGGCACTCTAAAGAGTGCCTTACAGCTCAATGCAACTTTACAGCTCAATGCAAGTTGTGGCTTAGCTAGTAATTTTATGACTCATAATACCTTTGTGACTCAGCATTGCTTTGTGACTAAGCAAAACTTTGTGGCTTAATACAAATAATGAAAATAAAAGCTTCACTTGTCATTATCAAAGACTGCCTATTTTACAGTACCCCCTAGAAAGTTACCGAACAGTTAATTTAGGTTAACCCGCAAAATAAACCCTGCTTTGTACGAAACTTTATCCCTGCCACTTGTACAATCATTGAAGGTTGTGAAAATTAATATAAATTAGAATACTATTTTATATAAATGTTAAATAAAAAATTCAAGTTAAGCTAGAAAGTTTTACTTAGTAACTAAGTTATGCTGAGTCACAAAGGTATTATGAGTCATAAAATTACTAGCTAAGCCACAACTTGCATTGAGCTGTAAAGTTGCATTGAGCTGTAAGGCACTCTTTAGAGTGCCCCAGGTTGTGAGCCTGCGAACATCCGGGGGTTGCGCAGCAACCTTGGCACGAGTATCGGAGGTTTCACTGTAGTATGTATGATACTGTCAGTACAAAAAGTGTAACTAAGAGTATGTATTGATGGAGGTCTGGTTTCCGCGCAGGGAATATGCCGTCGTACAGGCACCGCAGGGACACAGCTATGATCGGATCTGTTGTCACGAGAACGATCCGGGTCAGTCGCTGATAGGAAAACTGAGACGTGTTCGATATTCGATATATATATGACAAGTGTGTTCGCAAAGGAGTGTGTTGACCATGAGTAGTGATCGTACAGAGAAAGGAACGCAGCTCAAACTAGATACAGTTTGTGGTGGCCCGCACAGTGGCTCCTACCACACAACACCAGTCACCGCCGCGCGGTCTGGTCAATAGCCCTGCTCACACCTACAAGTGTGCCCTAACCTAACATACCACGATGGGGTTACTCCATCATGTATATCTAAACCACTAAGTTAATTCCTCTGACAAATATCATAAAAATTTAATAATAGTAGAAACTTAAAAATAATAATCCAATACTAAGGAGGAGCTTGGCTTTCTATGATTTGATTTTGAAATTACAATACGGTAGTATGATATTATGAGTGTTCTGCATGGCACCAACTTTGCAAATGCAACAGGATAAATATGATTGTGGCGTTGATTTTGCTGGAGTAAGGTGACCCTGGTTGCATCTTACCCACAAGCACAGATTTGCAACCCTGTCCACGGTAGTTGTTTCTGGAACCAAGCTATAATAATATTGTAATAGACTCCAATTCCAGCTTACCATAGTTTCTCGGAAAAATGCGATAAAAGAAACCTTATCTAGCAGAAGAAGGAGAAATACGGCATATTGCTTTTCCATGCCAAACACCCCTTCCATAATATCAAAATTTTATGTTGTTATGGAGAAATTTATGTCACAAAATCCTCTTTTTACGGGATAAAAGTGACATGCTGAACAGGTAAAGAAGGGTTAACTGCTGGTATCTATTAAGGAAATGAAGAATTCTGCAATATTCCTTCAAGAATACCACTCTGTTATATCGCCAATAGGAGGCATGCGGTTACAGTACCGTACATGTGCACCTGATCAGCCGCACAGTGGGTGGGATTTCCACTGACGCCATGGGGAGTGAGTTTCCTCCGGGAGTGATGGGGGTGGCCGGGTGCTATTTCGGCGGTGAGTTCATGGAGATTGTGGATGAGGTGGGATCGGAGGTTAAGAAAGGGTGACAGAATTATTGCCAGTGTTTTAGACCGGGTGAGTTACTGTGATGGAATCCCCTCCTACCTCCGCCCATCATATCATACTTGTTCCATGGGCCGCTATGCGCTAGCGCTGTTTCATAGCCAACCACCCCAGAAACCAAACGCGGAGAGGGCAAGATGTGCAAAGAACGGTTAAACTCGCGGCGGGGGCAATGTCGGTTGGTGTGTAACTTAATGTTGGGAAGAGACATACACAGTGAGTGTAGGAACAAGAGTTAACATTGACGTTACTCTGGGTATTAGAGTCTGTATCGAGTACTGAAGTATACTTCCCCTGCGTATCTGCCTTCCCGACATAACCCCTAAACCGACATAGCCCCGCCGCGAGTTTATGTTCCATGTAAAGCACTTCATCAAAAAATCCTCGCTACCCCGGGGAAATATTATGGCGAGAAGTTTCCGGAATCTCCGGATATTGTCGTGCGCTTCCCCGATTATATCCCATTGGCTGATGCTTCCGCCGCGGCAAAGACTCTAATGGCGGTTATGCTGGTAGGCTACGGGTATCTGAATACGGTACGCCCGTCCCATATTCGGCGATTCTACCCTACTCAAGATTCCCTGTCACGTGCTTAATGAGAAGGCTCTCTACTATCTTTCGAATATGCTTACTCCATACTCGAGTAGACTACCCTTCCGCTAGGTGTGTGAATGCGATTGGGATTAGGTATGCAACGTCTACCCCACCTCGTGCTTCATCAGGGAAGCTGACATGGGAGGGAATATAGCTCGGTAGTGGCAGGGGCTTGGCCCAATCGGGCTTGCGGTCTACCGTATTGGACTCAACTAGCGGGCGCAATAAACGAGTCATCAGGGCCGGTGATGTAAAAGAAAGAATACAGTACTCGAGTAAACCTAACAAACGAGACGCTGAGATCAATATCATCAGTTTCGACGAGGTTAAGGGTGTTGTTGACTGGATCCACAAGACATGGAGCGGGCTATGACATCGATGCTGCCGGGCTCGAGTATCTTTCTGATCCTATTATACCCACCACCAAGTACCGGCTAGAGAAGAGAGCTGACAGAAAAAAAAGATACGCATACGGTAGTCCATCGCGGATAAGGTCTACCCGCTAATTCATAAAGTATCCGGATATGGAGAAAACCACCTAGCGCCAAGAGAGATTTATTATCCGGTATAGCCAACACAGTTTATGGCTGCCAGGGCTTTCTTTGCGGGCAAAGAAATTCCCAACTACGGTATAGCCAACTGGCTTGGCGCTAAGTGACTTTCTCTACTCGAGTATCTCCGGATACCTTATGAATTGGCGAGTGAAGGCCAGTTAGGAAGGAGAAGAATACTAGTTGGACTGCAGATAAAAGCCCCCGCTCCACTAGGAACTTGGAAGCATCTCCTCAATCGCTCCAAGTGTGGCAGAGCCTATTTTACCCATATTGAGCGAGTACCGATTATAGATACCCGCAGGATTATACCCGGACAGCGAACAGATTTTTGACTGCGCCCTGATGGGGAAGAAACTTTGAGCCAGCCAGGTAAGACTATCTAATTTGGGCGAATGATGTTACCGATACCAGGGCTGACCTTGTTTGTTCAATTGCAATAGTGCCTACCGGTACTGTAGTACAGAGGTACAGGTACTGACACGACTTGCCCAAGAAGATTGAGGAGGGCCTTCCACCCAGCCTTTATCCCCCACCCTTTGACCGGTTCAAGGCTGATGAGGTTGCTAAGCTATATAGCACCCTCGATAAGAAGCAATACCGGGATCTTTATACGAAGGCATTGTCCCGTAACTTTAATTTATCAATCGTGTTTAAAGGCTGGAAACCGCAGAGAAATCCTGAGAAGGCGCTCCTATTCCTCTCCTGGGGGATAATATCATATGATACCAGTATTGCCAAGGACTCCAAAGGGATATTTTATTTCTTTATTTCTTTATCCCCTCGTTTTTGAAGGCGGCTGAGCTGTTTTCTTGGAAAACCTTTTCCCGATCGACCCTGGCTCCTTTGTTTCTAATACCACCTGTCCCGGGTACCGGTGTCATAGGCTCGTGAATATAACTAGCATTACACTTGCACTTGTGCTGTTATTACCGTAACGTACCTGGTGGCGTAGCGAAAAATTTGGCACAACGAAAAATTTGGTGAGCAACACCACAACTTCACGACAAAATGACGGTAAAAATAATAATGATTTAAGCGAACTAACTATCAAATAGCTAAAGAGGGTTACTATGAAGAGAAGTATCAGACTCCAAATCAGAATCAATATTTTCCACCTGCTCAGTTGCCTGTGCTTCCTCTCGCTGAAGGTTTTTGAGAGCAGCTCGTTTATCTTCAACCTTTGCCCGGTAATCAGTCACCTTCCGCTCCCATGCCTGAACTGAGCCAACCAAGACTGCCACACTTCGGTATTTTTTCTGTGACCCTAATAGCAGCTTGTCAGCAGCTGCTGCCTCACGACAGCGAGCCCGTGCAAGCAACTGTTGCTCTTGCTCTAGCCTCCTATTGGCATTTCCAAGCCGGGAAGTGAAAAACTGCAAAGACTTCTCCTTCTTCCTTATCTCTTCCATAAAGTTACCCTGTACCATCTTTCTCAAGTCCTTTCCTGAGATAGTGCCATTCTCTAGTGTGAATTTCTTTCGTTTTCGCTTTTTTAATTTAGAGTCAAGCTGGAAAATCGCGATTTCTTTCTTCTGCCGTTCTGTCTCTTGTTGCAGTTGAGACTCGGTGAGGGTGGCTTGGGCAGCGTGACTTAGGGCTTTGGCTCCGGCTTGGACTGCTTTGGACCGGGGTGAATTGCGGTAAATGTTTTGGAGAACGAATGCTGAAACACTATCAATCGATTTTAACGTTTTTGGAGTTTCCATATGCTGTGAGCGAGTATTGTAGAGGTTTGGAGAAGGAGTTCTGTAGTCTCTCTGCAGGGAACTTGGAGGAGCAACTGTAGAGGAAGATTGACAAGGTTGAGGGGGTGTAGTAGGGGATTCAAGTTGGGGCACGGGTAGTGAGCTGAGGGGTAAAGGTGGGCCCGGAGAGGCAGATTGTAGGTTCGGGGAAAGTGATATAGAGTTAGGAGAAGGGGTTAGTGGAGCTGATAGGAATGTCCCCTGCAGCGATGTAGGAGATTGAGGAGTTGGAGTAGCAATAATGGATTCGGGTGGGGCAGAAGTAGTGAGTATTGCAGAAGTAGATTGATCTCGCTGTGATTGTTCTTGCTGGGGTCGATAGGAATCATAGCCAGGCATACTCGCGAGGACATGCCATGGGTCTAATGGATAAAGACCTGTTTCACGAAAGCCACTGAGAATATTTTCCTTGGTAAAAGCATGCTTTCGAGCAGGTCCAAGAATACTCCAAAAACTCTCCTTGGACACTCCATGATCACCAAATCGGCACCGCTCCATGACCTCATTGCTGTAGTATCGTTTGAAAGGACTAAAAACGGCAACATCCAAGGGTTGAAGCTTATGAGAAGTATGAGACGGGAGGCAAAAAGGAATGATTTTGTGGGATAAGCAGTAGGATAGGAATTGCCAGCTGATATGAGACGCATGCCCATCGAATATTAGCATCCGGTATTCTCCTTCTGCCTTCTCTGCTGATCTACTTCCTGGACCAAAAAACTTCTTAAGATATGCCAAAGACTTCTGATTATCGGTCCAACCATTTGGTGAATAACCAACAAGAGCTTCATCGGGCATTGAATACCTTTCATTTTCAACCCAGCCCTCCTCCAGGCTATTGCCCTTAAAAATTATCATCGGCTCCTCCAAATAGGATCCATCAGCACAAATGGCTTCCAAAACAGTAATCATTTCCCTTCCTCCTGGATGGGATTTCAAAGTCCCATTTTCCCGTAGCTTGCTGGTAATGACTTTGACTGCTTGAACAAAGCCAAGCAAGAATCCAATTTCGTCAATATTGTAGATATTCTTTGGTCGAAGGCTGTACTTAATAACTGCTTGGCGATACTATTTAATATCCATAATATTAGCACTGCTGTACATAATATAGAAGGTTTTTATTTATTTTTAACTTATTAAGATAATTTGGTTTTATGATAGGAATTGACATACTCGTTCATAAAATTGAGATAAAGTAAAGTAGTTTTGCTCGGCTACTGTTCTACTTTGCTCAATTTGTCTGGTATATTTGCTGTCTAGCTGTGGATGCCGTTCAAGGAATCGCAGGTGCCATTGGCTTCCAAGAGTCTTTTCCTGCCAGTTCGGATCAACCTTTCTTTTCAGAAATATTGCCATTTCCTTGAGCAGTTCGATTCGTGCCGGAAAACAAAAATCATCCATCTCTTTACACCTATAGTTAAGCTCTTAGCTTGTATCCTACAAAAGTATAGAATTGAACCTACCAGCCTGCTAAAGCTGATTCAACTCCTTTCGGAAGCAACTGCCTTTCCTCAGCTGCTTCTGATCGTGAACGTCTTCCCTTCATTCGATGCCAAAGGCTACTACACGGGACATCATAGAACTTGGCAATCGTACTCAATACTGGTGCTTTCCCCAGCTCTTTTTGATCCTCCACCTTCCAGATAGCTAACTCCAGCCGTTCCTCCTTTGTCCACTCACGGTCTGGTGAAAGGGGTCTTGAGTCAAATGGACAAAGGTCTGAAAGATTTGACATTTTGAATATTCTTAAGGCAATTCACATACTGGCCTGCTGGTCCACTTGTGGAACTCTACAAATTCTCTTATACAATTATTGTGGTGTTTCATGACGTTGCTACTCTCGTATTGTCGACGTCAGAGCCAATCAAGATCTGCCTCCCTGGTTGCTTCTCTGAGGTGTTTCCCACACACCAAACTTTTCGTTGTGCCATATTTTTCGCTATGCCACCAGGTACGTTATTTGTTCACCGCCACCACATGGTGCTCGGGGGTGTAGGTTAGTGATGGGATGAACGGGGTTCGAAGTCTCCGTGCTCATTGCTGTCAGGTAAAAAATATTTTAATTTGGTACTGTAGGTATAATTCTAGGAGGGGTAAAATGCTTTTTGACACCTTGAGCCCATGTCTATCCTATCGCAACCCCTACCCCCGAGTACTAGTAGAGTACTGGTATCGTACCAGTACGAGTACTTGTGAGCAATTAAGTTATGGGCCGATCAACGAAGAAAGAAAAAAATCCGCGACCTGTTGTGCGACGACTCAGCTGCGCACAGTGCCCAAGCCGCATGCCCATACCGTACAGCGATGTCAATAACCTCCTCCTTAGACTCCCCACCAAGGGCAAGAACAATTACGGTAGCCAGAACAGAGGGCGATATATTATTTAGCTAGTTAACCTCGAATAGCCGTCCTATAACATCTTGCTGGGCCCTTAGACCAGGCTGCGCTGGTGGTTACCGTATGATAGCTGTTGAGTCCCCATTCCCACGCGAGACACGTGAATCGATCTTGGAGCTATGATATGATAGTATGATAGGAAATAAAATACCATAGTAGGGCATTCGCGAGTGGATGGAAGCTCGAAAAAGTTACCAATGACCTTCAAATAGCAGAGGGGGAGAGCATTTTCAACCGAGAAACATCACCACCCGCCCCAGAGCCCCAGCGACTGATCCCCATGCTAGGCACCGCAGTCCAAAAAGTTGCTTCTGTATATGGAAAAGTGAGGTGCAAAAAAAAAAAAAAACTCACGCCAAAATGTGAGCTCAGCCTCCCTGAAAACCATGAAGAGAAGGAAAGGAAAAAAAATAACAGAACCCCACCAGCAAATGCAACCCAAACTACCCAGCGCACAATCCTCGACTTTAGCCAGCATCCAGATGCTCCACTGCGGTGAATATGTCTCTACCGCCCACCAGTTTTGGCATAATCACCAACCAGAACTCTGACCAAAATCTGCTCTACCATCCTCACCAAGCATGCCTTGCAACCCCCCTCGCACTTGTGCACTATTATCCACATAAAGTACATTCTGCCCCTGGCGTTCACATTTTGAACACTATTGTACTTTCCTTTGACAGCACTAAACCTGTCACAGCGCTCTTCTGGCTTATGACTCAAATGCTAACCTCTTAATCTGATTTCAATCGTCTTTTAGCCACCCACCCATAAGGCCACCATCACTCTGACAGCTCACTCTGTTTCAAATTGTTGGCTGCAAACTAGACTTGACTAGCTAGTTCCATTGAAAGTCAAGTCTAGTCTAATGCTGGAAATTTGCCTAATTGGACCATCAGAATTGTAGAAACCAGCTGGCCTCAGACTAGTCCAACCTGGCTCACTATACAATAGAATCTACTATTTTTATCACAATATAATTAATATGCAACTATTTTTCTTGCATTAAGTGCGTGATATTACCTCCCCAACTGCCGCCATATGGGTATTCAAAGCGACTTATCCATTGGGTAATTGCATTTCTACCATATGCTATCCCAGTCCTCTCCCGGATGGTCAATCAACCGTAATATTGAGATCCTGTTGATTTATACCCCGGCCAGCGGCTTTAATACCCTACTATAGCTATAGCTCTATTCTTTGCGAGTGTTGGCCTGGGTGCCATTCTCACTCTCATTTAATATTTTATAAAGACCGGCCTGGGGCCAGTCCAAACCGGACAGGACTATACCACAGTTCAGAGTTCCTAAGCGTCCAGTCCGTCCGTCTTTTGCCTAGGACGGGACGGACGCCAAATTGTAGTCCGTCCTAAACCATGCCCGGGACGGACGGCCGGCCCTACAGGTGTCTCAGTTGAACTGCTATTTTAAAATTTCCAAGCCGGGAGTCTGTGCTTGAAGAAACGAAACACCTCTATCACAACGCCATCATCATATTTGGGTATCCAGTATCAAATTTTCTCATCAATCAACCAAGCTGTGCACTCATATCCGATCCCCGCCTAATATTACCGCTCTGTCCTCCAAATCCCCAAGCCTATTTTCTCCTCTTATCAAATGTATGAAGCAACAGCTCAGCGGATAGAGCAATCACATTATGAATACAGTAAAAACTCCTGTCGTTTGCTATCTCCGAATCTACTGCCTAGAAGTCTTCAAAAGGGTTAGTGTTTTCCTATGCGGGATAAGGTCGGCCATCAGGACGTTATTAAATCTCATTAACCGACACACGCAATTCTATTAACCTCTCAAACTGAACCTATTATAAGCTGACGGAGATAGCGAATCGAAAGTATTTTTACAGTATTTTTATGAAATACCTACAGGTAACGCCCGTCCTCACTCAGGAGGGCAGGTGACGGCGGGTACCTGCAAATGACGCCCGTCAATTCCAAAGACGGCGAGGCCCTACCGGAACTTGATATTAACTGCAGGACTGTAGGTTGACGGCCGGGCCCGGCAGTCTTTCTGGAAATGGTGAGGACGGACGCCAGGGCCCTTCAGTCCGGACAGGACGGTTGGGAACACTGATACCACTGGCAGTTAGTCAAGTCTAGTCATCGACATCAATTAGGACGCGCCAGTCTGGTCCCGCCTCCAAGACTTGACCGGTTGGACTATTTGGAACCCTGGCCGCGCAGGGGACTCACGCGTAGCCTAGGCAAAAATCACTAGACTTGTCTTCGAATGTCGAGAGATGTTCGATTACCACAATTTGGAGTCATCTTAAGAGTCGCTCGAGACTAATACATGTCGAGAGAGCACTCCATACATCAAATACCAAAATCCACACAACTGCAACAGACCACTGAACTCCCGTCACGACTCCTGAGCCTGGCATGCCCTTAACTGGCCCTCTCTGAGGGCTTACATCTGCCAAGTAGATATTCAGTCAATTCAGAATTCCTTCTCCTAGGCACGTAGGTTCCATGTACATTTGCTAACCGAACGCCTTGACACACCAGCCCTATAATTGTCGAATTCCGAAGCGCCACAGCCCACAAGTGCGGCGTTCGCCCTACATCGTCAGCTGTATCAGGATCGACGTCACCTTGTTCCACTAGTAGCTCCACTGTCTCCTCATGCCCATACTGCACCGCCACAGAGAGTGGGCTGTGGCCATCTTCGTCACATATGTTGAGATCGATGTCAACCCGTTCAACTAGGATCCTCAACAGGTCGTTACGTCCGTACCGCGCAACCCACCATAGCAGTGACCGGCGTCGTTTGTCAGTTTTTTTGAGATCGACCCCCCCTCGTTCCAGTATCATCCCCACTACTCCATCATGCACATTCTCTGCGGCCCACAAGAGTGGTGTTTTGCCATCATGGTCAGGTGTGTCAGGATCAACATCATTGCGTTCCAGTAGCATCCTCACTACCCCTTCATGCCCATTTCCTGCCGCCCGCGAGAGCGGTGTCCGGTCATTTTGGTCAGATGTGTTGGGATCAACATCACTCCGTTCCAGTAGTATTCTAACCATTCCTTCATCCCCATTCCCAGCAGCCCACGCAAGCGGTGTTCGGTCATTTTGGTCAGATGTGTTGGGATCAACATCACTCCGTTCCAGTAGTATTCTCAACACTCCTTCATGCCCATTCCCCGCCGCCCACGCAAGTGGTGTTCGTGTATCTCGGTCAGCTGTATCAGGATCGACATCATTGCGTTCCAGTAGTATCCTCACTACTCCTTCATGCCCGTTCCCCGCAGCCCACGAGAACGGAGTTCGTGCATCTTGGTCGGCGCACTGCGGATTGACACCGCTATGCCCTAGCAGCATCCTCACGACTCCTTCATGCCCCCTCCTCGCGGCCCACAAGAGTGGTGTTCGGCCACCTTGGTCTGATATGTCTGGATCAACATCATCCCGTTCCAGTAGTATCCTCACGACTCCTTCATGCCCGTTCCCAGCTGCCCACGAGAGCGGTGTTCGGGCATCTTGGTCGGCGCACTGCGGATTGACCCCTCTATGCCCTAGCAGCACCCTCACGACTCCTTCGCGCCCGTTGACAGCAGCCCACGAGAGCGGTGTTCGGTCAATTTTGTCAGATGTGTTGGGATCAAGATCATTCCTTTTCAGTAGTATTCTTACGACTCCTTCGTACCCGTTCCCGGCTGCACACGAGAGCGGTGTTCGGGCGTCATCGTCCGCAAGCTCGGGATCGACATCATTCCGTTCTAGAAGTATCCTCACGGCTCCTCCATGCCCGTTCTCTGCGGCACACAAGAGCGGTGTTCGGCCAATTTGGTCAAATTTATTGGGGTCGACATCATTCCGTTCCAGTAGTATCCTCACGACTCCTTCCT